>Ga0209410_1000928_pt1 | contig 14013 bp, 15 predicted proteins | sample Mar14436cmmetaG_FD_184135 | JGI IMG/M metagenome (GOLD analysis project Ga0209410, IMG submission 184135) | Marine hydrothermal vent microbial communities from Guaymas Basin, Gulf of California to study Microbial Dark Matter (Phase II) - Marker... ... | reverse complement strand
TAGGTGGGGGGAACACGGCCTTAGATGCAGCCCGCACGGCCCTGAGGCTCGGGGCGAAGGAGGTCTTCCTCCTCTACAGGAGGACGAAGGACGAGATGCCCGCCGCGTCCTGGGAGGTGGAGGAGGCCGAGGAGGAGGGCGTCAGGATCCTGTACCTCACCCTCCCGGTCGAAGTCCTCGGAGACGGTAGGGTGAGGGCGGTGAGGTGCCTACCCCACACGTTGGGGGAGCCTGACGAGGGAGGAAGGAGGAGGCCGGAACCCGTTCCTTCCTCCTGCTACGAACTTCCGTTGGACACCCTCATCGTAGCCGTGGGCCAGGTGCCGGAGCCCATCCCCGGACTTCCCTTAGGACCGGACGGGACGGTGGACGTGGACCCGGACACGGGTTACACTGGAATCCCCGGCGTGTTCGCTGGGGGGGACCTCGTCTCGGGCCCGGCCTCGGTGGTCCAGGCCGTCGCATCGGGGAGGAGAGCGGCCGAGGCCATGGACAGGTACCTGAGGGGTGAAGAGATGAACGTGGAGGCTCCCACCCTCAGGGAAGTCGACAAGCTCAAGGTCTTAGGCAGGAGCTGGGAGAGGGAGAGGAGGCCGAGGGTCGGGATACCAACGGCCGACCCTTCGGAGCGGAGGAGGTCCCCCTCTGAGGTCGTGGGAACGCTCTCGGAGGAGGAAGTCCTTAGGGAGGCGGAAAGGTGCCTTTCCTGCGGGTGCGGCGTGGGATGCGGGCTCTGCGAGAGGGTATGCATCCACTTCGCAATAGAGCTCGAAGGCGACCGCTACAAGATCACCGACAGGTGCGAAGGATGTGGCATGTGCGTGCAGAGGTGCCCCTTGGGTACCATCTCCCTCGTGCCACATAGAGGCTGAATCTATAACCTATTTAGCGTTTTCCCCCCTTAGGATCTCGAAGGGGTTATACGTGGCATCATTTTAGAAACATTCTTGATTTTTATATAAATTTGTATTATATTCATCATCGGGTATGAGACCGGACGTAGAACGAAAGGTACAGTTCCTCAGGGAAAAGGGTGTAGTTATGACCATCCAGAGGACGGCAGTACTGGAGGCTCTGGATGAGATAGGGAAGGTCCATCCGACAGCGGAGGATCTGTACAACCACCTCAGGGAAAGGTACCCTACCCTCTCCTTAGCCACAGTGTACAATACTTTAGAAGTTTTTCACAGGTTTGGGCTCGTGCAGGAACTGAGCTTTCCCAGGCAGGAGCGCCGCTACGATACCAACACCAAGCCACATCCCCACTTCTTCTGCAGGGTCTGCGGAAGGGTTTGGGACGTGGCCGAGACCTGTCCGATACCGGACTGTCCCGTGCTCGACATGGAGACTATGGACGGCAACAAGGTGGAGAGGGTATATATATGTTTCTACGGCGTGTGCGAGGAGTGTCTGAGGGAAGGATTCAAACCTAAGGGGGAACGATGGCCGAGTTCGTGAATCCGTTCAGCGGCATGGTGCCGACGAGGAAGATGACAAAGGGTGAGTTGACCAGGGCGCTGAGGATGTGTCTCTCGGCCGAGGAGGAGGCGGTCCACCTCTACGAGGCCCTCGCAGATGCGACCGAGGACGCCTTGGCGAAGAAGGTATTGAAGGACATAGCGGACGAGGAGAGGGTGCATGTGGGCGAGTTCCAACGTCTTCTGAACATCCTCCTGGAGGACGAGGAGAAGTTGCTGGCCAAGGGAGCGGCGGAGGTGGACGAGATGGCCGGAAGGTCTTCTTAGAGAAGAGGATATATGGCGACCATGTTCTCGGTGGGAAGATACTGGAGGTAGCGGTCCAGATAGAGCGCAACGGGCACAGGTTCTACATGGAGCTTCAAAGGAGGGAAGATGAGAAGGATGACCGAGGAGGGCCTTAGGGCAGCGTTCGCCGGCGAGAGCCAGGCCCATATGAGGTACCTCATCTTCGCGCAGAAGGCCGAGGAGGAGGGATACCCCAACATAGCCAGGCTATTCAGGGCCATATCCTTCGCCGAGCAGGTCCACGCCACCAATCACTTCAGGATGCTCGGTGACCTCGGCTCCTCGGCGGACAACTTGGACGCTGCCATAGGTGGGGAGACATTCGAGGTCGAGGAGATGTATCCAGCGTACGATGCGGTGGCCGAGCTCCAGGGGGAGAAGGAGGCCCGCAGGTCCATACATTACGCCTTGGAGGCCGAGAAGATACATGCTGCGATGTACAGCAAGGCCAAGGAGGCTGTAAAGTCCGGGAAGGACTTAGAGGTAGGTAAGATATACATCTGCAGCGTGTGCGGGTACACCGGCGAGGGGGAGCCTCCCGACAGGTGCCCCATATGCGGGGCGACCAAGGACAAGTTCCGGACGTTCTGACCGAAAGGGCGCGGGGCCGGTCCCCCCTTAAGATTGCGGAGGAGACGACGAAGGAAGCACAGGAGTGGAAATTGAAGGTGCTGGTGGTATCCTGTTCTCCGAGGAAGGATGGGAACACGGAAATTCTTTTGAGGGAGTGTGAGAAGGGGGCGAGGGATTCCGGGGCGGACGTGGAGTTCGTAAGGCTCAGCGAGCTTGAAATTCGACCCTGCGCCGAATGTCTGGCCTGCCACAGGGACGGAAGATGTGTAGTGGACGACGATATGCAGGCCCTCTATCCCAAGCTTACGGATATGGACGCTGTTGTACTCGGTTCCCCCATGTTCTTTATGGGGATAACGGCGTGGGGGAAGGCCTTCATAGACAGGTGTCAGCCGTTCTGGGCGATGAAGTATCTGTTGGGAAGAAAGTTCGTGCCGAGGGAGAAGGTCCCCAGAAGGGGAGCTTTCGTATCCGTGGGCGGGACGAAGTTCGGGAACCTCTTCGATGGAGCTGTGAACGTGGTGAGGGCCCTCTTCGCCGTCTTGGAGGTCCGATACGAGGATGAGCTCCTCATCGGGGGGGTGGACCGGAAGGGGGAGATATTGGAACATCCCGAGGCCCTGAAGAGGAGCTACGAGCTGGGATACAAGCTCGGAAGGAGGTGATATGTACAGGTGCACCGTGTGCGGTTACATCTACGACCCGGAGGCGGGGGATCCGGATTCTGGGGTGGCTCCCGGAACTCCCTTCGAGGAGCTTCCCGAGGATTGGGTCTGCCCGATATGTGGTGCTGCAAAGGACCAGTTCGAGGAGGTCCCTTAACCAAGGAAGGCTGCTATGGGGATATATATAATGCTCAGCAACCTGACGGACGAGGGCGCTAAGACCCTCAAGGCGAACCCCGAACGCCTCAAGGAAGTGAACAGGGAGGTCGAAGGGATGGGGGTCAAGATATTGGCCCAGTATGCAGTGCTCGGGCCCTACGACTTCGTAAACATAGTGGAAGCTCCGGACAACGAGACCGTAACGAGGGTCTCTTTGGAGCTTTCCTCGAGGGGTACGGTGAGGATGACGACCTTGGCCGCTGTGCCGGTGGACGAGTTGATAGGTCGCCTTAAGGAATAGCTTGGGAGGTCGGAATGAGAAAGTATTCTGGGCAGCTATGAAGCTTAAGGGGGAAGGAGGTCCGTAAAAGGTGCTTTGGCGAGGAGAGGAAGTATGACCATCGGCAACGTAAGGAGGATAGCGGACAGGATCTACTTCGTCGGAGCTATCGATTGGAATAGGAGGCTCTTCGACGAGCTGATCCCCCTGCCCGATGGGACGAGCTACAACTCGTACCTGATAGAGGGTAGCGAAAGCTCGGCCCTTGTGGATGCTGTAGACCCCACCAAGACTGGAGAGCTACTTACGAACCTGAGGGGGCTCGGGGTGGAAAAGATAGATTATGTTGTATCCAACCACGCCGAGCAGGACCACTCAGGTGCCATACCTGCCGTTTTGGATGAGTACCCCGAGGCTAAGGTCGTGACGAACAGGAAATGTAAAGAGCAGCTTATGGAGCTGCTCCTTATACCTGAGGAAAGGTTCATCGTGGTGGAGGACGGGGGGGAGCTTAGCTTGGGAGACAGGACGCTCCGCTTCATCCTAGCCCCCTGGGTCCACTGGCCTGAGACCATGCTCACCTACCTTGTGGAGGACAGGGTGCTTTTCACCTGCGACCTCTTCGGTTCGCATTTAGCCTCAAGCGACCTTTTTGCAAGGGATAAGTCCGGGGTCTACAGGGCCGCCAAGAGGTACTACGCTGAGATAATGATGCCCTTCAGGGCGGCCATAAGGGGACATCTGAAGAAGCTCGAGGATTTAAGGATAAGAACGATCGCCCCGAGCCACGGGCCCATATACGACGAACCGGAATTTATACTGGATGCTTACAGGGAATGGGTCTCGGACGAGGTGAAGGCTGAGGTCGTGGTCGCCTACGTCTCTATGCACGGCAGCACGCAAGCTATGGTAGATCGGCTGATCGCTGGACTTCTCAGGAATAACAGGACGGTCAAGCCGTTCAACCTTACGGTGACCGACGTAGGGGAGCTTGCGATGGCGCTCGTGGACGCTGCCGGGATAGTTCTGGCCACCCCCACCGTGCTCGGAGGGGCACATCCTTCTGCAGTCCACGCAGCGTATCTGGTGAACGCCCTGAGGCCGAAGCTAAGGTTCGCCTCGCTGATGGTATCTTACGGCTGGGGAGGAAGGGCCGTCGAGCAGATAAAGGGGATGCTCAAGAACCTGAAGGTAGAGTTACTCGAGCCACTCGTCGTCAGGGGATACCCCAAGGAGGGGGACCTGCAGGCCATAGACGGGCTCGTCCAGGAGATCTCGAGGAGGCTTTAGGAGCCCGTCGGATCGAGCTGGAAAGCTTATGAAATTTTGCTTAGTCAAAGGATACAGTGAAGCTGTCTAAGGAACAAGGCGAGCTGTCTGTCTTATCCCTTTGTCCTGTTGGAGAAGTCTTACTGCTATCATCCTGCGGGTCTCAAGGGCTTGGGCGCTTTCTCATGGCTCCTCCTTGGATGAAAGGTCGAACTCCGAAAAAGGGCTGACATCTCACCCCCCCATCTCGGCCTTCGCCTTACGTACTACCTCCTCCAACTTCCTCCTCCTGCTGCCTTCCAGCTCGTAGTCATATTTGGATATCCTCTCCTTCGCCAGCTCCCAGGCCCTGTCCAGGATCTTCCTCCCCTTCTCCTCCCACTTCGCCCTTGAGGTTTGGTCGAAAAGTTCCGGAAGCCAGTAGAACGACCTCCAGCGGTCCAGGGTGGTCCAGGCGGACAGGAAGCTCCCATCTATACCTTCTTTCACAAGCCCGACCGCATCCGAGGGGAAGGCTCTGCCTCCAAGTTCCTTCAGGATGTTCTCCACGTAGTTCTTGATCTCTATGTCTACCATCAGCTGCTGGGGGCTAAAGACCTCGTCTATGGCCAAGGTGCCTGCCCCATCGAACGTCCTGAACCCCGCTAAGGCGGCCAGCGTGGTCTGGGCGCACTTTTCGGCAGCTGCCTGTGGGTCGGGGAGCTTCGCCAAAGTGAGCATGCTCTCTGCCCCTCCGGGCGGAAGGTTGTAGAATTCCCTTATCCTCTTCCTGGTCAATAGGGATGTGAGGTACTGAGGGGAGCCGAAGAAGATCATCCCCGAGAGCATGCTGGCCGGAAAGAGCCTGAAGGAAAGGCCTATCTTCTTAAGGCCCAAGATCCTGAGTATAACGTAGCTTCCGAGGTTCTCGGCCACAGCTTGGGCCCAGGCAGCATGCCAGTCCAGGGGGGCGGAGATACCCATCATGGGCATAGGGTCCAGCCAGATGTACGGGTCCATGTGGGAAAATTCGAGGGCCACCTCCATCGAACTTCCGGCGAAGGTGAGAGGGCTTATGGGCTCCACCCCCACGTGGACCTCGTGTTCCATCACGTTCGCCATCTCTACCAAGAACTTCATGATCTCGGAGCTATGAGCAATTCCCGGGGCCGAAGGTCTTCTGTTGTAGAGGCAGTTGATGTAATACTGGGTTATGACCTGCATCTGTGGAGGCACATCGAGCGGGAACCCCGGAACCCCACCTGCTACCACCCCTTCGTCCGCCAAGGAACTTACGAGCTTGGTGAAATCGGACAGTGTCTTCGTATCGTAGGGCTTGACCTCCGAGGTCTCGGGGTCCACAAAATATGAGCTCCATCCCGAGGGGAATATGGTGAGCTTACCGTCGGGTTCAGGTGGCCTCGAGGAACGGATTTCTTCCGTGAACTCCTCCACGACCTCCTCGCCGAAGAGGACCCTCTCCCCCTTCATGGTCAGACTTCGGCCCAGTCTATCCCTGATTTTGGAGTCCGGCACCTTGAGGCCTATCTCGCAAAGTATTCTCACGGCGTCTTCGTGGACACTTCGGGGGTCGAAACCTTCCAAGGCGAATTCCGTATGTACCATAGCAATCTCCTCCACGAGTAGGGAGAAACGGTTAAGGGGTCCTCCACCTCCTGCACATACAGAAGCATTCCTTCCCGTCGCTTATTACATAGTGCCTGCAGCGGCTGCAATATATCCTCAGGTCATCTATTTCTCGGCCGGTAAGGAACTTGGCGACCTTGAAGGTAAACGGCGTCCCCGTATTTAGCCCGATGTCGTTTAGCAAGGCGGCACATTCCTCCAACATCCGCCTGAAAGGCACATCTCCTCTGGGACCCGATTCTATAAGGATAGGCCCCTCATACCCGACCCTCCTGAGGGCCCTGCCGAAGGCCTCCCAGTCCACGGTGCCGTAGGGAGGCTGCATATGTTGGTCCGCCCTTCCCTCGTTGTCCTGCATGTGGACGGTGATGATCTTCTCCCCTAACATCTCAACCTGCTCCCCCACCTCTCCGTATACGTTCGCATGGCCCGTGTCGAAGCAGGCGCCGAGCCACGGGGAGCCGACCTCATCTATCACTTGCTTTACCGCCCCCGCCTCCGGAAGTAGGGGCCCCGGAAATCTCCTGTACCCTGCAAACTGCCGCCACGGAGGCTTCATCCTCTCTCCTGCCCCCTTCAGGACCTTTCCCCCGCTCAGGCCGTCGTTCTCGAGGGCGATCCTCACCCCCTCATCTTTAGCTTCCTCGCTCAGTTCCCTCAGGCTTTCCACGAGTGCCGACCTTGCGAGTGGGACCATCCCTTCCTCCTCGACCCTACCTCCGTGGATCACCATGACATCCGCACCTATCAACTGAAGCTTATGCAGGAACTTATTATGCTTCTCCACCGCCTTCCTCCTCTCACCTTCATCTAAGGACGCCAGTCCATCGGGGTCGAGGCCGTGGACACAGTATATCCTGACCCCGGCCTCCCTGTACATCCTTCCGACCTCGGAAAGCCTATGTTCGGGAAGGTCGGATATGTGGTGCGCTGCTATGTGGACGACCTTCACCCCGTTTTCCTGGAAGATGGGCAGGCACTCCTCCAAGGTCAACTCGTTGTAACAGGGCGGCGCCAGTTCGATCGCCATCTTCCCTCCTCTTTCATGATAGCGAGGTGCTCAAGATATCGCCGTCTCACGTACGGTAGGCCCTGCCCGATGTGAACGACCACTCTGTCATCCAGTTCTGCATAGCGCATATCCATCATGGCACCCCCCTCAGGATGCTCCTCCCCTGGCTTTCGTAGGGAACATCCAAAAGTTCTGCGATCGTCGGGATAACATCGATTATCTCCGCCTCCTCTAAAGTCTTTCCCCTGTATCTCTCATCTAAAGCACCTCCCGAAAGGATGAAGGTTATCCTCCTAGGACCGCCGGAATATGCTCCTGTGGACCTATCGTTCTCAAAGTCCCACACCTCGCAGTCCCAGGGAGCAGGGTGGTCGCAGCACCAATTGTTCGTCCTCACCCCCTTTCCGGCGGCAAATGAGCATCCGAGGTGGTATCCATGGTCAGAGGCGACGACGAAGTACGTCTCATCCCAGATACCCCTGTCCTTCAGGAACCCTGTTATCTCTCCAACTAAGCTGTCCAAGAAGAGGATGTACGAATGCTTGGAAGAGCGAGGGTCCGAACCCTCCCCGTACGAGGGACAATTGGAAACAGAATCCATAACGGGAAAGTAGATGTGCACCAGGTTCCAGTTGGAAACCCTTTCCATCCAGGGAAAAGCTAAGTCCATGAGCATCACTTCATCCTGATAACCCGATATAAGCCCGTGCATGGACACAGGGGTGTAGAAATACCCCTTGGCAAGCCAGGGACTGTTGGAGAATACCCCGATCTCTATCTTCTCCTGATGGTATTTCTTAGCGAACTCGAAGAAGGCCTCCCCGGCCTCCAAATACCATGGCTTGCCCGATTCGTAGCAGCCCCTATCATCGTAAGACCCGGTGGCCAAATATTTCATCCCGTGCGTGGTGTCGCACTGACCTTTGTTCCAAGGCCTTTTCACCCAAAGGCCGTTCTCTATGAGATAAGAGAAGTTGGGGATCAGACCTAATTCATGGTAGCCTTTGATGTTGGCCGGAGGAAGGTCCGTTCCTTCGATCTTCACCCCCTCGGCCCAATGGCCGGCCAGTTGATCGATGACCAAGTAGAGCACTCGCTTCATTTTTCCGTCCCTCCTCTCTGGTCCCGCCCGGTCAAATGATGATCGGAACCCACCACGAGCTTCACTCCCGCCTTCAAGAGCTTCTCCTCGTCTCAGAGCCCGGTCGGTCCGGCGTTCGCCGCCCACTTCGTCTCAACTCTTCGTAAGCCCGGAAGACCTCCTCCTTAGCCCCCACGAAACAGCACCGAGGACAGTAATATTCGTCCCTTTCCTGGTCGAAGAGCAGTGGTACTTCTACCTCCTTGGCCAGGCAACGTGGACAACGGTAGAACTCCTCCATCTTCTCACCCCTCATAAGGAAGCTGTCCGCTCTTAGGGCTGTACAGGCCTCCAGGTAGCTCCACTCTATCCTCTGCCTTACACCTCCAGGAGCGACGCTCCGAAGTGCCAGTAGTACTCGCCGCTCTGGTCCGACATATGCAGGATCTTTTCAGCGAGGTTGTTAAAGCGTCATATCCCGCCTCCCCAATCATGCCGTGCTCCTCGTCCGACCACTTTTCCTTCGTCCTGGGCGGGCGGAAGGCATAGAGGGGAGCCTTCAAGGACACGGCAGGTTTCGGCAAGTTGTCTATGGTATAGTCGTACTTCAAGTTCTTCCCATCCCTCTCCTTTATCTCCCTGAAGAGCTCCCTCAAATCCACATCCTCTCTAAAAGGCAGCTTTACCTTTATCCCTTTCAAGGAAGACACGTAAGCTGCGATAACCGCCTCCATCACATGCATGCCGTCCTCGCCCGTCACCCTCGGTTCGGTATCGTTCAGGATGCACTCGCAGAACGCCTTGAGCTGATTGTAGAAGGGGTTGTTCTGGACCACCGTGTCGTCCAAGTTCCAGGGATGGCCGAGGTCGTAACGCTGGATACACCCTCCCGGCCTGTAAAGTACGATCTCCGGAGATTCTAAGCTCGTGGTGGGGAAATGGTGGTCGTTTCTGACCACAAGGGTGGCATCCGTCCCGTAGATGCGGTAGAGGTCCTGCCAGTGCTCCCTTCCGTACGAAACCCTGGTCATATGGTAGAAGCTCACCATGCCGTTTTCGTGCTCCAAGACCACCACGGCCGTATCCTCGGTAGGACGCTGGGGATGGACTATCCTTATGCTGGCGCTGACTTGGAGTATGTCGTTTCCCGTCCACCATCGGACCAGGTCGAAGGCGTGCGGCCCGTGGTCCTGAAGGTTCCCTCCGCCTGCTTCCTCTGTTTCCCTATAGGTGCCGATGAGATGGGGGACAGCGCAATCCCAGTGGCACTCTGCCATGAAGATCTTTCCCATACATCCGCTGTCCACGATGCTCTTCACCATCTGATTTCCCCTCATAAAACGCTTCATGTGGGCCATCTGGAGCTTTACGCCGTTCTTCCGGCAGGCATCTATTATGCGCTGGCAGTCCCCGACGGTCGAGGCCATGGGCTTCTCGCAGAGGATGTGCTTTCCGGATGATGCACAAACCTCCACATGTTCGGCGTGAAGATTCGGCGGGGTACCCACGATAACGGCATCTATCTCGGGGTCGGAGGCAGCTTCCTCCACGTCCGAATATACCTTCTCCACCCCATACCTCTCCGCCAGATGCTTTGCCTTTCCTTCGTCGATATCCACCAAGGCGACGAGCTGGGCTTCCTTTAAGTATTTGAAGACAGGCAGATAAAGATGAGCCACCCCGCCGCAGCCCAACATGGCAATTTTAATCCTCCGCATGTCTTCCTCCCTTTCTCGCCCTCTCAACCTGCAAGGCCCCCATGATGAACCAGGCGTTGTTTCTCGTCCAGTATTCGTTGGTATGATGGGCATACGTCCACCCCCACACATCTGTGTCGATTATCGGATAATCAATTGGCAGATTGTCCGCTATCACGAAATTCCCTGTGCGAAAATCACCGAGCTCGACTATCCCACCCGTCCCGCCGGCCATTCCGTTCAATATGCCTCCTGGCACGACCCCGTCCTCGTGTCCCTCTATAAAGCAGTAGCGGTGGTGGTAGCACCCAGGACCCCTCCCTACACCCGCCATCATGGAGATGTCGGCCGGGTTGAAACCGAGGATCCACTGGATCTGGTGCTCCGCCATCCTGAGGTACTCGGGCTCCTCCAAGAGCATGGCAGCGGTCGCAAGTCCCCAGGCATAGGCTCCCAAGAACCTGTTGCCGGAGGATATTATATTTCTCACGCCCCCGTCCTCTGCTCTGCATCCGATCTGGCCGAAGCTGGAAAGCCTCCCGAAGGGCTCCACATAGCTCGCCCAGCGCCCGAAGGCGTCCTTTATCTCGGAATTCAAAGGGCTGTCCGGATTCTGCCTCAGGAACTCGTACAGGCCCACTAAGTGGAAGTCGCACCTCATCTGTTCGGATGATCTCGCTTTATCTTCGTAGAAGAAGCCCTCTCCATCCTGAAGCGACAGGATTTCTTTCACCCTCCTTCGGGCATCCTCCAGATATCTCTCCTCATTGCTCACCCGGTAAAGTTCGAGATCAGCAAGCAGGAGCCCGGCCTGGAGGGAAAGATAAAATCTGGCCTCCCTTTCATACCCAGGCTTCGAGGGGTCCACCTTCGCGGCGATGGCTTGAACTTCCCTGGCAATGGAGATGCACCTTTCCGCCAGCTCTCTATCGTAAGGCAGAAGCAATCTTCCAGTCTTTGCCAAAGACGCTCCAGTAAGGACCGTGGATGCGATCGTAGGCGTGCTGTATTCCAGACACTGGGCCTCTGTGAGCACCCTGGGAGGCTCCTTCTCCGGAGCCCCGAGCCAGACGCAGACGTTTTCCAAGAGCGGGGTGAAGGCGTTGTGGAAGATCCTATCCCAATAAACCTTACAGAAGTACCTCGCCTCCCAGGCCGCCTCGTCCAGAAACTCGGGGATCTGGGATCGGTCGGCTTCGTCTGTAAGCTCTTCCTGGAGGGTCGCCAGGGCCCACACCCCCGTCGTACCGGCGCCTATCCACTTCCCGTAGTCCCCCGCATCGTGCCAGCCTCCTGTAGCGTCAACGCGCTCGCCGTTCTCCCGGATTATGGTGTCCTCGGTGTGGCATGCCCCGTGCCAGCCCGGAACTTCGCACCCGCAGCGCTGGTAATAGAACCATTTTGCCGCTTTCTTGGCTAGATCTAAGTATAACGACTTCTTTATCCTGAACACATAGGAATCGGCAACCTCAAGGGTCTCCTTTACTCTAAGCCTCAGGCAATACAAGCCCTCCCGCCTGAAATCCGAAAAGTCGGCGATGTAGTTGTTCCCGCCCCAGATGTGAAATCCTGCCTCCTTCAACCTTCCGGTGTAAACCACAGGAGTCTCTCCTGGAGGCTGCTTATTTGTCGTCACATCTATGAGTTCGAAGCCCCCGGTGAGCCTCCCCCTGTTCGCCCAAATGACGGCCCTTTTGATACCTTCCACATCGTAGCCTCCGTGGCAGACGATGGGCCTCAGGGTGCCCTGGGCGATTATCTGACCATCGGCCAGGGGGGACCAGCTTTCTGTCCTCTGCCTGATCCTCCTTATGCTCTTGGCCTCGCTCAGATCGAACCTAAGCTCTTTCATTCCTCCCTCCTCAGCATAACTCGATCTCCGCCAAGTAAATCTCACTGGGACATTCACCGGTTTTAGGTTTCGGCCCGTTGTCCACATCGTGCTGGGAATAGTAACTCATACTTTATCCACAGGCACAATGCCCTCCCTCCGGTGTCCAGACGATGTAATGTCCACACCTCCGACAGCGGATCATAATGTCCGGATTTGTCCATCCTGATGGGAAGTTTTTAAGCCAATCCACCTTCGGCCTTAACGTTAACTCATCCCGAATATCGGCACCGGAGTCCTTCAACAACGCCTTAACTTCTTCCAGCATACATCTGTACGTCCCGCCTGCCCAGGGCCCGCTCTCTATGGTCATGGGACCTTCGTACCGGATGTCCTGTAAGGCGCTAACGAATTCATCCCAGTTGATCGTGCCGTAGCCGGGCTGAACGTGGAGGTCTCCGAAGCCGTCGTTATCATGGATGTGGAAGGTGGCTATCCAAGCCCCTAAATTCCTGATAGCATCCCCTATCCTCTCTTGTATGCCTTCGTAGATATGAGCATGACCGGTATCAAAGCACGCTTTCAACCATGGAGAATCTATGCTCTCTAAGAGCTTTAGAAGGGTCCGGCTATTCCCACAGAACCCTCTGGGGAAACCCTTTTGATAAGAGTCATTCTCCAGGGCAAGCACAACATGGTGCTCTTCCGCCACCTTCACGAGTCGCTCCAGCGATTCCAGGGCTAACGGAAAAGCCGACGCCAGATGGTCTTCATCCTCGACTTGCCCTCCATGAAATACCATGATCCTCACCCCAGCAATGGAAAGCTGGCGTACAAGCCTGCTGAACTTCTCTACTGACCGATTACGCAGCCCGGGATCGGAGGAAATCAGGTCCTTGGAAGTTGGGCCATGGACAGAATGTATCTCAATACCGGCATCCTCGAAAATCTTCCTTATCTCTAAGAGCCTTTCATCGGAGGCATCGAGAAAAAGCTCATACTCGTTGAGCGTAACCATCTCTACCCCGTTTTCCACGAGGACAGGGATATCCTGGACTAAATCTATCGTCGAAAGACATGGGGCAAACTGTAGCATATCTCTCCTCCTCTAGAATTTAGGACCTACCTTTCGCTACATGCACTCGATCATCGCTTCCGTCAGCTCAAGCGCATAGCGGAGCTTCAGGTCCCGCAGGGGCAAAGGCAAGTTGTTCACAGAAGCGCCTGCCTCCAGACTGAACAATCCATCATACTCGATCTCCCTCAGAGCCTTCATCACCGCCTTCCAGACCACCTTTCCCTCGAAAGGCAACAGGTGCTGCTCCTCGGAGTCGGTGGTGGTGTCGTTGATGTGGGTGTGCACGAGGTGCTTGCCCAACTGCTTTATGGCCCTGTATTGATCCAGCTTCTGAACATGGGCATGGTTCACATCCCAGCAGACCCCAACCAGTTCAGGGTCCGTCTCCTTCACCAGCCAGAGCAGCTCGGTTGGGGTGGCCCCGAAAGCCCTCCTACCCTCTATGTCAGGGATCAGGTCGTGCATGTTCTCCACGGCGATTCCAACCCCGAACCTCCGGGCCAGATCCACCCACTCCCGCAGGACCCGTAAGTTCTCCTGCGCAGTCTTCTCCACCGAAGGATGTAGCACCACCCATTTCACCCCGAGAATTTGAGACCATCGCATGAACCGTTCGGGCTTGACCCCCTGGGTGTTATCGTGCGCTGCGGGTATGGATACCCCCAGCCTCTCACAAAGCTCCCTCAGAGCTGAAAAATGCTTTTCCGGATCTTTGCGTTTGTCCATCTCGGCCATGTGTGCCGAGTAAAGCTCGAAGTACCTCCAGCCTATATCGGCCAACCTCTTTATCGCATCTTCCGGCTTCAGCTCCGAAAACACCCCGGTCATTATTGCTGGCTTAAACACTTCTGCCTCCTGTGCTCGAGATTGTCCTTTCTGACGAGATCGAACACTTTCACCTCGGCCGCTTTTAGGGCAGTTTCAAATCCCCAGACTGTCTGGGCCGATATAGTGGTCTTCTGGTCGCCGAAGCAGT
>Ga0209410_1000927_pt1 | contig 14023 bp, 16 predicted proteins | sample Mar14436cmmetaG_FD_184135 | JGI IMG/M metagenome (GOLD analysis project Ga0209410, IMG submission 184135) | Marine hydrothermal vent microbial communities from Guaymas Basin, Gulf of California to study Microbial Dark Matter (Phase II) - Marker... ... | reverse complement strand
GCCCAGGAGGGGGCGAGGGTGGTGTTGGGCGACGTGGTCCCGACCGAGGCTTTGGCGGACGAGGTGAAGGGAAGGGGAGGGGAGGCCCTTTCGGTCCACATGGACGTCACGGACGGCCGAAGCGTAGCCGAGGCGGTGGAGGCTGCAAAGGAGAAGTTCGGGACGGTCCACATATTGGTCAACAACGCAGGGATAGCCAAAGATTCCCTCCTGGTGAGGATGGACGAGGAGGAATGGGACAAGGTATTGGCGGTGAACCTCAAGGGGGCCTTCCTCTGCACTAAGGCCGTAGCCAGGCTCATGATGAAGCAGCGCTGGGGTAGGATAGTGAACATCTCGTCGGTCGTGGGGGTCATGGGCAACGCCGGTCAGGCGAACTACTCCGCCTCTAAGGCAGGGCTGATAGGGCTCACCAAATCCGCCGCCAAGGAGCTCGCCCCGAGAGGGATAACCGTAAATGCCATCGCTCCTGGATACTTCCTCACGCCGATGACGGAGGGGCTTCCCGAGGAAGTGAAGGAGGCCTATATATCTCAGATACCCTTAGGTAGGCCAGGAAGGCCCGAGGAGGTTGCCTCCCTTGTGGCCTTCCTCTCGTCCGAGGAGGCATCTTACATAACTGGCCAGGTGATACACGTAGATGGCGGAATGGTGATGTAAAAAGGAGGAAAGATGGCGGAAAGGAGCGTAGAGGAGAGGGTGAGGGACTTAGTGGTGGAGCAGCTCGGGGTGAACCCGGAGCAGGTCACACGTGAGGCGTCCTTCATAGATGACCTGGGAGCCGACTCCTTGGACACCGTCGAACTCGTGATGGCCTTCGAGGAGGAGTTCGGCCTCGAGATCCCTGACGAGGACGCCGAAAAGATAACCACGGTGGGCGACGCCATAACGTACATAGAAAAGAAGCTCCAGGAAGGATCTTAGATGAGGAGGGTCGTCGTAACGGGGATGGGGGTAGTGGCCCCCAACGGCCGGGACCTCCCCTCCTTCTGGGAGGGGTTGGTGGAGGGGAAAAGCTGCGTCCACAGGATAAGGAAGTTCGACGCTTCGGGCTTCCCCTCCCAGATAGCCGCCGAGGTGGAGGACTTCGATCCTTCGGGGTACATAGATAGGAAGGACCTCAGGAGGATGGACAGGTACAGCCAGTTCGCTGTGTACGCCGCCCTCTCGGCCGTGGAGCATGCTGGGCTGGATTCCGACCGGTGGGACCGTGAGAGGGTCGGGGTGATATTCGGTTCCGGCATAGGAGGCCTCCAAACCTTGGAAGACCAGCACAAGGTCCTCTTGGAGAGGGGACCGGACAGGGTGAGCCCTTTCCTCATCCCCATGATAATAGCAGATGTGGCAGCAGGGCTTATATCCATAAGGTTGGGGGCCAAGGGACCCAACTTTGCGACCGTATCCGCCTGCGCCTCCGCATCCCATGCCATAGGTATGGCCTATCGTTCCATAAAGAGCGGCGAGAGCGACATAGTCATCACAGGTGGAGCGGAGGCATCCATCACCCCCCTGGGCCTTGCGGGGTTCTGTGCCATGAAGGCCCTCTCCACCAGGAACGAGGAGCCAGAGAGGGCGAGCAGGCCCTTCGACGCCCAAAGGGACGGGTTCGTGATGGGGGAAGGGGCCGGAGCCCTGGTCCTCGAAAGCTTAGAGCACGCTTCCGCCCGTGGTGCGAGGATATACGCTGAGGTGATAGGGGTCGGCTTCTCCGGGGATGCGTACCACATCACCGCTCCTCCCCCCGGCCACGAGGGGGCCGTAAGGGCGATGAGGGCTGCCATAAAGGATGCGGGGATAGAGCCCGAAGAGGTGGACTACATAAACGCCCACGGCACTTCCACCCCGGCCAACGACTCCGAGGAGACCAAGGCCATAAAGATCGTCTTCGGGGAGCACGCCTACAGGCTGGCGATAAGCTCCACGAAGTCCATGATAGGGCATCTCCTCGGGGCATCGGGGGCCGTGGAACTTATAGCCACCGTGTTGACCTTGGTCAACGGGGTGGTGCCTCCCACCATAAACTACGAACACCCGGACCCGGAGTGCGACCTGGACTACGTGCCCAACAGCCCCAGGGATATGGAAGTCCGGGTGGCGATGAGCAACTCCTTCGGCTTCGGCGGACACAACGCTGTGATCCTCGTGCGCAAGTTTTAGGACCATGAGGTGGCTCTTCCGACTCCTCGGAAGGAGGACGGACCCTCGGAAGGAGCGGCTACGGGCGTTGCAGACCTTGATAGGTTACAAGTTCAAGGACGAAAGGTTGCTCGTCCAGGCCCTCTCCCACCGCTCCTACGCCTACGAGCTGGGCCGCTCCGGGGTGGATTCGAACGAGAGGTTGGAGTTCCTCGGGGATGCCGTATTGAACATGGTGGTCGCCGATTACTTGTACAGGAAGTTCGAGGAGGAAAGGGAGGGGGCCCTCACCCAGATGAAGTCCACCATGGTCAGCAAAAGGGTCTTGGCGAGGATGGCCAAGGAGATAGGGCTCGGGGAGTACATAATGTTGGGGGAGTCGGAGGAGGCGTCGGGGGGAAGGGAGAGGACCTCCATCTTGGGAGACGCTTACGAGGCCCTCGTGGGGGCGATATACTTAGACGGCGGCATGCGTCCCGTGCGCAAGTTTCTGAAGCGCCATCTACTGCACGATATGCACGGTGTGCTTTCCGACGAAGAGCTTAAGAATTACAAAAGTGCCCTCCTGGAGCTGGCCCAGAGGGAGGGATGGGGACATCCGGTGTACGAGCTTCAGGGCGAGGAGGGCCCCGACCACAGGAAGCTTTTCACGGTTGAGGTGAAGGTGAAGGGGCAGGTGTACGGCGTGGGGCAGGGGCGAAGTAAGAAGAGGGCCGAACAGATGGCCGCCCGCGAGGCCTTGAAACGCTTGGAGGAGGAGGTGGCCGCGTCCTCCGGGGCCTGAGGCCGGAGATCTTCCGAGGATGGGCGTCCTTCGGCCTCGGCCCCGGAGGACGCCTTTATTGTAGTCGGGAGGGAAGTTGGTACACTTAGAGCACAGGCTGGCCAGGGCGGATGTCATAGGCGAGGGAGGGTTCACCTACGAGGATTGGGAGCTCCTCCTGAGGAGGGGCGACGAGGTCAGGGCGAAGGTAAGGAAAATGGGGCCCGGGTTCTGCAGGCTCCCTTACGATGACCCCTCGGATATGGTCAGGTTCGCACGGGAGAGGAGGGGGATGTACAGCGACCTCGTAGTGGTGGGCATAGGGGGGTCGGCCCTCGGGGCCATAGCCCTCATATCCGCCCTGTGTCATCCATATTACAACATCCTGCCTGAGGAAAAGAGGGGAGGCCCCAGGGTGTTCTTCTCGGACAACGTGGACCCTTGGCAGCTCAGGGGGCTTTTGGATGTTCTGGAGCCGAGGAGGACTCTCTTCAACGTGGTGACCAAGTCCGGAGGGACCGCTGAGACCGTGGCCACGTTCTTAGTGGTGAGGAGGTTCTTGGAGGACGCCTTAGGGGGAAGTTGGAGGGAGCATGTGGTCGTCACCACCGACCCTGAAAGGGGTGATATGAGGGAGGTCGCAAGGAGGGAGGGCCTTCCGGCGTTTCCCGTACCTCCGGATGTAGGAGGGAGGTTCTCGGTCCTCTCCCCCGTAGGACTTCTGCCCGCGGCCTTCGCAGGGATAGATGTGGGCGAGCTCTTGGCCGGGGCCAGGGATATGGACCTGAGACTTAAGAACTCCTCGCCGGAGGAGGACCCGGCCTACATCGGAGCGGCCCTGAACTGGATATTCTACGGGAAGGGGAAGAGGATGACGGTCATGATGCCCTACTCCCGTGCCCTTAAGGAGCTCGCCGAATGGTTCAGGCAGCTCTGGGCCGAGAGCCTCGGGAAGAAGCTGGACCTCGAAGGTAAGGTCGTGCAGGTAGGTCCCACCCCCCTAAGGGCTTTGGGGGCCACGGACCAGCATTCCCAGGTCCAGCTATATGTAGAGGGTCCTCCGGACAAGTTCTTCACCTTCATAGTCCCGGAGGACTACGGGGCCGATTTCGTGTTTCCGGAGTATTACCCCGACCTGGACGCCATGGGATACTTGGCGGGCAGAAGGATGTCCGAGCTCATAAAGGCGGAGCAGATCGCCACGGCATACGCCCTGGCCGAGGCCGGAAGGCCGAGCATGACGATAAAGCTTCCCAAGGTCGACCCTTACCATCTCGGCGGGTTGTTGTATATGTTCGAGATGCAGACCGCATACGCAGGAGAGCTCTTCGGGGTGAACGCCTACGACCAGCCCGGGGTTGAACTGGGAAAGAGGGCGACCTATGCCCTCATGGGCAGGTCGGGGTACGAGGGATTGAGGGGGGAGATAGAGAAGTTTCTGGGAGGTATCGTGATATGAAGAACCTTTGGGCCAAGCTAAGGTCGGCATTTTCGGTCGAGGAGGAGGAGCTCTCGGAGGAGGAACTTGCTCTGGTCGAGAAGGTGGCCCGTGCCGTGGCCAGGAGGGGACTTGCCACCCCGGCCCTTATGTTCCTGGAGAGTGTGAGGCCCTTGAACTTCATAGGGAGCCAGGCTATGATATTTTTGGAACCTATGGTGCGCTCGGTCCTACCCTCGAAAGATTACACCAAGTTCGCCGAAATCCTGGAGAGGAGGGAAGGGCTGGAGGCCTTGATAAGGTATATAGAGAAGTTCTCCCAGGGGTGAGGAATATGGAAGACCTGAAGGCGATCCTCGTGACGGACTGCGGGAGCACCACGACCAAAGCCATCCTGATAGAGAAGAGGCCCGAAGGTTACCGACAGACGTTCAGGGGGGAAGCTCCGACCACCGTGGAGGCACCGTTCGAGGATGTGACGAGGGGGGTCCTGAACGCCATAGGGGAGGTCGAGGAGCTTTCAGGAAGGAAGATATTGGACGGCGAGAGGATAATAACCCCCGCTAAGGGTGATGAGGGCGTGGACATATATCTTTCTACGAGCAGCGCCGGAGGGGGCCTTCAGATGCTCGTGGCCGGGGTCGTGCTGAGGATGACGGCCGAGAGCGCCCAGAGGTGCGCGCTGGGCGCGGGAGCCATAGTTATGGACGTCTTGGCTTCCAACGACGGGAGGCCGGGGTACGAGAAGATAGATAGGATAAGGAAGCTTCGTCCCGACATGATACTGCTTTCAGGAGGCACGGACGGGGGGACGGTCTCCCACGTCGTGGAGCTTGCGGAATACTTAGCTGCAGCACGTCCAAGGCCCAGGCTCGGAGGGGACAAGATCCCCCTGATATATGCGGGGAACAGGGACGCAAGGGAGCAGATAAGGAAGATTCTGAGCGAGCACTTCGCCCTGCACATAACCGAGAACATAAGGCCGGTCCTCGAGAGGGAGAACCTGGGACCTGCAAGGAGCCTCATCCACGAGCTCTTCCTCCAGCATGTCATGGCCCAGGCCCCGGGCTACTCCGAGCTTATGGAATGGGTGGGAGCCGACATAATGCCCACCCCGGCAGCCGTGGGCTACATGATGGAGACGGCGGCCCGGAGGGAGGGGTTGAACCTCTTGGGGGTGGACATAGGAGGCGCCACGACCGACGTCTTCTCGGTCTTCGGGGGAGTTTTCAACAGGACTGTGTCGGCCAACTTAGGGATGAGCTATTCTGTCTCCAACGTGCTCGCCGAGGCTGGGTTGGAGAACGTGCTCCGCTGGGTTCCCTTCCGGGTGGACGAGGGGGAGCTCAGGGACAGGGTAAAGAACAAGACCATAAGGCCCACCACGATACCTCAGACCTTGGAGGACCTCAAGATAGAGCACGCCTTGGCCAGGGAGGCGCTGAGGCTGGCCTTCGCCCAACACAGGCAGTTGGCCGTCGGGCTCAGGGGTGTGCACAGGGAGAGGTCGATATCGGACGTCTTCAGACAGGAGGGGGCGGAGAGCTTGATAGATATGATGACGTGCGACATGATAATAGGAAGTGGTGGAGTCCTCTCCCACGCCCCCAGACGTTCCCAGGCCATGATGCTCCTGATGGACGCATACGAACCTTTGGGGTTCACGAGGCTCGCCGTGGACAGCATATTCATGATGCCCCACCTTGGGGTCCTCGCCAAGGTCGACGAGGATGCCGCATCCCAAGTCTTCTGGAGGGATTGCATGGTGTACCTCGGGACATGCATAGCCCCGTTGGGACAGGGCAAGCCCGGAGGGAGGTGCCTGAGGTTCAGGATGGGGGACTCGGAGGGGGAGGTCGCTTTCGGGGACATAAAGGTGGTGCCCCTGGGGTACGGGCAGGAGGCGGACGTAGAGGTCTTCCCGGAGAGGGGCTTCGACCTCGGAGCTGGCAAAGGTAAGTCCGTCAGAGGGAAGGTACTGGGAGGGGTGGTGGGGGTGGTTTTCGATTGCAGGGGAAGGCCCCTCGTGCTCCCGGAGGACGAGGACGAAAGGCGCAAGCTCCTGCGGAAATGGGCGAGGCAGATGGACCTGTACCCGGAGGTATGACCTTAACCCAGATATCCCAGGAGGTTTACTGATATGGCCCACGCCTACACGCCAGGTCTGAGGGTGACCGATAGGGCCCTGGTGAGGAAGAGAAGGCTCCTGCCCATAGAAGGGGAGGTCTTAGTAGATCTTGGAGTGCAGGTGAGGGCCGAGGATGTGGTCGCCAGAGCCTTCCTCCCCGGCAAGGTCCAGAACTTGAACGTAGCGCACCTCTTGGGTGTGGAGCCCGGCGAGGTGAGGAAGTACATGACCAAGGCCGAGGGGGAGGAAGTCTCAGCCGGGGAGGTCTTAGCTGAGACGAAGCCCCTGCTGAAGTGGTTCAAAAGGCAGGTCAGGTCCCCGGTGGGAGGGACCCTAGAAAGCATATCCGATGTGACAGGCCAGGTGCTTCTGAGGGAGCCTCCGGAGCCATTAGAACTCAAAGCTTACATAGACGGAAGGGTCGTAGAACTGCTTCCGGGCCAGGGCGTCGTGGTCGAGACCCCCTCGGCCCTCGTGCAGGGCATATTCGGGATAGGAGGGGAGGCCACGGGAAAGCTACATGTCGCCGTCGAGGCCCCGGACAAGGTCCTCACTGCCGAACACATCCTCCCGGAGCACAGGGACGGCATAGTGGTAGGGGGGAGCCTGGTGGAGGCCGAAGCTTTCGGGAAAGCTAAGGAAGTAGGGGTTAAGGGAATAGTCGTCGGAGGGATAAGGGACCAGGACCTCAAGGAGCTTTTGGGGTACGAACTCGGTGTGGCGATCACCGGAACCGAGGATGTGGGGTTCGTGCTCGTGGTCACCGAGGGGTTCGGAAGGATAGATATGGCCGAGCGGACCTTCGCCCTCCTCAAAAGGTACGAGGGCCACAAGGCCAGCATAAGCGGGGCGACCCAGATCAGGGCGGGGGTCATAAGGCCGGAGGTTATAATTCCGAGGCCGGAGTTGAACCCGGAAGATATAGCAGAAGAGGAAGTTGAGGCCAGGGGGATAGAGGTCGGGGACACCGTGCGACTGATCCGTGCTCCCCTCTTCGGAAGGATAGGCAAGGTCACGGGGCTCCCTCCTGAACCGACCAAGATCTCTACGGAGAGCGTGACCAGGGTCTTGGAGGTCGAACTCGAAGGGGGGAAGAGGGTCATAGTACCCAGGGCGAACGTGGAGAAGATGGAGGGGTAACATAAAAAGCCGAGCGAAGGCAGACTTGGAGGACCTTATGCAGATAGAGATTCAAGATTTAGTTGAGATTGGACTTTACGAGAGGGAAGATGAGGTTATAAAGGATGGGCTCAGGCATCTTCTGTTATCCCATCCCGAATACAAAGTGAAAGTTGCTGCCGAGAAATACAGAAAGGGTAAGATCTCCTTGGGAAAAGCAGCTGCCATAGCAGGTGTCTCCATAGAGGAAATGAAGGAATTGTTGAGGGAATTCGGCATACCGATTATAGGCCAGGATAGGGTTGAGGAAGTTATCGAAGATGCCGAAGTCGCTCGGGAAGCTATGCGATGATCGTGGTCAACGCTACTGTGCTTTCTAATTTGGCTTCTGCAGGCAAGTTGGAAATCTTGAAGGAACTTTTCGGGGTAGTTCTCGTTCCTGTGCCTGTTTACGAGGAGGTCTTTAGAGGAATTGAGATAGGCTATGAGTTCTTAGAATGTATAGAAGAAGCGTTAAAAGGAGGAGATTGGTTGAAATTGACCTCGTTCGGCGAAGGAAGCAGGGAGATATTTAGAGTTCTTTTGGATGTAGTAGGTTATGGCGAAGCCGCTGGGATTGCAATTTCTAAGGAACGGGGCTTGACATTTTTCAGTGACGATAAGGTAGCACGGAAGATTGCAAGGGAAAACGGTGTCAAGGTCTCCGGTACCATAGGGATTCTGAAGGTGGCTGTGGAAGAGGGGAAACTTTCAATTGATGAGGCCAATGTGGTTCTGGATAGAATGATTCGGGGAGGTTATCGCTCACCTGTTCGAGCAATAGAAGAGGTGTTGCAATGTAACTTAAGGGAGAGGCCTTGGAGGTATAGATGACCATATTTTTGCTTATGTGGCCCTTGCTTGCTTTCGGATTAGAGCTTCCACTACTTTCGGCCTCCGACCTTCCGGGGGACGACGGGAAGGCCGTGTTGCTGCTTTGGCCGAGGATGCCCTATGAGGCGTCCGAGGTCTTCTACGTGGTCCAGGGGGCCGAGGGACCTGAGGGACCCTTCGAGGAGATAGCGAGGTTCCCATCCAACTCCCACTACCGGACCGAGAGGAGGGCCCCGTTCTGGACGTGGAGGAAGGGGAAGGACGAACACTTCTTCGTGGTCCGAACGATCGGCGGAAGGCCCCTGGAGAGCGGCAGGGAGTACTACTTCCGCTTAGGGGTGGACCTCGGTGAGGGCCCGAGCTTCGGTCCGGCGGTATCCGCCATCCCAAAGCCGAACTGGTTCGACTTCAAAAAGCTCAACAACCTCATATTTATGGTGCTCTTGGCGGGGGTGGTGCTCTGGTTCATAGGGAGGGCGAGGAAGAAGGAGCTGTTCTTAAGGAGGATACCGGGGCTGGACGCTATAGAGGAGGCCATAGGCAGGGCCACGGAGATGGGAAGGCCCATATACTACCTCACCGGAAGGCTCGGGATGTCCTCGGTGTCCACCATAGCTGCCACCATAATATTAAGGGACATAGCGAAGAGGACCGCAGGGTACGATGCCCAGCTCAAGGTACCGCACACCGACCCCGTGGTCATGGCGGTGTGTAGGGAGGTGGTCAAGGGGGCCTACCTGGAGGCAGGAAGGCCTGATGCGTACAACGAGGAGATAAACTTCTACGTTACGGACGATCAGTTCAGCTACACCATGGCCGTGGACGGGATGATGGTGAGGGAGAGACCTGCAGCGGTGTTCCTTATGGGATACTATTACGCTGAGTCCCTGCTTTTGGCCGAGGTAGGGGCGAGCGTCGGGGCGATACAGATAGCCGGGACCGATGCGGAACATCAGCTCCCCTTCTTCGTCACGGCCTGCGACTACACCCTCATAGGTGAGGAGCTTTACGCTGCAAGTGCCTATCTTTCAAAAGAACCGGCCCTTATAGGAACGCTGAGGGCACAGGACGTCGGCAAGGCGTTCTTGACAGCGTTCCTCGTACTGGGTGCCATAGCTTCCACCATAGGTGTGTGGGCTGGGATAGAGCATAAGATAGATTATTTCTTGGACATACTGAGAGACTTTTCTTGAGGAGGGGACATGTTCCTCAGGCAGTACGTGCCCATGGCCATAGCTTTCGTGATGGGGGTAGTCTTCGCAGTTCAGTACTATGTGCCCCATCCAGCCTCAGAGGAACTGCTCACGACGGTAAACGACTGGTTGATAGTCGTGAGCGGGTTCTCCATGGTCCTGGGGCTCGCCAGCCTCATGGGCTCCCATTGGGCGAAGGTGAGGAGGGGGGGTCCGGGATGGGGCTACAGCCTCGTCGTTTTCTTAGGGATACTGGGCACGTTGGCGGTAGGGATAGCGAGCAAGGGTAAAATGTTCGCAGGGGAAGAGCTGACGCTAACGGCCTTAGGCTGGGTCTACGATAACATGCTCGTCCCACTTCAGGGCACCGTCTTCTCCCTGCTGGCCTTCTTCATGGCATCGGCCACCTTCCGTACCTTCAGGGCGAGGAACTTGGAGGCGGGGCTTTTACTTACGGCGGCCTTTCTGGTGATGTTGGGGCACGTTCCATTGGGGGAGTACATATGGGACAAGGTCTTGGGTTTCCTTCCTCCCAAGGCCGATCAGGTTATGGGATGGATAATGAACGTGCCAAACATGGCGGCCAAAAGGGGGATACTTTTGGGTGTGGGGTTGGGGATGATAGCGACATCGCTTAAGATAATATTCGGGATAGAGAGGGCGTACATGGGGGAGGGAGGATGAGGAAACTGGCGGAGAAGATACTCTCGATGGACAGGAGGGCCATATACCTCCTCATGGCCTCAGCCGCCCTCCTTCCCTTTTTGACCGGCCCTTTGGGGCTTCCGTCCAGGGTGAGCCCCGAGGTGAAGGCCGTGTACGATAGGATAGAGTCCCTCCCCGAGGGCTCCCCCTTCCTGATATCTATGGATTTCGACCCGGCCTCCAAGCCCGAACTCTACCCTATGGCGGAGGCCCTGGTGAGGCACGCTTTCAGGAAGAACCTCAGGGTCATAGGGATGAACCTTTGGGTCACGGGAAGCGGGATGGCGGAGAAGATACTCTCCGATGTAGCAGAGGAATACGGGAAGAAGTACGGTAGGGACTACGTGTATTTAGGTTGGGCCCCTGGAGCCACGAACGTGATATTGGGCCTCGGACAGGATATATACAAGACATATCCGAGGGACTACTACGGGAACGAGACCTCCGGCATGCCCGTCCTGGAAGGGGTGAGGACCCTTAAGGACATCCCCTTCATGGTGGACCTGGCAGCAGGAGACCCAGGGATAGAAACTTGGGTCGTATACGGCAAGGCGAAGTCCATGGCGGGAGGGTGTACCGCCGTCATAGCCCCGGGCATGTACGCCTTCCTCAACTCGGGCCAGCTCGTAGGGCTCATAGGAGGGATGAGGGGGGCTGCCGAGTACGAGGCCCTTCTGAAGGAGATGGGAAAGGCCACCGTGGGTATGGACATACAGTCCACGACGCATGTCCTGATATTGGGCCTGATACTCCTCAGCAACTTCGCTTTCTTCGCCACCAGGAGGCGGAGATGAGTCCTGAACTTTTGGGGGCTTGGGTAGCTGCCGGTCTAACGCTGGCGATATTCAGCTTCCTTTACAAGGATAATCCTTTCTTCAAGTTCGGTGAACACCTATACATAGGTATCTCCGTCGGATACAGCATAACCCTTCTCGTCTTCAACTTCATGATACCGAAGTGGTGGACCCCCCTGTTCCGTGAGGGGAGGATGAGCCTTTTGGTCCCGACTGTCTTAGGTCTCCTCATCTGGACGAGGTTCTTCCCGAGGTTCTCGTGGCTCAGCAGGTGGGCGTTCGCCTTCGTCGTAGGGTTCGGGGCCGGGATAGCCATCCCGAGGACCATCTCCAACTTCATATTCAGACAGGTGGAGAGTACGGCAGTTCCCTTGGTCTCAAGGGGACAGCAGGGAGTGAGCTTCGGATGGGGGGATTTCTCCAATTTCTTGATAGCCTTCGGGGTCTTGAGCGTGCTGACATATTTCTTCTTCTCGGTGGAGCACAAGGGACCCATAAGGCCTCTGGCCAGGGCAGGAGTCCTGTTCCTTATGGTCTCCTTCGGAGCTTCCTTCGGATACACGGTGATGGCGAGGGTCTCGCTCCTTTTCGGAAGGATGTACGACCTGGTGGAGTATTCTTCCAGGGGGTACGGTTACGCTACCTTGGTACTTTTGGGCCTTATGGTCGCCGTGTTCTTGGCGCAGGCCCTGTCGAAGAAGCGGGAGGGCGGATGACCGTAAGTGAGCTTTATATGAAGCTTAAGGATAGGTCCAAGTGGTTCTTCATGGAGAGGGACCTAGAGCGACTCCTTTCGGCCCTCAGGTCCTCCGAGGACTTCTGGGAGGTCCTGGACCGTTGTGAGGTACCCGTGCTCCTGGCGAGCTGGCTGGTTGCGGAGCTGGAAAGGGAGGGACTCGTCGAAGTCGGGGGGGAGGAGGTCAAACTCACCCGGGAAGGTGAGAAGTTCTGCGAGGACAACCGAATTCCACCCCACAGGAGGCTGGAATGTACCTGGTGCAGGGGAAAGGCGGTGCATGTTGAGGGATATATGAAGGTCCTGAGGGAGTTCAAGAAGTTGGCCCTGGAGCGTCCAAGGCCCCTGAGGGAGTACGATCAAGGATACGTGACCGAGGAGAGCACGGTCGCAAGGGTGGTGCTCATGGCGGCGAGGGGGGATTTGGAGGGGAAGAGGATCTTAGTCCTCGGAGACGACGACCTCGTGGGGCTCGCCTTGGCCCTCACCGGAGCTCCCGAGGAGGTCGTAGTGCTGGACATAGACGAAAGGCTCCTCGATTTTATAGGAAGCAAGGCAAAGGAGATAGGCTTCGGAAGGCTGGAGACGAGGAGGGCCGACTTCAGGGACCCCCTTCCCGGGGACCTGGTCGGGAGGTTCCATGTCTTTTTGACGGACCCCAGCGAGAGCCTTCCTGCCTTAAAGGCTTTCATAGGAAGGGGGGTAGTCGGTCTTAAAGGCATAGGCGGGGCAGGATACTTCGGGCTCACGAGGGCCGAATCCTCCCTTCGGAAGTGGAGGGAGCTCGAAAGGTTATTGGTCGAAGACTTCGGGTTGGCGATAACGGACATAATACATAACTTCAACTCCTACGTAGGTTGGGGATATGAGAGGGAGATGAGGGCGTGGGAGTACCTTCCGGTGAAGTCCGAACCTAAGGGCATATGGTACAGGTCTTGCTGGTTCAGGATAGAAAGGGTGGAGGAGACCCCATTGGACAACTCGCCCATCGAAGGGGAGATAATAGAGGACGAAGAGATGGCTACAGCGTAAGGGGGTGACGATATGGTGAGCACCTACACTGCCAAGTATACCAAGACAGATTCCGGCTACATGGGGCAGTTGGTGGAATGGCCGGAGGTGATTACCGAGGGAAGGACCTTAGAGGAATGCAGGGCACTGCTGAAGGATGCCCTGCAGGAGATGATCAAAGCATACAAAGATTTGGGCAAGGAGATACCGGTAGGCGGTGCTTTATTGGAGCAAGTGCCCGTAGAGGTCTAATGTGTCGGTCAAACGCAGAGACTTAATCAAGTATCTCGAGGAGAATGGCTTCTATCTACTCCGTGAAGGAAAAAGGCATTCCATCTACACTGATGGTAGAAAGGTTATCCCGGTCAAAAGGCATCGCACGCTCGACAGGATAACTGCCAACGAGATATGTAAGCAAGCTGGGTTGAAGCCCAAATTTTGAGGGAGGTGAAGTGTTCGGGGCGAAGCATTTCTGTCTGGTGAAAGGAACTGCCGAGGGAGGGATGGAACTCAACGCATTCGACAACGCCCTGTTGGACGCAGGGATAGGGGACCTCAACCTCATCAAGGTCAGCAGCATAATCCCCCCCGGATGCCGTAGGGAGGAGTCCCTTCCGAAGTTCCCGAAGGGAGCCTTCGTGCCGGTCGTATGCGTGGCACACTTAGGGAAAGTCCCTGGGGATACGGTGGCGGCGGCCTTGGCCGTGGGGATAGGGCCCGAAGGTTTCGGAGTCGTCATGGAGGCGAAGGCCGCCAGGGGATCGGAGGCTGAGGAACTGGCGAGGGAAATGGTGAAGGAAGCGTTCAAGGTGAGAGACCTAAAGTTAACGAAGCTTTGGGCACTTTCGGCCGAACATCGGGTGAAGAGGACGGGCTGTGCCCTCGTGGCGTGCGTGTACTGGTGAACACGGCCTCATTAATAAAAGTTTTTCGGTGGAGGTGAGCTGGCATGCTGTAGGTAGGAAACATCTAAACAAGGAGGTGTGCCATGAGGGTCCTCGGCAGGCACTACCTGCTGGAGCTGTGGGGGTGCAACGAGAAGATCGGCGACGAGGCCGAGGTGCGGGATGCGGTGGAGGAGGCCGTGGATGCGGCTCAGGTGACCCTCCTGGGGGATGTGCATACTC
>Ga0209410_1000926_pt1 | contig 14025 bp, 16 predicted proteins | sample Mar14436cmmetaG_FD_184135 | JGI IMG/M metagenome (GOLD analysis project Ga0209410, IMG submission 184135) | Marine hydrothermal vent microbial communities from Guaymas Basin, Gulf of California to study Microbial Dark Matter (Phase II) - Marker... ... | reverse complement strand
ACCGCTGTTTATCCCTAAAATTAAAGCTTTGATAAGATCGATAAATTACAAAGAGGCTAAGGAGCTAGCTTTAGAAGCTTTAAAATTAAAAACGGCCAAGGATGTCAGAAAAATATCCAAGGCATTTTTAGAGCAAAAAGTTAGTATCTCTTAATTTTACTTGGGACAGATATTAAAATAAATAGACAGCAGTTTTTTATAAATTGAACTTTAAATTTTCAGCTTGTAAGTTCGAATGTTACGTATTGTTTAGCGTTTATAGAATAGAAATTTTAGTGAATGCATTCTCCCCTTATTATCACTTTTTCAATTTTAAAGTCTCCCGTTTAACAAAACTGTATCAGCCTTAAATCCGGGTCGTAATATACCTATATCTTTCAATTTTAATAGCTCTGCTGGATTTTTTGTCATAAACTTTAAAACATCTATCGAAGGTATACCAGTTTCGAAAACTAAATTTCTCAATGCTTTATCTAAGGTTAGAGTGCTACCTGACCTGCTAAGCCGCCTGTGTCCTTTAATCTGCTAATTCCATCTTTAACAATTATTTTCAATCCTCCTAGTTCGTACTCGCCATCTGGCATTCCAATAGCAGATATAGAATCGGTTATGGCTATTATTTCATCGCTTGGCTTATTTTATAGATAAGTTTTATCGTTGCAGGATGTAGATGAATCAAATCGCCTATAAACTCGACGTAAATGTCGTCGCGCAACAAAGCTACAGTAGTTATTCCAGGTTCTCTATGATGAAATACGGGCCTTCAAAATATACGCCAGCAATATCAGCGCGTTTATTTTCGCTAATTGAGGCATAGTAAGCTAGCTCGGCAATCTCCGCCAGCTTATCTATAGGAAACGATACTGTAGTTGGAAGAAAAGTTGTGACGCTATGCTCAGAAAACATAGTTGAAAGCTTTACTAGATCTTTCTCGCTGCTTATGAAGTTAACATCTACTCCTCCGTGGCCATGCATGTGAATATCTATAAAGCCTGGCGTTATAGCGACGCCTGGCGTCGCTATACAATCTTCGCATTCGATAATTTCAGCTTTAGATTTTGTTAAAGTAAAATTAGTGTAGTAAGGCTCAATTTTATTAATTAAATGCAAGAGTTTATTTTTATACTTTGAAACAATATGATTATGGTGCTTTCATGGATGTAAAAAATATCTGGTTTATATCGTTTGAGAGTAAGGGAATATATAAGGTTGGAGGATTGGGCGAGGTTGCTGGTAGCATTACCCAAGCTCTAGCGGAAAAAGATTTGAACGTGGCGCTGGTAATGCCAAGCCATGGCGTAGTTAAGGATGAAAAGCTTAGGAAGAGCTTGCAGTTGGAGAAAGTTGGCTTCGTGAGAACTTATGCTTATGGTATAGAATATTTAATATCTGTATACGAGGGGAAGCTAGGAAAGGTTAAGGTATACCTAATCTCTGGAGGAAACGAGAACGCGGAGAAAATTCTTGAAAATCCTGTGGTTTATGCCGATGGAATAACAGAGCCAAAGGCTGCGCTCTTAGCCAGAACATTAGATTTTCTCTATGATTTTAGCGAGTGGATACCCGATATAGTCCACATAAACGATTGGCATGCGGTTCCAGCGGGCATCGCTATACGTCAGCATACGGAGGCAAAGGGGCCTCCAGTACCATTGCTTTTCCAAATACACTTATATGGTGGGAAATACGTGAGCTTGGATTATCTTAGAGAATTCTGTGGTATAAATCCTGAGTTTGAAATGAATATCTGGCTTGAAGGAGAGCAAAGAGAATATACTTTTAAGGAAATATACGATATGAGTGGAGGAATTTTAGAGCGTATAGCTGCTTACATCAGCGATGTTGTAGCAACTGTAAGCGAATCATATCTTAAAAAAGACGAAGGCAATGTACTTCAATGCATAGGCTGGCATTTCGAGGATAAATCAACTTTCATTTATAACGGCTGCGATTGGTTCTATGATAAAATAATTGCGAATATTTTGGAAAAACACGGAGAAAAGATTAGAGAGTTTATTGGCATCGAAGATTTGTCTCAACTCACGAGGAGACATTTAAGGAAATATCTTCTCGAAAAAGCTCTTGGGGAGCTGCCAGAAAGCGAGCCTATAATAAAAGACGATTACCTGGCGGATATCGTAAAGAGGCTTCGCGGTCCAATAGTAAACGAAGATGGAAAAACCTTAGCTTTTGGAGAGGAGGGCCCCCTGGTCATAATAACTGGTAGAACCAGCACGCAAAAAGGTCTAGATACTTTAATCCGCTCAATACCAGCAGTTTTAGATTACTATCCCAATGCAAAGTTTTTGTTTCTACTATTACCTGTTCGAGGCGGCGAGAGACTAATAGAGGAAATTTTTGCAGAGGCTTGTAAATACTCGAATAGCGTGAGAATAGTATACGGTATTGTTCCGTACATATACTTCTTGGCGCACGTAGCAGCAACGGTGTACGCTGCGCCTTCACGATGGGAACCATTTGGTATAATGGCTTTAGAATCCATGGCTGTAGGCACTCCAGTAGCTGCCTCGCGAGTGGGCGGGTTGAGCGAGACGATACTGGATTTAAGAGAACATGGGCTAAATGGGACTGGTTTATTAGTTCCAAAGGATAATCCTGAAGAGCTTGCAAAAGCTATCACTTCCTTGATTTCTTTAATGGAAACTGAGAATGTTGACGAGCTGAGGGTGCTTAAGGAGAAAATTCAGTATCCTGAATTAAAAAACCTGTTAAGTAGAGATGTCGGGCGGAAAATAAGAGAAAGCTGTTTGAAAAGGATAGAAGATTTTAGATGGATTAAAATAGCAGATATGGCTATAAAGGTATACAACATAGCAATAAATAGGAGGAAACGATGCAAACAATAGTTGAGGAATTTTTCGTAGTTAAATGGAAGACTATAGAACACGTACTCATTAGCTTTTTCCTAGGGGCATTAGTCGGGTTGGAAAGGGAGAAAGCTAGACTTTCAAGGCCGCTGCAAAGGGAGGAAAAGGAATTTCCAGGAGTGAGGAGCTTCGGCATAACGTGCATGTTTGGCGCATTGATTTCGGAGCTGGCTTTCCTTTCTTTAGAAAAGGAGCTTCCTGAAATCTTTCTATACGTTTCCCTTGCTGGATTGTTCTTATTCACTGTAATCCTAGGATTTTACATAGCCTATAGATTTTTCATTTTAAAAGTTTCGGGAATAACAACTATTCTAGCTTTGTCGTTTACTTTTCTCATAGGAGTTCTAGTGGGTACGAACCTTATTCTGGAAGCTACAGCTATATCTGTGTTCATAACTTTTATCCTGGCTATAAAACCAGGCATAGAAAAGTTTGTTAAAGGCTTTTCTTACAGCGAACTACTTTCCGCATTGGAAGTTGGGATTGTCGTTTTCGTTTTCAGCCCATTGCTTCTAACCGATATATACGATCCATTTTTCCATATTTTCAATTTTAGAATGTTATATGTCTTCTTCGCGCTAACCCTCGTGTTGTCCTTATTAAGCTATATCGCAGTGAAGGCGGTTGGTTCTAAAGCATTAACATACTTTGCTTTCTTCGGAGGATTGGTTAACAGCGAAGCTACGGTTATAAACCTAGTGAGGCTGGGGGCTGAGTCAGGAGAAAAAGTTAAGGAGCGTATTACTGCTGGTATTCTAATAGCGAATACTTCAATGATTTTGAGAAATTTCATTTTATCGTCATCTCTTGCCAGCGTAAGCGGAGGAGAGTTATCCATAAATGTAATATCTCACTTACTACTTGGAATGCTACCAGCAATTTTAATAGGCTATTTAATAGCTCTGTTTCACGGTATTAGACTTAAAGGAGAGGAAAGGCTAACTCTGGAAAGTCCATTAAGCTTCACTGTTGCCGCAAAAGCGGCGATAGTCTACGCCAGCATATTTATTTTAATAAAGATATTCTCAGATTTTATCGGAATTACGGGAACTATAATATCAGCTATAGTTGGAGGTTTCATAAACGCGGGAGCAACTATACTATCTATTTTCACGCTGACTGCTATAAACTACCAGAACTTAGATGTCTTAGAAGCGAGCGTTTTACTTGCTACCTTTTCAGCTATAATGAACAAAATCTTGTTTGCTAGAATGGGAGGCGCCGATCCAGATTTTGTGAGAAGAATCATAGCATATCTAGTTGCCTTGGGAGCACCATGTTTCTTAGCGGCTATAATAATTCTATTCTTCTAAATGCTTAACAATTTTATGGAATGTATTCTGTTTACATTTCGAACAGTAAATATAGAGTTTTTCAATTTTGTAAAGATTGAATCCCAAGTCAACTTCTCTAATCGTCTTGCATTTTGTGCACTCTAAAATCCATACTGTCATTTAACCACATCACCGATATACAACAACTACTTTTTTATTTTTTCTATGAGATACTTCACAATTTCTCTTGGGATATCTTTGTGAGTAGCTTCCATTATGCCTTCAAAGGCTGGAGAACCATTAACTTCTAATACTTGAAATCCCGTTTTGCATTCCACTATGTCGATGCCAGCATAGTCCATATTTAAAATATTTACTGTTTTAACGGCAAGCTCTTCAAGCTCGGAAGACGGCGTCAAAGGTACAGCTTTCCCTCCCTGAGCAATGTTTGTTTTCCATTCATTGGGCGGGGCGTATCTATACATCGCCGCTACGATCCTATCACCAACGACAAACAATCTTATATCTCTAGAAGGTTTTTCTAAAAATTCCTGTAAAAAAATAAACTGCTTAAACTGTAAGCATGTTCTGTATATCCTATAACCAACATCCTCGTTTTCTACGAGAACCTGCCCGAAACCTCTAGAACCTACAACGGGTTTTACAACGACTTTTCGCCATTCTTTTGTAGTTCTGTATGCTTCAGCTATATTTTCCGTTAGCAACGAGCGGGGAACTGGAATTCCAGCTTTAAAAAGCTTTAAAAGTGTAAGAAATTTATTTCTGGCGTATAACAAACTAGTTATTGAATTCATTAAATAGATTCCTCCGTATTCTAAGCTGAAAAATAGAGATAGTCTGCCAGCGAACTGTTCAAAGCTTGGAGCATAACCAATGCTCCTAAGCAACGCGCCATCAATGTTTAAGGTTTGAGTACCAATTTTGAGAACTAGACTGTTTTTTTCTATTCTTGCGGAGAGGTAGGTGAAGGGCATGTAAAAAGCTTCATGACCGAGCTTCCTTATAGCATCGAGTAATAAACGGGAAGTTGTCGTTGGACATCTTGTTTCATGGATAATTCCTATCTTCATATCTATCAGGGTTTGATACGGATTCAAATTAATATATAGCTATTTCTGCTTTGTATCTTATAATGAAGTATGAGTTCAAGCCTGAGAAAGGATACGTATTCACATCGCATATCCTACAGGTTATCAAAAAGGCAAATAATGGGAAGATTAAGGTTAGTCTCGATCTTGGAAGGACCAAGAATGAGATAGAAGTAAAAAAGAGCAGTATTCTACTACCAAATGGCTGTGAAATAGACTTTTCTAAGCTTAATAGTATAGTTAGGCATAGGAATAGAGCGTACTTTGTCCGGGAGGATTGCGATGAAATCTTTGAAATTTCGCTATCTACTAGGGAAAAATATTACAAACTACTAGTTGTAGCACCTGATACGGCGCCAACGCTGGAAATAAGCGGGATACACATGCACCGCATAAAAAAGGTAACACCGCTCCAGGATACGATCGAAAAGGTAAAACTTGCCAGGATGAAGAAAAAATGCGATGTTTTAGACATTTGCACGGGCCTCGGTTATACCGCCATATACTCTGTAAAGTTTGGGGCTCAGCACGTTACCACGATAGAGAAGGATCCTAACGTACTTAAAATTGCGAGCTATAATCCTTGGTCTCGTGAACTAGAGAATGAGAAAATCGATATTTTTCTAGCTGATGCAAGCGTATTTCTGAAAGAGTTAGACGACAAAAGCTATGATAGAATAATACACGACCCGCCCAGGTTCGCAATTGCTGGTGAATTATATAGTCTAGAATTCTACAAGCATCTATATAGAGTTTTAAAACCTGGCGGAGTTCTATTCCACTATACTGGAGCTCCCGGAGTTTTAAAAGGTTTAAAATTTCAAGCTGGCGTTGCCTCTAGGTTGAGAAGAGCCGGATTTTCGCAACTACGCATTTTGAAGGATTTTGGGATAGTAGCTAGAAAAATATAAAGGAGCAGGAGCGGTACGTTTAAATTATCGAACTTACATAGTTACAAAATAAGTCGAATATTAACCGCTAGGTGTAAACATGTTATTGCTTAAAGTTGCGCTATCCTTCGAGGAATTCGTTCTATCTCTTATCATTTTCTTAGCTGTTATCGTTCTTTTATACATATTATTTCACGAGTATAGCGTATGGAGGAAGAAGAGACTATACAAAGTTGTCGGAAGATAACAATGGCTATCAGATACGAACATTTAAAAGATAACGTTTTCCTACTTACTCATCCAACCCGCTACTCTGCAAATACCTACTTTATCGAGGGCGATAGAAACTTAGTAATTATAGACCCGGGATTACCGGATATTTTCCCTGACATAGCATCTATTCTTGAAAACTACGAACAGATACACATTATTCATACACATTTCCACTACGATCACATAGCCGCTACTCCAATTCTCAAAAAGATAATAACTGAATCGAGTAAAAAAGTTCAAATACTACATCATGAAAAGGGAGTTAAAGCCTTGGAGACTGCCAATCTAGTTTTAACGCTTGCCTCTTTATTTGGCGGTATGTTACAGCCTATAAAAGTGGATTGCCAAATAAGTGAAGGAGTTCTAGAAATAGGTAGATTAAAGCTGAAAGTTTTACACACTCCTGGGCACACAGTAGACAGCATATGCTTGTCTTATGGCGATATAGTATTCACTGGCGATCTGTTATTTTCTGACGGTTCTGTAGGTAGAACAGACTTGCCGACAGGAAACGCTTACGCTTTGCATCTTTCACTAGAGAAGCTATCGGATCTCGGCTTAAAGCTTGTAGCCGCGGGCCATGGTAGACCTGCAGAAATAGATCTTGGAATAATTAAAGAGTTCATAATATAAGCGATATATATTAATGGTTATAATTAGTTTATTACCTGGTGAAAGCATGAGCGAAAAAATAAAAGTATGGAGGAGCAAAATATCTCCAACATGCCGTGGCGCTATTTTCAGAGCTAAAAGATGGTTCTATGCCACATTTTACTCTAAAACAAGCACTGGAGATAAGGAAAAATCTAGAGAAAACTGGGTTAAGCTGGCAAGAGAAATGGTTAGAATTTCAAACGAGGAAGGGGTGTCAGAAAACGCCGCAAGAATAACAATATACTATACTGATGAAGGGGGGGCCTTCAACCCAATAAGAGCTGAAATAGAAGTTTTCGAAATGAAACCTGTAAAGACTTTAGAAGTAAAGCTTGAATAATAGCCTACTTACTCTTTTTTAGTTTAAACACCAAATTTCTAAACACAAAAAGCAATACCATCAGAAACGTCACGAATATCAGCAATTTCATATGTAGCATGTAATCGGCAGAGCTTACATTCGCTAAACCCAGTATATAAGATACAATAACGTAGATATCGTATATTGCAATCGCTGAAAGTATTAACACCAACATGCCAATATATGGGTTTCTTAAATTCTCGGCCATTTCATCACCTTCGAGGCGCTCATAGCATTAAAATAGAATATATTTATAAGTCTTACCTCACCCCGTTCTGTCGAATCGACATTTTTAAGTAATACTTTCGATTTACTCTACCAAGCCACATTTATATCTGCCGCAGTACCAACAAAATAGGTTAAAATGAAGCTGGTCGGGACTCTAGTCGGTAGAGCGGGAACTAGGTACGTAACGTTTAGAGTCTTCGAGGAAGTCAATGTGAATGATCTAGTCTTGATAGAAAATGCAGAACGCAGATTCTTAGGAGTAGTGAGGAGAATAAGTCACGTTAATATAGCTAAAAACCAGTATTCCCCGTTTATAGTTCAAGGTGACGAAGAAACTATCGACGCGCTAGGCTATATGAACGCGAGCGCAGAACTGCTAGGCGTACTCGATGAAAACGGGAGAGTAATACCGCGTATAACCATACCGCCTCTTGTGGGTAGTAAATCCAATATTTACCTGCTGGAAGAAGGCGATGAGGTTATTATAAACATTGGACAACCATTATACATTGGTATTCATCCTTCTTCAAACCGCTTGTTCCAGCTAGACGCTAGCTACGCAAATTATCATATAGCCGTAGTTGGAACTACTGGGACGGGGAAGTCTCATTTGGTGCGCCTGCTGGCTAAAGCCTTTAACGTCAAAGGAGCGAAATCTCTTATATTCGATCACACAGGTCAAGATTACGCACCTTACTTTAGAAACGATAAATCGTTTGTTGTAATAGAGGATAAGGAAGTTCTCCCAAGCCCTTCTGGAATAGCCTCAGTGATAGCTAGCGAAGTTGGAAGCGAATACTCAGAAGACGTAGAGATTTCAGTTTACGCTTACTTATTGTCTGGGGGCGATTTAGATAAAGCCATAGAATTTTACGAAGCTTTAGGGTTGATGGAAGAACCTAAAAAAACAAGGTATCGGACCAGCATAATCCAGCCAGCAAGGGGTAAAATCGAGTTGCCTGAAATTGAGAAGTTTAAAGCTGTCGAATGGGATAACGAAAGATATCTCGACATTTTGAAATACACTATGGCACTATTAGCTAGGAGAAACACTACAATTGCAAAAGTTACTATGAGATACTTGATATCCGGGATTAACTTAAGCAAGTTTAACGATAGGAAGTATACGCCTAGGGAAGTGGCTTTTAAAGTCGTAGACGATGATAAAAGCGTAGTCTTGGACTTGTCTAATGAGCCCATGGCTATCAAATGGAGCTTATTAAAAGACGTGACCAAGTATTTGTGGGAGCGGGTTCAAGCTAAAGGAGGCGATAGAATTTTACTAGTCATTGACGAGGCTCAGAATTACGCCTCTCAAGGAACTCCAACTTCTGCGATACTTGAAGAGATAGCTAGGAGAGGTAGAAAATTTGGAGTTGGATTAGTGCTTGCCAGTCAGAGATGGGTAACGGATTTATCGACAGGTATTCGAAACAACATAAATACGGTGTTTTTCAGCCAGTTAGCGGTAGAAAGCGACATTGCGGAAATTTCAAAAGTTGTGGCAACCGAGAACGTAGATTTAGCATCGCTGGATAGAGGTTATTTCTATGTTTCGGGGCTTTTGAATCCTCTCAGAAAGCCCTTGTTATTGTACACTTTTCCTGAACTTGAAAATGTGGTGAAGGTTAATGCTGGATAGAGAAGAGGAGGCTATAGAGGATCCTTTCGCTAATACGGTATGGTTGCAAATTCACAAAAGAGCTAGAAATTTCGTCGCCTCGCTTGATGACGCTGTTGAGGAAGCTAGAAGTTATATTGAGAAGTTGTTAAAGACTGCAAGACGGGATGTTAAGAAACTGGAAGAGAGATCGGTTAAAAATTATAACGTAGCCGTTGTTGATTCTACGTTTACTCCAATGTGTATTGATACTTACGTGGCTAGGATCTCCGCTATCGTATATGGGTATCTTTTGTACCCTTCCAACAAGATGCCGGAAATCTCTGCGGAAATAATAGATCTTAAAGGTTATAGCGAAGGTAAAAACGTGGACGAGAGTGTGTCGAAAGCGGCTACGCTTATAGAGGTAAAAGCGATCAGTACGTTACTAAAAAAATTAGAAGGCGGAGGCATCGATTTTAATACTATAGTTAGAGACGGCGATTTCCCACCGACAGAAGCTATTTTCGGCTCTCAAAAATCGCGCTACATTAGAGATATTAAAGAAATTTCCAATAGCATCCTAGTAAAAGCGAGAGAACACGATGTTGGAGTAGCCGGGTTAATCAAGAGAATAAGCAGCAGCCTAATAGCCTTCAAGTATACTGGCGAGGAGATTTTTTTAAAAGCGAGAGAGCTTGAAAATGAGAATAAAAGATCGGCGAGATTTTTCAGAGGCTTCTTTACGGACGCTTTTATAGGTAGGCTTTTGCTTAAACCTGGCGAGTATATTTTCTTGGGAAGCTATGGAGACGAGATTGATGGGGAAAGCTTTATTTCACGATATTTTTCAGTCGTGCTAGGTAAAAAGAGAAAACTGCAAGTTTTAGATGAATATCCTAGTTTTTCTTCAGTTAAAGTAGCATATTACAGGGCGAATCATCCAGCGTCGCCTCTTGTTAAAGTTTTGGCTTTCAACATGGATACCGTAGATTTTTTAGCGTATTGTGCTTCTCGAAGTTTTTCCTCCTACCCAGTATTTCTAGATTTGATAGATACTGCTGTGCTTGAATACGCTAGGAGAGTAAACCTGGAATCGCTTTTATACCTAGCATTGCAGAAAGCTTCTCAGGAAATACTGTCTGAAAAGAAAATTGGAGGGCATAGTATAAGCTTCGCTTTAAGCGCTTTGAACAGGCAGAAAATAAACATTCTACTATCGTGGTTTGAGAAAGGTTAACCGCCGCTTATAACGGGTAATATAGATATTTCATCATCGCCGCTTACAATGGTGTCAAGATTCCCTGCACGGCCGTTAACGAGTACCACGAGCTCTTCCATGTCGACATTTTTCAACTTTAAAATGTTTTTTATTTTAACTGGTGATTTTACTTGTATTTCTTCCTTTCGCTTCCCCACTAAATCAGCTAGGTAGCCAATGTATTTGATTCTTACCATCAGGATACTATTAAAAGCTGATAACTTTAATATTTCTCTTCTAAAATATAAACTGTGATATTATGGTCGAAGTAGTCCCGGTAGAGCTTGAATCTCTAAAGGATTTAATACGTCTTGCTTGTAGCCTAGGACTCCGCGCCTTGTATAGAGCTAAAGCAGATGAAGAATACTTGTACATGGCGATATATGGATTAGGCTCTGTAGTTGTAACCCCTTACATAAAAACTAGTGAGAAGTTGGATGGAGAATATATCATATACAACACGTCTACTGGCGAGGTTAAAGCGTCCCACTCACTAGTTGTAGAGCCGAGAGAAGCGGCTGTAGCTTTGGTAAACATTAAGAAGCAAAATTTGATAAAAGTATAAACTTGCTGCTTTTAGCCTTTAATCGCAAAAACTGTTGCAACTTCAACTATCGCAGCGATGAACAAGACTAATGCGATAACTAGGTAGTATGCTGGTATTTCTTTCAAAGCATTTAGTAAAGCCTTGATTCTCGAGTCAACATTGTAGTATTTTCGAGGATTTAGTACGGCAAGGCTTATATTAATGCCTGGAGCCATCGCTATTGCGTAACCTTCCCCTTCGAGAATAAGAGTTGGAATCGCTGGCAAGAATTTGTGAATTAATGGTATTGGAAATAGCACGCCCCATAGCATTGCTCTTAACGCGGCAAAAGGTATTGTTAAAAAGAAGAAGCCTGGAAGAGTTATGCTGAGAAGTGCTCCGATAAAATAGTTTACCATAAAAGTTAGAAATAATGCCTCGAGCGGATTTTTCTTGATATAATATGCTTCATATGCTGTTGAGAATATAGGATCTGTTTTTAAATTTTTCACCAGCAGTGTTCTCGTAGATTCGTGTAGTTGAATTGCAAAATATCCTACGTAAGTCGAAGCGACTAAGAAAACGCCGAAGAAAAGCGCATTGCAAGCTATCAGTTTCTTCCTATCTCGTGACAATATTTTATGTAGGTTTTTGAATAGGTTACTTATCACGTAACTTGGCGCCTCCTATTTTGTGCTTAAAAGCTTGAAGGTTTTATTAAAGTTAGTGCTCACGCAACTGTATTGTAGACGCTTCGTTTTGTAAGTCTGCTATAATTTAACTCTGCTAGATTTTCAAGTAGAATCGCGCTAGGCTCCGTCAATAATGTGTTACTTACGCTTTTGAATATGTACTATTCTGCCATCCACTAAGGTAATTTTAACTTTAGCGTTTTTTAAATCATTACAGCTTGAAGGTAGTTTGTTTTCAATTACGATCAAATCGGCTCGCATATTCTCATTAATCGACAGACCTGCTATACCGCTTTTTCTACTTTTTCTTGCTAGCTTCCATCCCGAAACGTAGATTTGCATTGCCTCGTTAATGCTTAAAGCTTCGCCCGCTGAGCAGTTCCATAATTGAAGATTTTCGCGTAACCCCCTATCCGCCGCCGCGTATGCGCCAAGCCAGGGGTTTAAAGGTTCTACAGGGGCGTCAGAGGAAGCTCCAATAGTGATTCCTCTCGATAACAGGCTTTTGAACGCGTAAACCCAGCGGCTTCTCTCAGATCCGAGTCTTTCAACTATCCACCAGTCGCTAAGAATGAAATGAGGCTGCACGGAAACGGGTATTTTCAGCTTGAATATTTTTTCGATAATGTCTGGGGGAGTTAAAGATGCATGCTCTAATCTAATATTGGCTAATCCGTTTTTCTCAATAGCTTTCAGTAGCTCTTCAATAGCTCCATCACCGATTGCGTGAACTGCAACGTCTAAGCCTCTCCTATCAGCTTCGCGAATTAAAGCGATAATATCCTCACTTTTTATAAGCAGAATTCCTCTGGTATCTGGTGAATCGCTGTAGGGTTTTCTAAGGTAGGCAGTTCTAGCTCCAAAACTACCGTCTAAGAACAGCTTTACCCCGCAAACCTCCAACATACAGCCGTGATAGTATTTACGCATGCCATATGCCAGAGGGGGTTCGAGATAAGCCTTGATCCTTAGCTTAAGCAAGCCTTTTTCATCCATATACTTTAGCAGCTCATACTCATAAGCATCCACAGACATAGCATGCAGCTCAACCAATCCGTAGCTTGCGGCTTCGTCAAGCGCTGAAGCTATAAGATCTACCGCCTCGTCAAAAGAGGGCCTCCCTATTAGCTTCCTCACTATATCTATTGCTTCCTCATATAATAAACCGTTCAATCTTCCATCCTCTCTTCCGAGAACGCCTCCAGGCGGATCAGGCGTGTTATCTGTTAACTTTGCGAGCCTAAGCGCGTAGCTGTTCACAACTGCTATATGACCGCATACCCTAACCAGGAAAACTGGATTATCTGGAGCTGCCTCGTCTAGATCCCATCTATTCGGCATTCTCTTTTCTGCAAATTTCTCTTGATCCCAGCCTCTACCTATGATCCACTTCTTTGGACCCAGCTTTTTTGTTCTTTTAATAACTAGTTCTTTTAATTCTTCAATACTTGAAACGTTTCTCAAATCTATTTGATTTCGAAAAGAAGCATATGAGAGCATATGCATATGGGCATCGACGAAGCCCGGTATTACGAAAGATCCTTCACAATCATATACTAATACAGACTTCTTAGCTTTCTTGCGAAGCTCATATTCTCTTCCAATAGCTGCTATTCTTCCGTTTTCAACTAGGATAGAATCTCCCTCTTTTGAAGAGTAAAATTGAACATTGGTAAGCAACACGCTTCTTCCATTCACGTTTTGATTTTTCCAACAATAATTTATATGGTTTCCCCGACATAATAACTGGGGAACAAATTGCAACTAATCTACGGCATGATCCGCGAAGCAATACTTGAACGGTTCGGTAGAAAAGTCGCCGCCATAATAGTATATGGATCCATAACTCGCCCCGAAGACTTTGCTGGAAACGTTAGCGACATAGATGTCGCGGTTATAACTAACGAAAGAATTCCAGTTAAAGAAAGGCTTGACCTTTTCTCTGATATGAGATTCCAGCTTGATGCGGTTTTCCTAACTAAGGAGCAACTTTTCGAGCTAGCTTCCGAGGGGTATCCTCTTATACACTATTTAAAGGATGGTCGCCTAATATATGGAGACGAAAAGCTTCTTGACAGCGTAAATCCGACAGTAACGGAGAAAACGCTGGACATACTTAAGAGAGCAAGCATTGCAGCCGTCGGTTCAGCTGTGGAGTCTTATCTGATGGGAATTTATAACGACGCGGTATCCCATCTATACCATGCTCTAAGATATGCCGTTAGATGGAGGATTGCAGAAAAGAAAAAGCATATTCCGATAAGCAATA
>Ga0209410_1000925_pt1 | contig 14037 bp, 19 predicted proteins | sample Mar14436cmmetaG_FD_184135 | JGI IMG/M metagenome (GOLD analysis project Ga0209410, IMG submission 184135) | Marine hydrothermal vent microbial communities from Guaymas Basin, Gulf of California to study Microbial Dark Matter (Phase II) - Marker... ... | reverse complement strand
CCGTACCCCCGCCCGATGTGCCCCCCGGGCCAGGGCGTGGGATCCCGTGGGGTTGGTGATGAGAAGGAAGAAGAGGGCCAAAAGCGCGTGCACCGCCAAGGTGCCGCCCTCCCCTCCTCCCTTGACGAACCCGTAGATCACCACCGCCACGATGGAAAAGATGGAGCCGAAGGTGGTGCACTTGGTGGCCCCGTGGATCCTGGTATAGACGTCGGGAAAACGCAAAAGCGCCAAGGCCCCGAGCCCATTGAAGATGGCTCCGATGGCCAAAAGCACGTAAAGGAAGACCTTCATTTCAAGCCTCCCTCAAGGTACCGAGCGATGTAAAGGGTGGCGATGAAGGAAAGGAGGGCGTAGACGATGGCCACATCCACCAACACCACCTGCCCGAACGCGGCCCCCAAAAGGACCATAGTGGCCACCACCAGCGTGTTGATGGTATCCAGGGCCACCGCCCGATCGGCGGTGGTTGGACCGGCAGCGAGCCGCAACATGCTGACGAAGGCATAGGCCACCAACACCGTCGCGGCCACCAGGAACCCCATTTCCGCTATCATTCCGCGATCCTCCTCGCCCAAGCGGGGAACGGACCACACACGTCCTCCGGCCGGGGCTCGGGGTCCCGAACGTAGATCCAGTGGACGTAGAACTCACCGGTGGCATCGTCCACATCGACGGTGAGGGTTCCCGGAGTAAGGGTAATGGAGTTCGCCAGGAGCGTCCGGCCGAAGTCCGTTTTGAGATGCGGCTGAAACCGCACGATCCCCGGGCGGATCTTCCCGGTGATCACCCGATACGCCACATCGATATTCGCCCGGGCCATGGAAAGGAAGAAGGGGCCCACGAGATAAAAGATGAACAGGAACCACCTATGGGGCTGAAGCAGCCGCAGGTCCTCCCGCTTGAAGACGAAATGGGTCAAGGGAATCGCGCCCAATAGGGCGATCACCGCCCCGCCGATAAGCTCCCCCAAAGACCAAACGCCGACCTTACCGGTCCATAAGGTGAGGAGAAGGTACACCGCATAGATGAAGACCACACCCGCTACCCATGCCCCCAATCTGCGCATGGTGTAAGAACTATACACCGAAGCCCTGGGAAAAGACAAATTTGGCGCCGCTTATATGTGGGCGGGGTTGTGTGTGCTGGATCAGGAAAAACGATGATCTCCATCATCCGCCGCCCCGGGTTGCGGGGGAGGAAAAGGGGGTATACCCTCACGGGGAGATGCACGAGATCCAAATAGGTTTCGGCGATATCCTGAAGAAGCAGTTGGAGTTAGCGGGAAAGAACTACGAGCTCCTCTCCGCCCATAAGGTGCGGGCCTTCAACGTGATGGGCGCCATCGGCTCGGGGAAAACCACCCTAATCCTCAGGCTCGCGGAGGCGCTCAGGCACCGCGGGATCCGGGTGGGGGCCGTGGCCGGGGATGTGGCCGGGGACGACGACTTCCGCCGCTTCCGGGAAGCGGGGATCCCGGCGGTGAACGTAAACACCGGGGACGACTGCCACCTGGACGCCCACCGGGTCCACCACGCTTTGGAGGACCTCCCCCTAGAGGATATCGACGTCCTCTTCATCGAGAACGTGGGGAACCTGGTCTGCCCCGCGGACTTCCCCCTGGGCACGGAGACGGACATTGTGGTCATCTCCGTGACCGAGGGCGAGGATATGGTGCGCAAGCACCCCAAGATCTTCGCCCAAACCGATGTGGTGGCCATCAACAAGGTGGATCTGGCCGAGGTAGTGGGGGTGGACCCCCAACACATCCTGGCCGACTACCGCAAGCTCAACCCCCACGGGCGGGCGATCCTCACCGCCGCCAAAAGCGGCCACGGGATCGAGGAGCTCCTTTCGGCCCTGGGGTTCTGATGCACGAGTATTCACTGGCCCTCTCCATCTTCGAGTCCCTCCGCGCCCGGCTGGCCCAATCCGAGGGGCTCCCGTCACGCGTCACGCATCACGCGTCACGGATCAAGAAAGTCCACCTCCGCCAAGGGGAGCTTTTGGTGCTTTCCCACGAGGCCCTGCAGGAAGCGTGGCGGATCATCACCGAGGGGACCGAGCTCGAGGGCTCGGAACTCGAGATCGAGCGGGTCCCGGTGCGGGTGAGGTGCCCCGGGTGCGGGTACGAGGGCGATGCCAAATACCTGGCGGAAGAAGGTTGGCACATGCGGGTCCCCATCCTCTCCTGTCCCCGTTGTGGGGCCCGGGTGGAGATCGTGGAGGGAAAAGACCTGGCGGTGGTGGCGTTGACGGTGGAGGAAGAAGTTGGAGCGAGCTAAGCCCCTTCGGGCTTTCCCAGGGAGTTCGCAAGATGAGGGAGATCGTCCTCCGAGCCATCGGCTACGTAGAGCAAGTAGAGGGGGAGATATGCGAAGTGGTCCTCCGCGATGAGTTTGTCCCTGGATTGGAGGGCCTGAAAAGCGGCCAAGAGATCCTGATACTTTTCTGGATGGACCGAGCGCGGAGGGATGTTTTGCGGGTCCATCCCCATGGGAACCCGATGAGACCACCGCGGGGAGTATTCGCCACCCGGTCCCCGCACCGGCCGAACCCCATCGGGGCCACGACGGTGGAGCTCCTTTCCGTGCAGGGAGGCCGCCTTCGGGTGCGGGGCCTTGACGCTTGGGAGGGCACGCCGATCCTGGATATCAAGATCGGGACGGGGGCTACGGAAGAAGGCCGAGGATGAACCGCACGTAGAAGTAATAGACGGGGATGGAAGCGAGGATCCCGTCGATCCGGTCCAGCATCCCGCCGTGGCCGGGGAAGATGCGCCCCGAGTCCTTGACCCCTGCAGCCCGTTTGAGCAGCGACTCGAAAAGATCCCCGAGTTGGACGAACGCCCCCACCAAAACCCCTAAGGCCAGGATATGGGGGGCCCAATGCCCGAGGTCCCCTAAGAACTTGGGATAAAGGGCAGCACCCACCGTCGCAAGAATAAGCCCTCCCACAACACCCTCCCAGGTTTTGGCCAACGATATCCGGGGAAGGAGTTGGTGCTTCCCGAAAAGCGTTCCGGCGAAGAAGGCCCCCGTATCGTACCCCCAAACGATGAAGAGGAAATGGTAAGCGAGGAAAAGGTCCTGTCGGAAAAGGAGGTAGAAGAAGCTCAAGAGTCCGGGGATGTAGATGAACCCGAAGATGCTCGCGAGGGAGGTGAGGAACCCCTCGCGGTATCCGCGACGGAAAAAGGAGTAGATCACGGTAAGATAAGCCACCCCCCACCCCAGCACCAGGGCGTAAGTCCCCTCCCATAGCCCGGCGAGGAGGAGGTAAAGGGGTGTTGCTCCCAGGAGCAATTCCCGGGGCGGGCGGATCCCCAACCGCTCCACCAGCTCCAGGTACTCCCATCCCGCCACCAACGCTACCGCCGAAAGGAGTATCCCCACAAGCCAGGGGAGGGAGAAGCGGTGGGCCAGATAAAAGAGACCCAACACCAGGGGTATCGCCACGACCCCGGTGAGGACACGGTCCACCAGTGAGGATTTCATCCCTTTACCCTTCCGAAGCTCCGCTCCCGCCGCTGGAAATCTTTGAGGGCATAAAGCAACGCCTCCTCGTCGAAATCCGGCCAAAGGATATCGGTGAAGTAGAGCTCGGTGTAAGCCAACTCCCACAGAAGGAAGTTGGAGATCCGCACCCTCCCCCCCGTGCGGATAAGGAAGTCCATGTCGGGGAGGGACCCGGTGGGAAGGTAGGCCCGGAAGAGCTCCTCCCCCACCTCCTCGGGCCCCATGGCGACGGAGCGGGCGGCCCGAAGGAGGTCCTTTGCGGCCCGGAGGATGGCCCAGCGGCCCCCGAAGTTCAGGGCTATAGCCAAGGTCAGTGCCTCGTTTTGGGCCGTTTTTTTCTCGATCTCCTCGATGGCCGCCTGCAGGCCCTCCGGGAGGGGTTTGTGATCCCCCACTACCAGGAGCTTTATCCCCGAATCGATGAACTCTTCCGTCTTTTCGCGCAGAAATGACTCGAGCAACGCGAAAAGGCCGTCCACCTCGTGGCGGGGCCGTGCCCAGTTTTCCGTGGAGAAGGCGAAGAGGGTCAAATAAGGAAAGAGCCTCTCCTTGACCACAAACCGCACTATCCGCTCGGCGGCCAGCGCCCCCTGACGGTGTCCCTCCAGGCGGGAGAGCCCCCGCGCCTTGGCCCAGCGGCCGTTTCCGTCCATGATGATCCCCACGTGGGTGGGGAGGTCCCCGCCGCGGACCTCCTCAAGCAGGGCGCTCAAAGCCACGGCGCACCTCCGCCAGAAGCCCTTTGGGAGCCACCATAACGATTAGGTCCTTTGGTGCGGCGACATCCAATGCCTTCGCCATGGCGACATGGGGGTCGGGTACCACCCGGTGACCAACCCCTAATCGCCGGGCCTGAGGGAGCAAGGCCTGGGCAGGGAGCAGCTCCTCATCGGCGCCGGAGCAGAGGATCACCTCGTCGAAGGCGGGGAAGAGGACTTCGGCGGTGGAGCGAACCGGTTGCCCCCGGTGGATGGCGAAGATGAGCGTGCGGCGGCCGCCCGGATCGGGCATGGCTTCAATGGTCCTCACCAGGGAGGCCGCCGCCGCGGGATTCCTCGCCGCGTCCAGGACCACATACGGCCGCCGGGAGATGACCTCGAACCTTCCCGGGAGCTTGACGTTTATCCACCCTCGCTTGATCGCGTCCGGTCCCAGTTCCCATCCTCCCACCAGCTCACAGAGAGCGCCCAAGGCCAGGGCCAGGTTGGCCTGCTGGTAGAGCCCCAGAGGAGGTGTGGAGAACTCCCCGAGGCCCAAGGGATCCTCCCGGAGGCCCCAGCTCACACGGTCCCAGGAAAACTCCCGCCCTTGGACCTCGTCGGGATCCAGGATCACCAACGCCCCCCCGGCCCGCTTAGTCGCTTCCGCGAACGCGGCCAACGCTTCCACCTTGCGTTCCACCGTAAGGAGGGGAACCCCAGCGGAAGCCGTATGGGCTTCCTCCCAAGAAGCCCGGGCCCAACCCCGCCCGAACAGGTCCACCCTGTCCTCCTCCACACAGGTGACGAGAGTCAGGAGCCGATGGGAAAGGCAGTTGGCGAGATCGTTGCGTCCCCCCACCTCGGCCCCCACCACGGCGATCTCCACCTCCTCCTCGGCGAAGAAAAGGAAGGCGGCCGCGGCGAGCCTTTCCACGGGGCGTGCTTGAACCTCGCAGCTTTTTTCCACCAGGGAGAGGTAGGGTTCGAGGACGTTTGGGGAAACCGGCTCGGCGGAAAGCCGCACCATCTCTTGGGGCGCCGAACTGGGGGAGAAGACCCCGACCTTGTATCCGCACGCGGCAAAGGCGGCCTCCAGGAAAGACACCACGGAGCCCTTCCCGAGCGAGCCGGTGACGTGGATGGAGGGGAACCCTTCCTCCGGGTTCCCCAGGCGCCCAAGGAGCGCCCGCATCCGTGAAAGGCTCCCCACCGCCACCGGTTGCCGAAGAGGGGTCTCCATCCTCATAGCTCCAAGTATCGTTTTAACCGCTCCCGTTTCGCGCGCAACTCCGCGGCTTCCGCCTCCGTCTTTCTCACCACCTCTTCCGGGGCCTTGCTCCGGAATTCCTCGTTGGCGAGGCGGGATTCTAAGCTCGAGAGCTTGCGTTCTATCTTTTCTAGATCTTTGGCGATACGTTCCTTCTCCCGAGAAAGGTCTACCACCCCGCTCAAGGGGACGAACGCCTCCACCGAGCCCAGGACCACCTTGGCCGTGCCGGGGCTGGGGGAGTAGGCGGGCTCATAACGCACCCCCTTCGCCCGGCACAGGCGCCGGATCGCAGGGGCAAAGGAAAGGAGCCGCTCCACCTCGCTCCGCTCGCCGGTGAGGATCACTTCCACCTCCGCCGCGGCCGGCACCCCGAGCTCCGCCCGTACCGCCCGGATCTCCACCACCAGGTCCCGGAACCGGGCGAAGCCCTCCTCGGCGGCCGGATCCCGCCAGGAAGGCTCCTCCTTCGGGAAGGGCGCGGTGGCGATGGTCCCCTTCCGGCCCAGAAGCTGCCAGATTTCCTCGGTGATGAAGGGCATGAAGGGGTGAAGTAGCCTGAGGAGCCGGTCCAACACCTCCAGCAGGACCACCTGTGCCGTCCTTTTCGCCTCGGGATCATCCCCATAGAGGCGGATCTTGGAGAGCTCCAGGTACCAATCGCAGAAGTCGTGCCAGGTGAAGTCGTAGAGGGCCTCGGCGGCGAGGTGGAAGTTGTACTTGTCGAGCTCTCCGCGGACCTTGCCCGCGAGCCAGGAGATCCGGGAGAGGATCCAGCGGTCCTCGGGGAAAAGCCCCCTCGCCTCGAGGGAAGTTCCCTCGGGGAGATCCCGGGTATTCTGGATGATGAACCGGGCCATGTTCCAGATCTTGTTGAGGAAGTTCCTGCCGTCGTCCAGGGCCTTCCAGGAGAGGCGCCACGAACGTCCCTTGGAGGAGGCCTGAGAGAGGGTGAAGCGGAGGGCGTCCATCCCGTGGGTCTCCTTCACCTCCAGGGGATCGATGATGTTGCCCCGGGATTTGCTCATCTTCTGGCCCTTCTCGTCCACGATGAGGGGGGTGATATACACCTCCCGGAAGGGAATCTCCCCCATGAAGTGGAGCCCGGTCATGATCATCCGCGCCACCCAGAAAAAGAGGATGTCGAAGCCGGTGATGAGGAGGGAGGTGGGGTAGAAGGTCCTGAGGTCCTCGGTCTCATCGGGCCAGCCCATCACCCCGAAGGGCCACAGCGCCGAGGAGAACCAGGTATCCAACACATCCTCTTCCTGCCTTAGGGGGACGTCCTCGCCGTAATGGGCCCGGGCCCTGGCCGCAGCCTCCTCTTGGTTCCTGCCCACGAAGATCTCCCCGTCGGGTCCGTACCAGGCGGGGATACGGTGGCCCCACCAAAGTTGCCGGGAGATACACCAGTCGCGGATGTTCTCCAGCCACTCGTAGTAGACCTTGGTCCAGCGCTCGGGGACGAACCGGATCTTCCCCTCTTTCACCACCTGGATGGCGGGCTCGGCCAGGGGCTTCATCCGTACGAACCACTGGGTGGAGATCAGGGGCTCCACCGGGGTATGGCAACGGTAGCAGTGGCCCACGGCGTGGCGGTAGGACTCGACTCTCTCCAGAAGCCCCTCCTCCTCCAGGCGCGCGACGACGGCCTCCCGGGCGGCGTAGCGGTCCATCCCGGCGAAGGGGCCGCCGTTCTCGTTGATGGTGCCGTCGGGGTTCAGGATGTTCACCACAGGGAGGCCCTCGCGCTTTCCGATCTCGAAGTCCACGGGGTCGTGGCCCGGGGTCACCTTTAACACCCCGGTCCCGAATTCGGGATCCACCTCCGGGGCCCCGATGATGGGAAGCTTCCTCCCGATGAGGGGAAGGATCGCAGTCTTCCCGATCAGGTGCTTGTAGCGGGGATCATCGGGGTTCACCGCCACGGCGGTGTCCCCGAGCATCGTCTCGGGGCGGGTGGTGGCGATGACCACATGTCCGCCATCCTCCAGGGGATAGCGGATGTAATAGAGGTACCCCTGGACCTCCTCGTGCTCCACCTCGATGTCGGAGAGGGTGGTGCCGCAGCGGGGGCACCAGTTGATCATGTAGTCCCCGCGGTAGATGAGGCCTTCCTCCCAGAAGCGGACGAACGCCTCCCGCACCGCCCGGGAGAAGCCCGGATCCAAGGTGAAACGGAGCCGAGACCAATCGCACGAGGCGCCCAGGGTCTTGAGCTGCTCCACGATCTCGTTCCCGTACCGCTCCTTCCACGCCCACACCCGCTCCAGGAACCTCTCCCGGCCGAGGTCGTGGCGGGTGAGGCCCTCCTTGGCGAGCTCCTGCTCCACCACGTTCTGGGTAGCGATCCCAGCGTGGTCCACCCCGGGGAACCAACAGACCTCGTATCCGTCCATGCGCTTGTAGCGGATGACGATGTCCTGGAGGGTGTTGTTGAGGGCGTGTCCCATGTGGAGGCGCCCGGTAATATTGGGCGGGGGGATGACGATGGAGAACGGGGGTTTGCCGCTCCGGGGGTTTGCCACCCAGAAGCGGACATCCAGCCAAAACTTAAGGATCCTATCCTCTACCTTCCGGGGATCGTAGCGTGCCGGGAGCTCCATCTCAGCCTCCAAGCCACTTGGAATCGGCGATATCGTAATGCAGAATCTCCTCCTCGTCGAAGAAGATGGGGATCTCCCGGGCGGAGGTCTCCGGCGAGTCGGAGCCGTGGATCAGGTTCATGGTAATGGAGAGGCCGTAATCGCCGCGGATAGTCCCCGGGGCCGCTTCCAGGGGGTTCGTCTTCCCCATCATCTTCCGCACCACCTCGATGGCACTGGGGCCCTCCACCACCATGGCCACAACGGGCCCCGAAGTTATGAACGAGACGAGCTCGCCGAAAAAGGGTTTCTCCTTGTGCTCCGCGTAGTGACGTTCGGCGAGCTCCCGGGTAACCTGTATCATCTTCATGGCCACGATCTTCAGCCCCTTCTCTTCGATTCGGGAGATGATCCTTCCCATGAGGCGCCGTTGCACCGCATCCGGTTTGAGAAGCACCAATGTCCTCTCCATCGCATTCCCTCCTCGAATTGCACCGTGAGTTGCGGAGCGAGAGATCGCGTTAGTTTAACCTAAATCGCCCCCACTTCCTTCGGGAACGTGGCCTCCTTCCCGACGAAAGCCCTTGGGGCGGCCTCGGAGCTCGGTTCGGGATTGGCGGCCCGGCGTTGTCGCCGTCCTCCCCGAGTCGCGCAAGCGGGGTCACCACTGTTCTTAAAGGTGTCCCGCGCAAAACGTCAACGTATTTGGTAAACTGGCAGAAACCGGCTGAAGAGCTGTCACGCTGTAAGGAGGCGGGCGATGGGGAAAACGATCTTTTTCGGATTCGCGCTTTTGGCGTTTGGGGCTATGGCCTTCGGGCAGGGCCCGGGGGAGCTCATCTCGCAGGCCGATGCCCTGTTCTTGGAGGTGGAGTCCACCTTGTACACCCCCGAGCTCCACGAGACACTGGAGGAGAAGATGCTCCAGGTCATCGACCTCTACGAGCAGGCCCTTGCGCAGACGGGGGAAGACGTCCACGTCCTCACCGAGCTCGCCCACGCCTACTACGTCCTAGCGGACATCTTCACGGAAGACACCAAGGAAAAGCAGAAACTCCACATCGCGGGGCAGGAGTACGCCGAACGAGCCCTCCGGGCCGATCCGGGGTTCGCCGCCCTGGAGAAGGAAAAGGGGTTCATCGCCGCGGTGAAGGCACACGGGAACGTCGCCACCCTCTTCTGGACCTATTCGAATTGGGCCAGGAAGATCGAGCTGGGGGGAGCCCTGGCCTTGCTTGGCGCCGCCTTCCGCGGGGACGACAAGAAGCTCCATGCCATCATGGAGCGCTGTATCGAGCTTGATCCCGGATTTGAGTACGGGGGGCCGCTCAGGGCCCTGGCCGCCTATTGGGCCAAGCATCCCTTCAGGAAGGACTACGACAAGGTGAAGGAGCTCCTCACTCGGGCGATGGAGGGCTATCCCCAGTACCTGGAGAACAAGCTTTTCTTCGTCCAGTACTACCTGATCCCCAAGAAGATGTGGGCCGAGGCCAAGGCGGCCCTGGAGGAAATCCTGGCCGCCGATGTGGGCGATGGGGATGTGCTCCTCCAGAACGGGATGGTAAAGGTCCGGGCGGCGGAGCTCTTGGCGGAGGTGGAGGAGGAGTTAGGCTGATCACCCCGAGCGCTTGAGCCGGCCCGTCCGCTTGGCGTAGCGCTCCGCGAGCGAAAAGACCCAGGTGCCGAAAACGATCATGGCCAGGCCGCCCAGGAAAAGGAGCACGAGCGGGCGGGCCGCGTCTCCCAATCCCCTCCCTTCTAAGATCGCCTCCCGCATCCCCCGGATGACGTAGGTGGCAGGGGAGGCCCGGGCCAAAAACTGAAGCCACCCCGGAAGTACCTCCACCGGGTAGTAGACGCCGGAAACGAGGAGAAGAAGCGCCGCCACCACATTGGTCATCTGCACCCCACGTTCGGGGAAAAGGAGCGGCATCACCGCCGCCAGGATCCCGAACCCGGTGAAGGAGATGCTCCCCACGAAAAGCCACAAGGTCGCCGCCCCGAGGTCCGCGCCCGCGAGGTCCAGGTCGAAGAAGAGGGCAGCCGCAGCGAGGATGAGTAGGGTCCTCGCGATCCCGTAGACCACCGCGAACAGGCTCGTTCCAACGAGGTGCGTCAATCGCGAGCTCGGCGCCATGAAGGTGTACTCGATCGTTCCCTCCCACCGCTCCCAAGCCACCATCTCAGAGATCACGTAGAAGATCTGGGAAAGATACGACCAAACGAGCGTTCCCACGAGGAGGTACAGGGTGAGGTAGTTCCCGTCCACTCCCGGCCCGGACAGCCTCTCCGTTCCCAGGCCGATGTAGGCCACGGCGAGGGAGCTCGTGAGGGAATAGACGAACCAAACCAACTCCCATCCCCAGTAGCGCTTGGTGAGGTGGATGTTCCGGGCCACGAACCCCCATGTGGCGATTAACTCCCGTCTAAGTGGCCTCAGGCCCCTCATCGTGCCTCCATTCCTTTCCGGTGACCGCGAAGAACACCTCTTCCATGGTGGCCTCGGAGCCGTCGCGGCTTACCCGGGCCTTGAGGGCGGCGGGCGTGCCTTGGGCCACGATCCTACCTTCGTCCAGGATTGCGACCCTATCGCAGATGCGATCGGCCTCGTCCATGTCGTGGGTGGTGAGGAAGACGGTGGTACCCTTCCGTTCCCTCAGCTCGAGGATCAACTCCTGGACCTCGCGTTTGGAGCGGGGATCGAGGCCGGTGGTGGGCTCATCCAGGAGGAGTAGCCGCGGCGGGTGCAAGAAGGCCCGGGCGACGGCCACTTTCTGCTGTTGACCCCGGGAGAGCTGTTCCATGGGCTTCCCGATCCGATCGGGAGGGAGCCCCAGACGCGAAAAGAGCTCCCTTGCCCGCCTGGCCGCGATCCTCCCCGGGATCCCATAGAGCCGGGCCCCGTAGAGGAGGTTCTCCATGGGGGAAAGCTTCTTGAAGAACGCCGCCTCGGTGGAGACCCGGTGTATCAACTCTCGGACCTTGTGGGCTTCCCGCACGACATCGTGGCCGAATACCCGCACCTCGCCGGCGTCGGGAAGGAGGAGGGTGGCCACGATCCGGACGAGGGTTGATTTCCCGGAGCCGTTGGGCCCCAGAACCCCGTAGATCTCACCTGGGGCCACCCTGAGCCCGATCCTCCGCAAGGCATAAACTTCTCCTCTGCGACCCTTCACAAACCTTTTCTCGAGATCCCTTATCGAGAGGGCATCCATATGACCTCCGCAATACGTGAGTCAAAGGGAAACACCTCGGGGCAAATGCCCCTCCGCGGGATAGCGCCGAGGGCCGAAAAGGTCAACCTCTCATGAAGGATCGCCTCGTCTCAAGTTTATCCCATCCCTCACGGAGGATAAAGGAGCGGAAGCTAAATCAACCCGTTGGCGAAAAATGTTTCGCCACGGGGCCTTGTCTGGACCTCGATCGGGGTATGTCTTCCCCGCCGATGCGGGTGCTAAATTACGCCGAGCTCCTTTCCCACTTTGGCGAACTTATCTAGAGCGAAGTCCAGGTCTTCTTTGGTGTGGATCGCCGAGATCATCACCCGGATCCGGGCCTTCCCCTTCGGCACGGTGGGATAGGTGATAGCCTGGGCAAAGATCCCCTCGTCGAACAGCCTCTCCGAAAATTTCCACGCGGTCTTGGCTTCTCCCAGCATCACCGGGGTGATGGGGGTCTGGGATTCTCCCGTGTCGAACCCGAGCTTCTGCATCTCTTCTTTGAAGTAACGGGCGTTGTCCCAGAGCTTGCGCACGGGCTCGTCCGTCTCCATGAGCACATCCACCGCCGCGATGCAGGCGGCCACGTCTGCTGGGGTCACGGCCGAAGAGAAGAGGAACGGGCGCCCCCGCTGCCTCAGGTACTCCACGATCTCCTTTTTCCCTGCCACGTACCCACCCATCACCCCGAAGGCCTTGGAAAGCGTCCCCACCTCGATGTCCACGCGGCCGTGGAGCCCGAAGTGGTCCACGATCCCCCGACCGTGATCTCCCAATACTCCTTCCCCATGGGCGTCGTCCACCATCACCAGGGCATCGTATTTTTCGGCGAGCTCCACGATCTCCGGCAAGGGCGCCAAATCCCCGTCCATGGAGAAGACCCCGTCGGTGACGATGAGTTTCCTGGGCACGTCCTTGTACTCTTCCAGAGATTTAGCCAGGGCGTCCACGTCCCGATGGGGGTAGATCACCCGCTGGGCCTTGGTGAGGCGACAGCCGTCGATGATGGAGGCGTGGTTCAGCTCGTCGGTGAAGATCACGCCGTCTTTTCCGATGATAGCGGGGATGGTGGCGAGGTTGGCACAGAAGCCGGACTGGAACGTTACCGCGTCCTCGGTCTTCTTGAACTCAGCGAGTTTGCGCTCGAGCTCCACGTGCAGGGACATGGTGCCGGCGATGGACCGCACCGCCGCGGGCCCCACCCCGTACTCCGCGATGGCCTTGAGGGCGGCCTCCTTGAGACGGGGGTCGTTGGCGAAACCGAGGTAGTTGTTGGAACACATGTTGAGGACGCGTTTTCCATCGACCACGGTCCAGGCGCCCACGGCGCTCCCTATGGTGCGGATGATGTTGAAGAGCCCCTGTTGTTTGAGGTTCTCAAGCTCGGTTGTGAAGAAATCATATTTCCCCATCGCTCCCCCCTCGCTCCTTATCGTAGTGGATTCGCCCCAGCTTAGCCCCTGAAAACAGTTTGGGCAAACAACCGGCGAAACCATAGAATACTTTGGCGATGAAAGCCTTGATGAAAACCGACGCCAAGGAAGTAGAGATCATCGGTGTAGACCGCCGGGTACATCCTAGCGCCGGAGGGGATCCCGGGGGAAGACGCCCTCCGCGCCGTCCGCCCGGAGGAAGGGCGGTGGCCTTCGGATTGAGCTACGAGAGTGGGATTTGAACACCGTGGTGTTCAATGCGATCGGGAGTGGTGGGGAGGCTCATCTTCGAAACCCGGTATGAGTCCCCAGAGGTGCCAGCGGAACCGAGTATCTCCTCCGCAGTGGCCAACGAACTTCTCCTAGAGGAGTTCGAGGCCGGCTTCAAAGAGCTCTTCCGCCGTGAGGCGGTGAAGGTGGTGTTGTATCCATGAGGATCGTGATCGAGGCGGAATCGATCGGAAAGGTGGAGGCGGAGCTTTCCCCCGAGCGGGCGCCCAAGACAGCCGAGGCCATCACGAAGGCCCTCCCCTTCGAGGGGGTCGCCCGCCGCTGGGGAGAAGAGGTCTACTTCGAGATCCCGGTAGAGGCCGAGGCGGAGAATCCCGTGGAGGTGGTGGAAGCTGGTGATCTCGGTTACTGGCCCCCCGGACGTGCCCTGTGCATCTTCTTCGGCCCCACTCCCGCCTCCCGAAGTCCGGACGAGATCCGGCCTGCAAGCCCGGTAAATCCCGTGGGAAGGATCCTGGGCGATCCCAAAGCCTTCGCCGCCGTGCGCGATGGCGAGCGTATCCACGTAAAGTTGGCCGAAACCGAGTAAAATTATTATGCCGCTTTCATTCCCTGAGAAACCTCGCTAGGACAGGAGGTGATGGGAGTGAGCGAGCCTATACCTGGGCTGATCGTGCGCACCAAGGCCGGAAACGTGAAGGTCCTCTGTCGGGATTGCCTCAAGGTATCGGAGTACGAAGAGGTGGTGGACTCGTTCAAGAGCGTTATCTCGAGCCGCTGCGTCAAATGCAACAAGCTCGTGATCCTGAACTCCCCCGAACCGGAATACCAGCTTTCCAACAATTGAACCGAACACTTCCGGTATCACACCACGGCCCCCGAGGGATGTGGGGGCCAATTTTTGTGGCAGGGCGGCTCAGGTGGCCGGTGGTGGGTCCGGGGTCGAGGGAAATACGTTGAGGGCGTTTATCCTGGGGGCGCCCGTGTGGGCGGTGCTATATCCGTGGCTGTGCCGTCTGGGATGGAACTCGAGATCCCCGACGCCCTCCCTGCCTGAACCCCGGCTGTAAAAAACCAGATCATC
>Ga0209410_1000924_pt1 | contig 14065 bp, 18 predicted proteins | sample Mar14436cmmetaG_FD_184135 | JGI IMG/M metagenome (GOLD analysis project Ga0209410, IMG submission 184135) | Marine hydrothermal vent microbial communities from Guaymas Basin, Gulf of California to study Microbial Dark Matter (Phase II) - Marker... ... | reverse complement strand
CTCTTGGCGAAATGGGGGTTTTCAAGTCCCCGCTCTATGTCCTCGAAGAATGGGCGGTCCTCCGGGGGCTGTAGCGGTGCCAGGTTGCGGAAGTACTCCTTCACCAGGGGGATGACCTTCACAGGGGCCTTCCAGCGCACAAGCCGGGAGAGGGCCTCCACCAGTCTCTCCGAGGCGTTGTCTCCGTGGGGGATGGAGCCGTGTCCCGTCCTGCCGGTTGTCCGCAGGCGAAATTGGGCCACGGTCTTTTGTGCCGTCGATATCTCGTAGTGGTGCAGGGTCCCGTCGGGGTTCAGCCTCACCGTGCCGCCCTCGTTGAGCACAAAGGCGACCTCCCTGACGGCGGGGACGTTCTCGAGCATCCACCTCACCCCCCACCTTCCGCCCGTTTCCTCGTCGGCCGTGGCCATCAGCCAGAGGGGCCTCTTGAGGCGGATCCCCTGACGTCTGACAAGCAGGAAGGCCATTAGCTGGGCGACGCCGAACCCCTTGGTGTCCAGGGTGCCTCGCCCCCAGATGTACCCGTTCCTCAACTCCGCGGCGAAGGGGTCCACCGACCACTTGTCCCTCTCCGCGGGGACCACATCCATGTGGTGAAGGAGCAGAAACGCCCCTTTTCCATCCCCGATCTTCACCAGGAGGTTGGCCCGCTCGGGGGTGGGGAGGAAGAGTTCGGGCTGGAGCCCCTCCCGTTGGAGTATCCGTTGCAGATAGCGGGCTGCTGCCTCCTCCCGGCCGGGGGGATTGGTCGTGTCGATGCGTATGTAATCGCGCAGGATCTCTACCGCTTCCTCCTTGACCGCTGCCCAATCGATGCCTTCTCTCATGCCTCCCTCCTGACGAGATTCATGGCCCCTCCCGCCCTTACGATCTCGCGCTCGCGGGGACTGAGATCGTGTCTCAACCTAATGGTGACGCCCCTGTCCAGGTCGTGCAAGGGGATTTCACCCCTGAGGTCGCCGAGGGATAGCTTCACCCTGTCCCCCTGTCGCAAGGCCTTGTGGTCGGCTGGATCGACGAAGGTAAGGGGGAGGATGCCGAAGTTTATGAGGTTTGCGCGGTGGATCCGGGCGAAGCTCTTGGCCACCACGGCCCTCACCCCGAGCCACCGCGGGGCCAAGGCAGCGTGTTCCCTGCTCGAACCCTGCCCGTAATTTTCTCCGGCCACGATGACCCCATTGGTAACCCTTTCCGCCCTTTGGCTGAAAGTCGGATCGATTCGCGAGAAGGCGAAGCGGGAGATGGCCGGGATGTTGGACCTGAGGGGCAGGACCTCTGCCCCTGCGGGCAGGATGTCGTCGGTGGAGATATCGTCTCCGAGGACCAGGAGCACTTCGCCCTCCAGTTCCTCAGGCAGGGGGGCGAAGGGGGGCAGGGGCTTGATGTTGGGCCCTCTCCTCACCTCCACCCTTGATGGGTCCTCGGCAGGGGGCAGGAAGAGATCCTCTCCCCTCCAACGGGGCAGGGGAGCGGAGATGGAGGGAGGAGTGCCCAGGCGACGGGGATCGGTGATCTCGCCGGTTATGGCGGCGGCCACCGCCGTCTCAGGGCTCACCAGGTAGACCTCCGCGTCAGGGGTTCCGCTTCTGCCGCGGAAGTTGCGGTTGAAGGTCCTGAGGCTGACTCCCCCTGAAGGAGGGGCCTGACCCATCCCGATACACGGACCACAGGCGGGCTCGAGCACACGGGCCCCCTTGCGGATGAGCTTCTCCAGTTGTCCGCCCTCTGCCAGGAGGTCGAGGACCTGTCTGGAACCGGGCACGATCACCAGATCCACCCGGGGATGGATCCTCTCCGTGGCCAGGACCTCTGCCACTAAGGCGAGGTCGTGGAAGGAGGAGTTGGTACAAGACCCCACCACGACCTGGTCGACCTTCTTGCCCTCCACCTCCCGGACAGCCCTGACGTTGTCGGGGCTTGACGGCAGGGCTATCAAGGGTTCAAGCCCCCCTAACTCTATGGTGATCTCGCCGTCATAGGGGGCGTCAGGATCGGCCTCCAGGGGAATCCAGTCCTCAGGGCGCCCCTGAGTCCACAGGAAGGCACGGCTTCGGTGGTCGCTGGGGAAGACGGAGGTTGTGGCCCCGAGTTCGGCCCCCATGTTGGCGATTGTGGCCCTCTCCGGGACGCTGAGGTTTTTGACCCCCTCTCCGCCGTACTCGAAGGCCTTTCCGTATCCCCCCTTTACCGTTAGCCTCTTCAGGAGCTCCAGGATGACGTCCTTGCTGGAGACCCATGCGGGGAGTTCTCCTCTCAACCGCACAAGCCAGACCTCGGGCATCATCAGGTAAAAGGGCCTTCCGGCCATGGCGAGGGCCACGTCCATCCCCCCCGCCCCTATGGCCACCATGGCGAGGGCCCCAGCAGTGGGGGTGTGGCTATCGGAGCCGAGGAGGGTCTGCCCCGGTTTGGCAAACCTCTCCAGGTGGAGCCTGTGGCAGATGCCGTTTCCCGGCGGCGAGAAGAAGGCCCCCAGCTTGGAGGTGATGCCCATAAGATAGAGGTGATCGTCCGCGTTCTCGGGGCCTGTTTGAAGGGTGTTGTGGTCCACGTAGCTCACGGCCAGGGGCTTTATCCGTTCGACCCCCATGGCCTCGAGTTCCAAGTAGACCAGGGTCCCCGTCGCGTCCTGGGTGAGGACCTGGTCTATACGGAGGGCGATTTCACGACCTGCGAGGGGTTCTCCGTCCTCGAGATGGGAGGCGATGATCTTCTGAAAGAGGTTCTGGGCCATGGTCTTTTCCCGGAAGGGTATGATCGGCTTGGGGTCAGACCCCTTCGATGGCCTCCCTCATCAGCCGGAGGGCTTCTTTGCGATCCTTCAGGCCGAAGATACCGGAACCGGACACCAGTATATCGGCCCCGGCCCGGGCCACTTGAGCGGCGTTGTCCACCTTGATCCCGCCGTCGACCTCTATCTCTATCCGCTCAAGCCCCCGCTGTTCAAGCCATCGTTTGAGGCGTCTGATCTTGTCGAGGCTTTGGGGGATGAAATCCTGTCCTCCAAAGCCCGGGTTGACGCTCATCACCAACACCATGTCCACTTCCTCGACGATCTCCTCCAGGGAGGAGAGGGGGGTCGCCGGGTTTAAGGCCACACCAGCCCTTACCCCGAGCTCCTTGATCTGGGATACGACCCTGTGGAGGTGGGGACAGGCCTCTACGTGAACGGTCAGCAGATCCGCCCCCGCTCTGGCGAAATCGCTTACGTAGGCCTCTGGGTTCTCTATCATCAGGTGCACATCCAGGGGCAGGGACGTTATGTTTCTTAAAGACTTCACCACCGGTATCCCAACGGTGATGTTGGGGACGAAGTGGCCGTCCATCACATCCACGTGGATCCAGTCCGCCCCTGCCTCGGCCACTTCCTGCACCTCAGAGGCGAGGTTGGCCAGATCGGCAGAGAGGATGGAGGGGGCTATCTTCCTCATGACGTCTGAAGGGCCAACTTGGCAGCCCTGCGACTCAGTTTCTTCAACCTGCTTATCCGTTTTCGCAGAAGCGCCGCCTTTTCCTTCTCTCCCTTTGCCAGTAGCTCCTCCCTCTGGGCCTTCAGTTCCTTTATCTTCGCCTTTATCTCCTTTACGTCCAGGGCCTTCTTGGCCTTCTTGATCACCTTCTTTTTGGGGGCGGCCGGCTCGCCCCTGACCTTCTTGATGAACTCGATCAGTTCCTCCTTCTGCATGGCGCTCACCGACTCAGCCCCCAGTTCCTTGGCGAGCACCCGCAGTTCCTTTACGGTCATCTTCTCTATGGGCTTTTCCTTCTCCTTTTCCTCTGCCATTGTGCCCTCCTTTGGAGGAGTTTTCCCGTCGGAGATAGCAGAGAAGGGTGGAAAAATCAAGGGCGGGCTGATAATCTGGACACTAAATGGAAAATGGCCAAGAAGATCCTCATAAACGCCTTCTATCCCGAGGAGGTCAGGGTTGCGGTAGTCAAAGAGGGGGTGCTCGACGACTTCTTCATGGAGGCCTCCTCCCGCAAGACCATCATGGGGAACATCTACAAGGGGGTCGTCACCCACATAGAACCGGGTCTGCAAGCCGCCTTTGTGGACTTCGGAGAGGGGAGGAACGGCTTCCTCCCCATGGGGGAGATCCACCCTAAATGGTGGTCCAGGAGGCCAAAGGGGGAGCGTCCGAGGATCGAGCGGGTCCTCAGAAGGGGACAGGAGGTCATCGTACAGGTCAGCAGGGAGGAGATGGGGGAAAAGGGCGCTGCCCTCACAACCTACCTCTCCCTTCCGGGGCGATACTTGGTCCTTATGCCCGACAGGGAGATAAAAGGGGTTTCGCTCAAGATAGAGAAGGAGAACCAGCGTAAGAGGCTGCGCGAGATCGTCTCCAAGTTCGACCTTCCCAAGGGGATGGGGTTCATCGTTCGGACGGCCGCCGCTGGTCGCACCCGTAAGGAGCTGTTGGCGGATTTCAACTACCTCCTGAGGCTTTGGGAGATGATCAAAAGTCGGGGCAGGCAACTTCAGGCCCCAGCCTTGCTCTATAGAGAAGGGGAGATAGCCGTCAAGGTGATCAGGGACTACTTCTCACCGGAGGTGAAAGAGGTCATTGTGGACGAGGAGGGGACCTATCGTAAGGTCCTCGGGTTCTTCGAGGAGCTCATGCCGAGGTACCGCAGGAGGGTGAAACTCTACAAGGAGGAGCTGCCCCTGTTCTCCCGCTATCACATAGAGGAGCAGGTGGAGCGCATCTTCTCCCGGGAAGTCCCCCTTCCCTCTGGAGGCAGCATCATCTTGGACGTAACGGAGGCCTTGGTGGCCATAGATGTGAACTCGGGGAGGGCTCAACAGGCGAAAAACGTGGAGGAGATGGCCTTCATCACCAACCTCGAGGCGGCTGAGGAGATAGCCCGCCAGCTTCGCCTGAGGGATCTCGGGGGGATCATCGTCATCGACTTCATCGACATGAAGGATCCCTCCCACAAGAAAGAGGTGGAGAAGAGGATGAGGAAGGCCCTCAAGGAGGACCGGGCGAAGCTCGATCTCTTCCCCATCTCCAAGCTGGGCCTCATGGAGATATCCCGGCAGAGGCTTAGGGCCTCCTTGATAGAGGAGGCCCACGAGGTATGCCCGTGGTGCAGGGGCATGGGGTGGGTGAGGACCCCCCAGTCAGTGGCCGTCGCCGTGCTGAGGAAGCTTCGGGAGAGGTTGAGCGCTGGGGGTATCCGCGAGGTGGAGGTGAAGGTCTCTCCGGAGGTGGCGGAATACCTGCTGAACAACAAGAGGGAGGATCTGGCCATGCTGGAGTCCCGCCACAAGGTTCGGATCACGGTAAGGGCTTCCTCCGAAGTACCCTACGGTGACTACGTCCTCGACTTCTCCAAGGCCCCTGTGCCCTGGTACAAGAGACTTTTCGGAAAGGCATCCTGAGGGCTTTTCCCTTTGTCCATCCGGGGTTGACAAAGGGGTAGCCCTAATTTATTGTTCAAGTTTTAGGTAGTTATCGGAAAAGGGCAAAAGGTGTTCGAGGGGCTCAGTCAGAGGCTACAAGAGGCCTTTCAAAAGCTCAAGAGAAAGGGGAAGCTCACCGAGGCCGACGTCAAGGCGGCGCTGCGAGAGGTGCGTCTTGCGCTCCTCGAGGCGGACGTCAATTACAGGGTAGTGAAGGACTTCCTCGGACGTGTCCAGGAACGGGCGGTGGGCGAGGAGGTGATGAAGAGCCTCACGCCAGCTCAGCAGGTGGTGAAGATCGTGAGGGAGGAACTCGTGGCGCTCATGGATGGCGAGCGGGACCTGCGCCTCAAGGGCGATCCATCGGTGGTGTTGTTGGTAGGGCTTCAGGGGTCTGGTAAGACCACCACGGCTGCCAAACTGGGCCTCCGACTCAAAGGCGAGGGGTACCGCCCCTTCCTGGTCCCGGCTGATCCCTATCGTCCCGCCGCGGGGGAGCAACTCAGGCGTCTGGCGGAACGCGCCGACCTTCCCTGTTTCACCCCCCAGGACGGGCAAGGGGCGGTGGAGAGGGTCCTTCTGGCGAGGGAGGAGGCCTCAAGAGGGGGGTACGGTCCCCTCATAGTGGACACGGCGGGGAGGCTTCACATCGACGATGCCCTCATGGAGGAACTGGCCCAGCTCAAGGCCGCGGTCACGCCCTCGGAGGTGCTCCTGGTGGCCGACGCCATGACGGGTCAGGACGCGGTCAATGTGGCCAAGGGGTTTGAGGAGCGACTGGGGATTACGGGAGTGATCCTCACCAAACTCGATGGCGATGCCAGGGGCGGGGCTGCCCTCTCCATCAAGGCCGTAACCGGTAAGCCCATCAAGTTCGTCGGAGTGGGGGAGGGGCTGCATGCCCTGGAGCCCTTTTACGCCGACCGCATGGCATCCCGTATCCTGGGTATGGGGGACGTGCTGACCTTGATAGAACGCGCTGAGGCCGCTTTGGAGAAGGAACGGGCCCGGGAGCTCGAGGAGAAATTCCGGCGCGAGGAGTTCGACCTGGAGGATTTCAGGGAGCAGTTGAGGCAGCTCCGCAGGATGGGGCCCTTGGATGAGTTGTTGAAGATGCTGCCGGGTGTCCCAGGGCTGAAGGGTCTTGGGGGGCTCAAGATGGATGAGCGCCAGATCGTGCGGATGGAGGCCATCATCAACTCCATGACCCCAGAGGAGCGGCGGCGACCCCAGATCATCAACGGAAGCCGGCGCAGGAGGATCGCCAAAGGCAGTGGGACTACGGTACAGGAGGTCAACCGCCTTCTCAAGCAATTTCAGATGACGCGCAAGATGCTCAAACAGATGAAGCGCGCACGGGGAAGGCGTTGGGTGGGATTGCTGCAATAAATCCTCAAAGGAGGTGAAGGGTAGACATGGTCAAGATCAGGCTGGCGAGGTTCGGAGCGAAACACCGTCCCTTCTACCGGATCGTGGTGAGCGATTCTCGGTCCCCGCGGGATGGGCGTTTCATCGAAAAGGTGGGAATCTACGATCCCCTCCAGGATCCACCCCTTATCCAGGTGGACAGGGAGAGGCTCGAGGAATGGGTCCGGAAAGGGGCCCAACTGACCGGGGCAGTGGCCGGCCTCCTCAAGAAGGCCGGGATAGAGCTGCGCGCTCAATAACTACTCTAAGGAGGAGATCCGATGCAGATGAGGGAGCTGATCGAGTTCATCGCGAAGGCCTTGGTGGATAACCCCGATCAGGTAAAGGTCACGGAGATAGAAGGGGAGAAGACCTCGGTCATCGAGCTCTCTGTGGCCAAAGAGGACTTGGGCAAGATCATCGGCAAACAGGGTAGGACCGCGCGCGCCATGAGGACCATTTTAAGCGCTGCCTCCACCAAGAACAACAAGCGCGCTGTTCTGGAGATCATTGAGTAGAGGGGACCTCAAGGGTGAGGACTTCCTCGTCATAGGCAGGGTCCTCAAACCCCATGGAGTAAAGGGGGATCTACGGGTAAGATATTACAACCCGGAGGATCCCCTCTTCCTTTCGAGATACGAGAGACTGTTCCTCAAGGACGACAGAAGGGGGATTTTCCGTTCCTTCAGGGTCCTTCAGGTACGTCATCACAAAAAGGACATCCTTATCCTTTCCCTGGAGGGGATCCGCACCAGAGAGGACGCGGAGAGGTGGAGGGGCAGCGAGGTGCTCGTCCACAGGGAGGACCTGCCCCCCCTTGAGGAGGATGAGTACTATTGCGAGGATCTCATAGGACTGGACGTCTTCACCAAGGACGGGGAATACCTCGGGCGGATCACCTCCATCTTCAGCGCGGGGGGAAGCGACGTATACGTGGTGGAGGGCGACAGGGGAGAGGTGATGCTCCCGGCGATAAAGAAGGTGATCCTCGAAGTGGATCTGGAAGGCCAGAGGATGATCGTGGAGTTGCCGGAGGGGCTGCTGGAGGGATGACCTTCGACGTCCTCACCCTTTTCCCCGACCTGTTGCGGTCACCTCTCGAGGTCAGCGTCCTCGGCAAGGCCATCCAACGCGGGGTGATCAGGGTTAACCTGGTCAACATCCGGGACTTCGCCGAGGACAAACACAAGGTCACCGATGACTATCCCTACGGTGGAGGGAGGGGAATGGTGATGAAGCCCGAGCCCGTGGTGGGGGCCATAAGGTCGGTCCTTCAGGAGGACCCACGGGCCTGGATGATCCTTCTGACCCCCCAGGGGGTGACCTTCGACCAGCGGGTTGCCACCAGGCTCGCCACCTTCAGGCGGGTCTCCCTTGTCTGCGGAAGATACGAGGGGGTGGACGAAAGGGTAAGGGCCTTCGTGAACGAGGAGCTCTCCATCGGCGATTACGTGCTAAGCGGCGGTGAACTGGCGGCGTTGGTGGTCATAGAAGCCGTGAGCCGACTGGTGCCCGGGGTCCTTGGGTGTCCGGCTTCCCCGGAGGAGGACTCCTTCTCTCGAGGGCTGCTCGAGCACCCCCAGTACACCCGTCCTCCGGAGTTCGAAGGGATGAAGGTCCCGGAGGTACTGCTCTCAGGAGACCACGGGAGGATCCATCGGTGGCGTCGTAGAGAATCCCTGCTGAGGACGTGGGTCAGAAGGCCGGAACTACTCGAGCGGGCGGAGCTGAACGATGAGGAGAGGGCCTATCTAAAGGGGCTGGAGGATGGCTTGTGAGCGCGTCTACCTCGCCCTGCTTCACCATCCCGTATACGACAGGGAGGGGAGGGTGGTCAGCACCGCCCTCACGACCATAGATGTGCACGATCTGGGGCGGGTCGCCAGGACTTACGGCATGGGCGGTGTCTTCATCGTCACCCCCTTTAGGTCTCAGCATGAGCTGGGGCGGAGGATGGTCAGACACTGGGTTGAGGGGCCGGGGGCGGCCTTCAACCCCACCAGGAAGGAGGCCCTCAAGTTGATCCATTTCGCCTACTCCCTTGACGAAGCCCTCGACGCAATGGAGACCTGGACGGGCTCCAGGCCCAAGACCATCGCCACCAGCGCCAAAAAGTGGCCCCAGACGATCACCTTCGAGGAGATGGCCCGCATAATCCATGAAGGTGGTCCCTACCTCCTCCTCCTCGGGACCGGATGGGGGATTGCAAAGGAGGTGATCATGGCCGCCGATTACCGTCTGGAACCGATCGAGGGAAAGGGGTATAATCACCTCTCGGTCCGCGCTGCGGCGGCCATAATCGTCGACAGGCTCTTAGGGAGGTGTCAGAGATGAACCCGGTGGATGTGGTGGAGAAGGAGTATCTGCGCACGGATCTCCCCGATTTTCGCCCGGGGGACACCGTGAGGGTCCACTATCGGATCCAGGAGGGTGACAAGGAGAGGATTCAGGTATTTGAGGGGGTGGTGATAAGGAAGAGGAGGGGGGGGACACGGGCCACCTTCACCGTGAGGAAGATCTCTTACGGGATCGGGGTGGAGCGGATCTTCCCGCTGCATTCCCCCTTCATCGAAAAGATAGAGGTGGTCAGTCGGGGAAAGGTTCGCCGTGCAAGGCTTTACTACCTCCGGGAGCGCAGCGGTAAAAGCGCCCGTATCAAAGAGAGGAGGTAAATGGCCCTCGGGCCCCGTTGTCCCGAAGGGTGCGAAGGAAGGCAGTGGTGTGAAAGGGGCCTCGTCGCCGGGGTGGATGAGGCAGGCCGCGGTCCCCTTGCAGGCCCAGTGGTGGCCGCAGCGGTGATCCTCGAGGGGGAACATCTCCTTCCCGAAATCAAGGATTCTAAACAGCTCAGGGCCTCGGAGAGGGAGGCCCTTTACAAGTTCATCACCTCCCACGCCCTGTCCTGGGCGGTGGCAGTGGTAGGGCCAAGGGAGATAGAGCGCCTGGACATCCTCAGGGCTTCCCTCGAGGCCATGAGCCGTGCGGTCTCCAAACTTGAGGTGGTCCCTTCGGCGGTCTTGGTCGACGGCCCCCACCCGATCGATGACCTTAGCCTTCCCCAACGACCCATGGTCAAGGGGGATGCCCTCTGTCCCATGATCGCAGCGGCATCCATCGTCGCCAAGGTGACGAGGGATCGGATAATGATGGAATACCACCGCATCTACCCCCAATACGGCTTCTCCCGCCATAAGGGGTATCCCACCAGGGAACATCGGGAGGCCCTGAGGAGGTACGGTCCGTCCCCCATCCACAGACGTAATTTCCGCCTCCTGTGAAGAAGGGGATCGAGAAACGCCATCTGGGGAGCTGGGGGGAGGAACGTGCCGCAGAGTTCCTCCGCAGAAAGGGATATAAGGTCCTCGAGCGCAACTTTCGCTGTCCAGCCGGAGAGGTGGACATCGTGGCTTGGGAAAAGGGGGTTTTGGTCTTCGTGGAGGTCAAGACCCGCAGGGGGCTCGCCTACGGATATCCATCGGAGGCCGTCACACCGGCCAAGCGCAAAAGGCTTCAGCGGATCGCCGAACACTACATCCGGCGACGGGGAATCGGTCAGGAAATCCCCGTTCGATTTGACGTGGTATCCCTGATGGTGTCCAAGGAAGGGGAGAGGCTGGAATTGATCAAGGATGCCTTCTGAGGAGGACTTCCCTGATCTCCTCCACCAGCTTCGGCAGGACTTCCCCTGCCTTCCCCCTCAGGGATAGATCGGCCACCGAGGAGATGGGGGTGGACTGAGGGTTGACCTCGAGGACAAAGGCCCCCCTTTCCTTCGCCTCCCAAGGGAAGGAAGCCACGGGTTGAACCACCCCAGATGTACCCACCACAAGCAACAGGTCGCAATTCCGCACCAACTCAAGGGAACGTCTCAGGTCATCGGGATCCAGCGACTCCCCGAACCAAACCACATGGGGCCTTAGCAGGGCTCCACAGCGGCAGCGAGGGGGGATTTCCTTGAGGGGCACTTCGTAATTTTCCGTTACCGTCCCCTCACGGGTGCACCTTACGAACCACAAATTTCCGTGGATCTCCACGAGCTTGCGGTTTCCTGCCCGGCGGTGGAGGCCGTCCACGTTTTGCGTGATGAGGTAGAAATTGGGCAAAAGGCGTTCGAGCTCGGCTATGGCCAGGTGTCCGGGGTTGGGCTTGGCCCGAGAGATGATCCCTCGCCTCCAGTCATACCATTCCCAAACGAGCTTTGGATCCCGCTGGAAGGCCCACGAGGTGGCGAGTTCCTCAGCCCTGAAGCGCCTCCAGAGACCGTCTTCCCCCCTGAAGGTGGGGACACCGCTTTCGGCCGAAATCCCGGCGCCGGTGATGACCACCAGCTTGGTCTCTGGTCTTATCCTCTCCCTCAGGCTTTCGGGGAGCATCGCGACAACATTAACACGGATTTTATCCGCTTTACAACGTCGTCTCCCCTTGCCACACGCCAAGGGCTGTGTTATAAGAGATCCGCCTTTTTGGTAGATGGTAAAGGTGGTCGATAATTCTAACAAAAACTTTTTTGCGAAGGAGGGATGTCCATGAAGAAGGCCGAATTGATCGCCAAGATCGCGGACGAGGCCAAGATACCTCGGGCAGCAGCCGAAAGGGCCATCAACTCCTTCATGAAGGTGGTGATCGAGGCCCTGAAGGCTGGGGACAAGGTCTCCCTGCCGGGTTTCGGCACCTTCATGGTGGCCGAAAGAGCTGCGCGTAAAGGCCGTAACCCCCGTACCGGTGAGGAGATCCAGATCCCCGCAGTTAAGGTCCCCAAGTTCAAGATCGGGAAGAACCTGAAGGAGGCAGTAAGGTCTTAATCCCTTTCTTCGTCCGTTGGAGAAGGCCAGGGGCGCGGGACGGTGTGGGAGAGAAAATCGCGGAGGCAATAGAGGAAGTTTTCGAGAACGGATTTTTTGCTGTTGATCACGAAAAGTCGGTGTCCCGTGTGAAAGAGCTCCCCCGTTAGTCGTTCGAGGGGGGAGGGGGAGGAGAGGAGGGACAGTTCCTCTTCGAGGAAGGGGACGATCTTGTCGGCCATCCGCAGGTGGGTGTCGTTGAAGAGGATGGCACAGTCGGGGATGAGGCCGGCAAGGCGTAAAAGGAAGGCCCTGATCTCCTCCCTCTCCACCCCACGGGGTGGGGAAGATTTGACCTCTGTGTAGACCAAATATCCCTGCCAGAGGGCTATGACGTCGAAGTCACCCCCGTGGGGGGTTCCGTAGAGGCGTACCCCGTAGTAGGCGGGAGAGTCCAGCTCTCTGCGAAACAGCTCGGCGATAAACCACTCCAAGGTAGGGCCAAAGCTGTGCAGTAGCGGATTGCGAAGGGTATAAGTCCCTCCTTCTTTGACTATCGCCTTCAGCTCCAAGAGCGTCTCAAGGTACCTCTGGGCCGCCTCCCTGGAACAGTATTTCAGGAGGTCTTCCAGAGCGAAACCGTGCCGTTTGGCTATGGCGTCCCGCAGAAAAAGGCGAAAGGAATAACGCTTCAGGTGCTCGTAAAGGGTATCCCAGTCCTTCTGAGGGGCATCAGGGGGGAGCAGTAGCTCCGCGTGGGGGTCTTTGGTGTGGACCCTGAGCCCCCTCGCCTTCAAGGCCCTGTCGAGATCCCTCCTGCCACTGCTGATTTCCTCGAGGCTGTCCCTCAGCTTACCTATGGCATTCTCGATTTCCTGCAGGTCCTTCATAGCTCAAGAAGGGGGAACCCTCGATAAAGGCCGTATTTTCTGGCCGCCTTTATGGCCGTCACGTACTCCTTGTAAGTTATCCTCCTGGCTATCTCCGGATATTCGTGGGCCCTGAAGAGGGGGCGGTATTGATCCATGATGTTCACATAGGAATGGACGGATATCTCCTCCGCGATGAAGCGAAGTACTTCCTCGCTGTCGGCCACACCGTTGGGCATCACCAGATGGCGGATGAGGAGGCCCCTGCGGGCTATTCCTTCGTCGTCAATCCAGAGATCCCCCACCTGCCTGTGCATCTCCTTGAGGACCCCCTTCACCACTTCGGGATAGTCGGACGCGTTGCAATAGCGCTGGGCGTGTTCAGGCTCCATGAACTTCACATCCGGCATGTAGATGTCGAAAATACCCTCCAACAGCCTTATCACCTCTAAGGACTCGTAGCCCCCGCAGTTGTAAACGAGGGGGATCTCAAGCCCCTCTTCCACCGCCATGGGGAGGGCTTCGACTATCTGGGGAACGTAGTGGGTGGGGGTGACGAAATTGATGTTGTGACAGCCCTGCCGTTGCAACCTCAACATCAATCGGGCGAGGTCACGAGGCCCTATCCTCTCCCCCTCCCCGAGATGGCTTATGTCGTAGTTCTGACAGAAGACACAGCGCAGATTACAATGGGTCAGGAATATGGTGCCCGAGCCGAAGCGCCCCACCAGAGGCGGTTCTTCGCCGAAGTGGGGAAAGGCGCTGGAGACCATCAGATCCCCTGGGGCCCGACAGTATCCCCGTTCACCCTCGAGCCTGTTCACCCTGCATTGACGCGGACAAAGGCGACAATCCCTGAGGATTTCCTTTAGCCTATCTATGCGCTCTTCGAGGACTCCCTCCTCGTGTAGCTTGAGATAAGAAGGGGTTGGGTCCATGGACTTTAAGGTTAGCGAAAAATAAGGAATCTTCAAGGGCGCGCCTTGCATGGGGAGGGGCAGGGGCTATAATAGGTCTTGCCATGATCCTCAGAAGGGACACCTACGAAATGCTCCTCAGGGCCTACAGCAAGGAGATCGAACGAGAGCAGCACAAGCTCGCCTACTTCGAAGACGGAGAAGTGGTCTTCTTCTGGCATGAGGTGCTGGGGGCCATACAGAAGCTGCGGAGGGAGAAGGTCGTTGACCTCGGCAGGATGAGGCGCCTGCTACTGAGCCTTGTGGCTATAGAGCGGAGGATCAAGGAGAAGAGCGGAGATGGCCGCTGAAAAGGGCTTGCTCCGGCAGATCCCCAGAGTGGATGAGCTTTTGGAGGAGGGCCCTGTAAAGGACCTCCTCCTCAGGTATCCGAGGAAGGTGGTCTTAGAGGGTGTGCGCAAGGTGCTTGACGAATTGAGGGCGAGGATAAGGAAGGGGAGGGAGGAGGGGATAGACCGACCGAGGATCGTTCAGCATATCCTCCAGGAGGTGGAGCGTGCGGGGAGGCCTCACCTCCGGCGGGTGATAAACGCTACGGGGGTGGTGCTCCACACCAACCTGGGCCGTGCCCCCCTCTCAAGGAGGGCCTTGGAGAGGTTGGTGGAGATCGGGGGGCGTTATTCC
>Ga0209410_1000923_pt1 | contig 14065 bp, 6 predicted proteins | sample Mar14436cmmetaG_FD_184135 | JGI IMG/M metagenome (GOLD analysis project Ga0209410, IMG submission 184135) | Marine hydrothermal vent microbial communities from Guaymas Basin, Gulf of California to study Microbial Dark Matter (Phase II) - Marker... ... | reverse complement strand
TTTTTATCCCATATAAATTCTTGTGAAAAAGCCATGAAGTCCAGAGCGGTTCTGGTCGACGGCTTCTGGATCGTCGTTGATAACGGACGCAAGCACAGCGTGGCTATAGACCTGCCAGAGTCGCTTGGAGGCACTGATAAGGGCCCGACCGCCTTAGAGCTTGCTGTTATGGGATTGGCTGGATGCGTTGCAACAATATTTAAGCTAGTTTGCAATAAGATGCGCATACCTGTTGAAAGCTTGGAAGTCGTTGTAGAGGCTGAGAAGCCTGAAGGCGCGTCTACAGTTGAAAAAGCGAAAATAGTGGCGAAAGTGAAGACTTCCGCGAATGAGGCTGCCGTAAAGCGCGCCTGGAATACTACCATGGAGACCTGCCCTGTTGGCGTACTTTTTAAACGTGCAAACGTGGAATTGAAGGAGGAACTGGAGATAGTCAAGTAAAAGTAGGTGTTTTTCTTCTTTATTTTCGATTAAGGCGATATAGATGAAAGTAGTTGTTGTGGGTTACGGCGCCGCGGGAATGACTGCTGCCAGCTACGCTGCGCTCACTAATAGAAAGGCTGAAATCATAGCCTTCGAGAAGAGAAGCTATGCCGTCTATCATCCATGTTCGCTTCCCGACTTAATCAGCGGGATTGTGAAGTCGCCTGAACACCTTAAAGAGCCGCCTCCCCGACTTCCAAGATTGAAGGTTTATACATCCACTGTTGTTAAGGAGATTAAAAGAGGGGAGAAGAAAGTAGTTGTGCAAGATTTAAAGAGCGGAAAAGAGTGGGAGGAAGACTATGACAAGCTTATTCTTGCAACAGGCTCGTTCCCCTATGTTCCCCGCGTTATTAAAATTTTAAATAGCGATGGCGTCCACGTGCTGAAGAAGGTGGAAGATGCTGAAGCTATTTTAGATCTCGCGAACAAGTATAAGCGGGCCGTTGTCGTTGGAGGTTCCTTCATAGGCATTGAGACTGCCCATGCATTGAAGAAAAAGGGGCTGAAAGTAACTTTAATTGAGTATTTCCCCCAGGTGATGCCCGGCAAGCTAAACGAGCAGCTTGCAAGGGTCGTTGAAAAGGCCCTAGAGGATGAAGGCATTGTTCTAAAGCTTGGCGTGGGTGTGAAGGAAATTTCGGGTGAGGTTGGCAACAAGAAAATCATTGCAGGAGATGAAGAGATAAGCGGAGACTTTGTTGTAATGGCTACTGGCACGAGACCTGATGTAGAGTTAGCTAAGAAAGCTGGCCTCGAGATAGGCGAAAGCGGAGGAATAAAAGTAAATGAAAAAATGCAGACTTCGGACCCCTCGATATACGCCGCGGGGGACAACGCAGAAGTGATTAATATTGTTACAGGGCAACCCATGCTAAGCCTTTTGGGAAGCACAGCCGTGAAGATGGGAAGGGTTGCAGGCATTAATGCTGCTGGCGGCAAAGCTAAGTTCCGGGGAGTTGTTAACGTCTGGATAGTTAACATTGAAAGCTTAAGGTTTGGTGGCGCTGGGATAACTTTTGATCAGGCTAAGAAGCTGGGGTTAAATGCTGTCGCTGTTACGGTGCAGGTTCCAGAGAAGCTGGAAATCTATCCTGACGCGCACGAGATGACTATAAGGCTGATTGCTGATAAAGACTCTGGAAGAATACTTGGCGGCCAAATTCTCGGTAAAGAGGGTGTACTATGCCGCCTAGACGTGCTGGCTACGGTGCTTTCTCGCGGAATGACGGCAGAAGAGCTGGCTGAGCTTGAGCTAGCATATACTCCTAGCGTGTGTGAGATTATCGATCCGCTTCATGTAGCGGCCGATGCCCTCTTGAAACGTCTTCGCAGATATAAAACTATCTAATTTTTTCTTTTACGTTTTGCCTATAAAGCGCTTGCCAAGCTAGCATAGTTTTCCTTATTTCATCCACAACAGAGTAAATGAGCTTCATGTAATGTTCTCCGGTTACCGACTTAGGCGTTATAACTAGTTCTACGGAATAATACTTTTGGCTTTCCCTGCGATACCGCAACAGAATCACCGCGGACGCTCTTCCCTCAGATACGAGGTCGGCGCCTATTTCTAGAATCTTTTCGGAACCTAGGTCTTTTATATGTATAAGTGTACGAAGAAGAACTGAATGCTGCGGATACGTGGACTCGATTCTTCTCTTTACGAATTCCAAGTGCTGCCCGATAAGGTCGGCGTCTATTCTGAACGGAAGGAGCTCTTTAACTTCTCCGCCTGTCATTCGCTTGAAGCTCCATCGCCTAATCAGGCTCGGAACGGCTTGTAAAGACGCTTTTTCAGCAGGTTTCAGCCCAGCTACCACGCCAGTTATGACTGAGAGAAGGAGAGCAGTTGAAAGCCATTCCGGAGTGAATGACGGCGTAACTCCAAGTATTTTGCTTGCTTTATCAGCCGCTATGAGAGCTGCGAGCATAGAATAGCCAGCTACGGAAGCCCCTAACAATATCGCCTCAAAGATGAAAATGAGACTTACGTGGGAAGGATTCATGCCTAACGCCGTGTATATTGATAATTCTTTTCTTCTCTCATATACTGACGCTATCATGGCGTTCGCCACTGTGAAGCCGCTTAGGAGCACGACCATTATCGCCTCCAGCCTAGACGCTTTTATTCCAATCGTTCTGTAGAAGGTGTATGCTATTCCATCTTTGCCGTAGGTTACTGGCACTCCTAGCTGCTCGACTAGCTTCTTGGCAGCTTCTTCTGCTACTTTTTCGTCAGGTATATAGAACGCATAGCCTATAAATCGCGCTCCGAGTTTAGACGCCTCTTTAGGCGGAACCACAGCTATTTCCGAGGGGCGTATATACTGTTTTCCGCTTCCGCGTTCGCCGTGAATTATTATCCAGGGACGTAGGGGCGCTCCGTTTATATCGCTAATTCCCGCCAGCCGGTATTCTGAGAAAATACCAGCGACTCTGAGTTTAGTTATTTCGTATAGGCCGTTGCTACTGTATATTTCGGCGATGTCGCCTACTTTTAATCCTGTCTTTTTCGCCGCATAGGAGCTTATCACTATCCACCTTTCGTCGGAAAAGTTTCCTCTAGCAATTAGCGTGGAGCCGATGCCTGATATTTGATCTTCCGCTTCGAAGTCCACGCCTATAATTCCGTTAATAACGGCTGTTCCTTTAGGCCCTTTTAGTCGAAGACCGAGTTTATAACTTGGCGACAAGTATCTTGGGGCTGGCACTGCATTGGGTGCCAGCTCCTTTACCAAAGACACTTCATCGAGATACAGCTTTACGCCGATTTTAATGGCCGGACCTTTCACAGATGTATGTATCGGGAAGGGGGTTTTCGTTATTGAAATCCCATAACCTACAGATGAGAAAGCCACAAACGCAAAGACTGCTGCGGCCATAGTTATAAACGTTAAGACGCTTCTAAGAGGTCTTCTTCTTAGGTTTCTAGCTGCGAGGCTTATGGCGGCGCTAAGAGTTGCTATAACGCCTGTAGACTCTCTTGATTGTCCTTCGAAGCTTTGTGGTATTTCGCTGTAGATGAAATACGCTATTATAAATAGGAATGAACCTATCATAAGCAATTTTCTAACGAAGAGCGGGTCATCCAGCGAGATTATACCACTTCCCTCCGGGAAAAATTGGAATAGCAAAGCCCAAGACGCTAAGGTTAAAGCTATAAACGCATAGATCCTTTTTTCTCCGTCAAATATTATCTGTGCGAACGCCAGTGAAGATATGGCTAGCGCGGCTAAAATTATCGCAAATATAGCGGAACCCGCCATACTCGACGACTTAGAGTATTCGATTGATTTCTTCGCCATCGAAAAGGCCGATTCAGCAGCTAGTTTAGCGGAAATGTACCTTGAAGCATTTAAATCCTTTTGGGCGCGTAGTAGAAGCTCTTTTGCTTCTTCTAGAAGGTTTTTAGCGGCTTGAGAGTAAGCGGTATATTTTGACGCTTGCTCATACGCTTTTTCGGCCTCTTCCACCGCAATGTATGCCTCGTTTATCGATTCTTCAGCAGCTTTTCTCCAGGCTTTATTTTGAAGGTCTTCTATGTATAGGAGTCTGCCAGGCTCATTCAGTTTTACGATTGTTTCTACGTGATACCCTGAAAAGTATAGAAATACTCTGATGTATTCTTGCGATGTTCGCACTATCAGTATTCTTCTTCCGCTGGTCGTAGTATAAAGATAGTAGGGCACGTATTCCCAGGAAGTTTTAGATGATACGTAGACGTATGTGTTGCTTGGGATTGTCGCAATCATGTATCTTTTAGGCTTTAGAGCTGTTAAGCTATTTCCCTCGTATGTCAATAGGCTTGATTTTCCGTAGCATATTATTCTTGCATATTCTATAGATGCTTTTTGTAAATCAGCAGGTAGGTAGGCAATTCCGTCTTTTGATGTTCTCCATGCCCATATTCTTCTCGTCTTGTTGACTTTATATATTAGAAATATGTGCGCGTTCGGCAGCGGAGAGCCTAGCGAGTCTTTTATTGTCCTAGGTTCTAATCTTTTAGGAGTATAAAATGTGTAAACGTTAATGTCGCCGCTGTATATGCTTATGGGGATAGATTCTCCATTCAAAGTAATGTTAGCATGTATTATTGGTGTATACTTGTAGATAAGGTCATAAACGATTATAGTTGTGTTGGTGTTTTCCTGTTTTTCCACGCGGTATATTTGAATATTTTTCTTCTGGGATATGCCCACATTGGAGGAGTTAGATACTACGATAATTACTTTGGAGAATGATAATAGATTTAGATGTATGATCGCATCGCTCCATACGCTTATTGGGTAAAAGTCTATGTTTAATTCTTCAAGAACATTTTTTAGCCTTATATAGTATACTCCCGGGTAAATGTTTATTTCGAATTTTTCTCTATCGACTACTCTTTCAATATATGTTGGTCCCTTCAATGTGAAAAGAGATAGGGGCGGGTTTAGAGGCCCAGAATATTTTACAGCTAATTTTATAGACCCTTTATGGAGTTTTTTAGTTGTTTTGCTAAGCGCACTTACAGCAGCATTGATCGGATCTTTGCTCGTTTTTATAATTAATCCATTGCCTTTTTCTATTGTTTCCTCCCGCGAGTAATTACCGCTTAATATTACCACTCCTCCGCTTTCCGCGTACTCTAGCAAAGTTTTAGATAGCTTTTTCGCCACTACGGCGTCGGCGAGCAAAGTGGAGCAGTTTTCCAAGTCTAAAAATGGGGGTGGCGATGAAACATGCAGCATCGTCCCGTTCACTTCGTATGTTTCAGGCATTAGATTTCTGTCTAGAAACCATATTACCACGTTTCTTGGGTTTGATTTAACAATCGCAATGAAATTTATTGTTGAGAAGAAGATTAGTAGTACTATAAAGAGTGATAATGGGTGATTCGACTTTATGAACCGCCGAAAAGTGTGGTTCGGAGGCATACTGCTCATCCATGCAATATTATCAATGTTATCCGTCTATCAACTCCCTCTATTTTCCGAGTTTTTAAATACTTTGCTGTATTCGGCAGTTGTGGGGTCGGCGGTAGCATTGGGGTTAATTGGCGTTAAAGCGGGGTTGTTAGCTACCTTAATTACGTACATGGTGTCTGTTCTTTTTTCTTTAAACAACGTGGGTTTTGCTCAAGCCTTTCTTTACTGGCTTAGCCTTCTCTTTGAGGTTGGTTTCACAGTTTTAGTGTCATGTGCATTCATAAATCAAATTAGGGTTGAAAAGATTGTGGCGTGGACTTTTATTTCTAATTTCTTAGCTATATTGACGTTAGCAGTACTAGAGTATGGAAGAGATCCTGACTATGTTTTTAGCGTTATTTTGCCTTGGTCGACTCCTCACCTGCTACTTTCTGCCCTTATGACCCCTGTTTTCTATTTTCTTTATTCCAGCAAAATCCACCAAGGATAATAGTATTATTGTAATTAGCAATGCAACATCAACACTAGGAGCTTTCATTATGTTTAGTTTTACCGGTACGGGTTTGTTGTCGTCTTCTCCGGGCACTATATCATTTGGGTCTACTTGAACTGTTAACGGTTCAAACGGCAAAGATACTTCTTTCTCGCCTTGCGTGCCATTCACCCATAAAGTTACTGTTATAGATGTTAGCCTCGTGTTTATTCTTACTGGGACCAGAGCTATAACAGGGTCTCCTGCATTTTTTACCTTTAGATGCAAAGTATAGGTTAGGCCTGTTTGTTTTGCATAGGCTTCAACGCTATAGTGCGGCACGCCTGACCCGTATACCCAGGAATTAAAGAACCAGTCTAGGCTTGCCCCATAAACCCGCTCAGCTTCTACTTTAAAGTCTCTTAGTTTACATATTTTAAATCGATATTTTTCCTGTAATCTATGCATGAGTTCGAAGTATTTTGCGTCACCCATCAACCAGTTTAGCATTCGCAGAACCATTGCGCCCTTGTTATATACTATAGTAAAGTATGCTTGCGAATCAGCGCCGAAGTCGAACACTGACCATGCTATCGGATAATCTTTGTCCCTAATTTTTAGGAACCGGTAGTAGGGGCGCCTGACTGTTAAGTCAAATATTTCTTCGAACTTTTTTTCACCGTACACCCACTTAAAATACAGAGTATCAGAATACTCAGCAAAGGGCTCGTCCATTACGGGTTCAAGTCCTTCATGGTTTCCAACCATGCCATACCACCAGTTGTGTGCTGTTTCATGCGCTACGACAAGTTCCAAGATTGTTTTTCTTTGCGGCGAGTATAAGCTTGAAGTTATCATTACAAACATCGGATACTCCATTCCTCCGAACCAGCCATATACTTCGACAACACGGAATTCTGAGTAAGCGTATTCACCGTAGTATTTACTGTAAAACTCTATAGATTTTATTGCTGTGTTAAGCGCTATTTCGCCCGCCACTTCGTGGCCTAAAAGATAATAGGAATAAACCTTTACTTTTCTTCTGCCGACACTAGCCTCGCCGCTTACAACCTCATAGTTCTTACTGACAGCGGCGGCGAATTCCCTTACTGGAAGCGGCGTATACCATTTATATATCCATTCACCAGCTTTCTTTTTTATTTCATCTAGCCTGCCAGTAGCAGCCATTACATAGCCTTCGGGCACGGAGAAAGTTATGTTGTAGTATGCGCATTCGAAATAGAAGCTTTCTCCAGCATCCCAATACGGGTCTAGATTCCATCCCCGCTCGTCGTACACTGCCATGATAGGGTACCAGTGGGCTAAAGCGAATACTCCTGCGTAGTAGCCGAAACGATCTTCTTTAATCGGAATTTTTACTTTAAACGATATTTCTATTTTTATAGAACTTGAAGGTAAAAGGGGCGTGGGTAAGAAGATTTTCAGAATTGTTCTATCTTCTCCTGTTACAATAAATTTTGCCTCCTTTCCGTCAATACTTATTTTCCTTATTTCAATGGAACCTCCCAGGCTTTTAAATGAGGGAGCGTTTGGATATATATGTAGATAAAGCTCGTTAAATCCTAGGTCGTGCCTGTTTGTGTAATAGATTGTTTCGTTAGCTTGAATTTCTAGTTTTTCAACGTTTAACTTTGCTGATATTATATACTTGTCATAAGAGTTTACCGCAGCAACCGCGAGAGTGGGAGTTGAACAGGTGTAGAAAAATAGAAAGGTGATAATAGTAATTAGGATGACAAATTTATTGTTGTGCATTTTTATCTTTCACTGTAAGCCTTCTTTTCTAGCTTTGTTTATGTATTCCTGTCGTTCTTCTGGCTTTAGTCCCCTCCATATTAGTAGCTGTTTTCTTATTACGTCTGTTATTTGCCGAACGCCTCTAATCCACACGTGTTCTGTACCGCTCAGCCTCTTGAATATGATGGTCCAAGTTGTAGTCTTACCGACCGTGTCTACCTTTAACTGAGTGGTTGTAGCCACTCCCCAGTCGAAAGGTTTGATTCTTACCCTCATGTCCAGCACTCTGCTGCGCCCTCTTTCCACTTTTTCCTCTCTGTATTTAATGCGTTCTACCATGAAGGGTCCTTCTGCCTGTTCTGACTGGAAAAGCTGTAGGTATTCTTTGAGATATAGTACGGCTCCGGCTACTTCGGCTCGGGATATTACGAATGGTATTTTCACGATGTAGGTGTCTCCTCTCCTTACTGCGTGTGCTTCAAGTCTCCATTTTCTCTCGAAGCTCGGCGTTACTAGCCGTGACGCATAGCGGACAGGGTAGGCTGTTGCGGCTAGCGTTATTCCGATGGAAGCGAGTATCGAGAACACTATCCACATCGACCCTGCGTTAACTTTTAGCCCCGTGACAAGCGTTGGCATGGAGATTCCAGCCATGTATCCGAGGAATGAGCTTACTATAGCTACTATGGTGAACTCCATCAGGAATATTCCTGCTACGTGCAGTGGTGAGAGTCCTACTGCGCTGAGGATTCCTATCTCTTTGGTTCTTTCGTAGACTGCTCCGAGTATGGAGCTAAGTATGGTAAACATCAGAAGAACTTCTGGTATTAGGGCTTCTTGCCCTGTTACTTGCTGAGATGTTAGGGTTGCCATGCGTGTTACTTCATATTTTCCGTCTTTGCTAAGAGCGTAATATACGTTGTATCTGAAGAGTTGTGTAATTTTTTCAGCGACTTGTGGAGCCTTCTTGGGGTTCTTCAGCGTTATATGTATTGCGAATACTTGTCCTCCCATCTGTTTTGCTACCTCAACGGGCACAATAACTACCTCGGATGGATCCATGGGCTGGGCAGAGCGGAAGGCAACTCTTCCTCCGGCTTCTACTTCTCTGGAAAATGGAATAATTACGATTCCGTCGAGGTCTTTTATTGTTGATAGATAGACTTTTGAGTTGTTAATGATTCCTACTATTTCGAATCTTTTACCTAGAATTTCTATTTTTCCGCCTATTCTAGCGTCCACTCCAGCTGATTTAAGGAGGTCTGCTAGTTCTGCAGATATTATGCAGACTCTCTCATTGCTATTTATGAATGGCCGGCTTCCCGGGGTGAAGATAGCGTCCCAGTTTTCTTCGAAGGCTTTGATTATTTTGAAGTCTGCCGGGTCTAAGCCTAGAATCGCTCCTATAGTTATGGGCTGTCCCGCTGATGTTCTGGCTATTTCTATTTGCTGTCCTATTGGGTAGTAGAAGATTACTTCTGTTATATGTTCAATGTCGTCTCCGAACGCTGACTGTATCTGCTTTGACAGCAGTGACGGCAGCGGTCTAAATGAGCTTTCGCGTATTAGTAGTCCTTGGTAGCCGTAGCTTACCTCGTATGTTGCTACAGGCGCTACGTATCTCGTCGAGAGCACCGAGATTATTGAGACAAACGCCATTGTTGCTATCATTATGGAGATTATTAATAGGGAAGTTCTGACCCACCTTCTCCTCAGATTTCTGAGACCTAGGGATGCCGCCATCAGCATTGCGCTGAATTTGTCTAATTCTGCGAAGTGTTTTCCTACGAACTTCGTCCTTAGCTCCTTTATTGCTTCTGTCGCGTGGCTGAAGGAGATTACTAGCGGCACAATAGACAGGATGAGCATTAGGAATGCTATCGCTACGAGCGGTAGGCTGGCTATTAAGGTGAAGCCTGGGTGGTTAAATACCATGAACGCTATGGCTGCTAGGAATATTGCTATGAACGCTGCAGCGCGCTTCTTAAGGTCTTCAAATTCGAATATTAGCCTCTCTAGCAGGTACGCGAAGGGCAGGGCTAACAGTAGGAAGAATACCGAGGCGTATGATGCGTCGAAGAACATTGTTCTTATCGCTACGTAGGCTTTTCGCTCAAGCAGTAGGGCTAGTACCGCGCTGCCTCTTGCTTCGTACCATTTTTTCTGGGCGTAGTATTCTTGCGCTTTCTTCCAGTTTGCCGCTGACTCGTTCATGTTTCTTTCTATGGGGTCTACGAAGAGACCTGTTCTCTTGGCTTCTTGCAGGCGTTTTTCATCGACTTTTCTGAAGCCGATGTAGTTTTCGAAGATTGTGAATGGCATTATTACCTGTGTGCCGGGCTTTATGTTGTATCCTCTGGTTTTGTTGTTGAATATGGCTGCATACCACCTGGTTCCACCTAAGTCTACCACTGCGTCGAATCTGGGCGTTTGAGCCAGGGCGGGGTTTTCGAAGACGACTAGCGTGCCCGTTGACATTTCTGGTGTTGGTACGAAGCCTACGTTTTCCCACACAAAGCCGAAGAATCTCGCGTAGTTCTGAGTATAGTGGTCTATTACTAGGACTGGCAGGAATTCGGATACTGGTGATGCAGTATCGGGGTCAAGCACGTCAAAGAACACTAGTGTTCCTGCCCTAAATACGCTGGATTCTATTTTGTTGACTGCTTGGTGCATTCTGGCTCTGAATGCACCTCGCATATATGTGCCGAAGTCTATTGCGTATTTTACTGGTCCCTCCGGCGGTTCGTCGTTGAAGGGGAAGATGGCATATGTCGCGATGTCGCTGGGCGCGATTGTGTGAATTACATATGTGCCGTTGGAGTCTGTTTTTACTACAAAATAGTGTCTCACGAAGAAGGGTAGCTGTCTAGCTGTTGACATTCCAAAGACTATTACTATCGAGTTGGGGACGGGTTTGTATACGCCTTCTGATTCGTTGAAGAACACTACTTTTCCTTCAAGGGTTCTTACACGTCCTGGAGCGTAGAGTTTTAGTATATCGTCAGGATAGTCGTCGAGTAGGTATAGTAGAAGGTTTAGATAGGTGCTGCCTAGTTTTTCCGCGACTTCGCCGGGCTTTAGGTCTTTTCGCGAGGTTAATGTTTCGTAGGTATCTTGAGGTGTTGCTGTTCCCTCCCATATTGCTGGCGACCCGAAAGCTATACCTGGAATCTTTACCATTTCGAATATTTCGAAGTCGAAGTATCTTAGCCTTAGAACTTCTGCCTGAGTGGGGCTGTAGTCCCATAGTATGAGTTTGAAGCCGTAGTGTTTAGAGTAGGTTTCATTCACCAGCTTTATGAAGTCCTGCCGTACTGCGAATGTTGCTTGGTCATAGTCTAGCGGGTAGTAGCTTTGGAAGTTTCCTCTATTAAATATTCCTGCATTTGCCGAGGATGATGAGAGGGATAGTTCGAAAACAAAGCGTATGTCGTTGAGTAGGTCGTCTTTATGCTTGTATACAAACTCTCTGGCGCCTTGTAGGGCTTGGCGATATCCTGAGAAGAAGCCAAATATTAGTGTGTATCTGTGTTTTTTAGCTGCGGCTATTCTCGCTATTTCTAGCAGAGTCGCGGCGCTTAATGCGTCATCCGCTCCTTGAGCTAGAGCTGGTATTGCAGACCATGTGTCGTAGTGGGTTATTGCCATTATTGCTTCTTTCCTTTCACCGGGCAGTGTAGCTATTACGTTGTATGAGGGTCTGATCACGTACTCCATTTTTACTACTATTTTTCCCTGCATCCCCGGCTGGTATAGTTTGAAGAAGTCTTCCTCGTTTACAGCTATTCGTGGGAAGTCTATTGGTACCCAGAATCTCTTCCAGTAGTTATCGTATTCCGTGAATCGTGTTTGATTATTTATTAGGAATATAATTCCCTTTGCCCCTAGGTAGGCTGCCCATCTCCAAGCTTTCTCACTATCCCATTTCAGCGCAACTATCTTGTCTTTAACATCTATGCCTTCGAAGTCTCTTAGATCTCCGTACTTTGTTTCTACGTATATTACTTCTCCTTCAAGCCCGTTAGTGTAGGATGTTTCGATCGTATTGGGAAGTAATGCGTAGGCCTTTATAACCTGCGCGCCTGTTTGCGTATATAATACTAGCTCTGAATGCTGCTCGTATGGTACAGTTACGTTGAACTTCTCCAGCGTAACGTTATATCCATAGCTTGAAAGCACATCCGCAATGTATTTCGCCGCTTCTTCGCATTGAGGATATCCAGAGATTCGGGGTGCAAAGCTGGAAAGTTTTCTTAGGTGTTCTAGGACGTTGTTAACGTTTACATTAAGTTTTGGTGGTTCATAGTTAGGCGGCAGCGCATATGTACTTGTTGAATAGAGACTCGATAGTATAAACACTGACAGTAATAATATTATTACCAGCTTATTTCTTATCCTCATATACCTCACCTTTTTTCTCTAGATGACTAATATATTTCAAACGCCACCGCCTGCCTCACGAAGCTTAACGCCGTCGCTAAGCTAATTACTACGCTGGAGCCCGCGAATATGCCTGCTGCAACAGTCATAACATACTTGTCCGCCCATTCTTTGCCCAGCTTCTTCTCCATGAGCTTCTTTAAGAGTAAACCTAATACAATACCTGTCGAGTTGCTAGGCATGTCCAGTATGCCTGCTACGAATCCGAAGAGCGTTGGAAGGCCGAAAAACGGAGACAAATAGGGAAGGAATCGTGGAATTACTCCTATAATGCTTCCCACAATAAATGAGCTGATAATGTACTCTGGTTTAAATATTGTTCCTAGCTGTCTTGTTATAAACAAAGCCCTTAGAAGAGCATCGGCCGGATAACTTGGAGCAGGCATAAATCTAGAGGGCACATCGTATACGTACCACAGCATTCCAGCTATGATAAGTCCTACAGCCCATGTCATGTAAGTTCCGAGAATATGAGCCTTTGCAATGCTAAAGGGTTTTGTATTTGTTAGCTGAGCTGCTTTATAACCAATACATATGGATGCCCCTCCGATTGGCTGTGCCAAGAAGGGATTAAACCATACCCAGTAAGACATGGGGTTCTGCGGGCCCGGTACAGGAGTTGTTAACCATATAGTTACTTCGTTAAGGTAGGGTATTGTAAAGAGCCCGCCTATTATTCCAGCAGATCTTGCACCTATTATTGTATTTAGAAAGCTGAAAACTGTTGTTATAAGTATCGCGCCTATTAGGAAAGGTATACCCATTGGAGTGAAGGCATAAGATAATCCAGCTAGAGTTAAAGCAGAGGCCAAGAATATCATAATTGCCATTTTTCCAGGTATTACTCCGCTTTTACGAGCAATATCAGAAGGCATTTGTAGGAAGGTCTTTATTGCTCCTACAATTTGCTTTGCGCTTAAAAGAGTTGGAATTACACCTATAGCTACGAGTAGGCCTACTGCGAAACTTAGCCAGAAGAATAGCTGTGGCTCGTACCATGCCCCCGTTAGAGTTCCCGGTATGAACATCGGTCTGCCTGGAGTGTACGGATATTCTTTTAATCCCATGCTTATGAATATAGGCGGTAAGATGACGTAGGAGACTATAGATGTTACAAATTGCCATATAATCACTATCTCTGGGATTATTAAGCCGAGAGCTATGACTAGGAGGTTTGTCGTTATTCCCGTCGTTGCTCCATGAATTATAGGGTCTATCATTTCGGTGAAATCGTAGTGTATCGGGTTGATTACCATGAGTCGCCTGCCTAGAATTATTTCAGTTAAAGAGGGGAAGAGGATACGTATTGATTCGTAGATCGCAGCCATCATTGTGGCGATCGCGAAAATTCGGTATCGCTCTTTTTCGCCACCTGAGAGAGCGATTGCTATTTCCGCGGCTACAGCGCCTGTAGGGAATGGTAGCTTCTCTACTTCAATGAATAATGTTCTAGCTACGAACGATAATGAAATATCTGCAGCTAATACTAGCGTCATTGATAGGAGCCCTATTCCTATAGGTAGTAGCCAGTCTGGATGCCATATCATTCTGTGTATCATTGCGGGGCTGTTCTCGGGCGGGCAGGACCACCATGGAATGTTCTGTGCTATGCCGAACTGCTTCGTAATAGGACTCTTTCTTAGGTATACTGTAAAGAGGAAGCCGCCGGTGTATCCCGCTGCTATTGAAGCTCCCCAGCGAATCGTTGCTAACTCGCTGGCTGAGAGAGGCGACATCATTATGAGGCCGAGTTCTCCGAAGATTAGCATCGTGGCGTATGCTGCCGCTATTGTTCCGACAAGCTGGCCGGTCGCCAGGTACACCCATAGTAGAGCCGGCATCATAACGAGTGAAGAGAATAGCATTGCTAGAAGGGTTCTAGAGGTCAGTCCTTCCTGAAGCTGAACTGTGCTGGACATTTTTACACCTCTTCATTTTAAAGCTATTTTTTATCAATGGATACCCCTATATTTAAATAATTCCGGCTAAAGAGTTCTTTAAT
>Ga0209410_1000922_pt1 | contig 14075 bp, 10 predicted proteins | sample Mar14436cmmetaG_FD_184135 | JGI IMG/M metagenome (GOLD analysis project Ga0209410, IMG submission 184135) | Marine hydrothermal vent microbial communities from Guaymas Basin, Gulf of California to study Microbial Dark Matter (Phase II) - Marker... ... | reverse complement strand
CGATAAGGGAGGGTGGTAAGACTGTGGGTGCTGGTGTCGTCACTAAGATAATAGAGTAGGAGACGGCGTGCCCCGGGAGCTTGTGATATTGGCCTGCACGGAGTGTAAGCGAAGGAATTATACGACCACCAAAAACCGAAGGTTACATTCGGGACGCATAGAGCAAAAGAAGTACTGTCGTTTCTGTAGGAAGCACACCCTACATAGGGAAACCCGTTAGTGAGCTTAAGACAGGCCAGTAGCTCTAACGGCTAGAGCACCGGACTCCAAATCCGGGGGTTGGGGGTTCGAATCCCCCCTGGCCTGCCATTTTTGTCCGAAAGAGGAGATGTTCCAAAAGGCCATACAGTTCCTCAAGGAAGTGCGGAACGAGCTGGCCAACGTGACCTGGCCCACCAGGGAGGAACTTATAGGTTCCACCTTGGCCGTCCTCGTGCTCTGCCTGATTATGGCGATCTTCGTAGGGTTGGTAGATAAGTTTCTGACCTTCGTGTTCCGCTCGTTCTACGGCGGGTGAGGTCTCCATGGGCAAGCGTTGGTATGTGGTGCACACCTATTCCGGGCACGAGCATAAGGTTAAGCAGTACATAGAAAGTATGCTATCCTCCTCAGGACTTGCGGACAAGATAGGGAAGGTCGTGGTTCCCGTGGAGGAGGTCGTCGAGATGAGGGACGGGAGGAAGGTGACCACGAAGCGGAAGTTGTTCCCGAGCTATGTGTTGGTGGAGATGGAGCTGGACAAGGAGACCCAACACTTCATCTCAAGCGTGCCCGGGGTCACGAGCTTCGTGGGACCCAGAAGGTCGCCTCAGCCCCTCAAGGACGAGGAGGTCGAGGCCATCCTGGCCAGGATGGAGGGGGGGCAGAGGCCTTCTGCGGGTCTGCCCTTCCAGGAGGGAGATCTGGTTAAGGTGGTGGACGGTCCCTTCAAGAACTTCACAGGTACCGTGGACGAGGTGTACCCTGAGCGCCGCAAGATGAGGGTTATGGTGAGCATATTCGGCAGGCCCACCCCCGTGGAGTTGGACGTCTTACAGGTCGAAAGGATCGTGCCGGAAAAGTGAGGAGGACCGGTGGCGAAGAAGGTCGTAGGGACGGTTAAGCTTCAGATCCCCGCAGGGAGTGCAACTCCAGCGCCTCCTGTGGGGCCGGCTTTGGGACCTTACGGGGTGAACATAGTGGAGTTCTGCAAGGCCTTCAACGCACAGACACAGGGGCAGACTGGACTTATAATTCCCGTGGTCATAACTATATATGCGGATAGGTCGTTCTCCTTCATCACCAAGACCCCGCCGGCCTCGGTGCTCCTTAAGAAGGCGGCCGGGATAGAGAAGGGCTCCGGGGAGCCCAACAGGCAGAAGGTGGGGAAGGTTACGATGGAGCAGGTGAGGGAGATAGCCCGCATGAAGATGAAGGACTTGAACACTTCGGACGAAGAGGCCGCCGTAAGGATGGTCCTGGGGACGGCAAGGAGCATGGGGATAGAGGTGGAGTAGGAGACGCATATGGCGCAACGTGGGAAGCGTTACAGGGAACAGTTGGCACGGATAGACCGCACCAGGGAGTACTCCCTGGAGGAGGCGGTGCGGCTTCTTAAGGACCTCCCCCACGCTAATTTCGACGAAACGGTGGAGATGGCGATGCAGCTCGGGGTGGACACGAGGAGGGCGGACCAGGCCGTGAGGGGGATGGTGGTGCTCCCCTACGGGACGGGAAAGCCCGTAAGGGTCCTGGTCTTCGCTAAGGGGGATGCGGAGAAGGAGGCTTTGGAGGCCGGGGCAGATTACGTGGGGGCGGACGATCTGGTGCAGAAGATACAGGAAGGGTGGCTGGACTTCGATGTCGCCATAGCAACTCCGGACATGATGAGCATGGTCGGGAGGTTGGGTAGGATATTGGGACCCAGGGGGCTTATGCCCAACCCCAGGACGGGAACCGTGACGAAGGAGGTAGGACGTGCGGTGAGGGAGGCCAAGGCCGGCAGGGTGGAGTTCAGGGCGGACAGGGGGGGGAACGTACACGCACCTGTGGGGAAGCTCTCCTTCCCTGAGGAACATATAGTTGAGAACTGCAGAGCGTTCGTGGAAGCGGTCCTCAGGGCCAGGCCGGCCACGGTCAAGGGACCGTACGTGCGTTCCGCCAGCATAAGTTCTACGATGAGCCCGGGGATCAGGATAGACCGGGCCTCCTTAGGGGTCTAGGAGGGAAGATGCCGAAGCCGGAGAAGGTGGCGACGGTGGAGGCCCTCAGGGAGTTGTTCGCAAGCGCCCGGGGGATATATCTCACGGACTTCAGAGGGCTGGATGTGGCGGCAATGACGGAGCTCAGGAGGAGGTTGAAGGCCTCCGGAAGCGGATATAGAGTGGTGCGCAATACCTTAGCACGACTCGCTGCAGAACAGGCCGGCCTTCCCGAGCTGGCCGAAGCTTTCCAGGGGCCTACCGGGGTGGCCTTTACGCTCTCGGAGGACGGCGTGGCACCTGCCAGGGTGCTGAGGGATTTCGTCAAGGATTTCCCGGAACTCACCATAAAGACCGCCTTCGTGGAGGGGAGGGCCTTCCCTCCCGAACGGGTGTCGGAATTGGCCTCCCTCCCTCCGAGGGAGGAGCTGGTGGCGAAGGCGCTGGGAGGGATACGGGCCCCTCTGGCCGGGTTGATCTGGACGCTCTCGGGGGTCCTTTACAGGCTCGTCGTGGTGTTGGACGCCATAGCTCGTAAGGAAGGAAAATAAAGGAGGACGGAATGGCGGAGGAGAAGGTTGCAGAGATAGTACAGGCCATAGAGCAGCTCACGGTGTTGGAGCTTGCGGAGCTCGTGAAGGCTCTGGAGGAGAAGTTTGGTGTCACGGCCGCTCCCGTGGCTGCCCCCGCGGCGGCTCCTGCTGCGGCCCCTGCCGCTCCGGAGGAGGCGGCCGAGGAGGAGAAGGCGACCTTCGACGTTATACTTAAGGACGCTGGAGATAAGAAGATACATGTTATAAAGGTCGTAAGGCAGCTTACGGGGCTCGGCCTCAAGGAGGCCAAGGCCCTCGTGGACGGGGTCCCCAAGCCCATAAAGGAGGGGGTCTCCAAGGAGGAGGCCGAGGAGGCCAAGGCCAAGCTTGAGGAGGTCGGGGCCACGGTGGAGGTGAAGTGATGGACCTGAGAAGGGAGTGAGGGATATGCCTCGGAAGGTGCACCGCAGGTCGTACGCAAAGTTGCACCCTGTGGTGGACATGCCGGATTTCCTGGAGATGCAGCTTAAGTCCTGGGAGGACTTCCTCCAGAAGGACGTCCCTCCCGAGAAGAGGGAGAACAAGGGCCTTCAGGCCGTGTTCCAGAGCGTCTTCCCGGTGACCGACGTCTCCGAGCAGTACGCTTTGGAGTTCGTGAGCTATTCCGTAGGAAGGCCCAAGTACACCGTCGAGGAGTGTAAGGAGAGGGGGATGACATATCAGGCTCCCCTAAGGGCCAGGCTCAGGCTGGTCCAAAGGGAGCCCGAGGAGAAGGGGTTCAAGGTTAAGGAGGCCATAGAGCAGGTGGTCTTCCTGGGCGACATCCCCCTGATGACTGAGAAGGGGACTTTCATCATAAATGGGGTCGAGAGGGTGGTGGTGGGACAGCTTCACCGTTCGCCGGGGGTCTTCTTCAGCGAGACCATACATCCCAACGGGAAGCCCTTGTACTCTGCGAGGGTCGTATCGTACAGGGGCTCCTGGGTGGAGTTCTCCTTGGACGTCCACGATGTTCTCTTCGTCCACATAGAGCGCAAGAGGAAGCTACCCGCCACCGTGCTCCTGAGGGCCTTGGGGTACTCCTCCGACAGGGACATATTGGAGCTTTTCTTGGATGTTAAGGAGGTTCCTGTTGGGCCGGGACTTAAGAGGTGGGTGGCGGCTGAGCCCGTGGTGGGGCCGGATGGACAGATCCTGGTCCAAGCGTTGGAACAGTTCGACGAGGGACACATACAGGCCCTCCAGGAGGCCGGGGTGGAGAAGGTGGCGGCCGTAGAGGTAAAGGGTGAAGGGGACAGGGCGGTCGTCATATGGAACACGCTCAGGAAGGACCCGACCAGAAGCGAGAAGGAGGCCCTTTACAGGATCTACAGCCTCCTGAGGCCGGGGGAGCCTCCGAGCGTGGATATGGCTAAGAGGTTCTTCGAGTCGTTGTTCTTCAACCCTAAGAGGTACGATCTGGGGGTGGTGGGGAGGTACCAGATAAACCGCAGGTTGGAGCTAGATATACCCTTAGAACACACTACGTTGGTCCCAAAGGACTTCATAGCGATACTGGACTACCTCCTGGCGCTCTGGGAGGGGAAGGGCACGACGGACGACATAGATCATCTGGGAAACAGGAGGGTCCGCACCGTCGGAGAACAGCTTGCGAACCAGTTCTTGGTGGGACTCACCCGTATGGCCAGGAGCGTGAGGGAAAGGCTCAGCCTCAAGGAAATAGAGAACCCCACCCCTCACGACCTGGTCAACGCAAGGACGGTGTCCGCCGTGGTGCAGTCCTTCTTCGCCACGAGCCAGCTCTCCCAGTTCATGGACGGCACCAACCCCTTGGCAGAGCTTACCAACAAGAGGAGGCTTTCGGCCTTGGGGCCTGGGGGGCTCACGAGGAGGAGGGCCGGGTTCGAGGTCAGGGACGTGCACCACACGCACTACGGAAGGATATGTCCGATAGAGACCCCGGAGGGGCCGAACATAGGGCTCATAACATCTCTCAGCCTCTACGCTAGGGTGAACGACTTCGGGTTCATAGAGACCCCCTACAGGAAGGTCGTGAAGGAGGACGGAAAGGTTAGGGTCACGGACGAGATAGTCTACCTCACGGCGGACCAGGAGGACAAGTACACCATAGCCCAGGCGAACGCCCCCCTGAACCCGGACGGGACCTTCAAGAACCCTTACGTCAGGGCCAGGAGGAGGGGGGAGTTCCCCCTGGTCCCGGTCGAGGAGGTGGACTTCATGGACGTGTCCCCGGGGCAGCTCGTGAGCGTGTCCACATCGCTCATACCGTTCCTGGAGCACGACGACGCGAACAGGGCCCTTATGGGGTCCAACATGCAGAGGCAGGCCGTGCCCCTCCTCAAGCCAGAGGCCCCCTTGGTCGGGACCGGGATAGAGGAGAAGGTGGCGAGGGATTCAAGGGCCGTGGTCACGGCCGAGGCGCCCGGGGAGGTGGTGAGGGTCACGGCCGACGAGATAGTGGTCAAGGAGGACAGGGACCCACAGGACCTCTCGCTTCTGGGCCGCTCCCCTTACAGGGTTTATAAACTTATAAAGTTCGCCAGGTCCAACGCCGGGACCTGCATAAACCAGAGGCCGATAGTTCGTCCCGGCGACAGGGTGGAGAGGGGGGACGTCCTGGCCGACGGGCCGGCCACGGACGGGGGGGAGCTCGCCCTGGGAGCCAACGTGCTCGTTGCCTTTATGCCTTGGGAGGGTTACAACTTCGAGGATGCGGTGGTCATATCGGAGAGGCTCTGTAGGGACGATGTCTTCACATCCGTACACATAGAGGAATTTGAGCTTCAGGTCAGGGATACCAAGAGGGGGGAGGAGGAGCTTACGAGGGAGATACCCAACGTGGGGGAGGATGCGGTTAAGAATCTGGACGAGAGAGGGATAGTCCGTATAGGTGCTGAGGTACATCCCGGGGACATATTGGTGGGAAAGGTGACGCCCAAAGGTGAGGTGGAGCCCACCCCCGAAGAGAGGCTTTTAAGGGCGATATTCGGAGAGAAGGCGAAGGACGTAAGGGACGCCTCCCTCAGGGTCCCCCCCGGAATGGACGGTGTGGTGGTGGACACCAAGCTCTTCTCCAGGAAGCCGAGGGACGAGCGAACCCGGAGGAGGGATCAGGAGCGCATAGCTGAGATAAGGAAGGAAGGAGAGGAGAGGATAAGGAGGATAAAGGAGGACAGGGATAGGTTCCTCAGGGAGCTTCTGAAGGGGAGGAGGTCGGGGGTCTGGAAGGATGCGGACGGCAACTTGATCGTGGGCGAGGGCACGGAGCTTTCGGAGGAGTTCCTCGAGGGCCTTGACTTCGATTCGGTAAGGCCCGAGGGGAGCTGGACGCAGGACGGGAAGGTGGACGGGAGGGTGGAGGAGGTGCTCAAGCTCTCGGAGGAGCTGATACGGGGGGTGAAAGAGGAGGTGGAGGCGGAGGTGGAGAAGGTGCAGCACGGCGACGAGCTTCCCCCCGGGATACTTCAGATAGTGAAGGTCTACGTGGCGAGGAAGAGGAAGATAACCGTGGGGGACAAGATGGCGGGGAGGCACGGGAACAAGGGAGTAGTGGCGAAGATCGTGCCCGAGGAGGATATGCCCTACCTCCCCGATGGGACCCCTGTGGACATAGTCCTGAACCCCCTCGGGGTCCCCTCAAGGATGAACTTGGGTCAGATATTGGAGACCCATTTAGGTTGGGCGGCACATAAGCTCGGGATAAGGGTCTCCACCCCTGTGTTCGCAGGTGCAACGATAGAGGACGTCAAGGAGGCCCTCAAGGAGGCGGACCTTCCAGAGGACGGGAAGACGGTGCTCTACGACGGAAGGACCGGGGAACCCTTCGACCGCCCAGTCACTGTGGGTTACATCTACATGATGAAGCTCATCCATATGGCGGAGGACAAGATCCACGCAAGGGCCATAGGTCCATATTCCCTGGTGACCCAACAGCCCTTAGGAGGAAAGGCCCAGTTCGGAGGGCAGAGGTTCGGGGAGATGGAGGTGTGGGCCTTGGAGGCGTACGGAGCCGCTTACACCCTCCAGGAGATGCTGACGGTGAAGTCCGACGATGTTATGGGAAGGGCGAGGACCTACGAGGCCCTGGTCAAGGGGGAGAACCCCCCTGAGCCGGGGATTCCTGAGGCGTTCAAGGTGTTGGTCAGGGAGATGCAGGGTTTGGGTATAGATGTCATGCTCGGGGACGACCAGGGAGAATGGAGGCCTTAGTTAAAGGAGGGATCTGCCGTGTTAGCTGAGCCGAGGCAGAGGGATTTCCAGTGGATAAAGGTTCAGTTGGCATCCCCTGAGGTCATAAGGAGCTGGTCGCACGGGGAGGTCACCAAGCCTGAGACGATAAACTACCGTTCTTACAGGCCGGAAAGGGACGGCCTCTTCTGCGAGAGGATATTCGGCCCGACCAAGGACTGGCAGTGTCAGTGCGGGAAGTACAAGGGGATAAGGTACAGGGGCGTCATATGTGACAGGTGTGGGGTGGAGGTGACGCAGGCGAAGGTGCGCCGGGAGAGGATGGGGCACATAGAGCTGGCCGTTCCCGTGGCCCACATATGGTACTGGAAGGTCATACCCAGCAGGATAGGGTACCTACTGGACATATCGGTCGGGGATCTGGAGAGGGTGCTCTATTATGAGGCCTATATCGTGGTGGACCCAGGGGACGCCCCCGTGGAGAAGAAGCAGATACTGACCGAGGAGGAGGTCGAGGAACTCAGGGAGGGGGGGTACACCTTCAGGGCCGAGATGGGGGCTCCGGCGATAAGGGAGCTTTTAGCTGAGCTCGACGTGGAGGACCTCTCGGCCGAGCTGAGGGCGAGGGTTAAGGTGGAGACCTCGGCCCAGAGGAAGCAGGAGCTTCTGAAGAGGCTCAAGGTGGTGGAGGCCTTCAGGCAGTCGGGGAACCGGCCGGAGTGGATGATATTGGAAGTGATACCTGTGATACCTCCGGACCTGAGGCCGCTCGTTCCTTTGGACGGCGGTAGGTTCGCCTCCTCCGACCTCAACGACCTTTACAGGAGGGTGATAAACAGGAACAACCGCCTCAAGAAGCTGATGAAGCTCCAGGCTCCCGAGGTCATCCTCAGGAACGAGAAGAGGATGCTTCAGGAGGCCGTGGACGCCCTCCTTGACAACGGAAGGAGGGGACAGGAGGTCAAGGGCGAGGGCAACAGGGCCCTGAAGTCCCTGAGCGACATGTTGAGGGGGAAGGAGGGGAGGTTCCGCCAGAACCTGCTCGGCAAGAGGGTGGACTACTCCGGGAGGGCGGTGATAGTGGTCGGGCCGGAGCTCAAGCTTCATCAGTGCGGCCTCCCGAAGACCATGGCACTGGAGCTCTTCAAGCCCTTCGTGATACACAGGCTCGTGGAGAAGGGGGTAGCACAGACAGTAAAGAGCGCCAAGAGGATGATAGAGAGGGAGCGTCCCGAGGTCTGGGACGCCTTAGAGGAGATAATAAAGGACCACCTCGTGCTCCTCAACCGTGCTCCCACCCTCCACAGGCTTTCGATACAGGCCTTTCAGCCCGTGCTCATAGAGGGTAAGGCGATAAAGATCCATCCCCTGGTGTGTGCGGCCTTCAACGCCGACTTCGACGGGGACCAGATGGCGGTCCACGTGCCGCTTTCCTTCGAGGCGCAGATAGAGGCCTCGGTCCTGATGCTCTCCAGCCAGAACATACTGCTTCCGGCCAACGGCTCGCCCGTGGTCGTGGCCAACCCGCAGGACATAGCTTTGGGGTGCTACTACCTCACGAAGATGAAGAGGGGCGGGAAGGGCTCGGGCAAGAAGTTTGCGAACCCCGAGGAGGCCATACTCGCCCACGAGTACGGCGTCGTGGACCTCCACAGCGACATATGGGTGAGGGTGGACGGGAAGATGGTGGAGACCACCGTGGGAAGGTTGCTCTTCAACGAGATACTTCCCAAGGGCTTCGGTTTCGTGAACGAATTGCTCAACAAGAAGCGGCTCCAGGAGATCGTCTCCCTGCTGTACAGGAGGTACGGTAACCAGCGCACGGCTGAGTTCTTGGACAAGCTTAAGGAGATAGGTTACAAGTACGCCACCCTCTCGGGACTCACCATAAGCATAGACGATGTCATAGTCCCCGAGGAGAAGCAGGAGCTGATAGAGAGGGCCCTCAAGGAGGTCGAAGCGATACATCAGCAGTACAAGAGGGGGGTCATAACCGACGGAGAGAGGTACAACAAGGTCATAGACGTCTGGACCCACACCAGGACCGAGGTGACCAAAGTCCTCTTCAAGAGGCTCCAGGAGGCGGACGGGGGCTTCAACCCCGTGTTCATGATGCACGATTCGGGTGCCAGGGGCAGCGAAGAGCAGGTGAGCCAGCTGGGCGGGATGAGGGGGCTCATGACCAAGCCCCAGAGGAGGCTCACGGGAGGTGAGATAATAGAGACCCCCATAACCGCCTCCTTCAAGGAGGGCCTCTCGGTGTTGGAGTACTTCCTCTCCTCCCACGGGGCGAGGAAGGGCCTGGCTGACACGGCCCTGAAGACCGCCGAGGCGGGGTACCTCACCAGGAGGATGGTAGATGTGGCCCAGGATGTGGTGGTCACCGAGGAGGACTGCGGGACCGTGAGGGGGATAGAGGTGAGCGCCCTCAAGGAGGAGGACAGGGTGGTGGAGCCCCTCTCGGAGAGGATATTGGGGAGGGTGGCCTTAGAGGACGTCGTGGACCCTGCGACGGGGGAGATAATCGTGCCTGCGGGGGAGGAGATAACCGAGGAGGCGGCGGATAAGATAGAACGGGCGGGCATAGAGACGGTGCTCATAAGGTCGGTTCTCACCTGCGAGGCGAGGCACGGGGTCTGCGTGAAGTGTTACGGGAGGAACCTGGCCACCGGGAAGATGGTGAGCATAGGGGAGGCCGTTGGGATAATAGCCGCCCAGTCCATAGGGGAACCGGGGACGCAGCTTACACTCAGGACCTTCCACGTGGGAGGTACGGCCTCCCGCATAGCCGAGCAGGAGGAGATAACCGTCAGGGTCCCCGGGAGGCTCAGGTTCCAGAACATGCGCACGGTCGTAAGGGAGGACGGCCAAGTTGTGGTCGTGGGGAGGAACGGGCAGATAGAGGTCGTCGACGACCAGGGCGTCGTAAGAGGAAGGTACCAGATACCTTACGGTGCGGAACTTATGGTGGAGGACGGGCAGGAGGTGAAGGAGGGCTCCGCCCTCTACCGCAGGGACCCGTACAACAACCCCATCCTCACCGACCACGGTGGGGTGGTGAGGTTCGTGGACATATTGGAGGGGAAGACCGTCAAGGAGGAGTTCGACGAGGTCAACCAGGCAAGGCAGTGGGTGATAGTGGACTACAGGGACCGTTCCCTTTCCCCGAGGATAGAGATACTGACCGAGGAGGGGAACAGGGTCCGGAACTACATCCTGCCCATAGGCGCCAGACTTCAGGTGAGGGACGGGGATAGGGTCGGTCCGGGGGACATCTTAGCGAAGACCCCCCGTGAGATAAGCAAGACCAGGGACATAACCGGCGGCCTCCCGAGGGTGGCGGAGCTCTTCGAGGCCAGGAGGCCGAAGGAGCCCGCCGTGGTCTCGGAGATAGATGGGACCGTCAGGGTCGGAGGCCAGGTGAGGGGTGCGAGGGAGGTCACGGTCGTGGGGGACGACGGGGAGGAAAGGAAGTACCTCATCCCCTACGGGAAGCACCTCTTGGTGCACACGGGGGACAGGGTCCGTGCCGGGGAGAAGCTTTCGGAAGGCGCTGTGAACCCCCACGACATCCTGAGGATCCTGGGAGCGAGCAAGGTCCAGGAGTACCTGGTGAACGAGATACAGGAGGTTTACAGGCTTCAGGGGGTCCGCATAAACGATAAGCATATAGAGATAATAGTCCGTCAGATGATGCAGAAGGTCAGGATCGTGGACCCGGGCGATACCAACTTCCTCGAAGGGGAGATCGTAGAAAAGGCCCGTTTCCAGGAGGAGAACGAGAGGATAATCTCCAAAGGCGGCATCCCGGCGACCGCCCAGCCCGTGCTCTTGGGGATATCCAAGGCCTCGCTCACGACGGAGAGCTTCATCTCGGCAGCCTCGTTCCAGGAGACGACGAGGGTCTTAGCGGAGGCCGCCACCCAGGGCAAGGTGGATCACCTCAGGGGCCTTAAGGAGAACGTGATAGTGGGTAAGCTCATCCCCGCCGGCACGGGCGCCCCGAGGTACAGGCAGGTGGTGTACCAGCCGGTCGAGGAGGCAGCGGAGGAGGCCGAGGAAGAGGCCGCAGCAGGTTGATGGGAGGAGTTCATGCCTACGATCCAGCAGCTTATAAGGAACGGAAGGAAGAAGGTGAAATCCCGCTCCAAGTCCGTGGACCTGGAGGGATGCCCTCAGAGGAGGGGGGTGTGCCTCAGGGTGTACACCGTCACCCCCAAGAAGCCGAACTCCGCCCTCAGGAAGGTCGCCAGGGTCAGGCTCACCAACGGCAGGGAGGTGACGGCCTACATCCCAGGGGAGGGACACAACCTCCAGGAGCACTCCGTGGTGCTCATAAGGGGCGGGAGGGTAAAGGACCTACCCGGCATCAGGTACCACATAATCCGTGGGACTTTGGACGCGGCCGGGGTGGAGGGGAGGCGCAAGAGCCGTTCCAAATACGGCGTGAAGAGGCCCAAGTAGGGGGGAGTTATGCCGAGGAAGGGTAGTCCAGGCCGCAGGGAGATACCTCCGGACCCAAAATATGGAAGTGTACTTGTAGCGAGGTTCATAAACAATATGATGAGGGACGGGAAGAAGGCCGTGGCGGAGAAGATATTCTACAGGGCCCTGGAGCTCGTAGAACAGAGGACAGGGAAGAGGGGGTTGGAGGTCTTCGAAAGGGCCATAGAGAACGTTAAGCCAGTTCTGGAGGTCAGGCCGAGGAGGGTAGGGGGAGCCACATACCAGGTCCCCGTGGAGGTCAGGCCCGAGAGGAGGACCATACTTTCCATAAAGTGGATAATACAGGCTGCGAGGGAGAGGCCCGAACGGACTATGGTACAGAGGCTTGCGAACGAGATCATCGCCGCATACAGAAACGAGGGGGCGGCCATAAGGCGCAGGGAAGAGACCCACCGCATGGCGGAAGCCAACAGGGCCTTCGCACATTACAGGTGGTAACTATGCCCAGGGAGTGTCCGTTAGAGAGGGTCAGGAACATAGGATTCATGGCCCACATAGATGCCGGGAAGACAACCACCACCGAGCGCATCCTTTACTACACCGGAAGGGTGCGCAGGATGGGGGAGGTGGACGAGGGGACCGCCACCATGGACTGGATGGAGCAGGAGAAGGAGCGTGGGATAACGATAACTGCCGCCTCCACCACCTGCTTCTGGAGGGACCATCAGATAAACATAATAGACACCCCTGGGCATGTGGACTTCACGGTGGAGGTGGAAAGGAGCCTGAGGGTCCTGGACGGGGCCGTGGGGATATTCTGCGCCGTGGGAGGGGTGGAGCCCCAGTCCGAGACGGTGTGGAGGCAGGCCGACAAGTACAGGGTCCCAAGGCTCGCCTTCGTCAACAAGATGGACAGGGTAGGGGCCGATTTCTTCAGGGTCCTGGAGATGATGGAGGAGAGGCTCTCCGGAAGGTTCGTGCCGGTGCAGCTTCCCATAGGTGCCGGGGACATATTCAACGGGATAATAGACCTTGTGGAGATGAAGGCTTTCACGTATTTAGAGGAGACCTTGGGGACGGTGTACGAGGAGATGGAGGTCCCCAGGGACCTCTCCGACGAGGCAGGGAGGTGGAGGGAGAACCTGTTGGAGGTAGCGGCGGACTTCGACGAGGAGGTCATGGAGAGGTTCTTGGAGGGGAAGGAAGTCCCGGTCGAGGCCCTGAAGAGGGCTATAAGGGAGGGCACCGTTAAGGGGGAGATCTTCCCGGTCCTCTGCGGCTCCGCCTTCAGGTACAAAGGGATACAGAAGCTGTTGGATGCTGTGGTAGATTACCTCCCTTCCCCCTTGGAGGTAGGCCCTGTAAAGGGGATACATCCGGACACCGGAAGGGAGGAGGTGAGGTACCCTTCGGACGAGTCGCCCTTCTCCGCCTTGGCCTTCAAGGTTATGACGGACCCTTACGTGGGGAGGTTGGTCTACTTCAGGGTATACTCGGGGACCCTCAGGGCAGGTTCCCAGGTCTACAACGCCACCAGGCGCAAGAAGGAGAGGGTGGGCAGGCTCCTGAGGATGCATGCGAACAAGCGGGAAGAAGTGGAGGAGGCGAGGACCGGGGACATAGTCGCTTCGGTGGGGCTCAGGCACACCACAACCGGAGATACCATATGCGACGGGAAAGCTCCTATACTCTTGGAACCTATGGAGTTCGCAAAGCCAGTTGTCTCGGTGGCCGTGGAGCCCAAGACCAAGGCCGACCAGCAGGCCTTAGCAGACGCCCTCGCTAAGCTCGCCGACGAGGACCCCACCTTCCAGGTCAGGGTGGACGGGGAGACCGGGCAGACCATAATATCGGGGATGGGCGAGCTTCATTTAGAGGTCCTCCTGGACAGGCTCATAAGGGAGTTCAAGGTAGGTGCGAGGGTGGGCAAACCTCAGGTCTCCTACAGGGAGACAGTGAGGAAATGGGCCGAGGCCGAGGGGAAGTTCATAAGGCAGACCGGAGGAAGGGGGCAGTACGGGCACGTCGTTATAGAGTTGGGTCCCTCCGAGCCCGGGGCGGGATTCATGTTCGAGGACAAGGTTACAGGAGGGATGATACCCAAGGAATACATCCCTGCCGTGGTGGAAGGGATAAAGGATGCTATGAAGACTGGGGTCCTGGCAGGATACCCGATGGAGGACGTGCACGTGGTTCTGAAGGGAGGCTCGTATCACGAAGTGGACTCCTCGGACGTGGCCTTCAGGATAGCTGGAGCCATGGCGTTCCGGGAGGGGGCCAGGAAGGCGGACCCGGTGCTCTTAGAACCTGTCATGGAGGTTGAAGTGGTGGTGCCCGAGGAGTACCTCGGGGACGTGCTGGGGGACTTGAACGCTAGGAGGGGCGAGATAACGGGGATATCTTCCCGACCGGACGCACAGGTGGTGCGTGCGGTGGTGCCCCTGGCGGAGATGTTCGGCTACGCCACGAAGCTCAGGTCGCTGACTCAAGGCAGGGCCATATACACTATGCAGTTCCTCAGGTACCAGGAGGTCCCGAAGGAACTGGTGGAGAGGATAATAATGTTGGGGAAAGGTAGTTAACGAAGGGGGAGAGAGCAATGGGCAAGGAGAGGTTCGAGAGGACGAAGCCGCATGTGAATGTAGGGACGATAGGGCATGTAGACCACGGCAAGAGCACGCTCACGAGTGCTATAACTAAGGTATTA
>Ga0209410_1000921_pt1 | contig 14079 bp, 18 predicted proteins | sample Mar14436cmmetaG_FD_184135 | JGI IMG/M metagenome (GOLD analysis project Ga0209410, IMG submission 184135) | Marine hydrothermal vent microbial communities from Guaymas Basin, Gulf of California to study Microbial Dark Matter (Phase II) - Marker... ... | reverse complement strand
AAAGGCAGTAGTTTCCCTTTTATATTATCTAAATAATCCAAAAGATAAATTAAATCTTATGCATTTTTTAAAAAGCATTAAAAAAGATCTAAAAGATAAAAAAATAGAAAAAATCAAAAAAGAAGTTGATCTTATTCCTTTACCTACACTTTTGGAAAAAATTTACAATGAATTTAATCTTTTCTCAATTTATAATGATAAACTTAATCTTTTACAGCTTATGGAAGTGGCCTATCAATTTGAAAAAAAATATCCAAGATCTTTAAAAGCTTTTTTGGATTATTTAGAGGAAAATAAAGAGAGTCTTTTACAAGCAAAGGAGTCTTTAGATGAAGCTGTACAGATTATGACTGTTCATAAAGCAAAAGGGCTTGAATTTGAGGCAGTAATTCTTTCTGAAACCACATATGATTGTAAAAAAATAGAAGAAGTACTTATATTTTTGCAGGATGAGAATTTTTCTCTAAAAAATATTTATATACGTCCTAAAAGTAGTGAAGCAGAAATTTGTGATGAATTAAAAAAGGCGCTAGAATATGCTAAAAAAAGGCAGCTTCAGGATGAATTAAATCTCCTTTATGTTGCTTTAACGAGAGCAAAAACAGCCTTGTATATTCTTGCTCAGCCACAAAAAAGAAATAATGTATTATCTATACCATTTCATTGTTGGGCAAATTTTATTGGTTATGCTTTAGGAATAGATGTAAAAAACATTTTAAAAAAAGAAGACTCCCTCAGTTTCAAAATTTTCATTTTCTTATGAATTTTTAAAAAAATCTTTAAATACAGAAAAAGAAAAATTTCCTGAAATAATTTCTCCTAAAAAAGAACAAAAATTTGGAGAGGCATTTCATTATGTAATGTCTTGTTTAAAAACAAAAAGAGATGATTTAAAGAAGGCTATTTTAAAGGCAAAGGCAAATTTTGGACTTTATCTTACTCAAAAAGAATGGGAAGATATAAAAGAAAGGGCAAAAAGAGTTTTAAATCATCCTTTTTTAAAGCCTTTCTTTGAATCAAACATAAAAATTCTTAATGAAGCCCCTTTTTTATGGCAGAAAGAAACCCTTAAAGCCTATCGTGCTGATAGAGTTGTGTTTTTGGAAGAAAAAATTGTAATTATAGACTATAAAACCAGTTTTTTAGAAGAAGCTGCTTATAAAGAACAAATAAATGAATACAAAGCTCTTTTGAAAAAGATTTATCCTGAAAAAGAAATAGAAGGTTATTTGGTATATGTGCTAAAGGAGAAGGTTGAGGTAAAACAAATATAAGACTTGACGTAAAAAAATAATTCAGCTAAAAAATAAATAGGCCGAAGTGGTGGAATTGGCAGACACGCTGTCTTGAGGGGGCAGTGGGCGGTAAGCCCGTGCGGGTTCGAGTCCCGCCTTCGGCACCATTTAATTTAGATAAAAACAAATAGGTATTCTTAAAGTAATAATTTTTTTATTTAATTCTGGTGGAAATGCAGGAAAAGGAGCAGCTCTTTTGATTGTTTTTATAGCTGCTTTGTCTAAAAGAGAATAACCTGATGATTCTTCTATATTGATCTCTTTAAGCTGGCCATCTCTTTTTAAAGAAAATACTACAATTACTCTTCCTTCAATCCCATGCCGTCTTGCCCAAAAAGGGTATTCTTTGTGTTTTTCAATCTTCAGGTAGATACTGTTTAAATAGGCTGTAAGAAGTTTTTTTTCTAAAGTGTTTGCTTTGGCATTCTTAACTAAAGTTTTAGATGATGCTTTTGATGTTTTGAGCGATTGAGGTTTTGCCTTTTGAGGAGACATTTTCAATTTTATCTTTTTCAAGGGTTTGGATTCAGGTTTAGGCTTTGACTTAAATTTAATTTTAGGTTTTGATACCTTCCTTACCTTAGCTTGAGATTTTTTTGGGGAAGAAGATGATGGTAAAAATTTTAAATCTACTTCAATAGGTATATCTAATTTATATTGAGGTAAAGCAAAGGGAATACTTTTTAATAACAATAAGTGCAAAGCAATTGAAAAGATTAGACATAAACCTAATAGTCTATTCATCTATTTCCTTTTCTGTAGCAATAAAGACCTTTCTTATTCCTGCCAATTTTGCTCGATCCATAACCTTGATTACCCATTCTACTGGTGTTGCTTTATCAGCCTTAATGACAACTGTAGTTTTTTGTTTCTGTTTAACCTTTTCGCAAAAAAAATGATAAATACTGGCCAAGTCCATAGGAATCTGATTTATAAATATCTTTCCATTTGCATTAATAACTAGTGTAATTTCACTAACTTCATTTTGCAAAACAGCGCTTTTAGCCGCTGGTAGATTAATAGGTATACCCTCATTACGTAAAAAATTAGCAGTGAGGAGAAAGAAGATAAGTAAAAGAAGAACCATATCAATAAGGGGAGTAAGATTAAGACTTGGTTTAATAGTTTTTCTTTTAAAAGAAATCATTTTAAAAATCCATGTTTTTCAAGTAAATTTAAAATTTCATTCAAACAATCTTCAAGCTGAGAGGCATAATCATTTGCCTGACTTATAAAATAATCATAACATATAAGAGTAGGAATAGCGACGCTTAAGCCAAAGGCTGTGGTAAGCATAGCTTCCCAAATACCTCCAGCCAACATAGCTGCACTTACTTTATTACCCATAGACTGTACAACCATAAAAGCCTTAATCATACCAATAACCGTGCCCAATAGACCTAAAAGAGGAGAAATATTGGCAATGGTTGCCAGTATTGAGAGTCTTGCTTCTGCTTTTCTAACTTCCTTTTGACCAAGATGGGCTAATACCTTCTCTATCACATTGCGGCGAGGATTATTAGCTAAAGAATTGCCTAATTCTTTTACTAGAGGATGTGATGTTAAAGAGGCTTCTTTTTGAGCTGCTTCTAATTTCTGTTGGGCAATTAATGTTTTTATAGAAATCAGTTTTTCAATTGGCCCATGTTTTTTTAAATAAAAAAGGTAAAAAGCCCTTTCCATAATTATGGCTAGAGCTACAATAGAACACAAAAGAATGGGATACATTAAAAGACCACCTTTAACAAAAAGCGTAAACATAAGCACTCCTTAATACTTTTTCCCTTTAAGCAATAAGTCTATTTTTTGATATATAATTTTCTTATCATAAATGAAAATCTTTTGTAAGAATTAGAGCCTTTAATTACCTCTTGACGCCTTTAAAATTACCTTATATTTTTGAAATAGTTATGCGTAAATATCGGCGTAAATATTATGACATTTTTTCTCATTTTTATGACTTTGTCATTCGACTTCATTCTCAAGATAAAAGTTTAATGTTACGCCATTATTTTGCTAAAAGGATCAAGCCAAAGCCAGCAGATAAAGTACTTGATCTCTGTACTGGTACAGGTGCTTTAGCAATTGTTTTATCAGAATATGTTTCAGATGGTATGGTGGTAGGTTTGGATTTTTCTTTTGGTATGCTTAGAAAGGCAAAAGAAAAAATAGAAAAATTAAAAAAGAAAAACATCTATCTTGTAGTGGCAGATGCTGGAGCGCTTCCTTTCAAATCAGATATATTTGATATAATTACTTGTTCTCATGCTATGTATGAGCTTACTGGTAGCACTAGACGTTCAGCTCTTCAGGAAATAAAAAGGTGTTTAAAACAAGGTGGTCGTTTTGGCATGATGGAACATGAAGAGCCTAAAAATCCATTTATTAAATTTCTTTATCATCTGCGTTTGCTCTCCATGGGTAAAGAAGGAAGGGAGATAGTTCGTAAGGAGTTAGATGAATTAAGAGGTATTTTTGTGAATGTAATAAAAGAAGTTACTCCCACGGGTAGGACAAAGTTTATTTGTGGTGAAAAATAATGGCTTCTTTAGCGCAAATTCCTTTTGTAATATTTGATACAGAAACAACAGGGCTTTCTCTTACTGCGCGCATTATTGAAATTGGGGCGGTTAAAGTTTATCGGGGTAAAATAATAAAAGAATTTTGCTCTCTAGCCAATCCTGGGCGTCCTATTCCACCAAGAGCTACAGAAATACATGGTATTACTGATGAGATGGTTGCTGATGCCCCTTCTATTCCTTTTGTCTTAAAAAATTTTTCAAATTTTGTAGAAGAATCTATTCTTGTTGCTCACAATGCAGTATTTGACTTACGTATGTTAGCTATTCATTTGGAAAGGGAAAAAATTCCTTTATTCCCTAATCCTGCTATAGATACCCATCAACTTCTGCGTAAATATTTTCCCAATTTAGGAAAATATAATTTACCCTATCTTATCAATTATTGGCAAAGTCCCTATCAAGGCTATCATCGTGCTTTGCCTGATGCTCGACATACAGCCTTTATTTTCTTTAGAATGTTAGAAAAACAAGGATTAACTCTTCGACATTCTTTAGAAGAATTTTGGCATTGGGCTGGAGAACCTCTTTATGTAAAAAAATTTCTTCCTTCTTTTGACAAATGCGATTTAACAGATCCCAGAATAAGATTGATTCTTGATGCTATTAGCAAAGAAAAAGATTTAGAAATTATTTATACTAATGGTCGTCTTGCCTTTAAGTCACGGTTAGTTCGTCCTATTTTATGTTTTCGTTCAGGAAAACACCATTATATGGAAGCATTTTGCTATAATGACTTAGTGATAAAAACTTTCCGCGTAGATAGGATCTTAAAAATTATCAATCTTGGATTTCCGGATGATTGATTTTTAATGGCTTTTTATATACTGTATCTTTATTTGTAGATAAAAATTGCCAATATAGATTTAACTTGACGTTTGGGAATATATGTCTTTCTAAAGAACACTTCAGGATAGGAAAGTTTAGTAGCAGAAGCTTGAATAACTTTTGGAATATATAGTTTTTTCATTTCTTCGTCACTCTTTTTATTGTTATATCCTTAAGAACTCTTTCTATCTTCGTTTTTAATTCAGGAAGTCTTGATTTTATTGTATCCCACACAATTTCGTATTTTATCCCAAAATAGAAATGAATGAGTTTATCACGAAAACCAACCATCTCTTTCCATGGAATATCAGAATATGCCTTTCTTATATCTTGAGGAATATTTCTTGTTGCTTCACCTATTATTTCAAACTTTCTAATAACAGCACTTGAAGTTTTATCATCCTTTTGGAAACTTTCAAAATCCATTCCCTCTACAAAATTTTTTATTGCTTCTATGGCATCCAATATATCTTTTAAATAAAGTCCTGTATCTCTTTTGCTCATAGATAAATCGTTTCTTTAAAAATCTGCTCTCTAATTTCTTTTCTTACAGTATCATAAGGAACAATATCAACCCTTTTAATTCCAAGTTTTTCTTCAAGGAAAATAGCAAGACCTACAAATTCAAAAAGTGTTGCACCCTTATAAAATTTCACAAGCACATCAAGGTCACTTTTTTCCTTTTGTTCACCTCTTACATAAGAACCAAAAATTCCAATGATTTCTGCCTTGTATCTTTCTCTTATTTCATCCTGAAGATTTATTAAAATTTCCTTTATTTCTTCAAGTGTTTTCATTTCTCCCCAATTTCAAATTCAAATTTTTCATTATTAACAAATGGTCTTAAGGCAATCTTTTTATTTTTCTTTTTTGTCTTAAAAAAAGAATTTTCCATTTTGAAAGGGAAAATAATAAGATACACACTCAGTCTCCCCACCATTCAAGGATTTTTTTCTGAAGTTCTAAAGAGGTATATTTGTCTTTATATTCTTTTAATCCTCCTGCCCAGTCTAATTTCAATTTCTTTCCAGTCTTTTTTTCATCTTTTCAAGTAAAAAATCAACAAAATCTTCTACCTCTTTCTTTAAATCTGGGGGTAATTTTTTTATTTTTTCCTCTAATTGTTTCCATAAAATTACCTCCTCGCATTTTATATCATGAGATTTTCAAAATTGTAAAGAAAATCTTGAATAATTTGCGAAGGGTTTTAAGAAAAACAATCAATGATATGGTGCCGGGGCCCAGAATCGAACTGGGGACACACGGATTTTCAGTCCGTTGCTCTACCGACTGAGCTACCCCGGCTTAAATTTAGCTTATAAAAAGCCTATTTATTTGTCAAGGGTAATATGTTAAAAATCAAAAATATGAAAAAGGCGTTTTCATGTCAGATGTGTGGTGAGTGTTGTAAAGGTAGAGGTGGTATTTGGGTAACAATTGATGAAATTAAAGCTATAGCTGACTTTTTGAATATGGATGAAAAGACTTTTATTAAAAATTATTGTGAGATGAGATATGGACACTATTATATTAAAGAAAAAGAAGAAAATGGTGAAATGGTTTGTATTTTTTTAGTTGATAAAAGTTGTGCTATTCATTCTTGTAAACCTCTTCCTTGTCGTCTTTGGCCATATTGGCGAAGGATTTTAAGTAGTGAATTGGATTGGCGAATAGTAATGGAGTTTTGTCCAGGCATAAATAGGGAAGTAAGTTTTGCTGATTTTGTTAAAGAAGGAGAAGCCTATAGAAAGAAGATTTTACAAGGAAAAGAAGATGAAAGAAGGCATCTTTAAATGATTGCCCTTTTTTGGGATGGAAGTTATTTTTTTGGACTTTTTGCTTTTTGGCAGTTAAAAAAACTTAATATTCCTTTTTCTTTAATTACTGCTAAAGAGGTTAAAACTGGTGAATTAAGAAAATACAAACTTTTATTAGTGCCTGGCGGCTGGACAGGTCCTAAAAATGAAGCCCTTGGAGAAGAAGGGCGAGAAGAAATAAAAAGATTTGTTAGAGAAGGAGGAAATTATGTAGGTATTTGTGGAGGGGCAGGTTTAGGTTTAAGTGAGTCAGATGGTTTATGTTTATTACCTGTTAAAAGAAAAAAATTTAGAGAATTAGCCAATTTTTTTGGAAAAATTAGGCTTAAGCAAATTCCTCATCCTTTATGGAGAGGTATTTCTGCCAAAGCATGTTTTAATGTTTGGTGGCCTGGTCTTTTTGAGATAATTGAAAAGGATAATTTAAAGATTTTAGCATTTTATAATGATATTTCTTCTGATTTTTATGTTACTGACTTAAATATCAATGATATCAAAACATATAACAATTTGGGGAAATGGGAAAATTATTATCAAATAAAGATAGATCCAAAATGTCTTAAAGGTGAGCCAGCTATTTTAGAGGGGAAATATGGTGAAGGAAATGTTATATTGAGTTATCCTCATTTAGATACTCCAAATAACCATTGGGAAGCTTTGGCTTTTTTAAACCTTTATAATTTATTTTTTAAAAAACCTTTTTTTGTTAAATGTATTCCATTGCCAAATTATGGTCAGACACCAAAATATGCTTTAAAAATTATTAAAAAATTAAAAATTGCTATTAAAGACTTAATTTCTTTTGGTCAAAGACAGTTTCTTTGGTATTGGGTTACTCCTTGGATGCTCAGATGGAGAAAAGGAGTAAGAGGATTTCATTATCTTACTCTTTATCTTCTTATAAAAGAAATAGAAAGATTGATGAAAAAATTATCTTGTCCAATTCCATCTGATGAGATTATTTATTCTTTAGAAAAAACTTTAAAAATTTGTATCCCATTTTTAGAAAAGGCAAAATATTTACTTTTAAAAGAACGTTATTTGCTTGGAAAACAACCTTTAAATCTTATCTCTGTTGATGATGAAGAAATAGCCAATTTGAGAAAAGAACTTTTTGGACATACCCCTGCCTATGGAGGAGAATTAAAAAGAATTTTGCAATTGATTGATAATATTCTTGTTCCTTATTTAAAAGCAGAAATCATTTCCCAATACAAAACTGACTAAATATTATATCTAATATATCTTCAGGTGTTGTTTCACCAATAATTTCACCTAAAGCATCTAATGTTTCTTGCACATCTACACTTACAAAAACAGGTGGCAATCCTTTAATAATTGCATCTTTTACCCTTTTTCCTGCTTTTAAAGCCCTCTCTAAAGCTTGCTTATGCCTTAAAGTAGGAACAAACTCTGGCACGGCTGCTGTATCTCCAATTAATTGATGATAAATAGCTTCTTCAAGCTTTTCTATTCCCTTTCCATAAAGTGCAGAAATGGAAATAACAGGGAGATTAAATTCTTTTTTAATTTTTTCTTCATCTATTTTTGGAGGAAGATCAGACTTATTAAGGACAAGAATTATTTTTTTCCCTTTAATTTCCTCATAAATTTCTCTATCTTCTTCTTCTAAAGGACAACTTCTATCTATTACCCAAAGGACAATATCTGATTCAATAATCTTTTCCTTTGCCCTTTTCACACCAATAGTTTCAACAACATCTACTGTTTTTCTTAGACCGGCAGTATCAGCAATCTTTACAGCAATTCCTTTAATATTTAAAATTTCTTCAATTACATCTCGAGTAGTACCAGGAATAGGTGTAACAATTGCTCTTTCTTCTTTTAAAAGACAATTTAAAAGAGAAGACTTTCCTACATTTGGTTTTCCAACAATAGCAAGTATTGCTCCTTCTCTTAATATTCGACTTTCACTATAACATTTAAGTAAATGTTCAATGGGTTTTAAAACCTCATTTTCAATCCGAGGTAACCAAACTTCAGATGGAACAATCTCTACATCCTCTTCCGGGAAATCAATAGCTACCTCTAAATGTGCTTTAAATTCTTTAAGACAATCCCTTATTTTTTTAATTTTCTCCCCTAAATAACCTTGAAGCTGGCGAGTAGCTATTTGTAACTCCTTTTCTGTACGAGCAGAAATTATATCTAATACTGCTTCTGCTTGAGTTAAATCTAAACGTCCATTTAAAAATGCCCTTTTTGTAAATTCACCTGGTTCTGCTAATCTAGCTCCTGCCTTTAAGGTTAATTCAAGTATTTTTTTTAAAATCAAAGGCCCACCATGTGCATGAATTTCAAGTACATCTTCTCCAGTATAGCTATGTGGGGCTCGCATTAATACAATTAATACTTCATCTACCATTTGCTTTGTTTCAGGATGGATGATTTCTCCATAATAAAAATGGTGTGATTTAAATTCCTTAATAGGTCTTTTGGGTCGAAATAATTTTTTTAAAATTGTTTCTGCTAAAGGGCCACTAACACGTACTATACCTACTCCTCCTATTCCAGGAGGCGTAGCAATAGCAGAGATTGTATCTTTATTATTTTGAAACATAAATTTTTTGCATTATATCATTATTTAGATTTAAATCAAAATTTTTATTTTCTATTGCCTTTTATAAAATTTAGACTTATTCTTACTATGGAATGAAAGAAGAAAGAGAAATTATAGAAGAGGCTGTTAGTCCTTTAAAAGAAGCTGGAGCAAAGGCTCCTGAATTAAAAGGTATACCTACAGGAATAAAAGGTTTAGATGAATTATTTTTTACTACTAAAATGACAAAAAAAGGGGTAAAGAAAGTTCCATTAGGAGGTATTCCTCAATATGCAGTTATGAACCTAACAGGTATCTCTGATACAGGCAAAAGTTTAATAGTAGAACAGTTTGCTATAACTCAAGCTAAATTGGATATACCTACAGCCTTTATTACTGTAGAGACACCAGCTGCTTTTTTAGCAGCAGCTTTAAAAAATAGAGCACAAGCAATGAACATTGACTATAATACTATAGAAAATAACATTATTATTATTGATGCTGCTTCCTATCGTAGCTTAAGAGAAGAATTGCCTACTCTTTTAGATACTTTAGCTTATGCCATTAAACAATATCATATAAAAGCTACAGTTATAGATTCAGTAACAGGATTATTTGAAGCAAAGGAAATGATGGCTAGGTCTATTGTAAGGAGTCTATTTAATTTTATGAAAAAGTGGTATCAGACTGCCCTTTTTGTTTCACAAAAACGTTCAGGACATGAAGAACTTACAGCAGAAGCAGCAGGAGGTTATGCTGTCTCTCATATTGTTGATGGTGCAATGGTGCTTTCTAAAAAGATAATTAATAGTAGTTATGATGAGAGGCTTTATAAAAAGCCTATTGGTGAAATTGTTCGACTTTTTAGAATAGATGGCTGTCGCATGTGTGGGCATGATACAGATACTCATATAATGGAAATAACAGAAACAGGTTTAGTAAAAATTGGTCCTAGTTTAAAAGCATTAAGGGGGTAATTATGCCTGTCATTACTCCACAAGAAATTAAGACTCAGGATATAGATGCTTTAGCAGTAAGAGTATTTTTAAAGTCTTTAGAGATGATTGGTGGTCCACGCAAACTTATACTTTATCGAAACCTTACTTGGATTCCAAGCCTTTTAGAGGCAGCTTATAGTGTTGTTTTAGCCAATGAATATTTGAAAACAGAGAGTGAGATTGCTGAATTTTTAGGTTTAACTCGCCAGACTGTAAGAAATATTTTAAGGGCAGATCCAGAATTGGTTATGAAAAAACTTGAAGGAGAATTGAAAGAAAAAGATCTTAAGGCACATACTGCTGGAGGATTGGCAAAGTTAGCTTATCAAGAGATTAAGGAAGGTAGAGATCATTTAACTATTTTTGCTGATTTAGTAATCCAAAGCTCAGAGGCATTAGGTATTACTTGGCCTATAGAAGTATTGAGACGTCTTAAAGGGATTGACTTTCCTGTAACAAAGGAGGTACTTTTGAAAAAACTTGAAGGAATAAAAATTCAAGACAAATCAATGGAAGAACTTCTTGAAAAATTAAATTATCCTATAAAAAGCCCAGCTCATTTACTTAAAGAAATAAGAATAAATTTAGAAAATGCCTAAAAAAATTGTTCTTATTCCTTTTAATAGTATTTCTTTAGAAATTTTAATTTTTTTAAAAAACAATTTAGAAAAAATTTTTAATCTACCTGTAGAAGAAAAAAATCCTATTTCAATACCTAAAGCCTATGACTCTTATCGTAAACAATATCTTTCTTCACCATTTATTCAGGTTTTATTAAAAGAAAAAAAGGATAATGAATTTATTTTGGGAATTGTAGAAGCAGATTTGTATGCTCCAGGTCTTAACTTTATCTTTGGTGAAGCAGCTATTTTAGCAGGAGTAGCAGTGATTGCCTTAGCCAGATTGCACACTTCTTTTTATGGTCTTCCAGAGGATAAAAATATTTTTAAAGAACGCGTATTAAAAGAAGCTGTCCATGAATTAGGACATCTTTTTGGTCTCCCTCATTGTTCAAATCCTTATTGTGTGATGCATTTCTCTAATAGTATAATTGATACTGATAAAAAATCTGCTTATTTTTGCAATTCTTGCTATAAAAAGATAAAAGATGAAGCAAAAAAATTATGAACGTACTCTGGAAAGAATTGCTAAATTAATGAAATATATTCTTGCCCATCGGCCAGATGAATTTGGTTTAGTATTAGATGAACAAGGTTTTGTTTTTTTAAAAGATTTAATTCAGGCTATAAATGAAGAAAAAGATTGGTCATTTGTTCGTATCTCTCATATTATGGATATTGTTAATTTCTTTGAAAGGAAAGAATTTGAGATAAAAGATAATAAAATTAGAGCCATTAATCCACAATATGCACTTTTCCCTGAAAATAATCCACCAAAAATTCTTTATGCAGCAATACGTCGTAAGACATATCCACATATTTTAGAACATGGTTTTATCCCAACAAAATATCCTTTTTTCCCTCTTTCTGTAAATAAAGAGCTTGCTATGCGTATTGGAAAACGTAGAGATCAAAAGCCTGTTCTTGTTGAAGTTCAAGCAAATAAAGCAGCAAAAGAAGGTATAACATTTTATTGCCTTAATGAGTTCCTTTATTTAATTAAGGAATTACCATCAAAATATATTATTGGGCCACCTCTTGAAAAGGTTTCAATAAAAGCTAAAAAAACAATGCCTTCAATACCTATATCTACTCAACCTTTAATTCTTACACCCGAAATGTTTCAATTAGAAAAAATTAAGCGGGCTAAACAATATGCTAGAAAAAAAGCAAGAAGAAAAAAGTGATTTTCTTGTTTGCTGTATATGTGGAGGAAGGGCAGAGATTAAAGGTCGCTGAGCTAATGCTAAAGTGGTCTGCCGTGATTGCGGGCTTGAACAATCAATAAAGGACTATAAGGAACAAATTGAAGCTATGAAAGAGAGATGGATATGTGAGATTGATTGTCTTGACAGCTTAAAAAAATGAAAGCATAATAGCCAGTTGTGGCAAAAACAAAAGTAAAAATTAAAGATATTTTTTTTAGTCCTACAAAGGGTGAAGTACATCTTGAGGAGATTGCTGAGCTTATTGTCCAAACAGTTATTAACTCAGATGGAGGATGTCGTCTTATAGTAGGTACTGATTCTAAAAAGCATACAGATTATCTCACATATGTTACAGTTATTATTCTTTATCGTATAGGAAAAGGAGGGGTATATTTTTATCAAAGACAAAGAAGTGAAGTTGGCCGTTATAGCCTTCAAGCAGCTATATATCATGAGACTGCTTTAAGTTTAGCTGTTGCTGCTCGTTTGGATGATCTTTTAAAAAAACATGGTTTAACTGATTTAGAAATAGAAATACACTCTGATGTAGGCAATCATGGAAAGACAAAGGAATTGATTCAAGAAGTAGTATCTTGGATAAATGCCTCTGGTTATACTGCTCAAATTAAGCCAGAGAGTTTTGGTGCTAGTACAGTAGCTGACAAATATACAGATTAATATTTTACTTCTTTTAAAAAAAGTCCTTTAGCCGGTGCATTAATCCCAGCCATACGACGATCACAAGCATCAAGAATAGTTTTTATTTCTTCCCAATGTCTTTTTCTAAGTCCAATCTCAATAAGTACCCCTACAATATTTCTTACCATATGTTTAAGAAAACCATTTGCCTCAACTTCAATTATAATTAAAGGAGAAAATTCTTTTATTTCTAAACGAAAGATTTCACGTACTGTTGACTTTACATCACTTCCTGCTCCCATGAAAGAAGCAAAATCATGTTGGCCTATCAAACAATTGCCTGCTTTTTTCATGGACTCTATGTCTAAATTATGAAGTATTTGCCAGCTATATCTTTCTAAGAAAGGTGAACGTTGTGTTGTATTTAATATAAGATAAATATAAGTCTTTTTTTTGGCTGAAAATTGAGCATCAAATTCACTTATTACATCATCTACATAAATAACTGCTATATCCTTTGGTAAAAGGCTATTTAAACCTCGCCATATTTTTTCTGTTGATAAAGAGGAAGTAGTACGAAAATTTATGACTTGCATTAATGCATGAACACCAGCATCAGTACGGCTAGCTGCCTTTATACGTATAGATTCATTGAGAATACGAGAGAGACAATTTTCTACAATAGCTTGAATAGTAGTTCCTTTAGGTTGTTTTTGCCAACCATGATAAGCAGAACCTCTATATTGAAGAATACACCGAATATTCCTTGTAGGAATTTGTTGTGTATTTACAGTATATTGATCAGGAAAAGGAAGCTTAGGAAAAAGCCAAGAAAGAACATTAAACATGATTTACTTTTGGCAATGCTTCAATAGCTTGTTTGCCCCAATAAATAAAGACATTTATACCTTCAATGTCTGGCTTTCTATGCCCAAAAGCTACCTGACTTAAATGTATAAGGGTATTTATTTCTCCAATAAGAAAAGAGCCAGTAATAAGTTTTATCTCTCTCCAATCAGGGCTTATGACTACTAAATCACGATAACCCTTTTTTTCTGGAATACCATAAATGTTATAAGGAGGCAGCTGCAATTGTTTTACAACCTCTTCATAACCAAGTATTTCAAATATTATTTCTACCATTTCCTGTATTTCTTCTGGTTTATCTCGCCAATAGGTAGATATGCTTTCCTCAAAAATTTCCCTTATTTCATCTTCATTCATAGAAAGATCAAGCTGTGATAAGGCTGTTTTATAAATATATGAGATTGTTTCATCTCCTCGTAAAAAAAGAATATCTTTATGTGAAAGAATGCGTTTTACTTTAAAAGGGTTAATCATTTCTTTTAAAGTTGGATTTTTTCGCATAGCTACATCTTCAATGGTAGTTGAGCGATATAAAGGTAATTCTGCATCTAAAACTAAAATATTTTCGCCATCAGTGTAAATTTCTAAATCTCTTGTTTCATATTTTTTATAAGAAGCCATGTTTAAAAGCCTTCTTAATAACTCAAAACGTAAATGCTGATTTAAAT
>Ga0209410_1000920_pt1 | contig 14083 bp, 13 predicted proteins | sample Mar14436cmmetaG_FD_184135 | JGI IMG/M metagenome (GOLD analysis project Ga0209410, IMG submission 184135) | Marine hydrothermal vent microbial communities from Guaymas Basin, Gulf of California to study Microbial Dark Matter (Phase II) - Marker... ... | reverse complement strand
TTTTTATGCCTTCTATTTTATAGTCACCTCCCCTGTTTTGCCAGAAGCTCCTTATACCATCCGCATTCACAATAAAAAAGAATGTCGAACGTGCTCCATATTTTTCTTCTATATCCATATACTTTTTGAAAGTATTGAATGGATTACGCCAAGTTATAACGTCCTTTATGCACTCTTTCCAACTGTTAGCCATCTTTTTGTATTGTCTAAGCTTACAAAGCTCAACACTACGTCCAATAGCACCCAACCACCAATACTTGAGAATATCCACATCATGTGTCAAAATGAGCGCAAATCTCTTATTATCAGGATAGAGCGGGCGTCTCCTAATCCTTATATTCCTCTCAGTAAGCCATTTGCTAAACATCCCCCAGAACATGTTTAATTCATAATTTAAGTGATCGTCATCGGCTCCACACCTAATTTTCTTCTCCATCATAGATATAAAATCATCTGAGGTTTCTGGAATCCAGAAAAACCTTTCTCCTGGATTATGAGGTGCATAGACAATGGTAACCCTATTGGGGGAAGGATGTTTCACTACCTCCGCTTTTATCCCTAATGCCTTTAGGAAAGCGATTATTACCCAGCTTTTGGGATGTTCTACTACCTCGACCTCATTCATTCCGCTGGTCGGGTGGCGATCAGGAAGCGCTCGTAACCTGCACCACGTGCAATATCCATGACCCTCACCAACATATCGACACGTACATCCTTATCCGCACGTATTATGAGTACAGGCTCACGTAACGTGGGTAACAGTTGCTCGAGATTAACCCCCAAATTGCTAAAAGTTACTGGTTGATCGTTCAGGAATAGTCTACCTTCACGTGTTATCGATACGCGTGCCTCACGTTCGGTTACTGCTTCAACAAATCGTGTCTTGGGTAAACGCACCCTTATCCCAGGTTCGAGCACATAAGTTGAAGTTAGCAGAAAAAATATAATGAGCAACAATACAATATCAGCTAATGATATGGGGTTGAGTGCCCTAAGATACTCGCGTTTCATCCTTGTGGTACCTCACAATCCGTATAAGCTCTTCCACATTCTCATATATGGTGGCTCCCCTCGCCACAAACCAGTTATAAAACGCAACCGCCGGTATCGCTATGGCTAATCCCACCGCCGTCGTTACAAGTGCCTCCCATATGCCACCCGCGAGTACTGACGGATTTACGTTTCCTCCCAACCTCTGTATCTGCATGAACGCCTTTATCATCCCTGTAACAGTACCGAGAAAGCCCAACAACGGTGCTATGCTTGCAATCGTTGCTATACCTGCAAGATGGCGTTCAAGCTCCTGTTTGGTAGCTTTAAGTAGGGTTTCACTTTCTTCCTTGTCAGCTGTTGTTAACTTACGTAGAAGGTCACCCCCATATTCAGCCTCAAGTTGTAACAGTGTATTGATATCCAACGTCTCTTTTGCCTGGTTCAATATTATCTTCAGATATCTATATTTCCTGTAACTTAATGCACGTTCAACTATTAACGCCACCAATATCACCGACACCACCCCCAATATCCATACTATATATCCACCCCGTGCCAATATTTCAGCTAAACTCATATAGCCTCCAATTAATACTCGGTTTTACCGGTAAAGTTAAACCCCCTAATCAACATACTTGGTACCGCATATGCACCGATCTCCGACTCAAGTCCTACGCGAGTGAGGTCATTGCCCACCTTTTCTATATTCTTAAATGCTGTCAGCATGCTTTCAGTGAACCTCAAGTTCTTCACCGGATACTGTATCTTACCGTCTTCAATATAGAATACACCACCACGTGTCATACCCGTAAATATAGCTTCCCTGGGGTTGATCATTCCGTTCACATAGTGAAATTTCGTCACATACAGGCCACGTGATACACTGGCAACCAGCTCATCAACCGTCGAGCTACCGGGTTCAACCACCAAGTTAGATGGTATAGGGCCTATCTTTCTACTCGCTTCCGGTGTAACCGCATGCCCGGTATTCTCCTTGTTCAGCTTCTTTGCGGTATACGAATCATACACCACGTCCTTGGCTATACCGTTTTCTATTATCACAACTTTCCTCTTGGGTACACCTTCGAAATCGAACGGCCACGGAAATGTCAACGGATGATACCCATCATCATATAGTGTGAAGACCTCACTCGCCACTTGTGAGCCAAACCTATCGCATAGAAAGCTACGCTTCTCTATTACTGACAATGCACCCAACCCTAACCACGCCAACCACGATAATATCTCTGCCATCCCATACGGTTCTACCACAATGTCATATTTACCGGGCTCTATATCTCGGGGATTTTTACCCTTATCACATTTTTCGATCGACCTCTCCCCCACCTTCTCAGGCTCTAACTTAGCTGCATCCAACTCACATTGTACCGCATAGCCTTGACTCGTATCGGATAAGCTGACAACCTTAAATACAGCCCATGTACCCGGATAGTAAAGCGATATACCGTTGGAATTAAGTATCACCGTATGGATTTCGGATGTCTCGTATACCCCAGACAATGTAATACCCAACGGTGTGGCACGTTTGACGAGTTTCTCAATAACCGACGCCTTATCCGCTGGCGTCACCTCTATGGTGCTCGAAAAATACGATCGTACCTCTCTTACTGGTGCAGGTGAAGGAAGATGCTCGAAATCCACCACCTTTGGCGTACGTTCAGCTACCTCTTTTGCCAGCTTAGCCAACTCCGATGGCTCCTCCAACGCACTGAGGTTGGCACTTACCACCCCTATACGTTTATCAACTATCGCACGTACGGTGATTTCAACATTCTCCTCATACACGTTTTGATGTATGACGGAATTGGCAAACCTCGTCAGCTGTGACTTTGTCCCAAAAAGTAACACCTCTGTCTCGTCAGCGGTTGATGCATTGAGGATCGCCTCACCCACAGCAAAAAGTTTATCTTTCATTTTTTGTACCCCACACGTACTTTCCTAAACCTTGCAGGTGCAGTACCATGTGATACCCGCATACTTTGACCGGGTTCACCCTTACCGCACCCCGGTACTCCATATATTTGCCAATATTTCTTATTAGCTATAGCATCACATGAACGCCAAAACTCAGGTGTTATCCCTGTATATATTGCATTACGTAACACCTGTGTTCGTCTACCATTTTTGATCTCCCACGCTATTTCGGTACCAAATTGGAAATTAAGTCGTTTCTCATCTATTGACCACGACTTATTAGTCTCAAAGTATATACCATCTTTGATATCGGCGATCATATCTTCAAGCTCCCACTCACCGGGTTCAAGGTCGATCGATGTCATCCTAATGAGAGGTATGCGGTTCCAACTCGATGCACGCATAGCACCATTGCTACGTTGCCCCAGTATGCTCGCAGTTTCACGTGAGGTCAAGTATCCCACAAATACACCCTCACGCACAATATCAGTACGTTGTGCCTTCACACCTTCGTCATCATAGCCGAACCCACCCAATGCATCCTTATGGGTAGCATCCGCTACTATGTTTACGTGTTTCGACCCATATTGGAACTTGCCAAGCTTATCCAATGTAAGGAATGACGTACCATAGAAGCTCGCCTCTGTACCCAATACACGATCAAGCTCTATTGGGTGACCACATGACTCATGTATCTGGAGCGCTAATTGATCACCTGCAATTATGATATCCTTAACAGCTTCATCAGGTACAGGTGCTTTTGTGAGTGCCAACACCTCTTCTTTCACCCTATCCGTATGCGAGATAAGGTCGAGTTCTTCAAGATATTCGTAACCTGCAGCTTTGAAATTACCATAGCTCCTTACCTGCATATCCTCACCGAATGCGGTTACCTGCATGCCTGCACCAGTATGTGTAATGTCTTGAAATATCTTAGACCCCTCCGTGTTGATGAACAACTTACGTTCACGCCATAAATCCATGAACACCTCACGTATTGGTATATGAGGGTGCCTCAATGCGCTATCCACTTTGAACAATAAGTCAAGCTTATCGTCGATCGCTATAGTAAAAGGGTCAACCCTCACCGGATTCACGTAGGTATCAATATGCACATCTTCGGGTGCCAACCGTACTGGCTCACGTATAAGCCGATAGCTTGCCTGTGCGATTGATAGCGCTTTGTCTGCAACCTCCCTGATACTATCTGGGGTTAAATCATATGATGAAGCAAACCCCCACGCGCCTTTGTATAACACACGTATACCGAACCCCATATCTGACGAGCGTGCTAAGGCAACTACTTCACCATTCTTAACCTCAATATATTCGTGTGTGTGTTCGACCCATCTCAAATCTGCATAGTCAGTACGTTGTTTAAGGGAATCTATCACCTCAAGGAAGGAAGGTTCATATTCGCTTACGTCCATACTATCCTCCTATGGTAAAATAACTCGGGGCGAGTGGATTTGAACCACCGACCTTCTGGTCCCAAACCAGACGCGCTACCAAGCTGCGCCACGCCCCGAGCCTAAATTATATAACCAATATAGGGGTTAAGTCAAGTAAAATATTGACGATTGCTTCTATTACCTAATTTTATAAAGAACTCATGGCTAAAGGTGTTCATGAAGCTCTCATCCATCCCACAGCTTCGTTGGGTGAAGATGTAGAAATAGGGTATGGTGCGATTATTGAGAAAAACGTCACAATAGGTAACGGTACCAAAATAGGTGCATACTCTTATATTGCCGAAAATACCATAATCGGTGAAGATAATCAAATTTATCCATATGTGGTGATAGGGTTTGCACCTCAAGACGTAAATTACGGAGATGAACCCACCCGCGTAAGGATTGGCAACCGCAACATCATACGTGAATTCGTGACCATACATCGAGCTACAGGTGCAGGTAATGAAACCATCATTGGGGATGACAACTTCATCATGGCTTACGTCCATATTGCACATAATTGTCGATTAGGTAACGGTATTGTGATCGCCAACGCAAGTCAACTTGCGGGCTATGTTGAGGTGCAAGATCACGCATTTATAAGTGGTTTATGTCCTATCCACCAATTTGTACGTATAGGTGCATACGCTATGGTAGCGGGTGGGTATAGGGTGCCCAAAGATGTACCCCCATATGCATTGGTTGCAGGTGAGCCACTTCGTGTGGTTGATGTAAATCGTGTCGGTTTAAGGCGACACAATTTCGCACCCCATGAGATCGATCGCCTCCATAAGGCGTTTAGGCTCCTGTTTTCAACCAAATATAACTTACAGCAAGCTATCGCTATGGTTCAGAAGGAGTTACAGATGGATCACCATGTGGAATATCTCATAAAATTTATCCTGGAGTCAAAAAGAGGAGTCGTTCGATGAAAGTAGGTGTTGTAGGAGTGGGTAGGTTCGGTAAGCACCACGTAAGGGTTTGGAAAGAGATTCCCAATGCATATCTTGTGGGTATCTATGATATCAATGTATCACGTGCCATAAATATAGCACAGAAATACGGTACTAAATGGTTTGATTCACTTGATGCATTGCTTGATAATGTAGAAGCTGTAAGTATAGCATCGTCTACACCTTCACACTATCCTATCGCCAAACGAGCGCTCTCAAAAGGTATACATACGTTTGTGGAGAAACCATTAGCTCAATCCTTGGAGGAAGTCGATGACCTGATCCAGCTTGCGAGATCGAAAAACCTCGTCCTACAGGTGGGGCACATCGAAAGGTTCAACCCCGCAATCATAGCATTGGAGGAGCTACTACGTGAACCCGTTTACATTGAAGCATATAGGTCAGCTTTACGTGCAGTTAATGAAATTAGTGCACCACTCGTGTTAGATCTTATGGTACATGATATCGATATAGTGTTGAAATTTGTCAAAAGCGAAATCAAACAAATAAATGCCACAGGGTTATCGATATTCACCCCACAAGAATACGATCTCGTAAATGCAAGGATAGAGTTTGAAAATGGGGTAGTAGCTAACCTCACCGCATCACGTGTGGTACCTGAAACGATCCGTAGGATCATTTTTTTCGAGAAAGATCGCTACTTCTTTGTTGATTACAAAGCACATACTGCTACGCTTTACTATAAGGGGCAAGAAAATAATGGTTACTTCTCAATAAAAGGTAGGGAGGTAGAAACCATCCCTATGGAGCCATTGCATCAGGAACTTGAAAGCTTCACAGAAAGTGTCACAAAAGGTAAACCACCTGCCATCGACCCTATGGAGGTACGTAAGTCGTTCGAGGTAGCTTATCGAATATTGAAAAGTCTACACCTTCCATATGCGGGTACTCATTTCCGTAGGTGAAACCTCCGGTGAACTTTATGCGGAACGGTTGGTAAATACATGGAGGACGGTTTTACCAGCTACAGAGTTTTATGCGTTAGGTGGTGAGCTCTTACAAAAGGCAGGTGTATCAATACTTTACCCCTATGCGGGGATGTCAGTTATGGGTATAGTGGAAGTTTGGAAAGCACGTAACACAATAGTTGAAGCATTCAATACAATTACCAGTTTTATCGTGAGTAAAAGGCCTGATTTCCTCATACTTGTGGATTTCCCAGGGTTCAATCTAAAGCTTGCACGTTTCGCACATGGTAGGGGTTGCAAAGTAATATACTATTCGTTACCACAGCTATGGATATGGGGGGACTGGCGTGTGAAAGCTTTGAAGCAATACGTGGATTTAAGGTTGGTGATATTGCCATTCGAACAACAATTTTATGAGAGGTTGGGCCTCAAAACGTATTGGGTGGGCCACCCACTGGTTGAAATCGTAAACGATGAACTCAAACATGTAGCGGATGGCCCTGAAGTATTTCTTGGCCTGCTACCGGGGTCACGTGTACAAGAGGTACGTTCTATATTACCGATTATGCTTGAAGTTGCATGTCACTTCAACGATAAGAAGATAGGTATAGCACCTACGAAAAATACATTACCGGTTGTGAAATCGCTGGTCAATAACCTACCTATTGTCTATTTCGAAAACCCCTATACACTTATGCGTAAAGCTAAGTTTCTGCTGGTGACCTCAGGTACCGCTACATTGGAGGCTGCGTTGATAGGTACACCAATGGCGATACTCTACAGAACGTCATATAGCTTCTATTGGGTGGCGAAGTTGTTGACACATGTGAAATACATCGGATTACCTAATATAATTGCAGGTCATGAGATAGTGCCCGAGTTCATACAACACCATTGTAATGCTGATACAATCATACAGTATTTGGACGAATTCTTCAGCCATCCCGAATTGGAGCGCAAGATGCGTAACGAACTAAATAAGGTACGTACACTTCTGGGCGATAAAATAGCTTCACGTGAGGCGATAAACCTTATTAAGCAGCATTTCTATGGGTAAGTGGGAGGAGTTCAAACTCTGGATATTGACGAGTGCAATACATTGGATGCTTAGATTCATATGGTATTCGTTACGTATAAAGTGGTACCGCATAAGTAAACCCAACCGAGTAATCTACGCTATATGGCATGCTAACATATTACCTGCAGTTTATGTGTATAGGAGTGAAAAGATAGCGATACTGGTAAGCCCACATCGTGATGGCGAGTTAGCCAATAGAATATTACAGTCTATGGGCTATCACACAGTACGTGGTGCAACCAATGACCAAGCTGTACCTGCATTACTTCGTATACTTAAGCTCAACAATATAAGCATAGCAATAACACCGGATGGCCCCAGGGGACCACGACATGTTGTAAAATCTGGTGTCGTGAAGCTGGCAAAATGGCTCAAAATACCGATAGTACCAATAAGTGTGGAATGTCGGCCATGCTATAGGTTAAGTTCATGGGATAGATTTCTCTTGCCAATACCATTTGCCAGATGTATTATTAAAGAAGAGGGGTTAATCCATGTAAAAGATGAAACCCATGCATTACGTGAACTTACTGATAAATTGGGTACATAATGCGTAGAGGGGTGGCAGAATTACCGTTACATGGTGGACGTGCACCTAAGTGGTTGTTTGAACTTATGGTGAAACTTGCCCGGGAGATTGTTGTACTTCTTGTGGCTGAACTTGGGCGTAACGAATTCTTGGAGAGGATGAGCTCACCGTATTGGTTTCAGAGTCTTGGTTGTGTGTTGGGGTTTGATTGGCATTCGAGTGGACTTACCACCACCGTAACAGCGGCTATCAAAGAGGCATTGCGGGGGTTAGAAGATGAGCTCGGTATCTACGTCGCAGGTGGTAAGGGCAAAACATCACGTAAAACACCGGATGAGTTGAAACTCAAATGTGATCGTGCTGGTGTAGACGCCGATAAGCTAATTTATATGAGTAAGTTGATCGCAAAAGTTGATAACACAGCGATACAGGATGGATATCAACTTTATCACCATGTGTTCATATTCACAACAGAGGGCGAGTGGACTGTCATCCAACAAGGTATGCGGCCAGAAGAACAGTTAGCACGTAGATACCATTGGACATCGCTGGAACTCGATAATCCCGTGGTTGAACCCCACAAGGGGATATGGACAACACGTATCGAACCAAAGGTACTTAACATGGTAGCACGTGAGAGTGTACCCGCACAGGAACGGGTGGTCGAACTTGCACGCGAACATCCGAATAAGCTTGTGAAGGAGTATCTCAAGATGCCAGAGTTTCACAAAATCACCAAAGAGATGATAAACCCCAACCGCCTGTATCAAGTGATGTTAACCACTTACGAGAAACAGCCTAAGGACTTCGAGACCTTTCTCACAACTGAGGGGGTGGGTCCCAAGACATTGCGTGCATTGACATTGGTGGCACAACTTATATATGGGACAGCACCCAGCTTCCGTGATCCCGCACGCTACAGTTATGCACATGGTGGTAAGGATGGACATCCATACCCAGTCGACCGTAGTGGATACGAAAGGACCATCACAATACTTGAGAAAGCAATAAAGGAGGCTAAAATAGGTAACCGCGAGAAACTGAATGCATTACGGAGGTTGGCAAGGGTGTTCGAGGGATAACCACGATGTTACTCTTTTTGATGACGCTCTTCATACCGTTAAGTGAATGGACAACTGAAACCATTGACGAACTCCGTATAAGAGGTGAATTGCCGTTGGTGTTCACCACCATAAAGCCATATGAATATGCGGTGATCAAAAGATATCTGAAGAATGTTGATGTATCGAAATTAACCACAACCAGGAAGTTACTTGTTACCAGGCTTTCCATGTACTATGGGGGGTATTCACGACCCATATTTAACCTAAAGGTTAATACTATTTCAGACACAACGCGCAGTTATTTCGTTTGGGGTGGCATAAATTACCCATCACATAACTTAGGTGTGGATATAAGCTTGATTGCTAAGTTTGGTAAATCTAACGCATTCCCGGTGAAGACCTGGCATTACCCGCATGGCGATACAGTTGTTGGTATAGACCTCTACCGTGCATATGTGAGTGGTAGGAACGGTAATTTACGAGTTACGGTGGGTAGGTTACCTGTAAGGTGGGGGTATGGATTGCTGGTATCAGGTAGTACAATACCTTACGACTTGATATTATTACGCTACATGCGTGGTGCGTTTAGCTTTGTATACTTGTTTGCACCTCTCGATCAGTACGTATCAGCTGATAGCTTAACCCCATTACTTAATCGATACTTTTGTGCACATAGGTTAGATATAGCGCTACTTGAGCATAAGCTGATACTATCGCTGAGTGAAGGCATACTATTTGCACGTCAGGATGCAATGTCTGCATTGTATTACCTGAACCCCGTCGCGATATATCGGTTGGCTGAATATAATGCACACTATGCAAGGAAGGCAAGCGGTGCATATTGGTTTAATGATGACCTTTATTGGGAGGTTGGTATCACATTGTATCTGAAGGATACAAAACTGTACTTTGAGTGGTTACTCGATGATGTAGGGTTTGTGACCGATCCGTACCATCCATTTATTGACGATGTTTTAGGTGCAGGTCCGTTTGCGTATATCTTAGGTGTAAAACGTGCAGATATATTAGTTGACCGCACATTGTGGTGGTTGGAATACCTTCGTGTAAACGCTTACTGTTACTGGCATGCACTGCCGCAAAACTATTTCGTATGTATGGGATACCCGTTAGCTCATAGGTTGGGATCAGATTTCGACATAACTTCACTCACGGTAGTCTACCATCACAGTGTGTGGTTGGATATCAAGCTATCCATCAGCTTTACAAGGAAAGGTCAAACCCACTTAGCGATGGATGAGTTACGACCACCAAGAAACTGTTTCCTTTTAGGTGTACCACAGAAGACGCTTAAGTTACATATTGGAGGTGAAACTTTCCACATACCATGGTTTGTCGGTGGTATAGATCTAAGTTATTCAAAAATATGGAATTACGGCAATAAGCTGGGTAATGACCGATCGTTTTGGGAAGCATCCTTTTATGGCGAGTTTAGGACTGGTTTTTACTCCTTATGATTAAGCAAGGTGATAATGTTACCCGAATGGGATCTGACCACCGTATGCGGGACTCTGATCAGGCCAGATATCTCCTAACCGAAGAGATGGGGATGGAATTATATGACGGAAGTCATGATAGCGAGTTATTACGAATTTATGAGAGGTATCCACCATAGTATTGGTTCAAGTACCCACTCCATACACTCGGATGCTACATGGACCATATATATCCCATCGTGAAAATGTTCCCTATTGTAAGGAGAATAATTCCCAGTAGGGGGTCTAAATTCACCAAACTATGGTGAGGAGTATAGCTATTACCTATTGGCCATATGAAGCCATACGCAGCAGTACTAACTGTCAACAATATAATTATAACTAAGAACGCAACGCATCTTCTTCTCAATCTTCCTCTCTTTGGATTTTTCGGAACATTTTGTAAGTTTTGCCCAACTTCAACACTATACGATCAGGTGCAACAGCTTGTAAAATGTCACGATTTGCAAGCCTTCCGGTATATTTCCTGTGCCAAATAATATTACCGCTTATATCAAATGCGAAAAGTTCGACATCGTCCATCGTTTTGCAAAAATCCTCAAGCAACTCGCTGTATCTCTTTCTTGCTTCACTTGCAGGTAAGCCTTTTAATTGCTTTTCATATTTCTCTCGTGGGAACCTTTTATAAGAGATGACCACGAATTCGTTAGCTGTGAGAAACTTCGCGCTCATGATTTCGAACGTTAGTTTCTTCTCCCACAAAATTTGGCCATCTGCACTTTTTACTAAACTGAATTTGTTGCCCTGACATAGCACAAATAATTTTTCATCCGGTGAGAATGTAGCTTTCCCTCTTACATTTGGCATTTCTTTAATGATATTACCTAAACTATCTAATAACAAGCACCCCTCTTCCCAATGCGTCTCTCCATCGTGGCATTGCCACTCCCATACGTCCAGAAGCATATATTTTGCATTATAAGAGCTGTAAATTTTACCCACACGTGCATCAATGGGTTTGCGCCAGATTTCGTTTCCATTCGCATCATACAGAATAAGCCATAAGCTTTTTGGTCCCCTTATCGGGTTTGCTCCCCCTAACAGAATAAACTTATTACCACTCTCTGTCCATATAACTGACCATCCCCTAACACCCCAATCTACATCAAACCCAAATGGTGCTATTATTTTGCGATTACCGTATAAGTTGAATAGATCCAATCCTCCGTAAAATGGACGGTCGACTATTACAATGCCTTTGTTAGAAATATGCATAGCGTAATATTCTTCAGTATCCATGAGGGTATCTTGGACCCCCCACAGTAGTCCACCCTTATCATCATAAAGTCTTAAATATCGTATGTAGTAAGGAGGTCGGTGTGGATCATATGCATATGGAATTTCAGGTACTATGAATGTCTCCACACCCACATACTTGCCATTAGGGGAGATATAAACTTTTGATGGCCTAAATGTCAAACGCGCCTCAACTTCACCTGATGGATTAAGAAACCTAACCTCAGTTTTACCGATCACCAAAACTTTTGGATACAGTGTATCGTTCTCATATGCCCATACAACTTTACTTATTGGCTTATCGAACTCCTTCTCCCACACCACCTCATAACCCGGTGCAGTTGCCCACAAGCCGAATACCAAAAACTGTAAACCCAACAAAATAACCCTTTTATACATCATACCCCTTTTCAAGAATATTCATTGCTCATTGGAGTCAAGCTCAGCAGTGATTTTCATTCAACTTCCATGCAGTTTATCGAATATCTTGCGTAATGTGGTGATACTATCCGCCTCATACGGTGGCTTATCTTCCCTTATGGATTTGATTCGCGCAAACCTCAACGCATAACCTGAGTCATAGTGGGGGCTCATCTGTATATCGTCGAACTCTACCTCAACAACAAGCTCGGGTCGCACATAGACAATACCGGGGGATTCACCTTGTTTAAGAGATAGCAGCTTCTTTGTTAAATACGTGAACTCCTCGTCAGTAGGTCCTTTAAATGTTTTACCTACATGTAATAAACTCTTATAACTTTCATCCCATACTGCAAGATGATAGTTGGACAACCAACTGCTACGCCGACCGTGCCCCCATTCTGCGGCTACAATGACTGCATCGATCGTATAGTGGCGTTTGACTTTGATCCAATAGTCGCGACGTTCACCCAAGTGATACGGTGCATCGAGCTGTTTCACCATGATCCCTTCGTAACCATCGGCTATCGCTTTGTGAAAGAATTTACGTGCCTCTTCAATAGATGCAGTCACTATGCGGGGCGGTCGTGTTAAAGGTAACCCTTCCAGTATTGCATACCTCTCCTCATATGGGATATCGATAACCGGTTTATCACAATAGAGTATATCAAAAAAGTAGGCTTGTACATTTACATGGGTACGCTCACCAAACCTACGCATAAGTTGTTGAAACATTATAGGTTTGCCAGATTTATCTATCCCTATAACTTCACCATCCAGTATAAGGTCGTGTGGCAACCCCTGTAACAGTATCATTATATCCGCAAACTTATCGGTTATATCCTTCAATCTACGGCTGTATATACGTATGGTGTTACCCTTCTTATGTGCTTGTATTCTCACGCCATCCAATTTACATTCGAGTGCCAACCGTGTATTGTATACCTTGTAGACTTCATCAATCGATGGAAGCATCTCAGCTAACGCCAACCGCACAGGTTGCAAGGGTGTCACCACTGTCTTCTTACCCTGTATGAGGTTGGTCACAAGCGTAGGTAAGTTGGGTTGTATCGCCAGCTGTCTCTTTATCGTATCCTTTGGCAGGTTAAGTGCTATCGCCAATGCATCGACTAACATACCTTCACTTACACCACAACGTAATTCACCACTTATCGTAGCCAGAAGAAAGTGGAGCTCCTCCTCAGTGAGATGTGCGAATAGCTGTTGTAGAAGCAGCTCCTTGGCTTTCCTTCCAGATGTATTGGCTACCTTCTTTAATAATCGATACACTTCCACTATTTCGAGTGATGGCTCAAACAACGGCAGTGTCGGTACCGCCATAGCTAATTTATATACGGAAAACCGCAGATTGAGCTTAAGATCGGGCAACCCCGTCAGCAGTGAGATCAATGCTGGTAACTCATCCTCCGTTGTATTACGTATAAAATCCGCTAATAGGTTGAGCTTGGCACCTCTCGCAGAAGTTTGACGTAACGCCTGCCATAATTTAACGACTTCGGTAAGTTTCATCAATCACCTCACCAATGGTATAATTGGGATGTACATAACATACACGTACATTGCGATGGTCACCTGCAACCACAGATGTGCTGGAGATCAACATCTTAATGTAGTTATACGAAGTAGCTGTTAGATAGCCATCGCGTGACCGTTGTATATGTACGGGTAGGACTTTTCCTTCGAACTGCTTACGAAACGTATAGAACTTACGTGCGCTCAACATATGCAGTATATCGGAACGACGTTTAACCTCATATGGTGGGACCTTGCCCGGCAGCCTATTAGCCTTGATAAACGGACGCGGTGAGAACCTGAACACATGTAGATAGTTGAGGGGGCTACATTCGATAAACCTATAAGTGGTGATAAACGACGTACGGTCTTCACCTGGAAACCCCACTATCACATCGGCACCTAAACATATATCGGGTATGTTTTTACGTAAAACTTGTAGAAC
>Ga0209410_1000919_pt1 | contig 14086 bp, 10 predicted proteins | sample Mar14436cmmetaG_FD_184135 | JGI IMG/M metagenome (GOLD analysis project Ga0209410, IMG submission 184135) | Marine hydrothermal vent microbial communities from Guaymas Basin, Gulf of California to study Microbial Dark Matter (Phase II) - Marker... ... | reverse complement strand
CCTCCTCAGGCTTATGCAAGAAATACGCTATAAACATAAATACTCCGCCAGCCATTACGACTAACGGTCCTAATCCAAAACCTATGCTCGCGCCTAGTAAACTCCCGTATTTAGATAAAATCCTCGATTTTATCATTTCAACCATTGCTATCCAGCATATTCCAGCCACTATAAGTAAGATTCCAGAGGCAATTTTTGCTTTCTTCGATACGAGGGCTACTATTCCAATCAATACTCCCAGACCATAGGATATAAGCGATGCGGTACCCAGGAACTCTTCCGTTGTTTCAGGTGCTCTAATGTTTATTCTAAAGCTTTCAGGCATACTCCTTGTAGCGGATATCATGTCGTATAAACTCATTTCAAACGATAGAAACGCTACCTTCACTGTAAACCACGGCAGGAAGAGGGCAACTATAGCTGCTACAAGCCCTATTAAAGCTACAATTAAGGATACAATGTGGATTTTCATCAATATATAATGGTCGGAATATGAATATAAATTATATTATTAAAAACAATACAAGGGAAAAAGTAGAAGAGAGTTAAGGATCCCTAATGATTCTTGATAGCTCTTTAATTATTCTGCTTTTTGTAAGCATATTTATCCGAGATTCATAGTCTATAGCGGCTTTTGTCACCCTAACTCTGTCTTCAATCTCTTTTCTAACCCTACTCCATATCTCGCTGAAGTCATCGTATAGGACGTCGTTCTCAGTAAGTATAGGTTTCTCAATCTCTGTGATCTCGATCTCCTCTGCCGCAAGCCTCCAAATCATATCTGAAAGCCTATCTAAAGCAGATGCAAATATCTCCATTACCTTAGCGTATGCACTCAAGATTGGGGCATACCTGGATCCCGGCATTAAATTTAAAGCACTTGAAAGCTTCCTAAGGACATCTCCCGGCGTCCTCGGCTTCTCCAGGAGCCTAAGCACTGATGTAATCTTTTCAGTTACCTCCTTAACTCCATCCAGTCCTATACCCTCACTCTCGATTCTCACAGTATTTTCGCCAAGATACTGTCCGGTAGATACAGCTTTCTGGCAGCTCTCCATAACTTCAATAGCATTCTCAAGAGCCTCTCGTATAGCCCTTATGAAATCTTCCTCCTCCTCAATAGCCTTAAGTTCCTCGCTGGATAGGAAGTCCCAAAGCCTTTCTCTAGCCATAGCCTTCTTAAAGTTCTTCTTTATATTCTCAAACCTTCTCCTAAATTCCGTTAGTTTATCAGAGAACTCCTTCACTTCTCCTTCAAGGTCTGATGGATCGGGAAGCGACCTGTAGCTTCCGGACGCACTATAATATTTAGTTAAAACCTTACTCTTATCCTTCAGGTAGCTTCTCCATATCTCCCAGCACTCCTCACGCGTCTTAACGGCTCGAAGCTTAGCCCTGTAAACATCTACTCTACTCCTCAGGCTAACAATATCATCTACAGCTTCATCAAGCCTTGCATATGTCTGCTCGCCCCTATCAATGTATTCTTTAACACGTTCATTAAACGAGTTGAGGTCCTCAAGCACACCTTCAATTTCAGAAATAATATCATCCAATGGGAGGAGTGCGCCCTTAACCCTATCTATCAGATCAGGTCTACACGGCGGATTGCTCTTATATTCTTCAATATTCTCCTTAAGCCCGCGGAAATGCTTATCTAGGTCGTTCAGCGACCCGAGTATGTTGCGGTACTCCTCAATCTTCCTTCTACACTCGCCCCTCTCAGAGGCAGCTTCCCTAATTAACTTAGTAAGCTCATCTATCTCATTACGAAGCAGCCGGTCAACCTTATCCCTACACCTCCTCAGCTCCAGCTCGCAGCTCCTATACTTCTCCTCTAAGGCATCAGCAAGCTTATCCACCTTATCCCGCATAGCCTTAAGAGATCCAATATTCCTCCTAAGCTCGGACGCCATCTCGTCAAGAGCCCTTATATCGGCCTCAAGATCCCTAATTCTACTCTCCTCCTCAGTAAGCCTCTTAACGCCCCTCCAGTAATCCCTAATAACCTTACGTAGCTCCCTCCTGAACGAGTTAAACCTTCTAAAGAACTCATCAACTCTACCGGTTAAGTTTATCCTAACTCCGCAGAGCTCTATATAGTCCCTCCCCTCCCCGTCGGAGACCATGTCATGAAATATGTTTCTAACGTAATCGCCCGCCTCATCAATCCCACGCTTAATCCTCAAAATGTTACGTTTAGCCTCAGCAAGCTCATCCCGCTTCAGGGAGAGGTTCTTTTTAACTCCATTCAGCTTGCTCTCGTACTCACTTATCGCCTTATCTATAATGCCGTCCCTTATATCCATGACCTCCTTATACAGCCTATATATCTCATCACACGTAAAGCACGCAGGATTCAAGGCCAGAATTCTGTTGAGTAGATCCAGAGCCCTACCAACCCTAATAGCTAGGTCATCGAGGAGAAGCTTACGCCTACTCTTCGACTCAGATAACTGGACATCCAGCTTAGCTATCTCATCCTCAGCCTCCTTAAGCCTGCTTCTAAGCCTCGATAGGATCCTATCATACATGTTGATGGCAGCCTTTAAACCTCTATTCGCCATATAGCTACGGGTATAGTCTCCAGCAGCCTCAGCGCGCCTTGCAATATCCTCGTAGAACTTAATACACTCATCCCTACTAGCCTCAGCCCTAGCGATCTTATCGTTTAGAAAGTCCCGCATAGCCTTAGCCCTATAGTACCTTGACAACATATCTCCCAACTTTAAGGTTTCATCGAGAAGATTCTTAGCTGCACTAGATATTCCCGACAGCTCATCCACTATCTGCTTTCCAAACATGTTAAACGCAACCTTCTCCCTAGCACAAGGCTTCCTCCTACTGTAGTACAGGACGCCGCCGCCTAAACCGAAGGCTGCAAGAAGAATAGCTATAATAGTTGCTGAAAATGGAACGACAACAGTTATCTCCCTATCCTCCGTCAGCTCAACCATAATAAACCTATCATAGAATAGACAGCTTACCCTAACATTATACGTCCCAGCTGGAAGCTTACCTAATAGAACGGATCCATCTCCATGTACTGTTAGAACTTCACCGTCAGGTAGAACGGTGGATGCTGTGATGCCTGATACAGCTATTCCCAGCGGATCGACCACGTTGATTTTCAGGTCGTAGACCCTACAGTCGACCGTGAAGGACTTGGGTCCATCAACCTTAAAGACTACAGCCTCCAGGGGCTTTACGTCAGCACCCCTATACTGTACCAGCGTTAGAGCATATGTGCCCTCCTTAAGCCACACGTTGACGTACTCCGTTAATATTAGCTTAACTCCATCACAGGCTATCTCCATTGCATCGGGAGTTATCTCCTCGCCCTTAGATTTAATAAACCTAAAGCTTACGAGGAAGTATCGATCCCAGTTAGCTATTAGAACATAGGGCTTATCCACCTTAAGGGTGAATGAGCTACGGTTGTCGGTTAAATCCCCAGTCCATCCTCTAAACTCGACCTTCGTCCCGTTATCGAACTCTAGGACGGGCGTAATACTTATCGTCACGTTGCTGCCTGCGGGATGCCATCCGTCCCCCTTGGGATAGTTGTACCTTGAAAAGATTGTTACTACATGGTATATCCTCCACTTCGCCGTGATGTTTATAGGATCTGCGAGGGAGCCCACAACCTGCTGGTGTTTATTTGGATCAAGTGTATTCCTACCCCACTCGCCCTCCCATGAGACAAATACAGCCTTACTTCCATTGCCCACTATAACCTCGCTCTGCTTCACTCCAAGCTGAACCGTGCTGCCCTCCTTATACCATCCGCTTCCATAGGCTTCCCCGTAGGGCGAGCTAACGGTAACCCTATATTCGGCTTCATACTCGCATGTGCCGTTGAACCCATCCACATCTATATAGACCTTCCTAGGATTATCCGTAACGCCGTCGCTCCATTCTACGAAGACGTACCTCATATCATCCGACACGTTTATAACCGGAGGAACGTATATCTCGTGCCATCCAACAGGTATATAGGTTGTAATCTCACCATCTTCAGCCACGTACTCAACTCCATCTATAACCACGTAGGTTACATTAACCGGAACATAGATCTCAACAGGCGTCTCAAGGGCATACCTTATTAGGGTTGAATAACCCTCATCAGGCGCAAAGTCCCCGCACACGTACTCGTACTCGGTAACAACCCTCCAATTAAGCTCCTTAGGCTCCTCATTAAGCCCCAGCTCACTCTTAGGTATAAGGAGAACTAGCGCAGTAGAGTTTTCAAGATATACTTGAGCGGAGGTCGATACATCATCCCAACCCCAGCTCCTATATACGCCAGCGGAAACCCCCAACCCCTCGTAGAGGGTTACTGAATACATCGTATCGCAGTAGTTGAATGGAGCATCCTGACAGTTATTCCCGGGATCCCCATCCCTATCGAAGAGCACGTAATAGTAAGTCTTCTTCTCAGTAACCTCGGGTATTTCACCGTAGACGTTTACTACAATCCTGAGGAAATTTTCCTCCTCAAATACGGCAACACACTTGACGTCCACGAAACCCACGTAGCCTGAAGCCGCTCCGCCAGTCCATATGTCAAGCAGATCATTATCGGGATCCTCTATAAAATCCATGTAGATATAGGCTGAGGCATAGCTATTGAGAAAAAGCGCAATAAAAAGTAAACTAATTATATACCTTCTTTTCATGTATCTCTAACCATACCTATTTCTCCCTAATAATATTATGTTCAAATATCTTTAAAACTATTTCATACTTAAGCTTTAAAACCTAGAGGTAAGACTATATTTACAGGGCTGAAGTCAAGGTGTAGCCTTGAGGCCTCCATGCGAACTAGTAGTTAGAATAATACTCCCATATATTAGGGCTAGAATAGCTAAACAGTTAATAGAGGAGCACGGATACACATCAACGCAGGTTTCAAGGATACTGAAAATCTCCAAGACGTCCGTGTTAAAATATCGGAAAATACTAAGGGAATCTCCTGCTAGAGGCGTAGATGTACTAAATAGGATAGCTGATGAAGCGGTGGAGCACATAGTTAGGGGTGAGGCTGAAGATTATCATCTAATTAAAATTGTGTGTAGAGCATGTATGCTAGAAAAAATGGGCGGAACAATATGTTCACTACATAGAAGCGTCTATGGATTCTCGGAGGAGTGCGATATATGTAGAGACGTAGTGCTAGGTATTGGGGAGTTAGCGCTAGAGAGAGCTAACATATTAGGCGATCTAATGGAGGCATATCGAATATTATCCACTATAGATGGGTTTAACAAGATTATACCTGAGGTAAGAACAAATATCGTAATGTGCACTAAGGACGCTGGCAAAGTAGAGGATGTAGCGGGTTTTCCAGGGAGAATAACTGTCATAAAGGGTAAAGCTTCCATAGTTTCGCCCCCTAAATTTGGGGCTTCAAAACATTTAGCAACAATACTTTTAAAAGCTCATAAGATAAATCCCGAAATTAATAGCTGTACATGTATAAGATATAGTGGAAAAATAGATGCATGTTTAAAAGCTTCTGGCTACAGGCTACTATACATGGATAGGAGGAAGTTTAAGGATATCATTAACTTTATGAATTCGCTTAAAAGCCTGAATATGAACGATGTTATAGTGGATTTAGGTGGCAGGGGTATTGAGCCAGTAGCTTACCTCTTTGCACAATCCGCTACGGAGATAGCTAGAAGAGTTAAACAGATAGCTGAAAAGATAAATAGAGAGTTTTCTAAGTTAGCGGTGTAGATGGAAGAGAAAACAGGTTGCGATAATCGGTTATTAGTCAGGAAGCTATATCATGTTCCTATGTAACAATATATCACATCATGGTATGATAAATGTAGTTTCAAAAGAAGGTCACCTATATATACGGTTAATACTGAAGATAACTAGGGATGAATGGCCGATGGCAGGCTGATGCATGATGACTGGGTAAGCTGTATGACCTACTTTTTCTTGACTGCGATCTTCTCCTCCAGTATTTTCTCCCAATCTATCTTAAATACTATGAATATTATAGCTATAAGTACGGCTAGCGTTATGAGCGAGACCGTGAGGTCATCCAGCCCCTCAGATGCGCTACTTACCTGAATGCCGAAGAACGATACGACGTACAGCATTGTTATCTTACCAGCGGTGCACGGTATGAGGGCTTTAAGTAGGGGATAGTTAACTAAGCCGAGTCCTATAAACAGTATATCGTCGGGAAGCGGAGTAAAGGCAAAGAGAAAGATAACTATGGGCACAAACCACTCGCCCTTCATCCTAATAATTCTCAGTAGAGCATCAGCCCTTCTTCTGGTGGAAGTGGAGACGGCACCCGTAACAAGTCTGCCTAAAACCCAGCCAACAACCTCGCCCAGCGCTGATCCTAAACCACTAAATACAGCGACTTCAAGAGGATTAATATTTGGTATTCTTGAAGCCAGCAGGAATATTATAACCGTATACGGTATCGGGAAGATAACGCTGGTTGCTCCTATAAAACTGATCATGAAGAAGACCAGCCACCTATACGTGTACGGCAGGTTAAGAAATACGTCCTTAATATATCCGAAGAACAGATAGAGTATGAAGCTAGCAATGAGTATAGCTAATATAGAGAAGTAGTTTCCAAGCTTTCCCAATTCATTATTCCCTCCAGCAATGAATACGTTAATCTATTATAGGCTGGAACGTACTATTATCCTTTACGTAGATTATTCATAGGCAAGTAGTGTTAGATCGCTTAAGGCAGGCCTAATAAAGTAGACTATAACAACAACTACTGCTAATAGTATAAGCATGGATATTACAAAGTCTCTCCACCTCTTCTCCCTATAGTCCCTATAGGCCACGTATAATAGGGCTATTAGAGGTAACAGGGTAATGCTGAATGGAGCAAGTAGTGTAAGTTTAGCTACGAAGGGCTTAAGGACATATTCAACAAAGTTTTCAATGATAAAAGTCCCCTTAAACTCCTCTAAACACATGGTGAACGCGCTATTCATTCCCTGCGAGTTTAGCGTGCACCCAGCAACATATATTCTATCGCCTACAACATCCACATCCTCTACTAGTGAGAAGCTGGGAACGGTAAGGTTAGGAATCCATATCCAAATTAAATTACCGTTTAAATCCGTTTTAATTAATAGAGGCTTACGCCAACCCTTAACATAGCTAAATCCAGCAATATAAACTGCATCGTTAGCCGTGGCTACGCTGCCGCCATGATCCCTTCCACTGAAGGAGTATTCCATAAGATTATAATCGCCCGAACGGAGATCATATATAGCCAGCAGGATGTGATATTTGCTGACTATATTAATTCTCATAAGTATGTAAGCCCTGCCTCTGTATATGCATAGGTCATAAACATCTACACGAGCCTTCCCATGGCCTATGCTTAGCATCCATTCACTCAAACTAATGTTAGCCACTAGATTAACCTTGCCCCTATGGTCTACTGCTTCAAGAATTAATCTATCCGCTACCTTACGTACAAGATAAACTACGCCTGAATGAAAATAGGCGGAGCCGGTCAGGTTTATACTCCATAAAATATCTCCGCTAAAACTCATCCTTAAAATCCTACGTGAAGTTAATACGTATAGCGAATTATTCCATGCATATACTTCAAGGCCTCGTTCAATAAATTCATCGGCTCGGGGAAGGCTTATTGTATAGATGAAATCTCCCCGACGATTATACACGTATATAACCGCCTTCCCACCGATTGTTCCTACAGCATATACTTTATCATTATATACTTCTAACCCATTGAACTCCGAGGAGACATTGGGATTAATAACCACATGGCGCCAGAGAAGTTTTCCATCTACATCATATGCTGCAATCAGAGCGCTCGGATAGACGACTGTAGGTGACGGCTTATAGCCTACGGAACCCGCTACTAAAACTACACTCCCGTCTACATACACGTCCTTAATAAAATCGCTGAAGTCCATTTCAACATAGGTTTCATTGCTTGGGAAAACATCAAGCCATATAGTTTTCAAATGACTTACCGCATAAAGCTTAGCATCATAAAATCCCTTCACGTATACAGCAAATATCATTAAGTACAATATAGTTAGGGTTGCTATCCAATATGCTAGGATACGATACTTCCTCATACAAATATTATGTAGTCGGAGATGCATATATTATTTTCGAGGAAAAGAAAGCTATTCCCAGGAAGAATAACATAAATACTGCCTAAGAAGCTTAATGCCCGTGCTATTTCATATAAGCTTCATATGAAAATCTGTAAAGGAATATATTATTTAATTAGCCTAGCCCGCTAGCATAATTCGTGTTCCCGCTAAAATATAACCTATTCTACTGTGTCTTAATTTGATAGGCCTCTAGAGCATGTATGGCGTACTCGATAGTATAGGAAGGCTAATAAGTTTAAGCGAAGATTTTCGAATGGTTGGTAATTATGCGGCTGTGTGACATTAATGTTGGCTTCGGATACGACGCCAGAAACGAGCTAAGAATAGAGAGGGAAGAATTTATCAAGTTTATATCAGAGGACGTATTTGAGAGAGTTGCAGTTCATCCAATATATTTAACTAATATCTTCGACGCCAATAGCAGAATTGCAGGGCTAATGAGGCATTCGAGTAAGGTTGTCGGAATAGCCCTAATTAACCCGCTTAGAGAGGATATGGCGGTAAGTGAGCTAGATAGAATTACGACGTTTATGAGGATGTCTGGAGCTATGCTTAGACCATACATACACGGCTACAGCTTCGCTTTACAGATTGTATCCGACATTATCGAGGCTATATACAAGTTTGACCTCCCCATTATAGTATACTGTGAACACAGCTTTTCCCCTACCATGGTTAAGGTTCAGGCACTACAGTACAGCATGGTGGATTTCATAGTGATTAACGGAGTACAGAAGTATGGCTACGGCGAAGTTTCATCCCTCATGAGGGGATGCGATAACGTGTTTATCAGCACCTCCCTCCTCCCAAATTACAGGGATTTAAGGAAAATAATTGAGGAGTTCGGTCCCGAGAGGGTGCTGTTTGGCTCAAACTATCCCTACTACGACTTCAACTACGAACTATCTAAAGCTAAAAGCGCTGTAAAGGAGGACTATGAGGAGGAGCTTATATTCAGAAAGAATTTCATCGACTTAATCCTCGAGTAATTGCTTACTTTCACAAATATCTACTGTAAAGTACATTAACCACCCTCAACCATATAATCCTTGATGAGAGGATGAAGGCAGGCTATGGCAGGCTATCAATAACGCCGCCTATTGGAGAACGCATGGCGGGCTACCCCCTACGGAGGGATTTCGCTGCCGATATTCTCGATGAACTCTACGCTAGAGCTCTATCCCTAAAGGATGGAGACGAGGTATACGTAATTGTATCAGTTGACCTATTCTCCGTAGACATAGATATGTCCAATCTAGCTAAATGTATTATAAGCGAGAGAACTGGAGTACCCATGGATAGAATATCGATAGTAGCTACCCACACCCACTCCGGACCCGATGTCTCTGGAATATTCTATGGAGTATCGAAGCACGTTAGAGGTACTATAATTAGTAAGATAGCTAGTGCAGCAATACTGTCACTGAAGCATATGTACGATGTAGGTATAAAGCAGTCGGTAGGTCTCGTCGAAGGCATAGCCGTGAATAGGAGGGCACCACGTAAAGGGGCTATTGATAGCAGGGTGCATGCCATAGGATTTGTGGATAGGAGTAGCTTAGACTACAGGTTTATTATAGCATCCTTCTCATGTCATCCTGTCATACTTGGTCCAAGCAATCTATGCTATAGCGCGGATTATCCTGGAGCATTTAACAGCTTTATAGAAAGAATAACTGAAGCAAGGTCGATATTTCTCAACGGTGCCTGCGGCGACGTAAATCCATTAACTCCATCGACTAGGCTGAATAGCGTCTACGATAGAAGCTCGGGAACCTACGATGAGGTTAAGTGGATGGGTAGGATACTTGCATGCGAGGCTGTAAAGTCTCTGGATATTGTTAGGGAGGAAAGTAATCTTATGCTTAAAGTAATCGGTGACGAGCTGAAGGTGAATATACGTAAGCCTATGGATTTAAAGGAGGCGAAGGAGAGATATAGGAGAATTAAGGACGAAGCTAAAAGATCTAAGACATGGAATGAGGAGGTAGCATATAGGCTATGGAGGGCAAAGCGGGCCTACAATATTCTACTAAAGTTTAAGGATAGGGATCGGCTTAACATAAGGATAAGCGCCTTAGGATTATCCAATAATCTAGCTATAGTGTTCCTGCCGAGCGAGGTGTTCGTTGAAATAGGATTGAAGATTAAGAAGGATTCGCCGTTTAGAAACACCGTTATAGTATCCTATGCCAACGAATACTTTGGCTATATACCCACAGCTAAAGCCTTTAATGAAGGAGGATATGAGGCAGATTTTCCTGTATCAATAGTGCCTGAGAATACTGAGGAGGAAATAGTTTCAAAAACGCTTGAGGTATTATATAGGCTGGAGAGATACTATTAGTACTTCAAAGGAAGCTTTACAGGCTCGTCCCTTTCTATCGACTTATACGCGGCTAAGGCTATCTCTAGAGCCTGCCTTCCATCCCATCCACTAGCCCTCGGAACCCTATCCTCAACTATTACTCTAATGAAGTCCTTAATCATCTCTAGGTCACAGTCCGTACCAAAATAGATCCACTTAAGCGGCTGTTTATCAGTAACCAAATCTATACATGACCTAAATGCGTCAACAACTATATACCCTTCAGTACCGAAAATACCCATGTATACGTCGCCCCATATAGGCCAAGTATCGGGTCTAGACCAGCTACAGTCTATGCTCCCTAACACTCCATTCTTAAACCTAATCAGCATCGATGCTGCATCCTCAGCTCTAAGTTGAGGCCTAATGTTCTTAGCTTTCATAGCGTATACCGTATCGGCCTCGCTCTTAGTATACCATCTCATGAGGTCAGCCGTATGTACGGTGTGATCCATTATAGCTCCACCGCCAGCCAGCTCCGGTTCGCCGAACCAACCGCCCGGATACTTGCCGTGGTTGGTGGTGGTTATAACCCTAATATCCCCTATCTCCCCGTTCTCCAGTAGCTCCTTAACCTTAACGGTTACCCCATGATACCTCATTACAAACGCTGTCTGGAACTTCACGTTATACCTGTTGGCGTAGGCCAGCATATCGTCGGCATCCCTCAGAGTAGTAGCTATAGGCTTTTCACAGAGGATATGTACTCCATGTTCCGCGGCCGCTACAGCCATATCCTTATGCTTAGCGTTCTCCGAGGTAATTATTACCGCATCAAGCTCTTCCTTCTCAAGTAGTTTACGGAAATCAGTATAGGTCTTCTCAACCCCATACTGTTCGGATGCACGCTTAAGCCTAGCTTCATCGTCGTCAAATATCGCTACAAACTCGACGTTTTCAAGCTCCCTAAGAACCCTAGCATAGCTCCAGGAGTGTACGTGGGCAAATGATAAAATCGCAAACCTTAATTTCCTCAATCCATCACCCTCAAATGTACTATTCCCCCAAAACTTATATAACCATTATTTCTAAGCATGAGCGGAATAAGCACAGCTGACTGAAATTGTAATCGAGCGGCAGATTAATGCAACAAGTATATTAATGAAGAGCAGATAAGGGATAAGGGTGGTTAATTGAGGCTAATATTTATTGGTCCGCCCGGTATAGGCAAGGGGACTTACGCTACAGCCGTATCGGAGCGATATGGAATACCCCATATATCCACGGGCGATATATTTAGGGAGGAGGTTAAGAGGGGAAGCGAGCTGGGCAGGAAGGTTAAGAAATATCTTGAGGCAGGCGAGCTGGTCCCCGACGAGATAGTTATAGAGGTTGTAAGGGAGAGGCTGAAGAAGGAGGACTGCAGGAAGGGTTTCATTCTAGACGGATATCCGAGGACCTTAAGGCAGGCGGAGGAGCTTGATAAAATGACCAGCATAGACTTGGTTCTAAACTTTCATGCGCCAGATGAAGTTATAATTGAGAGGCTGAGCGGCAGGAGGATATGCGTTAAATGCGGAGCAATATACCACGTAAAGTTCATGCCCCCCAAGAAGCCTGGAATATGCGATAAGTGCGGCGGGAAGATAATACAGAGGAAGGACGATACTCCCGAGGTAATAAAACATAGGCTTGAAGTCTACAGGAGAGTGTTCACGCCAATAATAAACTACTATAAGGAGAAAGGCATTCTCCTAGACGTTTACGCAGGGGAGCCAGCCAATATAGTTATACCCAGGATACTGAAGCTCCTAGAGGAGCACGGATTTAAGCCTGAGAAATAGTATGCAATCATGCTGCAAATAACTTATATATTTCTTTGCAATAAAATTGCACATGGAAGAATACAATCCATGGTGGATAGGCGAGATAGATCCTATCTACGAGGAATGGCTTAGCTCAGAGGTAAAGTGGAGGCCACATGTAATAGAGAAGTTCAACTTTACCCCTTTCTCGCTACATTTCTTCATTGGCCCTCGGCAGGTAGGTAAGACCACAACTATTAAGATCCTTATACATGATTTAATTAGATATAGGGATCCCAGATCCATATTCTACTACTCCTGCGATGAGATTGCAGACTATAGGGAGCTTGGTGAGGTAATAGATAACTACCTATCGGCGAGGAGGGAGTGGGGGATTAGAAGCTCGATAATCTTTCTAGATGAGGTAACCTTCGTGGATGAATGGTATAGGGCGATAAAGTCGAGGATAGATAGAGGAGTCCTAAGAAACGATGTACTCGTAGTTACTGGGTCAGCCAGCCTAGAGTTAGTCGCCGGTAAGGAAATGTTCCCCGGCAGAAGGGGGCATGGGAGGGACATATATATGCTACCATTATCCTTCAGTGAATACCTGCTCCACTTCAGCGGGATTAAGCTCATTGAAGCCGAGCTTACGGACATCGACTACTACATGAGGAAAATTGAGGGAAATAAACTCTATGCAGCAACAATATCGGATATGTTCATGAAATATCTTGAGACGGGAGGCTACCCGACGCCGATAAAGGAGTACTTCACCAAGGGCAGGGTAACGTATCTCTCAATGAGGGTATTAATCGACTGGCTTAAAACAGACTGGATAAAGGCGGGGAGAAGCGAAGGATACATGAAGGAGGTAATATCCTACATACTGGAGGCCGAACTCACTCCAGTAGGCTGGCATACAATCTCCAAAAACACGTCGATATCCTCGCCCCATACAGCTAGAGAATACGTTGAAACACTGGAACGCCTAATGGTGGCAAAAATCCTATACTGGATATCGCCCAGCGGAAAAATAGACTACAGGAAAGCCAAAAAGATAATCTTCACAGACCCATTCATATACAAAACCCTACAAGCATATACAAGGACGAGCGTAAGCATATCCACGATAGTCGAGGCAACAGTAGCATCCCACATAGCAAGATACAAGCCAACATACTACTGGAGAAACAAATCAGAAGTAGACGTAGTAACATTAATCAATGGAAAACCCATAGGAATAGAAGTTAAATGGACCAGAAAACCGAAACAGAGGCGAAGACCATTCAAAACATACACCCTAGATAAAAATACCATACCACTATTCCTAGCATCACTAACAGGATAATACCCCTCCACTCTAGCGACAAAGTGAGGCAGTACCGGAGGAAAACATACCAGAATAACTTATATTGAAGACAAACTATAGCTGTAACAGATGATGAATAAACAGTCGGCAGATACATGAAGATCCCGAAGTATACTGATTTATAGATTTAATACAGCGGTCTGACTAGCCATGACACATAAATCTAAAAGTAGAAGAGGTATGCATAAACGCCGTATCTGATGTCGAATGCAGATTTAGCAATAAGTATGTTATAGAGGATTATTTTATATACCGTCTATTTAAGGATGCATTTAAGCTAATGTTCAAGAATATATATAAGGATAATTTTTCTCGAGCTAAAGAGCTTATTTTCCACGAGTCAGGCGATATTTAATATCTTTAGACATCGAGTTTTGTTGATATATACTTCATTTTAAGAGAAATAATGTTATTTAGTAAAGTATATATGAATGTGATGCATTCTTGT
>Ga0209410_1000918_pt1 | contig 14087 bp, 18 predicted proteins | sample Mar14436cmmetaG_FD_184135 | JGI IMG/M metagenome (GOLD analysis project Ga0209410, IMG submission 184135) | Marine hydrothermal vent microbial communities from Guaymas Basin, Gulf of California to study Microbial Dark Matter (Phase II) - Marker... ... | reverse complement strand
CCTCATCGGGCACGAGTCCATCCAGCACCTTGCAAGTCATTATACCGTGTTCCATCGGGTCCTCCTGGGTATACTCGTGATCTATATCGTGCAGAAGACCCGTCAATCCCCATATATCCTCGTCCTTTTGCAATCTCCTGGCGAGGGCTCTCATTATCGCCTCAACCGCAAGAGAATGTTTCAGGAGTTTCTCATCCTTTATATAATTATTCACTATGGAGATGGCTTCATCTCTCGACAACATCTGTACAAAGAGAGAAAAAGGGATATTTTAAAATTGTTATTGTAACGTGTATCCTTTGCGGCGCCGGGCGGAGTTCCTCTAACAAAAGATTTAAAATGCAAATCTCCTTCGGGTTATGATATCATGGAGATAAAGATTATCAAGGATAGGGCGAACGAAATGGAGATCGAGGTTATAGGGGAGGACTCAACGATTCTGAATCCGATAAAGGAAAAACTGCTGGAAAGGGAGAAGGTTGTGTATGCAGAATACTCCATAGAGCATCCGATCCTCTCAAATCCGAAACTGTATATAAAAACGAAGGGTGCCAAACCCAGGGATGAATTGAAAGCGGTTCTCAAGGAGTTACAGAAGGAATTCAGATCATTCAGACAACAGTTAGAGAAAATGTGAGTATGGAAGCGACCGATGATGAGAAGAGGCTCGGCATAGAGGTTTTTTTCACCGATATTCCCGGTATAGGTGGGAGACTCAGGTCAAAACCGGAGGATTTCAGAGTTTTTGAAATACCCAGAGAGGTCAGGTTCAGCGATGATGGGAAATACGTGATACTGGAGATAACCTCAAAGAACTGGGAGACAAATCATCTTGTGAGGGAGCTCTCCAAGAGATTGAAAATTTCAAGAAAGAGGATAAAATTCGCGGGGACGAAAGATAGAAGAGCGGTAACGACCCAGCTTTTTTCCATATACTATCCCGAGGGAGAGATTCCAGAAATTAAACTCAAGGATGTCGAGATAAAATACGTGGGGAGGTCGGATAAAGGTCTGGAAATAGGAGATCTGATAGGGAATAGATTTCGAATAACCATAAGAGAGATCGAAAATGGTGGAGCTGGGGAAAGGATAGAAAAAATCCATCGGCAACTCAAATCAATAGGTGGATTTCCCAATTTTTATGGTTTTCAGAGATTTGGCAGTTTGAGACCCGTAACCCATCTCGTTGGCAGGGAGATAGTGAGAGGAGACTTCGATAGAGCGGTGGATGTGTATCTGACATACACAACGGAAAAGGAAGAGGAGAGATATCGCACAGCAAGGGAAAGATTTGCCGTCGAGAGGGATATCACGAAAGCCCTGTCCTATTTTCCGAAACAACTCACCTTCGAGCTCACCTTGCTGAACGAGTTGAAGAGGGGGAAGAACTCGATCGAAGCCCTTCAGGCACTGCCAAAGAATCTTCTCATGATGTTTCTCTATGCCTACCAATCTTACCTCTTTAACAGGATACTGAGCGAGAGGATAAGGAGGGGTTTGCCACTGGGTGGTGCGATAGAGGGAGACCTCATCGTTCCGCTGACCAAGTACGGTGAAGAGGATGAATTCATTCCGGTGACGCGCAGAAACATAGACAAGGTAAACAGGATGATCTCTCTCGGAAAAGCCGCGGTTACGGGTGCGATTGTAGGGTACAGCACTACGTTTGCAGATGGGGAGATGGGTGAGATAGAGAGAAAAGTGGTAGAAGAGGAGAAGATAGACATCAGGGATTTCATAGTTCCAGAAATTCCTTTCCTGTCCTCTCGGGGAGGGAGAAGGATACTCGTTTCGGAATACAGGGATTTTGTTTACAGGTTTCCAGATAACTCCTCGGTGGAAATGAGTTTCTTTTTGAGAAAGGGCACCTATGCCACATCCCTGCTCAGGGAGTTCATGAAATGTAAAGATATAAGAAATTACTAAGCCTCCGTGAGAACGATCTCCCTCTTCTTCTTCCTGAAAGTGATTTCAAAATCCTCAAAGAGGGGTTCTCTGCCGAGCAATACGGGCATATCGTTGTTGTTGATCACGAACACGTCCACATCCTTGTAGATAATCTCATTTTTTCCTATGATCATCTTCAGTTTCGTCCTTTCTATGCTCGTGAAGCCCGCCGCCGTCTTCGCCTTCTCGGTTCTTTCGGTTTCCACACCGAGATAATCGGCTATAGCTCTGGGTATCACCACGCTGTCGCCACCGGAATCGATGAGGGCTGCAATTACCGGTGTTTTTCTGCCTTTGTGAAAGAACTGTACGGGAAGGAGGGGATAGTGCACATAAGGAAATCTGTACGTTTTCTTCATCGTCAGAGAAAAAGAGAAGGGAGTTAAATAACTTATCTGTCCAGAAGTTTCTGCATGGGTGAGATGGCTTTGGCTATGATGACCTCATCCTCGGGATAGTTCTCCGCGGTCTTCAGTATGTCCTCGAGATTGTAGCTGTGATCTATTATTTTGTCCTCAAATAACAAAATCCATTCTCCAGAGAATTTTTCGATATCATCCTTTGTCAGCACCATGCCATGCGGATTAAAAGATTCTCTCTTTAAATTCTTTTTGTCAGGTTTTTTCAAATTATTCTATCAGAACCAGCAAGATGCCGAGTATGCCGAGCAGGGTGAAGGGAACCGCCACCGAATAACTCGAGATGTCTGTCCAGGAGTTGTAAAGTGCGGACCAAGTTACGTAGAATATCACGCCGAAGAGCAGAGACAGTATGGATATCAAACCTTTTGGTTTCAGCAGTTTTGATATATTCATTTTCTTCATCCTCCGGTATTATTAAAGAGATGGGAGCACTGGGATTCGAACCCAGGTCCGCGGGTCACCTCCAGGGTCATGGCTCCAGTTAATCATCACGGGGTCAGATGACCCTCTTTCAATCATCCCCTAACTGGAGCCCGCGATGATGCCTGGCTACACCATGCTCCCATCTTATATACTATCATCTCCTCTGTCTACGGGCTCTCATTTCCCTTCTCATTCTCTTCTTTCTCCATTTCCAGCGCATCTTGCCTCTCTTCTTCCATGCCCTGGAGCTTCTCTTCATCCCTATTCCTCTTTCCAGTTTTATTCCTAAATACATTTTCTCTATATAACTTTTAAGAAGGCTGTCCAGATATGGAAATATCTCCAGGTGCATTTTCCTTCATGATTTGGAAATTATCAGGCGCAGGCGAAGTATGTTCGAAAATTATCCTCTATGAGGAATGCGTTTATAAGGGGCTTTTTCTGTATGAGGCCCTAATCAAAGGATAACCAGATAAGATTGTTGTAAACGATAAAAAGTGTCACAAAATCCCAATTTCCCTTACGAATTTAAGCCACTCATCCTTTCTCCATCTAAGCTCATTTATGGGAACAAGATATCTTTCCTCACGAACTAACCCCAAGTATGGTAAAGTAACTCCCTCGGGTGTTGGTGAATATTCAGATGTTTTAAAATATCCACATATAAAACCTTTCAACGTAGTTCGTATATCTCCACACTTGTATTCTTTAACTCTACTTCTGATTTCGTTTAGATAATCTCTGAATAACCCATTACTTTGCGGAATCCTTTCTTCTGCAAAATCTAGTAGTCTTGTGAATCCACAAACCTCTATAAAGAATTGCAGAATTGGTTGCTGAGGGACAGAACATTTAACCATGATACCATAATCATATCCCACATCTGCCTCTGCCCAAACACCTGCTAAAGTTGGTGAAGATTTTATACTCACGTTTTTAGTGGCATTCCTTATGTCATTTCTGTACTTTTCTATTCGTGTAGATATTTCCCAGTCTAATTCAACACGTGCAGAATAATTTCTTTCTAGAAATTTCTTGACAAATATTTCTCCTAATTTTCCAACAAACTGGTCTACAAGTATCGATTCAAATGTTCTTCTTCTTTGCCTAAATCCTTTCTGGGTTATAGTCGCTTTAGTACCTCCACCAAACATCTGGTAGGTGATTTCGATACAAAAAATTAACAGCCTTACTATATCTTCATCACTAAGGCCCACTACAACTGTATTGGGTATAAGTTTTTCCTTTATCCAGCCCCAAAATTTTTCTTCATCTAAGAACATCTTATCATTTTGGTATTTCATCACATTGAAGTCGTTGCTTCTACATACCGAAATCAAAAGATCACCAATCTCTTCGAAATCAAATTCTATGTTGTAGCGCTTCAATATATCTTCTCTAATATCTGCGATATAGTTATGCAATCTGGCTCTAAATTTACTTGGGCTATTCAGATCCCCCTTCAGAATCCTGTATATTTTATCACCTCCTTTTCAAGATTACCAAATGCTCAGTCTTTATCCTACTATCCTTCTCTCCAGATGCCGGATTAATTTGGGACTCAAACATTACCCTGGAGACTATCCTATCAATGAATGTAATCTCGTGTTTCCAACCAAATTCTTGCAGATGTTCCACTATTATATCATCTATGGGTATTGAAGTTGTCCTAACCTTCGCTGGTCCAACAAAGATACACATATAATCGGTCACATTTTCTCCCAGCGTAGAAAAAGCCTTTAGAATTGCATGGAAGTATCTATCGTAAAGTAGTCTAAGATGGTCTTCCTTGATGTTATCTCTATACCTATAGTATTTCTCGGAATGTATTTCAATTTTATTCACTTTCCGGTAGGGTATCTCCTTTTTGCCTAGGTTCCGTATGCATGATTCATTATGGCCCAGCCAAAATAGTTCTAATTTGGTTGATCTTATATACTCCTGAGCTTGTAAATAAGGGGGTGATGTAATCAGGATATTTACATCATCTTCCAACTCTGTTTCGAGTGTGTCTATTCCTGATTTAATTTCGTAACGAACATCTTTTGGTTTCAAACGATTATATTCCAAAATTTTTTTTAGAAGTATGCGGATTTCTCTTTCTAGCATCCTGTAGAATTCTTGATGCCAATCCTTTTTGAGGAGATTTTCTATCTTCCTCATAGAGTATCTTGATCTATGTAGTTTGTGAACCTTTTCATCGCCATAAGAGAAATATTTCGTTACCTTCATTAGAGGGATTAGAAGAACATATTTGGTCTCATCATCTAGCGAATGTACAAATCCCCAAGCCTTCGAGAGCAGGGGGATAAAATCTTGAGGGAACCAATAACTGAGGTTAGACCACTTAGGTGTAAACTCTCTTTGTGATCTTCTAATTTTGTACAATAGTTCCATGATATTTATATGAGGTGGTTTCATTATAGCGGTATCGTGAATTACCTCCATTATCGGGTTTAGATCCCAAAGCACATAATCATATCCATAAACCCTAGATACAACCCCAACAGTTCCATACCCTGCAAATGGATCAAATACTTTCATACCAGGTTTTGCATACTTCTTCAAAGTATAGGCAATTACTTGAGGGATAAATTTTGCAGGATACTTATAGATAGAAAATGTACCGTAGGTTGTTGATGGTATCTCAGGAACTGTATTTCTAAAGATTATGGGGATTTTGTCCGATGAACTGGTTGAACTCTTTTTATCTTTTTCCTCCGTCCACAGTTTTAACTGTTTACAATTCTTCATTCTATATTTTGTAAAGCTTTACTTTCTTTAATTTCTTGTGCTCATTTAACCTAACCAAGACGTTAGAATATCCCGATCTTGAAAGGTCAGGAGGGGGATTGAAAATCTAATTCTTGACAATCCCAACAAGTTGATAACAAAAAGTATAAAAAAACACTTTCTACACAGTCTTCTTGATAAGAAAATGAAATCGACGGTGTTTGTCATACTGATGTTGGTGATGCTGTTCAGCACAATACCCTCATCTCTCGCTACAGAGAATAGCAAAAGGGATCAGGGGACGTACAGAACGATAGAACGTGGATGGGTCAATTTCTCGAACTCTTCAACTTGGAAAAATCTACAAAGAGGATGGGTAACTTTTGGTAATAAATCGTCATGGCATTCAATGCAGGGCGGATGGGTTAAATTTGGAAAGGATGACAAAAACAAAAATGAGGAGCCTAAAAGGAGTAAGCCTGTCATCCCTATTCCCGATGTATCTATGGTTCCTATACTTATCCCCATATCAGTTGCTGCTACTATCCTCTCCTTCTTTGCAGTCGCCCTAAGAAAGCTTATCATTATCAGGAAAAACAAAAAGGAAATAGCAAGCGCAATCATCTTGACCCAGATAACCTTTATTCGAATCGTTATTTTGGAAAGGAGATCCAACGACTTCAAGATAATCTATGTGAGGATTTTAATTTGCCCAACTTTAGATCCAAATATGATGAGAATAAACGGACGCGGCGGGATTCGAACCCGCGACCACTGGCTTAGAAGGCCAGCGCCCTATCCTGGCTAGGCCACGCGCCCCGAATATAATAATAGAAAAAGGGTATATTTTAGTTATTCGTAAGGTGCAGCTTCCTCGAGCAGGTCAACATGGCTAAGTAACATTCTTCTACAGCAGTACCTCGTTATCCCGAGGTCATCCAGAATTTCCTTCGGTGTTTCCTTTGGTTTCTCACCGCTCTCGATGGCTTTCTTGTACTCCTCGCATCTCCTCTTGAACTCCTCGTAGACGGAACCTATGACCTTACCACACGAGAAACATCTCACGGGAATTATCATACAATCTCACCTGTACGATTTCTGCCTCTTCTTTCTCGCTCCCCTTCCGAGTGGCTTCTTTGGCTCCTTTCTCCTCGGGTCGCTGACGAGCAAACCCCTGTCGAACTTCAGATAGAGGTCTTTCAGCTCCTCATCCCCCGTGAACTCCACCAGGCTCTTTGCTATCGCGGTCCTCACCGCATAAGCCTGTCCCATGACGCCTCCGCCGTGCACGTTCACATCGATATCAACCGATTTCCAGTACTTCTTCGCCATCACGAGGGGCTCCATGATCTTCCATCTCGCTATATCGGGCTGGTATATCTCGAGGGGGACGTTGTTTATTCTCACCCTTCCCTTTCCCTTCTTGATGTATGCCCTCGCGATGGCGGTTTTTCTCTTTCCGGATGTAACAACGACCTTGCTCATATCTTTGCACCCAAATATCTGGATAATTCCTCTATGGTGATATACTTATAAGGTTTTTTCTCTGGTATGCCAACTCTCTCCATATTCGCGTCTTTGTATTCATCCGGTACGCCTATATAACATTTCAGTCTTTTCATCGCTTCCCTTCCCTTTGGTTGCTGATACGGAAGCATTCCCCTGATCGTTCTCTTTACGATCATGTGAGGTACCCTCGGGAAGAATGGACCCTTTCTCTGCGTCCCGATCTCCCTCTTTTCCCTGTACTCCCGCTTGACCATCTGTTCATCCCCTAGGATTATCGCCTTCTCCGCGTTCACTATCGCGATCTCCTCCCCCTTCAGCAATCTCTTTGCAACTATGCTCGCCATCCGCCCAAGCACGGCTCCGGATGCATCTATCACCGTCACCATATCCCTCTACCCTATTATCCTAACGTTCTTCCCCTCGGGATTCTCCTCGACGAGTTGCTCTATCGATATACATCTTCCACCCGCCCTTTCTATCTTTTCCCTCGCCTTCTCTGAAAACGACCACGCCGCGATGGTGACCTTCTTTGTGAGCTCTCCACACGAAAGGACCTTGCCGGGAACTATCACGACCTCGTTTTCGTTCGCGTATCTTTCTATCCTGCTGATGTTCACGTTCGCCCAGTTCTTCAGAGGCCTCTCCAGTCTCTCCGCTATATCCTTCCATATGGGTGCGCCGTTCTCGTGGGATTTCATCTTTAGATACCCGATCAGCTGTACGAGCATCGGATTCGTCTTCCTGATCTTCTTTGCCATTTACCCACCGTAAATATCGGGAATATTAGGTGAATTAAAGAGTGATTTATAAGATTTATGGGAAAATGGTTAATAATACTTTTCCGAATCAGCAGACCATGAAGCCATTAATAGCGGTGTGCGGCAGTGATGGAGACGATGAAAAATTGAATGAGAAGATCCTCAAACTCGCTGAGGAGGTGGGAGCGGAGATAGCTAAGAGGGGATGCATCCTCATCTGCGGCGGTCGCTCCGGCGTGATGGAGGCGGCATGTAAGGGGGCAAAGAGAGAGGGAGGAACAACCGTCGGGATTTTACCGTTTTCAAAGAGCGAGGCAAACCCATACATAGACATAGCCATAGAGAGCGGGCTCGGGCATTTCAGGAATTATGTGATAGTGAGTAGCGCGGACGCTGTTATAGGAATATGCGGGAGATGGGGGACACTGAATGAGATATCAACCGCCATCATTCTCGGGAAGCCCACCATCCTCATCGAGGGCAGTGGAGGCGTGGTGGACGATATCGTGCACAACAAATTGCTGAAGGGGGTAGAGGGAAATTATCATGTGGCGCAGAATGCAAAAGATGCTGTGGATGTGGCATTCAGGTTCATAAAGGATTCACGTGGATTCAGGGACTGAGGCGTCACCGGAGAGACAAAAAATAATCAAAATTTTCTTCGAAGACCCTTGCCTGTTCCTGTATAACTCTCTCCGCATCTTCGGTATCCAGGTCCTTAACCTCTATGGCATAACTCGCAAATCTTCCCAGCCAGAGGGATTTCAACGCCTCGATGAGAATGTACTTGTCTATATCTCTTTCGAGATGCCTGTATCCAGCAGCGAATCTGTAAACCGCCTTCGCCCAGGTATCCGCATCGAATTTCTCAATGTCGTTATAGGCATCCTCTAAGCGGGAGTTGATGTCTGGGGAAAGATATCTCCGTATGACATCTTTCATGTCCCTGTATCCCTCTCTGAACATCTTAATAAATTTCTCTATATCGACCTTCACGGGGATGGGTTTCTGCGTCAAACCCGTGCGATAATTTCTGCTCAGGCGATACCTCTCTCTGTTCCTCCACATCTTCTCGTAGTATTTTGCGAGTTCGAACATCTCACCGACGACCTGTCTGAACATGGGTATGAGCAATTTCTCGGGTTCCAGATACCTGGTTGTCGACTCGTGGATTTTTTGGGTGAACAGGCTTTCTTTCGCCATCATACCCTCCGCAGCCGCCACGGTTACGATGAATATGTCTATGCCGAAATCCATGGGGAAGAGGGGGTGTTTCAGCAGTTTTTCGCACAACTCTCTGGATATACCGAACTCTCCCGCTATCGGTTGTCTGATATCTACGCCATAAACCGCCCTCGTGAAGGGATATGCCAGTATGTTTGTGATGACACCATCGTACTTGTGTCTTATGTAGAAAGGTATGGTGAGGTCTGCCCTTCCATAGATTATCGGAGCGGCTATGGATTCTATCCATTTCGGTCTCACGCTGAGAAGGTCACCATCCAGAAGGATGAGAACATCCGCATCGAGAAATCTCGCCACTTTCATTATGGTTCTCACCCCGGCGCCCTTGCCGCTCCCGCCGATATCTTCGGTTATTATTTTTGATATGCCATTGTAGGGCTGGAACAGTTTGGCCATCTCCCTCGTCCTATCGCTCGACTCCCCCACGCTCACAACAATCCCCTTACGATATTCTGGAAAGTAGGTGTAGAGACCCTCATTTGTGACATTGAGAACGTGGAGTATCGTTGCCTCCACGTTTTTACACAGCACCCCCACGAGTATATCGACGTGCCCCACTTCCTCGCACGTTTTGACAAGATGTCCGGGCAGTTCTATTTCGTCCATCCCCTATCACCGGGCTTCAACACGTTATGGATAGAAAAGTTAAAAAACTGTCGGTGAAGGTCGATGGATGATCTCCGATTTTGGGGATTTGCATTCATGTAAAGAGCTTAAGGATGTTGATATTCGTTTCAACACCCAATGATCTCGCTATTGGCTCACATTTTGTCCTGAGGAGGTAAGCTATGGGTCTGTAACTGGTTTCAGAGAACACTTCATAATTCGCCATACCCTTGCATATTATGAGGTCAGTCTCTTCCAGATTCTTTCTCAGATTTTCCGGCATGTTTTCTATATCCAGACCCACCGCAAACGTTCCGGTATCCATTATTTCATCGACAACCTCTCTGAACGACAGTTTTTCGGCATCCTCTCTCGTTGCATCCGAAAGGATCGGCTCCCCTTTAACAACAAGGGTAAGTCTCAATTCAGGTCTCGATCTCTTTATCTCCCTGCACAGCAGTTTGTCAAAAACGATCTCTCCGCAGTTATCCGTGAAGAGGGTTACTCTCTCGGCATTCAGGAGGATTTTTCTGAACTCATCGTAATCGCTGTAGCCGAGTCCTTCTCTGTAAAACCTCTCGAAGTCCCTTTCGAGATTCTCCGGCCTGCTGCTTCCGCCCTCTATGCCAAAATCCAGGATATTTCCGATGATCGAGCACACGATGGCAGATTCGAGGGGGTCACACGAATTTTTTATGATAGTTTCAACCTTTGGAATGAGAGAGAGGGCGACCTCGTTGCTTCTTCTCTTCATCTCCCTGTATGGGTCTTTACATTCGAGCGCTTTATACACCGCTCTGTGAACCTCCGTCGCTATGCTCGCACTGCACCTGGATGGGTCAAACTCCCTTGCGAGGGTTTCCATCGCCTTTACCATCGCCTTTTTCGAGATATCTTTGTTCTTTCCGGCGAGTTCTATTTCGTAGAGGCACCTCTTCATCAGACAGGGAAGGCATTCTGGCTGTATTTTCATGAAGGTGGGAATCAACTTTCTCTACTTTAATCTCTTGCTCATGTAAAATCCATCATCGCCGTAACCGAGCTTCCTGTAATATTCTTTGACCCCGACTCCGCTGAGAACGAGTATTTTCTCGCAGTCAAAATCCTCCATCGCTATTTTTTCCGCCTCCATCATCAATGCCCTGCCAATACCCCTGTGCTGGATGGCAAGCGCTGACCTTTTTCCTATCTCGATCTCCTTTCCGACGACCCTGAGTTCCCTCACTATCATCGATCTCGTCTCGGTCACTTCTTTTATATATGGATTACCCGGCATCCTCAACCTCAGGTATCCAAACAGTACATCACTATATCTATCTTCAAAAGAGAGGAAGACCTCCTCTCCATCACTTGCGATGTAATCTATCCTGTTTATCCTCGCTCTCTCGATATCTCCCTCCGCATCGGTGCGCCCGGCTTCCCTGCATCTTATGCATCTGCATCTCATTCCCCTAATCTGCATATACTCTCTCACAAGCTGTCTCAGGTTGCTCTCCTTCACCCCCGCCTCGATTTTGTGCGAGGGAACATCCCTCTCTATCCTCTGAATCCTTATCCATTCCGGTACCATGCTCTTGACCCTCGAAAGAAGGTCTATGACCTTCATGGTATCCAGGGGAATGTATTCCTTCTTCTTCCACATCTCGTAAAGTTTGGTTCCATCTATGACGAGAGTTGGATATATCTTCAACATATCGGGTCGGAATCTCGGGTCCTCAAAGATCGTTTTGAAGGTCTCCATATCCAGATTCAGATCCGAGCCGGGTAGACCGGGCATTATGTGGTAGCATACCTTCAGACCCGCATCCTTTGCCAGTTTTGTCGCAAGTATGGAATCGTATACCGTATGACCCCTTTCCATTCTTTCGAGTATGAAATCGAAAACCGTCTGCACACCGATCTCAACGCGTGTTGCACCGAACCTCAGCATCTCCTCTATCTGATTCATCCTGCACCAGTCCGGTCTGGTCTCTATGGTCAATCCTATGCACCTCGATTCAGCGTTTTCGTTCTTTTTCTTAGCCTCTTCGAGATTTTCGCTATCGGAGTTGTTCATCGCATCATAGCATCTCTTTATGAACCACTCCTTGTAAAACGGGTCCCTGGCTGGAAATGTACCGCCCATCACTATGAAATCTATCTTATCAACGGGATGACCTATCTCTCTGAGTTGTTCTATCCTACTTCTGGTCTGCAAATAGGGGTCGAATCTGTTGCGAATCGCTCTCATGGTTGCGGGCTCGTATCCAGTATAGCTCTGTGGAGTGTTCATATCCACGCCGCCTGGACACGGTATGCATCTGCCATGCGGGCACCTCTCTGGAGAGGTCATCACCGCGACAACGGAAACCCCGGACAGGGTTCTGGTTGGTTTTTTCTTTAAGATTTCCATGAATTCCTCCTTTTTCATATCATCCGGTATTCTTTTCAGTATCTCGCTGTCCGGGGGAATCTTATCAAGATTGTACATTTTGCACAGTCGCAATTTTCTGCGATGAAGCTCTTTCTTTGACTTTATCCTGCCTTTTCGAATCTCTTCGATTATCTCCCTGTAGAAATTCTCCATCATCCTTGGGTAAATAAGATTGATAAAGGGATATAACCTTTTCTCCCGAACTGGCTCCGAAATCCGCGCGGAGATGAAAAATCCGGTGGAGTTTAATATTTCCAAGAAAGATTTTATAAATAGGGAACTGTTTCGGGATTCATCAGGTGAAGGTTTATGGCAAGAAAACCCGGCAGAATGTATAGAGAAATAAGGGGACAGATAACAACGAGGAAGGAGTATCTGAAAGGCGTACCAAATCCAAAGATAACGCAATTCGACATGGGTAACAGGAGGGAGAGTTTTCCCGTCAAGATATCCCTCCTCGCCGAGGAGGCTTGCAATATAAGACATAACGCCTTAGATGCGGCCCGTGTGGCTGCAAACAGATACATGGAGAAATCCGTGGGCGTCTCCAACTATCATTTGAAAATAAGGGTGTATCCGCACGTGATACTGAGGGAGAACAAACAGGCGACGGGAGCGGGCGCGGACAGGGTTTCACAGGGGATGAGAAAGGCATACGGAAAACCGGTTGGAACCGCGGCGAGGGTGAAACCAAATCAACCCGTGATATCCATAGAAACCAAGCCACAGTTTATAGAGAAGGCAAAGGAAGCTTTAAGAAGAGCCGGGATGAAGATCCCCTCTCCATTCCGTATAGTTGTTGAAACTTAAGCCCGGTGAAGCAGAGGAAAGAGATATTTCAGCAGAAGTGGATATATAACGAGGAATAATATCAAAAGAGAAAGTGCCGTCATGGTGTATCTCGTTATTTTTTCTCTGCTCTTCTTCCTGACGGGGAATCTTTCGAGCAGTCCGCCAAGCAAGTCCTGCATCAGATAACCTCCATCCAGGGGAATCATCGGCAGAGCATTGAAGATGGCTATGGCGAAATTCAACCAGAATATCCAGAAAACCAGATTGGTGAGAGACCAGAATACCACGGGACAACCTGCAAATAAGCCATCCACCTTGAAAAATCTGATATAGGGGTCGGTTAAGGGGTTGTATTCCCCTCTGATGGGACTCAGAGGCATCGCGTAGAGATAGAGTATACCCCACGGAAAATCTTTAAATGGATTCTTGAGCACAGCGAGGGCGTTTTTGTAACCGGTCGTTGCCACGATCCCAAGAAAGCCCTTCCCTCTATCATCGCTTGAGTTTGTAAATGCGAATTTGTCAGCCAGGGTCACCTCTCCTTTTATGATCTCACCATTCTTGTAGAATGTTATTGATACATTCTGACCGGCATGGGTTCTGTTCATCACATCGAGAAAGTCATCGATATCTTTGATGGGGGTGCCATTGATTTCCATTATTATGGAACCGGGATCGAGACCGATCAACTGAGCGGGCGAATCCTTAACCATGTATGCAACCCCTATCCCATCTGCGGCAACATCTACGGAGCCCATCAGTGCGGTCGAGAATATGAGCAATGAGATGATAGATATGAAAAGATTCATCGCCGGTCCGGAGGCGAAAACCCTCATTCTCTTTCTCCTCTCGATCTTATCCAACTGCTCCTCGTCCGGCTCAACAAAAGCACCCACGGGGATTATGAAAGCAAGGATGCCCAGACTCTTTATGTCCACACCCGATGATGATGCGCTTATTCCGTGTGAGAACTCGTGGAGCACGATCGCTATAATTATGGCGATTATTGTATATCCAATGGGCAGCAGGGGATTTATACCAGGTATGACGAGAACCATATTGACCTCCGGCAGCCTTTCCACAATATCTTTGGTGATGTGACTGCCAAGCCACCAGAACTGCCATAACAGTAGCAGAACAACGGCAACCATACTCGAGAAACATACAACGACTCCCACATCTCCAAACCAGGACCAGAATCTCCCGAAACTCGATAATCTGTGAATCAATTTTTTTCCC
>Ga0209410_1000916_pt1 | contig 14098 bp, 9 predicted proteins | sample Mar14436cmmetaG_FD_184135 | JGI IMG/M metagenome (GOLD analysis project Ga0209410, IMG submission 184135) | Marine hydrothermal vent microbial communities from Guaymas Basin, Gulf of California to study Microbial Dark Matter (Phase II) - Marker... ... | reverse complement strand
GGTTTCAATCCCTCATAGGTAGGCTAAAAACTCGAAGCAGAAAGCCCAAGGGTCGCAGGCCGGACAAGTTTCAATCCCTCATAGGTAGGCTAAAAACAAGGACGCATGAGATACCAATGCTCTTCGATCCGGGTTTCAATCCCTCATAGGTAGGCTAAAAACAATCATTTTTGCCTCCTTTTTTTTCGGCCTGCCTCATCGTTTCAATCCCTCATAGGTAGGCTAAAAACGCGAGTCTTCGCTGAATTTCCTGATGGTATCCTCTATCAGTTTCAATCCCTCATAGGTAGGCTAAAAACTTTTAGGGCGTCTGAGACAGAGCCTTTGACTGCAGTGTTTCAATCCCTCATAGGTAGGCTAAAAACTCATAAAGGTCTCTCGCTGGAGCCGTCCCCAACAAGTTTCAATCCCTCATAGGTAGGCTAAAAACTTTTTGCCGAAACGGGAGGGCCCTCCCTCCCATCGCCGTTTCAATCCCTCATAGGTAGGCTAAAAACTTCGCACTGCGCAAGGAGCTCTTGTCCCTTGCGCAGGTTTCAATCCCTCATAGGTAGGCTAAAAACACCCCTCCTGCGCATGAGGAGATACAATTTGACATCGTTTCAATCCCTCATAGGTAGGCTAAAAACTTCAAGCGTACGCCTGCACAGAGGGGCACAGCACCTGAGTTTCAATCCCTCATAGGTAGGCTAAAAACACAAACACCCTGAGGCAGCTGTGCGAAGGCTGCCTCGTTTCAATCCCTCATAGGTAGGCTAAAAACGGGAGGACGAAGATGACCTTGTGGTGGTCATCTTCGGTTTCAATCCCTCATAGGTAGGCTAAAAACATGACCTTGTGGTGGTCATCTTCGAGGGAGAAGTAAGTTTCAATCCCTCATAGGTAGGCTAAAAACCCGGATACTCGTGTTCAGGGATGTAGCCTACATAGTTAGTTTCAATCCCTCATAGGTAGGCTAAAAACGTTTGTCCGTTCAACACACAAGGAGGAAAGATGGAGAGTTTCAATCCCTCATAGGTAGGCTAAAAACCTGGAGCGGCGAATCCTCATGTTCGACCTTGAACCAGTTTCAATCCCTCATAGGTAGGCTAAAAACTGGTTACTTGGCTCGACGAGATAAAGCTTACGGGAGTGTTTCAATCCCTCATAGGTAGGCTAAAAACCCCAGAAGGCAAATTTGAGAAGAAATTGAACTTGAGGTTTCAATCCCTCATAGGTAGGCTAAAAACGTTGAAGCGGGCGACAAAATTCGTTGCCCGCACTGGTTTCAATCCCTCATAGGTAGGCTAAAAACCAGTCAGGAAATTTCCTCCCGGATACCCCACGGTCTGTTTCAATCCCTCATAGGTAGGCTAAAAACTTGAGGGCGAGTGGGTTTCCATCTGCGTTCACCTCCCGTTTCAATCCCTCATAGGTAGGCTAAAAACCTGCTCAGAAGGGTGGTCTGGTCACTCGACCCACTCGTTTCAATCCCTCATAGGTAGGCTAAAAACCCGTGGCGCTCTGTGCTCTGTGGGGTGTCATCGGAGGTTTCAATCCCTCATAGGTAGGCTAAAAACATAGAACGCTGGGGAATCAAAGACAAATGTTCCTTTTGGTTTCAATCCCTCATAGGTAGGCTAAAAACCTTTACCACCAAGCCCTTCATAAAATATTCTACCGGTTTCAATCCCTCATAGGTAGGCTAAAAACCTCTTAAGTTCCTCAGCTCCCCGCACGTGGGAGCTGGTTTCAATCCCTCATAGGTAGGCTAAAAACACGCACGAGTTTGATATTCTCCGGGCCCTCGTAGCAGGTTTCAATCCCTCATAGGTAGGCTAAAAACCCCCTCGCCGACCCGGACCACTCTTAGGGAGATCCTGTTTCAATCCCTCATAGGTAGGCTAAAAACCCGATGAGGGATTCAGAACTCGTTTTCTCAAGCTCCGTTTCAATCCCTCATAGGTAGGCTAAAAACTCTTTCCTCTTCTCTCATCGCCTCCTCAAGGTCTTTCGTTTCAATCCCTCATAGGTAGGCTAAAAACTTGCCATTCGCCAAGCTTCGTTGCCCCACTGCTCCAGTTTCAATCCCTCATAGGTAGGCTAAAAACCTGCTTTCCTTGCTTAAGCACTCCAGCGAAGTTTCTGGTTTCAATCCCTCATAGGTAGGCTAAAAACATCGAGGAGGCGGCGAAGGTGGAAGCAGAGAAAACAGTTTCAATCCCTCATAGGTAGGCTAAAAACGGGGAGGGACATGCGGCTTTCATGACTGGTCCCCCCGGTTTCAATCCCTCATAGGTAGGCTAAAAACCAGAAGTGGATACGGGAGGGCTGGAACTTCGCCCTTCGTTTCAATCCCTCATAGGTAGGCTAAAAACGGGAGTGTGTCCCTCAGACATCAGCCGTATCGAGCGGTTTCAATCCCTCATAGGTAGGCTAAAAACGCGGAGACGAACCCTCTCGGTCTCCCCCTCCTCCTCGTTTCAATCCCTCATAGGTAGGCTAAAAACCCAACCGTCGCATCTGGCCCTCCTTAGGAAGTCCTGGGTTTCAATCCCTCATAGGTAGGCTAAAAACCGGGGGGTTTAAAAGGGAAGGCGGGCTTCTTAACCCAAGTTTCAATCCCTCATAGGTAGGCTAAAAACCTAAAGCCCTCCACCCTGCACCCAACGAGCTTGAAAGTTTCAATCCCTCATAGGTAGGCTAAAAACCTCGAACGGTCGCATGACAGAGGGAAGCGAAAAAGTGTTTCAATCCCTCATAGGTAGGCTAAAAACTCTGCTCAGTATCAATACGGTTTCCATCGGGACAGTGTTTCAATCCCTCATAGGTAGGCTAAAAACTTTCGGAGTGAGCTTGAGGGGAGGATTGTCCTACCAGGTTTCAATCCCTCATAGGTAGGCTAAAAACCCAAATAGCTCCCTGCCGTTACGGACGTGGGCCCTCGTTTCAATCCCTCATAGGTAGGCTAAAAACCTTAGTTTACATAAAGCCCCTTATCGGAAGTAACGCGTTTCAATCCCTCATAGGTAGGCTAAAAACGAGGATGTTTACATCGTGGACAGCAGATTCATTGGCCCGTTTCAATCCCTCATAGGTAGGCTAAAAACAGGGACTTCATCCAGTTTGAGGACCAACTTACAGCCGTTTCAATCCCTCATAGGTAGGCTAAAAACCAGGAGAAAAGCCGAGCCAGAAGCCTTCTTGCAAGCCTGTTTCAATCCCTCATAGGTAGGCTAAAAACCGTTTCTTCTAACGCACCAGCCTGAGTTGTCACCACGTTTCAATCCCTCATAGGTAGGCTAAAAACTGGAGGTAAGTCTGTTGTCCTGAGATTAGTTTAGGGGGTTTCAATCCCTCATAGGTAGGCTAAAAACAGGGACTTCATCCAGTTTGAGGACCAACTTACAGCCGTTTCAATCCCTCATAGGTAGGCTAAAAACCTGGCATGAGGGAAGTGCCGAGCTGTATTTCTACGAGTTTCAATCCCTCATAGGTAGGCTAAAAACCTAAAACCAAGCCTCTCGAAAGTATCCAGCGTGCTTCGTTTCAATCCCTCATAGGTAGGCTAAAAACTGGGTTGCCCGTAAGTGGGACAGCCTCTTCTTCGCTGGTTTCAATCCCTCATAGGTAGGCTAAAAACCCGTGCGTTGAAAAGACGGCATGGCGCACGGAAATGTTTCAATCCCTCATAGGTAGGCTAAAAACCCGCACAGACCACGTTGTAGTTGGAGTAGGTCCCGCGTTTCAATCCCTCATAGGTAGGCTAAAAACTGGAGAACCTTCTGCCACATCGAAGGAGGAACCTTCGTTTCAATCCCTCATAGGTAGGCTAAAAACGCTTCTTGAGCTTTTCTTCTTCATCTTTGCTCCATTGTTTCAATCCCTCATAGGTAGGCTAAAAACAGGGAAACCTGGTCGGGTTCCTGTGCCCCGACTGCGGTTTCAATCCCTCATAGGTAGGCTAAAAACCTGCATAGCCCGGCAAGTAGTGGAGGCCCTTGGCCCCAGTTTCAATCCCTCATAGGTAGGCTAAAAACCTTTTCTTATTCATACAAGCCTATTCCTGCTTTTGCTGTTTCAATCCCTCATAGGTAGGCTAAAAACAAATTCCCTGTTTCATATCCCCTCCCCTAAGGCTTTGGTTTCAATCCCTCATAGGTAGGCTAAAAACTTTTCTGCCGAAAGGGTCCGTGCCGAGATAGAAAAGCGTTTCAATCCCTCATAGGTAGGCTAAAAACCTCCACCACGCCCTTGTATCCGAACGTGGTGAGTTCGTTTCAATCCCTCATAGGTAGGCTAAAAACGGGGGGAGAAATGAAGGACCATGATGAGGGATTGAGTTTCAATCCCTCATAGGTAGGCTAAAAACTGTGCGAAAATAGCGAGGATGGGGAACATATCCAAAGTTTCAATCCCTCATAGGTAGGCTAAAAACACACCAGGAGTAGAAGCAAGGACCACGGAAGAAGCAAGTTTCAATCCCTCATAGGTAGGCTAAAAACATGCAAGAACATGATCCGTCTGGCCATCCTTCTCCCGTTTCAATCCCTCATAGGTAGGCTAAAAACTCTTTCCATCCACATATCGCCCGATACCATCACATAGTTTCAATCCCTCATAGGTAGGCTAAAAACTCCCTTGCCCAGGCGATAAGGAGCTCCTTAGCCGTGGTTTCAATCCCTCATAGGTAGGCTAAAAACGCTGTTCCTGCACGTAAGATTGCCTTCCCACGCTCCAGTTTCAATCCCTCATAGGTAGGCTAAAAACGGAGTGGAGTTAGACGAAGCTGGCGTAAGGAAAGGAGTTTCAATCCCTCATAGGTAGGCTAAAAACTCCCCTTCTATGTCTGCTTAGTATCCTCGGTTCAAGGTTTCAATCCCTCATAGGTAGGCTAAAAACAAAATCCCCGAACGCTTATGGTATTGGCAGATGTAGTGTTTCAATCCCTCATAGGTAGGCTAAAAACTTGCTGTAATTTTGCCGCCAGCTCCAAAATCTCCTCAAGTTTCAATCCCTCATAGGTAGGCTAAAAACAAGTCTGCCCTACCTCCGCTCTCCTTAGCTCCTCCCGTTTCAATCCCTCATAGGTAGGCTAAAAACTCGGCCTGCCTCATCAGGCCCGGGGCGGCCAATCCCGTTTCAATCCCTCATAGGTAGGCTAAAAACGTTTGATGGAGCAGTTTTCTCCCTTAGCCTTGAGGAGTTTCAATCCCTCATAGGTAGGCTAAAAACGGATGTCCTTGTCACGCTCGAGTAGTATCTTCCTTGTTTCAATCCCTCATAGGTAGGCTAAAAACCCACCCCACCGCCTGAAGCCGTCACTTGTCGCCTCGTTTCAATCCCTCATAGGTAGGCTAAAAACAAGGGCCCTAGAAGTAAGGTACGAAATCCCTGAAAACAGTTTCAATCCCTCATAGGTAGGCTAAAAACCAGGAGAAAAGCCGAGCCAGAAGCCTTCTTGCAAGCCTGTTTCAATCCCTCATAGGTAGGCTAAAAACCAATCTAAATCTATAAAATATACATCTCTCTTGCAAGAGATATTTCCGAAAGTTTCGGCATCTCACAGTTTCAATCCCTTATAGGTAGGCTAAAAACCAAAGACTTAGAGGATTTCTGAACTGTTGTCAACCTCCCGGGGATTTTGCACGACCGGAGGTTGACACATCAGAGGAACCTCTCAGGGCCTTCCACCTGTCCCAGGACCTCTCGGTCCATATATTGGACCCTCCGCAGGATGTAGAATACCACCCCATCCTTCTCCTCATCTATAACTTTCTTGAGGTCCGCCTTCAGCCTCTCCAACTGCGCCCTGGAAAGTTCCCCCTCAAACAGGGAGTTCTGCACCCAGGTGAGATATTTTCTTCCGACCTTAAGGGCTTTAGCAACCCTTTCTACCCCAACATCATACGCCATAATGACATACACTACTCACCATCTAGCTACATAAGGTTCGTAGGGCCTATCTCCTAAGAGGTGCTTTTCTATCTTGTAAAGCTCCAGCCTTATGAGCCTCCTGTACGAGACCTTCCTTCCCAAGGTCGGATGTTCCAAAGTCCCCTTGAGCCTCTTCTCCCATTCCTCTACGAACACCTTCCTCCCCGCTTCCGTCAGAAATATTCCTCCTGCTGACTCCGTGAAGTGCTTAGCCTGAACTTGCCCTCGGTTGACCAGGGAGAATATCAACCTATCTACGAGTATAGGCTTGAACACCTCGGCAACGTCCAGGTTCAAGGTGAACCTCCTGAAGTTCGTAGCATGTAGGAAGCCTATCCTGGGGTCGAGGTGGGTGCGGTATATCTCGCTTAAGGCAGTGGTGTACAGAAGGGAATTTCCGAAGCTTATGAGCGCATTTAGTCTGTTTCCAGGTGGACGGCGGGTCCTCCCTTCAAACGCAAACGCCTCCTTCTGGAGGATGGAATCGAAGGCCCGGTAATATGCTTCCCTCATGTTCCCTTCGACCGCCATAAGGGCCTCGGTATCCCGCTGGTCGTCCACGAGCCCTGCCAACCCTTCCACAGCTTCCAAAACTTCCCCCAAGTCCACCCCCCTACGGTGGTAGTACTGAAGGACCCTCCTCATGTTCTCCCCAGCACCCCTTACGAACCTCCTGGCAAGGTCCATCCTCTTGGCCTCGTCCAAGTAATGCTCCGCCTGCTTGAGTATAAGGGCACCTGAGTTGTAGTGCTCCCTTGGATAGAAGGAACCCACGTACCAGCCGTAGCGGTTGAAGAAGTGGAGGGGCACCTCCTTCTGTGTGAGGAACTCCAGTAGCCTCTTGTTGAGGTCCACCTCCCCGAAGATGTACATCTCGGACGTGTTCTCCACGGGCACGAACTTCCTGTCCCCATCAGCTTCGAAGTATATGGTGTTCTGCTTCCTCTGCAGCCTCCCGTCCGAGAATATGTAGATTGGCTGCTTCATGGCCTGAGCATTATTCCGACCCCGAACCTGCCCGTCCTCGGGCTACGCCGTGCCGAGAAGAAGAACTTGTGGTTGCAGCAGGTGCATGTCCTGGCAACCTCTACCTTCCCTTCAGGTACCCCCATCTCCATAAGTTGGGCCCTGTTCGCCTCCCGTAGGTCCAGGTAGGTCTTCCCACTACGGAACTTCAGGAACCTGCCATCGAAGAGCGATGCCACATCCGGCCCTACTTCATAGCAACACGGACCGATGGAAGGACCGAGTCCAACGAGTATGCCCTCAGGACTACAATCGAACCTCTCCACGAACACCCTCAACACGCTCTGCGCTATACACCTCACAGTTCCCCTCCATCCTGCGTGGGCGACTCCTACGACCTTCTTCTCAGGATGGTAGAACAGGAGTGGGACGCAGTCCGCCACCAGGACAGTAAGGCATATGCCGGGGACATCCGTAACCATAGCGTCCGCCGCTTTTATGGCAGTATCCCTTCCGAAGGCCCCCCTCCCCTTCAGCTCCTCCCCTACGACCACGACCCTCCCGTCGTGGACCTGCTCCGCAAAGGTGAAGCTCTCCAATGGAACACCGAGGGCGGATGCGAGCTTCTTCCTGTTTTTGAGCACTACCTCCGGCTCATCCCCCACGTGGAACCCTAAGTTCAGGGAATCGTACGGAGGAGAGCTGAACCCCCCGGACCTCGTGGATACGAAGTGGAAGATCTCCTCGTGTCCTGCCAAGTTCTCGAAGAACCAGAGCGAAATGTCGTCTATACGTCCCTCGAACATCTACGTCTGCTCGTAGGGAATGCTCGAGTCGGGCTTAATCCTACGCCCAGCAGAACTCTGCATATGCACATGGACGGCATATCGGGGTCCATTCCACCTTGGGAGGCTCAGGAAGGGCCTTTATGTAAGCCACCCTCCTGAGGACATCTTCTACCTCCCTCTCCCCTTCATCGGTCAGCCGAACTTCGACCCGCCTCCTCTGCCTCGGAAACCTCAGCTCTCCTACCAGACCTTCCAAGCCTTTACGCTTCAGATAATAAAGGTAATAGAGCACCTGAATCCTCGCAGCCTCTTCCATCTTCTTGGAGTACTTCACCTCAAGCACCCTTCCGCTTTCCAAGAAGTCCACCTTTATGAGGGAGTCCACCATAAGCTCCTGCCTCTGAAGGCGGGGATATGCGGTCTCGTGCAAAAGCGCCCCCAAAGCCACCTTATCGCTGGACTTCTCCATCTCTATGTGATGGGCGTAAAGCCAGAGCTTTCTGGGGCATACTATGGTATAGTTGACCTCTAAACCTCCTACCTTCAGAGCTTCAAACTCGGATTCGGTCATAGGATTTCTATTCAGCTTAGACAATGTTAACATCCAAGTCCATCTCCTTCGGCAATAGGCCTAATTCTGAATCATATGCAACTTCAGCCAACAGTACGCCCTCTTCCAGACGTTGGAGCTTACCAGCGTTATTGAGCATATAAAAGGTGCCCAATGGAATGGGAACAAGTAATTGATATGCCAGCAGGTACTGTTTGTCGGACATGTGACGTGCGAATTCATCGTAAAGTCTTCGTGGCAGCACCTCGACACCTTGAAACAGACCTCTAAATTCTTCCTCTCCTTCGAGAAAGCGACAAAATGGGCGTAAGGCGTTTAATATCTGTTGAAATGCTGCGCTTGCTTGTTCGTATCTTCTCCGTTCATTATTCGTCCAACCATCCTCATAGGTCCGTCGCACCCATTCGGCAGCGATCTCAACCGTTAAAGGGGTTCCGTCATCTGGTGCATATTTCAGGGTCGCATCCAAGCGCTCAGGGTCGTAAACCCTCGTCAGAAGTTCGGCATCGAACTTTCGAGCTACGTGGACCTCTACACCTTTAGGATGCTCACCGTAGCGGTTCACCCGACCAAAGCGCTGGAGCAAATCGTCAACTGGTGCTACCTCGGTAAAGATGGTGTCAAAGCTAACATCCAATGAAACTTCCACAACCTGCGTTGCCACAAGGACCTTCACTAAGTCAGTTTTGCCTTTCAAAGCGCTGATTACAGCCCTCTCTTTAGCCACGCGATCTTTACGAACGAAGCGACCGTGGAGTAGATGGACACCGTCCAACTGTTCCTGCAATTGGCGATAGATCTTCTGAGCTTGCGCTACATGGTTGGCCACGACTAAGACACGTCGTCCATCACGGACGGCTTCCGATATCATCGGAATGAGCGTTTCCAGTGATCTATCGTACCAACGGATGTGATGTCGGACTTTACTGAGGAATTGCCTCGACCACTTATCATCGGCTTCTAATTTGAACTCGCAAGCTCTGCTCTCCAGTGCATCCTGAAGCAGATCCCTTAGGAAGGGAGGAAAGGTTGCGCTCATGAACAGGAGACGCCCGCCCAGCGCCTTCAACTTCTGCACCATCTCGACGATCAGGGCGACGACGTGAGAGTCGTAGGCATGGATTTCGTCAAATATGAACAGTCCACCTACCATCTCACTTATTCCTATCTCGAAACGAGGTATACCGAAGAGCCATTTGAGCAATTGGAAAGGTGTTGTGACCTTAAGAGGCTTATGGGCAAGGCGATCAATGTCCACTTCAGCTTTAGCTTTGCATACTGCAATCTGATATTCGCCCGTTCGTTCAAAGTGCTCCCGGAAGGCATAATCTAACGCCCGGGCGTGTAGGACGGCCACGTTGTCCTTACCGAACCGCTGCTCCAGCGTATCCGCCATGGCTTCGATGCTTGCCTGATAGGGCAAAACATAGAATATACGCTCTCCCTTCCGGCGGTTGCGGAGGGCCCAGAGCAACGCTGCGTTGGTCTTGCCAGAACCCGTAGGAGCCTCTAAGAAAGCATCGCCTTCATGTCCTCCGAGCCTGATTTGGAAGGAACGCTGCGGTGGCAAGGATGGTGTGGGAAGGGCAATTTTGAACTCCTTTAAACCAGCACTTACAGCGTGGTCGGCAGCCATAAGGTAACCCCGTGTCAAGAGGAAGGCCATGATCTTAGGGCTGTCCAAGGTGAACTCCTCCACGAAATCTTTCAAACGCTCGACGAACTCCACAGGCATGGATAGGTTCTGGGGCCCATCGGGAAATGGCAAGCTATATAACTCAGCTCGACTTTTCCAGAAGTGTTGCAACCACCTCCAGTACGGCCGCAGCTCTTCCGCCTTCCGCCGGAACTTCTGTTCCGCTTCCGGTAGGATGTCGGGGATTACCCGACCTATATCGTTGTTCAGCTGGGGATCGTCCAGATTTCGATGGTGTGTAACTACAGCGGCGACCGCCAGCTCGATCACCTCGTCCTTAGCTCGAGACGATGCGAGCAGGATAGAAGCGGACAGGACCTCGTGGCGGAACTCCCATCGGTACTTACGATCTTGCAGAGCCCTTTGGAACCCCTCAGCTGCCTTCCCCAGATCATGTACTATAGCAGCCAGCTTAAGCGCCTGAGCAATATGTTCTGCCTGTTCCTCGCCCACAACCTCCCGCCAATGCTCCCTGTAAGCCTCTACTATAGCACAGGCATAATCGGAGACCTGGTGCAGGTGCTCCTCCAGAGGGATTCCCTGTTCGCCCGATTTCGCCAGAGGCTCATCCATCGCCATGGACTAACCAATCCCGACGGTAAAGCGGGATGATAAGGCCGCTCTCGGTGTCCTTAACCAACCAATTCGGGGCATCCCGAAGCCGCGCGACACGATGTGCGTCTATAACGCCGAAGATGCGCATCCCGATTGGACGGCGATGCGGTTCGTCGGTAAAGGCAACGGGAAGGTTTTGAAGCCACGCCGGAGCGCTGTTTCGCATGACTAACTTCATCGGCAGCAGCACTCCTCCCACCTGTCCCTTACTGACCGGCTCTAAAGTTACCGGGACGATGGACTCTACACTTGCGACATCTTGAGAACGTCCCAGAAGCAAGCTATAACGAGGTCTTCGGAACGCCGGCTCCCATTCGGGCGACAGATAAAGGACAAGACAGGGCATAGTCAGAAATTCACGCCGGATGACGGTGTAGGCCTCCGGAGGACGTCGGGGCTGAGGAACCCGTTCCGGCCTTTCGCGTGCGATCTGGATGATGAACTCCAAGTCGATCCCCTTGCTCTCATAATCGCAGCGGTAAGCCAGCCACTCTACATCCTGCGGTAGGACCCATCTGCCGCTTGCAGCGGAGAGCAGGCCAAAGACAGTGCATAGTGGTGGCACGGGTAAGGTAAGCTGATGTCCCACAAATCCTGGAACACGAAACGAAGCGGTGTAGGCCCTCAGCGTTATCCGTATTGCTTCCATGTCCATGCCCTTTACGGTAGATGTCGGTCGAACATAGGACGCACTAGGTCAGCTACCCTTTTCAATGCCATCTTGGGGGTCCTGAGGACTTCGATGCATTCCTTAAACGGCGACTCTTCCTTGAAGGCCTTCAGTACCTCCTTCTCGTTTGCCAACACCGTCGCCCGACAGCCGAAGTAAAGGGCTTTTCCGCCATCGGCCGGCTCGAGCACCCTGTCCTTGTAGTCCTCGAGTACGGAACGCAATCGTTCTAAGTTTAAACAAATGTTCTCATTGTTCTCATCAGGCTTAAAGAGCCTCTGGAACGGTGCGTTGCCACCGTCCAAGAAGCCGATAAGGACGGCGACCGGCCTGACATCGGAGAGGTTACGGGCGAGGCGCGCTCCACCCCGCAGATCGGCGAGAGCCTGTATGACCTGCTTCACCCGCTCGGCACGCTTTTCTTTAGGCAGCCAGTAGACCTGACTCTCATCTTCGTCCTGTCGTAGCTCCATCTCATGACCTTGGACGATATCCTTGGACAGATCGTACATCTCCCCGAGGGTAAACCTTCCGACATCGGTGAGGGATATTGTAAAGACTCCCTGCAGGCAGGTCGTATAGTGCTCAGCCTCGAACGGAATGATGTCCGTCCCCGGCGGCAGATTACGGGAGAAGTGCCCGAAGTCATCTGAGATGACGTTGGGCAGCACTGAGATCAGGAGACTGTTCTTCAAAGGCGAAATTCGACGAAATGTGCCGGCAGTCTCTCCCCGCTTGCGCGCCACCATGTAGCCGAACAGATCATCCTCCTCGTAAGCGATGGGATCACCGGTAGTATAGGCACTTTTCGCCTCACGTGTCACCGGGCTGGGTTTCCAGCCGAAATCTTCGTAGAGGACCTCCCTCCACCATCGCCGCCACGCCTGTCCGGACACGTACGGATAGCGCAACCGACCTATGCGAATCTGCTTGACGACTATAGCGTTCTCCACCCTCCTTCCTTCCTCAAGGCCGGCGTTGTTTAACGCAGCCCCGTTGGCCTCGATAAGCACCGCGCCTGTCAGTACAGGATATGCCATTACGCCTCACCTCCTTCGATAGTTTCCGCTTCTGTCCCTGTCGCTATTTCTTCCCCCTCAGGTATTGCCTCCCTTGCTTGCTCGAACAGAAACGCTAAAAGGTAATCACGTAACAGCCAAGCTCGCTGCGGCTCGTCTAAGGGAACCAAGAAGATAAAATCTGAGAAACTTATCGCTCCCTGGCGAATTGCTGTCAGGTAGACACCCCGAAACCGGTCGACGCTCCGAGCGCTTTGTAGGTCGCCGAGCCATCGTTTCAGGTTCGGTGACCTTTCGATGAGCTGCTCACCTATCCGTCGGATACGCTGTAATATCTCATCAGGAGGGGGAGCTGAAGGCTCCTCCACGGAAGATGGAAAAGGCTTACCGTGTTCTTGACAATACTGCCACTCATAGATCACTGCCAGTAGGACGTCCCTGACTTGGTTGGCAGCTTTATAATCGTTCGGCGGAAGCAGGACGTAAAATTCATCGTGTTTCAGCCAACCGTCACGGACGTAGCGTAACAGTATACCGTATATATCCCCATATCTGGCGTTACGCAACTCCATAACGTGCCTTCGATGGTCGTCACTCAGAGCAATCCGAACGCCCAGCTGTTCTAAGATCGCCAATTTCGCTGTGGGCACTTTCATCACCTCCTGAAGATACAGACGGTGTCCAATCCATCCTCCATGAAGTTTTGGGATTTCATGATTAAGGCAAAGGGCAAGAAGGTCTTGCCCGTTTAGAAGCTGTACGGCAACCGATTGTACAAAATTAGTGCGTGCCTTCCTTTCCTTGCCCAATGTTCCACTTGAAATTTGAAGCAACTCTTGCCAAAACTTCCGATAGGCGCTGGGAGAGCGTAGCTGCAATTTTGCAAGGAAGATAAGAAGTTCATTAGGAATGGGTACTACCTGCACGTAAGTGTTGCGAAGATCATTGGAGAAGAGATAAGCTGTTGCTGGGATGGGATTCTGATAGATGTTCCTCAGCTGGTCGCCAAACTCATCCAGTAGCTCACACAGTAAGTAGAGTACTGTGCCGGCGTCTCCTGCGGTCTCCCAAGAGGAGAAGAAATCCAGGGCTTCGTTGCGGGCGATGAGGGCGTTAAGATGCCGCCAGCAATATCTCTCCGAGATAGTTTCGACGATGGGAAGTGCCTGTGTGTGCAAAAACCAAAGCCGGTTCCGAACGCCGGTGCGCATTACAGAGAGAGGGAAAAACCGTACCGCCAAGGCACAAATTCCGCATATGCGTACACCCCAATCGAAGGCTGGATAAAAGTTCACTATGCCTCCAAGCATCGGCATTCTATCCTTGCGTACTATGACCATCGTATCGGTCTGACGTCGCTCCCCACATACATAACATACCTCGTTACCATCGCAGGTCTGCAGACATCTCTTCGCACGTTCTAAGTCAGCTCCTATCGCCTCACGGAACTTCCGCCGCACATTCTCCGCCTTTTCCTCCAGAGTCTTCCCTTTCCAATTGGAAGGATTGACTAACTCACTGTTTGGGAAAACTTGGGACATCGCCGAACGCACAAAGGCCTTTTTCACCCCTAATCCCAACGCTTGGTCGCTTAAAAAGATACGCTGGAGTTCTTTGACAGCGATATCCAGGTGAACTGGTGTCAATTCCTTCAAATCTCGCGCTTTCGCAACCGTCGCCAGTGCCGCTAATCCTGCATCCACGAACGGATGACCAGTCCAGTGGATAGACATGTACCTTACCCCCTCTCAATCCGAGCTGTGGTCGAATATGACAACCTCCCCTGTCACAAGACGGACTATTACCACTCAGCATATACCTTGGCCGCGCAGGTACAAGGTTATCTCCCGAATGAAA
>Ga0209410_1000915_pt1 | contig 14099 bp, 30 predicted proteins | sample Mar14436cmmetaG_FD_184135 | JGI IMG/M metagenome (GOLD analysis project Ga0209410, IMG submission 184135) | Marine hydrothermal vent microbial communities from Guaymas Basin, Gulf of California to study Microbial Dark Matter (Phase II) - Marker... ... | reverse complement strand
GGGATGGAAGAAATCATATTATTTTAAAGTAAAAGATTTAGGGAAGAAAAGTGAAAAGATTATTGAGGATCAAGATGTTTTGGAAGAAAGGTAGGATGGGTGATAGAGGTTGAGTTTGGATAGTAGGGATATTTGGATTAGGGTTAGTGATGACAAGGGTCGTACAATAAAAGACGTTAATCCACATCAAATCGATTTCTATAAACTTAATTTCCCGCATATAATGGTGCGGGAATATACTAGTGATATTTTGGAGATTGTTGATAAAAGTGGTGCCAATCTGAAGGGATTAAGGCTATGGGATTTATATCTAGGCTATCTAAACTTTCATACAAGCGGTAAGATAACTACACCTGCAGGGGCAAGCGAATACATTGAACTGCAAAGCCACGATGGTTCAGCATATATAACAAACTTGAAGTTGATAGGTGGGTATGTAGAAATATATAAGGGAAAATTGACAAGTTATTTAGATGTTAATGGTTATGATTTAACTAGAATTAAAAAAATAGAAGGATTATTAGCGAATAATATTTTGTATATATTGGGTAGAAGACAGGCGGATGTTGCTGGCGACGCAGTTGCTATACAATCGTTTAACGCATCTAATTCTCCAACCGACAGAATAGTTATAACTGGTGGATATGATGAAGCGGATATCAAAATAGTTAATGCAAAACTTGATTTCAACGACCAGAGTCTTGAAGCGTCAGCTGGTAGCCTGCAGGGATACTTTAAGATTAAAGTGGGTGGAGTAGAGTATAAGGTTCCAGCATATGCATTAAGTTAATATTATAGTTATATGAAAAATTAAAATAGGTGGTATATGTGTCAACAGAAGTAGATGAGGAATTAATAATTAGAACATCTACACGTATAAGACAGCTAAAAGAATTCTTAGAGAGAGGATACTTTATATTATTCCCTCAGGGAGACCCAGATTTCCCTGATGGAGTTAAATTGCCTATACCTAAGACCTGGAAAACACAGATAAAAAGCTGCATAAAAACACTCAACCAAAAACGTAAAGACGAGATAGCTAAGGAAAGTGGATAGCTGATTATTATGAGTATCCAGGTATCGATAAATATTGCTGAAATATATAAGATGCTCTGCCCAAAATGTAAGAAAAAGGTTAAGAAATATATTGAGAGTAAATTGGCTAGTCAGATTGCTGATAAAATATTGCAACCATCAAATATAAATAAAAACAAATGATAAAAAATATATGTGATAGATATGGTTCGAGAATATGTTAGACACGGTAGTAGTATTACTGTTGGAACATTTCTTATAGCTGCAGGATATAGTGAAGTCCAGAAAGGCAACTATCTTATAGGAGCAGTTCTCTGCATCATAGGTGCAGGATTAATATTGATAAACTATGTGCAGGGACAGGTAAGCGTTGAAAAAAGAACACTGAGCAGGGTGAGAGAATGGTTGTAGAACGAAAGCATATATTTTCTCCAGAAGAGATTTTGAGGGAGATGGAGCTTAGAACCGAGTTTGGATTAAAGCATATAGAGATTATTAAGAATTATTTGGTTAGGCAGAAGATTTTGGCTATGCCTAGTGAGCAGGATGCGATAAACTGGTTTAAGGAAAATTTTTTTCAGATAAGAATGTTAAGACAGCGTCCATTGCCGATAAAAATAGTGGTTCTTCAGAATGTACTGGTTCATAGGCCTGACTTTGAAGACGCCACCCACTGGTCTGCATATTGGTTCCAGAAAAATCAGATCTTTAGTGCAGAACAACATGGTCTAAAACCTATTGATCTTTATAAGGAAAATGATGTTTATGCTAAAACTAAGCAGGCTATTCAGCAATATGATCCAATCTATGTATGCGGAGTGGGACATGGAGATGAGGAGACATTCACTGGACAGAATTATAATATTATTTATACAACTACTCATCCAGAAAGCCTTGAATTATTGCGTGGTAGAATGGTTCATTTGCTTAGCTGTGAGGTTGGAAAACATTTGGGTAAGGTAATGGTTGAGGAGCATGGTACAGTGTTTTTTGTGGGTTATAGTGATGTCTATATTTTTGTTATAAGTGAGTTCCCTAACCATTATGCTGAACCCTTCTTTAACTGTGATGCAAGTTTTGATAAAAATATGTTTAATGGATTGACTAGTGGCGAAAGTTTTAAGGCTATGCAGAAAGCATATCAGGATGCAATAGATAGTCCCAATGTTCCAAACCAGTGTAAGCCATATCTTCAGCATGATTTAGACTGCTTGGTATTTTATGGAGATAAAAATGCTAGGATAAAGCCCTCAGAGAAGAAAACTGAGCTCTGGATTGTTTTAATAGATTATGCTGGGAAAAAATATCCAGTATATGATAAATTTGTTCCAGTAAATGTTGATGTTATTGATACCTTTACTGTCCCCAAAGAAATACCTGAGGGTGATGGAGAATTCTATATTGTGAGCAAGATAAGCAATACAGATGTAGCTCATGTTGAAGTTCCAGTAAAGTTTGTTAAGAAACCTCCAAAGCATAGAATAATTGTTAATAAGCCTCAGCCTAATGAGGAGATAAGTATTGGAGAGACATATACTTTTAAATTGAGGGTAGAGTATTCTGGTGGCTAGGTAATGCGGAGAAGAAGGGTTAAAATAGATAAACGGCGTGAAGTAGAGCTGGTGAAACTGCAGATAAAGGTTCTACAGGATCTTTTAAATAGTGTTGATAGGATTGTAAAGAAGAATGCTAAGGGAGAATTGTTAATTGAGTTAAAGATATGGAGCAATAATATTAAGAAAATGTTTGAAAGCATAATTATAAGTAAGAATATGAAGCTTCAAAGACTATTGGAATATGAAAAATAAATAAGAATTTTTTAATTCTATTTATTTTAGATGATGATGGGGGAACAGGGCTTATAGGTGGCCTAAAGTCCCCTGCTGAATATTGTTTAGCATACACAAAACAACATTGCTGGAAGGGATGAAGTCCAAGCAATAAAATATGCAGACAGACCCAGAAAAGGTAAAAAATAAAATATATTTTATTTATGTTTAAACTGTAAAGCTTAGCATAATTCTATGTATCAATATAGCTGCTTTAGGATATTTTCTATCCAATTCATTTATTTTCACCCTTAAAGGGTCAATTCTTTTCTCAATGTTTTCTTGAATATTATCAGTTTTTGGCGGTAATTGCTGTATAAATTTATATAGTTCATCAAGATACTTTATAAGTTCTTTTTCCGCTTCCTTAAACTCGGGACTAACACCCTCAACATACATATATCTACTCACCCATTCTAAAATCTTATTCCTTCAAGCTCATTCCTCTCGTCTATTTCCTTATAGGCCTCTTCAAGCAAATCCTCATATTTTCTTCTTTCAGCCTCTACCTCATCCATTATCAATATATTTATACATTCCTCGAATAATGGATATATTATTTTTTCAAATATCCACCATTTTAATCTATATAATACCATATCTACTCACCGTTTTTCTATTTCTTGTGCTATAAATATTGTGCATTCTATTCTCTTGAATACAATATTTAGGTCTGTCGCTTTTAAAGCCTCTATTCCTTCAACCAATGATTTTAGATATCTGAGAAATACATCTGGGTCATTGAAAGTCCTTTCTTTTAATAGTGTATTATTAAAAACTATTTTAACGTGTATCATATCTATTCACCGTTTGCTATTATATATCCTATTAGTATCCACATAGTGACTACGCTGCATAGTATTGTTATTATCCAGACAAATATCCAGAAAAGTATTAGAAATATTTTTAGGATTTCAGCATATGGATTCCGTATAGAGTTTATTGTCTCACATATCTTTATATTTGTATAGATTGTTGTGGCATACATTATTATTAATAGAACAGCTATACCTATACCAGCCAAAACCTTACCCAGCATACTATTTCACCGTTAGTTATTCTGCATTTTTTAATATATAGTACCAGCATATTCTGCCCAGCCGTATAGGGTCAATATTTATAGTAAATCTAATTCCACAGTTATCGCATTCTAAAATTATCACAATTCTCTCCTCATCCTTCTTATAATCAAAACGCCCTACATAAAGAGAATTTACCTTACATATGGGACATATCATCTACCTCACCGCTTCCTTTCTATATTGTAATGCAAATAATTTCATCAATAGTTTTCGGTATGGTTTTATAAATAAAAACGGTATATAGAATAGATAGTAGAGCATTCTGTTCTCACGCATCCTTATCTTCAACAACTCTGTATATATAACAAAATATTGCAACAATTTAAGCAACATATTTCAACCACCCTTCTTCCTAGCCCTTTTTATACGTTCCTTCAAATAATCTATTAGCTCTGAGGCCTCACTAATACTGAATTCCGTCAATTTCTTCTTATATTTATTATATAGTTCCCGGTTAATCTCATCCACACTCTTCTTCTCAGCATCACTCAATCTATTTATAAGCGTATAGATATACTTATATTGATTCGGAGTAATACCCGTAGAAATCTTAACAGCCTTCTTAGCCTCTCTAATAGTTTTCTCAACCTTCTCCTCCTTCTCCTCCTCCCTCCCCAACCTTTTTACTAAATCAATTATAGTATTTACTTCCTTAACCTTCAGTTCTCTACCATCCTCATAGATATTTTCCAATATCTCTTTTATATCAGCAACATCAGCTGAGATTTCTGCTAAAGCACTCTTTATATCGCTTAAATGTGCATTCAACACCTGAAGCTCATCAACAAGTTGCTTAACTATTAGCTTAAAGTCATCAAAGGAATTTATAAGATCTCCTAGCTCAGTCATCTAGTATCCCCCTTTTACGAGTATTGTTTCGCAAAGCCGTATTATTTCTTCCAATATTTCTTTATAGTGCCTAGCACTACTATAGAGTTCACGTACATCATAGTAATCCGTTACATTATATAGTTCTTCTAAAACAATTAAACTCAACACGCTCCGCACACCGTGAACAGCTATATCAAAACCATCCCATCTACCCATAAAGTTAAACAATTTTTCAGCCAACTCCCTAGCTTCCTTCTCCCTATTTACAGCCTCAAGCTCAACCATCTATCTCACCCTCTTTTTATTAACAATATCTTCAGGATCATGGATCTCTTCCATATGCTCACTCCATTTTTCCTTTAAATGACGCCTTAGACTTTTAGCGTCCTCGAAACTTTTATAGCAGAAGGGACACATATATACCTCCTTCTTTATCTCAATCTTCCTCTCAACAATCTTTTCTTCTCCATATTTACCTGTCAAAGCCTTCTTGAGAATATCGGCTATAATTACATTTATGGGCTGGCCTGAAGCCTCAGACATTTTAGCAAGTGAGGAAAAAACTCCAGGCTCAACCCATATTATTTGTTTTATTTTAGGAATTTTCTTTCCCAAAATATCACCTCATAGAAAAATATATTATAAATGATATAAATACTTTACTATTAATATATTATTAATAAAGGATAAATTTACCCGTTAATACTACCTTACTAGTTAATAACTATTATTAATAATATATTAATAATAATACATTTTTAATAACATAATAATACATCAGAAAAAATGAAAACATTATTATTGTTATTATTATTATTCAAGTCTTCTTAGCTTTCTCAGATCTTTTAATTTTAATTGCTTCGGCAAGCCTTTTAATCGCATTTTCATATATTTTCTTCTCCCGTTCAAGCCTATCCTTGTCCCGCCTAACAGCCATAACTATCTCACCAATTTACCAGCCTTCCTAATATTCTCCAACATAATAATCCTATCAATAACATCCGATCTAAGGCCTAGCGCCTCCAACTGAGCTCTAAACTCATCTTGACTTAAAACGCCTAAACGATATGCTTCAACCAATATCTTTTTCTTCTCCTCTCTCTCCTCACGGAGAGCAATCATATCGGCTCTGGCAATCCAGTAATGCGCCAACTTCTCGCTTAAACCAAGCTCCTTCAAATACTTTAAAAACTCCTCTCTAGTAAGCCATCCCTCCTTATAATCCGTCATAGCTTCTCTTATAACTGATTCTATTTCGCTACGCATTACTGTACGCATCTGAGCCTCAGCAACCCTATCAACCCAATCAGGATGTAAGCCAGTCATCCTCAAATATTTTCTGAAATCTTCTTCACTAATAACTCCATGCTCAAACATCCATCTCAAATCAATTCTACCTGGAAGCTCATAGCTTAGCTCGGCAATAATATCTTGATCGCTCTTGGAAATTCCTGGACGTGGTTCTGGCCTATAGTCATGCCAAACGATGTACTTTCTAAACTCATCCAGTGAAATTATTCCCCTCCAATATGCTTCACGCAGATTTTCAAAACTAGGGAGACGCCAATGAGCTTCCCAATAGTTTTTGGCCCAATATTCGCTTAAACCCTGCTGTGCAGCATATTTTATAAAATCTTCTGGACTAATAACCTCCTTTACAACAAAGTTAATGAGATCGCTGATTGAAGGTATTACAGGAATAATTTTCTTATATTTCTCAATATAATCTGGATGCATTCCAATACTTTTAACAGCTCTATTAAACTCTTCTTCACTAATAACTCCTCTCAACCACATGGTTTTAAGATCGCTTAGAGAAGGTATGAAATAGCTTACCTGGAGAAATCTATTTATCCACTCACTACTATATCCACATTCCTTACCATATTTCTCAAATATATCTTTACTAATCACGCCACGCATATACATTTTAACCAAATCATCTATACCTGGAATGAGAGGAACCTCTCTAGCATAGAAATAGCGCTGCAATAATGGACGATACAATATATCGAACCAAATAGTATGCATAGATGTAGTAATACTTCTAGCACCAGCTACCAATGGATGATTAAGAACAGTATTGAGACTGAAATCAACCTGGCCAAGACTAATAGTCTCAGCAACAATTAAACCAGCTGCAAGAGCTCCAAAATAATGGTCATAGTCTTCTAGAAACTTGTTTACAAATTTCATAGCTTCTTCAGGAGATATAGGGCTGTGGCCGAAAAACAATTTGCGTATAGCGCCTAATAGTGGCGCAATACTTCTAGTAACAATATTATTGAAATGACTTATAATAGTAGGTATAAGATTTGAAAAAAGATTTCTAAACACATCTGGCAACAATGTTGCAGCGCTACGCATAGCACCATCGAAAAACACTCTAACATCGTTACCCAATTTATCTAGCTCCCTAGCAATATTATTATTCATCCAATTAATTCTACCATTAATATCTCTAGATATATTGCTAAAATTCTGTGATAATATTTTATATAAATAATTAAAATTGCTGGAGAGAAGGGCTCTAAAATTATCTATATATTTAAATATATTTGAAACAGCATAACTCAATTGATTTTGAAACATATTCGATAAATACCCTATATTCCTCGAAATATTTTGATAAAAATAGCTGAAAGATGAACTAATACTATAAGTAATATTGTTTATAGTAGATGTAACAGAATTCACAATATAACTTAAATTATAGCTGATAAAATTCTTTACACCCTCAAAACTATAATACAATTGGTTAAGAATATAGTTGGCAGCATTGAAGGGCGCACTAAGAACATTATTCCACAGCTCCTCAAACCAATATTGAACCCCATCCAAAGGCCAAGGCCAATTAGTCATTACAACTCTCCTTTACGGCTTATAACTTAACTTTATAAGTCTCAGATTTAAATTTCAAACGCTTCTTAAGATCCTCCTTTATAACTTCTATTTCTTTTTCCCTGCTATACTCTTCTTTAGGAATAGTTACACTGGCAGGCGGAAGACCTGCAGCAGCATAAGTAACTATTACAACAGGCCTAGCCTCACCAAGCCTAGGAAAAGTAACAACCTCACTTCTATTCAAAATCTCAATCTCATACTCCTTCTCTCCACCCTTCTCAGCCATCTAGCCCTCACCTCTTCCCTCCAGGCACAGTTATAAGACTTCCAAGATCTTTAGCTATTTTCCTAAGCCTTACACATACCTCACAGTTACAATTTGTCTCAAATGCAAGTTCAATTATATCTATAAGAGCCGTCCTCTTTCGAAATTCTATGAGCCATTGAGGCTTATCAATTTTTGCTTTCTTCTTCCCCATACCTATCACCTAAATAAAAGATATATATCTCACATATATAAAATATTTCGGTGAATTACAATTATGAATGAGAAAAATGTCTCCCGAATACCGATTGAAAAAATAGTTATTCCCGAGATAAGGGCAAGAAGTAGGCTTACACCTGAACAAATGGAGTTCCTACAGAGAAGTTTAAAGACATTTGGAGTAATGCAATATCCAATAGTTAGACCATTACCTAACGGAAAATATGAGCTCATAGATGGAGAACATAGATTAAAAGTTGCTAGAGAAAGTGGTATAGATGAAATAGAGTGTTTGGTAATACCCGCAAGCGAGAAAGAAGCAGCAATCATAAATATACTTATGAATGTAGCTAGAGGACAGCAAGATCCAATGGGAATAGCAAGAGCAATAAAAAAGGCATTAGAAAGCGGAATGTCATATAAAGAAATAGCAGCAATATTCAATAGATCGGAAAACTGGGTAAAATTCTATGAAAGTCTATTAGATCTTCCAGAACACTATCAGAAAGCATTAGAAGAAGGAAGACTAACAGTAACACATATACGTGAAGCCTTGAGGCTCGGAGATCTATATGAAATAGATCAAGCCCTTCAGACAGCATTAAACTTATCCTGGAATGCAGCTACACTAAAACACTATGTAGATAATCGTCTTGAACAATTACGGGAACATCAGCGAATGGTACAGGAAACAGGAATAGTTACTCCACCGCCACCTCCAGAACCAGAAAAACTAGTAAAATATTCTCAATGCCTTATATGTGGAAGAATGGTTCCAAGAGAACAAATATATCTACCACCCATATGTTCAGACTGCTATAATTTAAGCAAATATCTAGTAGAAAATATAGGTACAGGGAAAGATGCAATGCAATACATATATAATGCTTTAACCAACTATCAGGCATTCCTACGATACCAACAAGAATATGCCATGCAAGAACAAATGAAAAAAATAGGATTCAAACCACCAATACCACCTGGAACATCAAATCCAAAACAAAAACAACAAGAACAATCACAATAAAAGATAAAAAAACAACTACAATATTTCAAGCAAACTAACACTAAATCTGGCTTTGGGAGCCATACCAATCTTACGGATACCTATCCTCACAATACGGGACGGTACCCCCACTTCCCTCAACAAAGCCAACAACTGTGGAACCAACGTACCCGCAGTAGCATCCCAATAAAAAGGAAAATATTTTTTCTCTTCTTTCGGTACATGTAAACGCACACACCGTACCCATTTTTCTTTCGGAGCACCAGGCCAACGCGGATGAATTCTGATTTTACCAAATTCAAAATCAACAACAGTAATACGTTTCTCCTCACCAGGTTTCAATTCTAAAATCTCGTAGGGAGGCGGCAACTCCTTCAATTTCTCCAAAGGAACAAACCAACTCAACCAAAATCACCCCCCATATATATTATACATGGATTTTTTCTGTGTTGTTTCGGGCGGCGCGGAGAAAATCCAAGTATATAGTATATACCTCATCCTATCATCGCCGCTCCAGGCGGCCGCCTTTTTCTAGCCGCCAGGGTTTGCAGATATTCTTCTATCCATTTTGGACGATATAATATTAACCGTATTCCTTCTTCTGCACACATTTTTTCGTGGAATGGGCTGCTTATAGTAGTTAGTAATACTAGTTCAATTGGTTTATCCCAGTGTTCTTTAAACTCTATTGTAGATTTAAATAGTTTTTTATATTGTTTTAATTGCTGGATCTTCCACCACTCTGGACGTACTAATGCTTCTATTATTATCACTTTATCTTTTAACAATACTATTGCATCGGCCTGTGCAGTAAAAACTTTTAACGCCCTTCTCTCAGCAGGGCTTACAGTTCTCTCCACAAGTTCTGGAGATACTGCACCCAATCTTACATTTGTTCTAAACGTTCCTGGAGGAAAGTTTTTTACAAGCCATTCCATTAAATATGGTTCATGAACTATACGATATTTTCTAACCATATTTATCCCACATTCTCTTTACAATTCTAACAATACTATATATAGCATCTCATATATAAATAATTTAAAAAAATAAATATGTGAGGTGAGAATCGGGTATGTCTTTACCTAGTCCTCCAGCAGGAATGCCTCCAAAACCAAGTCCAAAAAGATTGTTAAGCCCAGATGAATGGATTAAAAGACAAATAGAAAATTTGAAAAGTGTTGGTGAAAGCAACTATAAAATAGGTATTGCTTCACCTAAAAAGGATCCTATCTCTGCTGGTATAGCTGCACAGGCAAGATATGTTGCACAGATGAAGAAAGATGAAGTACTTGCGAGAAGAAAGGCTGGATTAGAGGCTACTAATATGGATGAATGGTATGCGTTTGCCGCAGTACTAGGTGCTCCAAGACTTGTGGACGGTGTTGTAAAGAGGATAAAGAAGGTAAATGATTTCGTTGTAAACTGGAGACCATTACTTGAAAGCCATGTCTCTGAATTGGATAAGATGAGTACTGAAACTGATAAGGAGAGAGAAGATAAGATGCTTGCAAACCTGAGAGGTCTTAAGGCATTGAAGGGTAAGTGGCGTAAGCCTACATAAAAATAGCTGTTTTTTTAAACAAATATATAAATAAATTTGGGTGGTAAATGGAGATGAGAACATATATTTTAGATAAGGCTTTTAAAAACAATACTGTCTATACTATGGAAGCAGATAAGGCGCTAATTATCCGTAAGATAGGTACAACTGATACTGGAGACGTTACAATTAAAATTGATGGAGCTGAATGTGGAGTAATAACTAAGACTATTGCACCAACACCAAGAGTATATGATCTAGACCTACCATTACTAGATTTAGGAGAACTATATCTAGTTGTACCTCCAGATAAAAAATTGAAATTTGAAGGAACTTCTTCAAGCTATTATACAAGGGTTAAAGGCAGTATAATAGATTTGGCTCCAGGTGAAGCTCTACCCGCAGTACATGTTACACGCTTCAATGAACAACCATATCATTATAAAACTTATGTAAAAGGTAGCTATGCCACTGCAGGTACTTGGACTGCGGGTACAGAGATAACATTATATAGTTTGACTCCGAAAACAAGTGAAAAATATGTGTTTAATGGATATGTAGGTATAGAGTGGACTATAACTGCAACGGCATTGGCACATGGAATAGCTGGAATAATATTCTATCTAAATGGAAAGCCACTGGATAATCTTGCAAGTGGAATGGCGCCTCTAGGAATTGATGCAATGTCTATGTATCATCCACCAACATATAATAAGAATAAAGAGCCCTTCTATCTAACAAAATATCCTATAGAGGTTCCAGGAGATATACCGCTCAAAATAACTGCTATAAATAATAGTGGAAGCGATATAACTATAGGTAGCGGTGAAAAAGTAGCAATATATCTTATAGCCGAATATCAGAAAATAGTTAAATCATAGGTGATGATCTAAGTGACTCTAAGATATTTTAAAAGCATAAACACTGGAGATATATCTGACGGCAACAGTGTAACCAAATCCTGGACACCTGACTCAGATGTAAAAATAAAATATCTATTTATAAGCGATAGAAATAAAACAGATCTTGCAGCATCTCAGGTTTGGTTTGAATTTGGAAGTGGAAACGTGCTTACCAAAGACTATGTTCCTGCATCAATACTGGGAAATAGTGTTTTAACAGCTGTACCGCTAGATGTTGAGGTTAAAAAGGGCAGTAAAATAACTATAAAGGTAACAAATGGAGAAGGAACCACTATTAATGTTGATATAGTATTCTATATAGAAAAGTGATGAAAAGTGGGTGGAATACGTACAATAGATATTGGAGATAAAGCTATAATTGCAAGAAAATTTAAAGCAGAGACACTTGAATATGAAATACCATTACCAATAGTAGTTGATAAGCAGTCAGTAACATCGGCAACACTGACTACACTGAATGGCTATGCTATATGGAAATATGCTAGATGGAAGAATATAAGTAAGGTTGAAGTAGAGCTGGAATATGAATCGGCAGGAGCTGGAGACATAGATTTATACAATATTACTGACGGTTCTAAATTGGCGGATCTGGTTGCCCCTAGTGCAGCTACTTCACATACTATATCTAGAATTGACGTTACAAGCGCTATAACTGGATTATCTGCTGATAAGACGATTGGAATACAGGCTGCAGGAGACGGTACAAATGCTATAACAGTTTATTCTGCTAAACTAGTAGTATATGTTAAGGTATCATAGAGATGGGTAAAACAATACATATACCATATTATTTGACTGCAGCTGCAGGTGCAAGTGGAACGGTCAGCCTATATACTGTTCCAGGTGGACAGAAACTTAAGATAACTAGAATAGTTATTAGATTTGAGTCAGGTACGGATGGAAAACTGCAATTGGCTTTTAAGGCAGGTATAAAGCAGGTTGCACCTGTAGAGGGAAAATATTTTGCTGGAGAAAATGTTACATTAAATCTTCCTGCAGATATAGAATATTATCCTGACTCAAGTATAGATCTATATTATAATAATACTGATCCAGGTTCATCGCATAGTGCTACAATAGTTTTAGTTGGAACGCTGGAGTAAAATATGCCAGTATATGTTGCGAAAATAACTATCCCAGCCAACACTCCATCTAGTAATCCAGTTGAGACTACAGTAACCGTTGAAGGAGATGTAATTACAAAAATCATAGTTTTGATACCTGCTGGAGTCCGTGCTCTCGCAGGTATCTCTATTTTCTATGGAATAAAGCAATATTTTCCCAGAGAAGAAGATACCTGGATTACTGGTGATAACGAAAGCATTCCGTTTGACGTATATATTAGTCTTCCAGAAAGCCCCTGCCAGCTGAAGATAAAGGGCTATAATGATGATACAAAGTATCAGCATACATTTTATCTCAGACTTGTAACTGGATGGGAGTCAGAAATATTTCCATGGAAAATGCTTTATAAAGCTATGAGTATGCTGATAAAACTGTTGAGAAGAATAGGTATAAGATAATGATAGGTGATAATTGTTGAGTTACGGAGCTCCAGACTTTACCCAAAAAGCCGATGTTAATATAATTGGTCAGACAGTCACAGTAGAAATTAAAATAGTAGGTAGTAGCATCAATTTACCAATAGATATAGTAGCGCAATCCATCGGCAATCTTAAAATCGATATTGCTGCTCAAAGTTTGAGCGAAATTAAGGTTGATATTGCTGCACAATCGGTTAGTGTTCTGAACATAAATATTAGTAGTACAAGTATAACTATACCAATTGACATTAAATCACAATCAATTGGAAACATTAAGATCGATATAGCTGCCCAAAGTGTTGGAAATTTAAACGTAAACATAGCTGCCAGCAGCATTACAATTGATATGAATATAAAGGCACAAAGCGTTGGTATATCAATTCAATCGGAGTGGCAGGTGCAGGAAGGTAATCTTAAAAACCTGTTTGGAACATTGTTGGATGTTGCTAGTGGTAGCGGTGGATATGTTATAAGCTATACTGTGCCTTCTGGAAAAACATTATATATTTATAGTGTGAGTGTCAGCAGTATGGCTAGAAGTACGACGGAACCGAGTGGTGAAGCAACATTTAATCTTACTGCTGCAGGTGTAGGGATTTGGCGTGTAGGTGTGAGTGCTGGATGTCCACACGCTATGCATAGTTTTCCTACCCCGCTTAAAGTTGCAGCTGGAAAAACAATATATATTTATGGATATAATGCATCTGATCATACTGTACATCTTACCGCAACCTTGACGGGATATGAGGTGTAGATATGGTTAGGGCGTCTAAACTTTTTAAGATGGGTAGGTTTAATAGTGCGGAGTTTGTTACGAGGGGTAATATTACTGTTGTAAAGATTTGGCGTGAGGGATGGAAGAAATCATATTATTTTAAAGTAAAAGATTTAGGGAAGAAAAGTGAAAAGATTATTGAGGATCAAGATGTTTTGGAAGAAAGGTAGGATGGGTGATAGAGGTTGAGTTTGGATAGTAGG
>Ga0209410_1000914_pt1 | contig 14106 bp, 9 predicted proteins | sample Mar14436cmmetaG_FD_184135 | JGI IMG/M metagenome (GOLD analysis project Ga0209410, IMG submission 184135) | Marine hydrothermal vent microbial communities from Guaymas Basin, Gulf of California to study Microbial Dark Matter (Phase II) - Marker... ... | reverse complement strand
GTATGGACGTTAAGATACTTTTGATAGCCCTACTTTTTGTTGCGATACTAGTTACTGCCACGCTTATACTGACAGGATATTTTAAAAAATGCATGCATGGTAATGAAAAACAGGGAGGTTTATCGGAAAAAGAAAAGGATAAAACAAAGGAACATACGACTAATCAGCAAAAGAATGAGACAAAAACTTTCCAAGAGATATTGCCAACAGGCGTCGTATCCATAAAGAGTAACAAAATAGAATTTAAGGCATACATAGACGTTCCAGAAAATTGGAACAAGAAATGTGTGATACTTGTACATGGGCTTGGAAGAAGCCATGAGGTTTGGATTAAAGATGGTACAGTTAAGGACCTTAAAAAGAATGGTTATTGCGTTCTTCTGTTTGATCTCCCGCTCCACGGAGAGAGGGGGAAAATGAAGACACTTGGGCAACTGGCATATATAATCTTACAAGGGTCAAAAGATATAGTAAATGCGGCAAATTATCTTAAGGAACATGGAGCAAAGGAAGTATATATAATCTCGAGAAGTCTTGGCAGTATCGTTACCTCTGTAGCTCTAGGCAATGGCGCCACTATTGATAAGGCCGAGCTTCTTCTAGCTGGCGCAAACCTAACATACCTATATGAGCATGGCGCAATCACAAGTAATCCTAAAGCGAAAAGTGAGATGGGTAAATGGATAAATACGCCACTTGTGAAGGAAATAGACCCTCTTTATAAATTACCGAAGTACACTGGTCAGGTACATTTCCACTGTGGAAAAAAGGATAATGTAATCCCGCCAAAAGCCTGCCAATATGCTTTCGACGTCGCAACTTCAGCATCAGAAAGAAAGCTTTTCTGGCATGATCGAGGCCACAGCATGCCAAAGGATGAATACATAGATGAAGCTCTCGATTTCTTTGGCGCTCCTCTACCTAGTGTCTCAGAGAACATGACCGTTAAAAATCCGGTTCACCCTACACCGTCTAGCCCTGAACCTGGGGAACCTCCGATATTCATACTTTTCGTATTGCATATAGAACCTAAACTTGTACATGGAGAAATGGATATGTCAAGCCCGCAGACACTAACAGAGTACAATAATGTGAAGAACGAACTTTTATGGCTTATGAATTTTGCTGATAAGGAAAATGTTAAAATGACAGGATTGTTTAACGGTTGGTACATGCAGTTAGCTCTGAGACAAAACGATCTTTCTCATTTAAGCACTTTCTTGAGTAAGGGCCATGAGATTGGAACACATGCCCATAATATATGTTATAATTCCACCAGTGACAAATGGTATGTCTGTCCGAGTAACCCTGACCAGTGGTTTAGAGACGCTAAAATAGCAGTCGACAAAGTGTTGTCAGCGGTCGGTAAGGGATCTAACAGGGCTATGTGTGCAATGTTTCCGAGAGGCCAGTATCAGAACGAGTGTAGTCTAATGAGTAAATACGGATATGATATAGGTGTTGGTAACAGGCCTGAGATAGCAATAAACTTCTTCGACCATATCGTGTGGAATCCTTGGAGACCTAAATGTATAAATGACTATGACCATTCTCTAGAGGAAGACTTTAACACGCCATTTGTGAGCATTGATCATAGGGCACAAATAGGATCTTCTATGTCTCATGGTGTCGATTCCACCGTGAAGACCCTTAAGAGACAGTTTCTCATGGTATTCCTAGAATGGAAGGTTAGAGAAGTATATGATTTTGAGGACAAGACCTGGACATGGGGTGTTGTTCATCATCCAAATTATGGTTCACGGTATAATAATGATATAGAGCAGTTCTTTAAATGGCTCAATAGGTATTTCATAAATGTAAAAACACCGAAGGGAAACATTATTGCCGTACACTCTACAGCATCACAGGTAGCCGATGTATACTACAAGTGGGAACGGAAACATCCAGGTAGATCATCCTTTAGCTATGTGAATGGTGATCTATATCCATACCTGACGGAGTTTGCGAAGAACAAGTTAAGCAACTCCATATACCAGACAGAAGTACAATATTCACCTAATATAGTACTTTTCATACTAACTGAGAATTCAGGCAAAAAACTCATAGTCGTATGGAATAAAAACGGCACTAGTACTAAGATTGACCTTTCGAGCTATTTCATGGGTGTAACTAAAGTAAACGTCTGTAGACCATGGGGTGCATGCTACACTAGACCAGTCGATAAGATATATGTAGGCGATCTACCCCTACTTGTAGAAGAACCATGATCTTTTTTCGATAATGATTTTAAAAAATCAAAAATGGATTAGTAAACCTCTGATAAGAGACCTTCAACTCTATCTAGTAGTCTAGATGCTGCCTCAAGCTTAGCGATAGCATTCATATAGTTCCGTCTACTTGCCTCACTCATAGCTTCATCATAAAGCTGTTTGGCCCTATTCACACGTAACTCAATTTTTGAAACATCTTTTCCCTCACTCTTGAGAATATCGAGCTCCTCTTGGATCGTTATTATTCTTGACTGAACGGACGTAGCCAAGTTATTTACTTCTTCCATACTTTCTCTAACTTGCCGAATTCTCTCTTCAACCTCATGACGCAAACTATCCTCAGTACTTTTTATAATATTAGCAACAGTCGAAGCCAGATACCCAGCATTACCAGATAAAGCATTATCAAAACTCTCCTCAACCGTCGAAATAGTCGCATCCACGACACTCCCACCAGTCAAGATTGAACCAAAAAACCTTAGTCCAGTTTTAGCAAATTCCAGCGTCCTGTGACCCACATCCTCTTTCACCTCAAAGGTAACGAGAAGATCATTATACTGAGGATAAATCTTTATATTTGCAACCTCATGCTCGTGGCGAACATTTATCTCCGAGAACTGTGGACCAAAAGTTCTGTTCATGACCTCGATGCCAGCTGTGGAGAAATTATTTAGAAGCCTGTCAAAATACTCCCTATAATACTGTCCTAATCCAACTATTCTATAACTATACGTCATCTTATATCATTTTAAAGAATATTGCAAAAATACTATAAAGATTTATCCTTTATTTTAGAAAAACTCGAATTTTTACATAGAAAGCAGCTTCCAGCTAAAAAGCCTATAAGTAACAGGGTATCACACATACTCCTCAACTCTAGACCCAAGAACAAAAAGGAGTAGGTCATTCTGATAGAGAACGGTATTAAATATTTTATATCTCCAATATAATATGCCATAGCTTATTGTGAAAACAACAACAGAGGTTAACAGAAAGGTAAAAAGAGCTACTTAACCAGTCTAAGCTCTATCCTAGGGAACCTCATGACTCTGTGATCAGAAGGCCTGTCGAGGTAAGTATAGATGAACCACCTTTCGAGAAAACTTTGAGGAGGATCGAGAAATTACCCTTCTACATTTTGAAAATTGAAAACTATAGGATTATAACTTCGATAGATCACAGAAGGATAGCATAGCAGTCCTATTAGTCGAGCACAGAAATAGTATACAGGAAAATCAAATAAATGAACCTACTAAAGACTGGAATCATGCTAGGATTGATATCTTCCCAGCCTAAACTGTAAGAATTAAATATGGAGAGGATGATAACTTCCACTGACGAAACTATTCGAAAACTATATACAGGAGTATAGAGAAGAACGTAGAAGTTTTAGATAAGAACCGTTTAGGAGAAACTAGAATTCGATAAATGCATGACATAGGCATTCTGTGTTTGTTAGTTGTTTCTGAAGGATCTGTATTGGGAAATAAAAAGGTGTATATACACACTTTATTTTTCTAAAGCACCATAGAGATAAGGTTATGATCGGATAAAGACAGGGAAAATATATGATTAAAGGATGAGTTCCTCTAGGAATTCGCTAGGTCGGAGTATCTTGACTCTATGTTCGAAGAGATTCACTCCGCGTTTCTCATCTCTTAGATCCAACAAGTCTTTATCGATCGTGACCAGATAGTCGGCCTTTGCCTCATAGGCTATCTCTAGGAACTTATTGTCGTCAGAATCTCTACACATTAAAATACGTTTCTTTGGTTTAATGAGGACAACTCTGCTATTCACGAGGATGTAAATTAGTATAGCTATTTCACTCCTTCCCCCTAAAAGCCTCGCGATCCTCTCACTTGTTAAGACTTCATATAGCTCCTCCATAGCTTTACACGAGGAGTATGCTCTGAATGCTCCAGACAGCATAGCTTTAACTACTCTCGCCGGAGCCGTTTCAGGCTTCCCTAAAACCGACGCCACTATAACGCTTGTGTCAACTACCACTCTCTTTCTCATCCCGGATCTCCTTAACTAGTTGGACGACCTCCTCCTCGCTGAGACGCGGACTGACCTCCTCTACAAGCTTAAAGTATCTTTCTATAAGCTCCAGCGTAATCTTGATCCTTATCTTAGGAAGAAACTCCTTGATCGTTTCCCGCATGGCGTAGTTGATGAAATCACTTCTGTCTTTGAAAAACCCAAGCTCCACAAGTATATCAGCTATCTTAACGATACCTCTCGGTACCCTAACAGTCACATGAACCCTCCCTCCATTCCTCAACACAACCACCACTTTATTGTGTTACAAATGTAGCACATATATCTTTCTCTTCATCGTCTTACTTTTAAAAGTGTACATACTCTCTTCTTCTAAAGAACATGAAGACCGTTCTATAGCGTAGTACTTTCACTCCCTGCTCTAATTCCAAGTTGAAATATAGAAGATTAGGATAATTTCATCAGAAGATGATGCATATGACATAAACCCATGATTGATTAAGACTAAATTGTCTCCTAGATAATATGATAGTGTAAGAGAGTTTTAAACAATTATTGCTATGGTTTACCCGCATACTATCGCATGTCTCTTATAAGAAATAGCTGAAACAATACAACCATATTGAAGCGTCAAAAGAGTTGTTGGGCTGAGGCTGGAGGGGAACTAAGGAAAAGAGATGTAAGACAGGCAACTGAGAAGGTTTGGGGAGCGGTAGCACTAACGGTTAAAACTTATGCCCTATGGAGAGAGAGAAGAAGCCTTCCTACTCATCGCGATCTCTGGGAGTATAAATAAATCATGGCTGAAGAGATAGGCAAATGGGTTAGAGTACCATTCCAACAAGAGACGCATACGTGGTTCTACGAGAGCTAACCTGCCTATATAGGCGAGACTAAACCGTTTAAAAGTTCATAAATACAAAAAATACCTAGGAATTCTCAGAACCACCTAGAACAACATCACAATCACTTATTCTAGTTTGTATGACGAATGAGAGACATGTCACGTCTCTATGTGTTGTATATCCTCTAATCCTCCCTTTCAATCTGTGTTGAAATACTTTAAAATTTTGACTAGTTAAATAATTGTTTTCTTGGAAATATTCTTTGATATTTTAGTTTATTCGATGGTAATATCGATTTTAAATAAGCCTAGTCCTTTTTCGTCGAGTCTCCATGCTGCGTACTTTATTTTTTCAGGGGGTGAATAGCTTAGTATGAGCCATATTTCTTCGGGGCATTCTATCATCCTTTCCATGTCGTTCATTGATGGGATAACGCTATCTCGGTAGTGGCTATGGAAGAGCCCAAGGTATTCGAGTCCTTGCTTTTTGGCTTTTAATATTTTGTCCATCCACTCCTTTTCGTCGATCCAGAAACTCTTTGTGGAACCTAGGATATTATTTATCTCGATAGCCTTGAGAGCAAAAGCTTTTTCACCGGATATTTTACCGAGTAATATTCCACAAGCTTCAATCGGGTAGCGAGATTTTATAATTTCTATGATATTCTCTAGGACATTTTTCTTTAGCATGAGCCTATTGACCTTTTCCTGTAAACCAATAATGGATACAGAAGTTTTATACACAGTCTTTTTAACGGTATTATGGTAAATAAGATTTTCAAGGTTACGGTTTAAAATATGTGATGACGAGAATGAATCATTTTCTCCTTAGCTTGGAAAGTTTATACTGGAGGTTTGAGAGTGTTTCAAGGGAGAATATTTTGGCCGTTACCACTATCACGAGTATAGTTGTAACTATGGATGCTATAATATAGAGGAAGGTCTCATACGGTAGCATTCCAGAGACAGCCTGCTTTATCAGGATGACGGGTTGCGTAAGAGGTATTATATAGAGTAGGTAGACTATTGGACCAAGATTGGAAATATTCGTAAAAGCTAACATCATACCTGGTATGAACACCAACATTGAGAGAGGCCCTACCATCGTTCCAGCTATTCGAGTATCACTACTTAAGGCTCCTATAATAATTCCTATAGCAGCTGTAAAGAAAGTTGTTGCAATCATGCTCGCTATAATATAAGTCATGTCTAGTGGAGAAATTATGGCTTGCACGGATATCTGTGGCGCTCCCATAAACGCTGGCTGTGTAAGCACATGCATATAGAGAACAAAACCTACTATGCTAAAGGCAGAGCCTATAGCTGCAACTATGAAGGAACCTATAAGTTTTGATAAGAGAATTTGAGTCTTAGTAAGTGGCAGTGTCAGTAGAGTCTCTAACGTTTTTTCCTCGTTTTCTACCGCCATCGATGTTGCTGTCATCTGCATTATCGTTACAGTTATCATCATTAGTATAATCGGTATTAGGAAAGATCCCAACGCCAGGGATGCTAAGATAGCATGAGGATTACCCACTAGTATCATTCTCTTACCGTAAATGTAGCTTGCTTCAACTTTATTAAGAGGATTTACTACAACTACAGGCTTAATATCTGTTCCTTCGAGAATCTTCTCTCTAAGGTAATCGTCTATCAAATCCATAACCCTCTCCGCCTTAACTGAGGTACCTATGAACGATATCTCTTTTACTATTGTAATTGAGACTATCTTAACAGGTTCCTTCGCTCTTAAACTTTCTGTAAAATTGCTCGGAAAGACTATGATAACCTCAACATTTGAATTCCTCCTTAAAGCATCATTAATGATACTCTTTATAAATTCTCTGCTATAGATCTCACTGCTTTCGGGTTTAGAAATCTCTAGCTCCAGAAGTTTTATCTTATATTCCGTACCTTTCTCATTCAGGAAACCAATCAATTTTTCGGCTTCTGATCCTTCATCCAGATTTACTACAGCTAGTTTAAGTGTCGCCTTTACCGCCTGCTCAACAGCAGATTTCATGGGTGCGGAAATAACTAAACCCATCGCAGGCAGTAGCACGATAGATATTATGAACGGTATCCATATTCTCGGGTCTCGGACAAGATCCTTGAACTCCTTTAATATTAACTGTTTAGAAAAGAGCTTCATTCAGCAACACCTCGTACTAGGCTAATGAAAAGCTCCTCTAGATTCTTGACAGAATATTTATCGAGGAGCTCATCTACATATCCCTCAGCAAGTATCCTTCCTCGGTTAATTAGAGCGACCTTTTGACAGATATCCTCTACCTCCACTAAGTTATGGCTTGACATCAATACAGTGGTACCAAACTCCTTTGAAAACTCTGTTATGATGCTTCTAACCTCCCTAGAATATATAACATCCAGACCCGCCGTAGGCTCATCTAGTATGGTCAACCTAGGCTTCACCATCAAAGCCCTTGCTACCTGTACCCGCCTCTTCATACCCTTACTGTAAGTCTTCATCTTGTCATGGATCCTATCGCCTAGACCAGATATTTTTATACCTAGCTCTAATGCCTCCTCTGCGTCGCTTCTGTTTTCAAAATATATTTCAGCTATCATTCTAAGAAACTCATAGCCTGTAATGTTACGGTATGTTCCAGCATCCTCTGGCAGGTATGATACCATACGCTTAAGCCTGTCTTGGTCACTTATAGGATCTAGTCCGAAAACCTTAACTGTTCCAGATGTAGCGGGGATCAAACCAGCAACTATCCTGAAGGTCGTTGTCTTACCAGCACCATTAGGTCCTATTAAACCATATATGTCCTCTATCCCAACAGTAAATGATACATCTTTGAGAGCGGGCAGAGCGCCATAGTATTTCGTCAGTTTTAATGCTTCCACAGCCTTCATAAGACTCTTGATAATAATAATTACAAAGTTAATTAATTATACCTTTAATTTATGCTGACTATAATATATTATTGGTTTGAAAAATTTCCTCTACTAGTCTAGATATCTAAAAAATAAAAATCTCATGTATAATTATAGTGTTCTAATTTATTGTACACAAAAATGCTTAATTTCATCAAGTAATATTCTGTATACGAGGATGCGTATGACAACAATGAAATTTCTTGTTGTAATTATCCTACTAGCCCTCTTCGCTAGTTCTGTTGCCATCATCTATCTTTCTCAGAAAAAAGATACTGAGAACGGGGATACTACTTCAGGTAATCAGGGTACTGGTCAGGATATCATAGCTTATAACTATAATATTTTCAGGTACACTGCGAATGAAGTATATGTTGAGAATGCGAATGCTCCACAGTATGATCTTCCAGTAGATCTATCTAAGGTAAAAAATATTGAACATATTATACTTTCTCCTGAAGCCAAGGATTTTCTCGAAAAGAACGGTTTTGTTGTGGTGCCTGGAAAAATCGATGACCTAGCGGAATTCTACAAGAGCTTGGAGAAAAATGGTTTTCCCGTTTTTATAACAAGCGACTCGGTACTCTTCGTATATCATACGTTTTTCGACATGATACTAATAGATCTTGAGGAAAAATACTTCGTAAAGATACTTAATTCGCTCCTTTCAAATGTTCTAAAGGAAGCAGATAGACTCTACAATAATCTACCAGAAAACACTTTTGCAAAAACCGCAACCAAGCTTGATATAGCCTTTCTATCTGTAGCATTAAAGCTTCTAAATCCCGAAGCCCGCACACCAAGCTACGTTGGAACGCTAGTAAACGAGGAGCTTAACCTGATCTTAGGTGCAAATCAACCACAGGCCATAAGTCCAATTTTCGGATATAAAGAAGATTATACACAGTATAAACCTAGAGGCCATTATACGCTTAACAAGACTCTCGAAAGGTATTTTAGGACTATGATGTGGCTTGGAAGGATGCGTTTCGAAGCACAGGATCCCATGGATCCTAGTCTAGCTAAGATACAGACGGCTCAGGCATTGATACTGACATATCTTATGCTATCAACGCGAGTAGATAACTCGACTGCCTTAAATCTATGGGAGAAAATATATCTACCGACATCTTTCATTGTCGGAAGTTCAGACGATCTTACGTTCTATGATTATATCAAAGTTATGAGAGAAGTATACGGAGAGTTTTCTCCAGTCGAGGTTAACGACGCTAGTAAACTAAAGGAGTTTATGGAAAAGATAGTTAAACTTGATAAGAGCAGGATAATATCCTCTCCCATTTTTCCCGAAGAGAAGAGAAGACTTGTAGGACTAAGGTTTATGGGGCAGAGGTTTATACTTGACGGTTATATCCATCAACAGCTCTGCTACTCTAATCTACCAACGCGTTTTAGAGTAACAGGATTGGATATAATGGCGGCACTAGGATCGGAGAGAGCTTTCTGTCACCTAGAACCAGAATTCAAAAAACACGTTGGGTTTAAGGAAAAATTGCTTAGCATAAGGGAGAATCTTACGAAACTGACACAGGAGAATTGGACCTCAACACTTTATATGGGATGGCTTTATAGTTTAAAGAGTCTTCTAGTGAAACCAGGTAAGGGATATCCTACTTTCATGACCACTGTAGCATGGCAAGATAAGTGTCTTAACACCGCGTTGTCGAGCTGGGCACAGCTGAGACATGACACTATACTCTATGCTAAACAACCTTATGCTGAACTAACAGCCATACCGCCGAAACAATCTGATCTAGGGTACGTGGAACCTAATACGTCACTGTACTCTAGATTAAGAAACCTTGCACAAGCTACGAAAAACGGGTTATCCAAACTGGGTTTAATAGACAGGAGAATGGACTATAAGCTTAAATCCTTTATAGAGCTTCTCAATGATCTTCTAACTATATCGCAGAAAGAACTTTTAGGAGAAAAATTGAGCAAGAAGGAGCAAAACCTCATTAAGAATTACGGTTACATTCTTGAGAGTCTCTTGACGCTAAGAGAACCAAAAGTGAAAGATCCTAGGATAATAGCGGACGTCTTCACGGAACCTAACTCCAACATGGTTTTAGAAGTAGGAACCGGATACTTCGATAAAATATTGGTAGTCTATAAAACACCAGACGGAGATCTGTATATTTCGGTAGGCGCGACAATGAGCTATTACGAATTTTACTGGCCGCAGACTGATAGATTAACCGATGACCAGTGGAGAAAAATGATTGAAGAAAATAGACAACCGCCTCAGCCGGAATGGGTAAGGTATTTTAAGGTAATAAATGTAGAATCTACGTTTCAAGGATGAAAGCCTGAGGCTTTCCTAACTCTCTGTATACCCTTTTTGTAAAGTCAAAGATTTTTTCTGCCTCTTCTTTGGATAAACGAGAACGTGTTGGACTTAACGGATACTTTATGTGTAGAGTCCTTGGAGCTATTAGAGCGGCCACTTCAGGTATGTCTGCGTACTTCAGCATATGTGGCGGAAAGATAGAGGCAGGATAGTCGAATCCTTTGTCAGATTCGTATGTTGCTAACATACGCTCCAAGCTAGCGCTAGCTATCCTACTATCTAAGGCAGCAGCGAAGAGAGCTATCAGTGAAGCGGTATCTTCGGCCCATATTTCAATACCCTCCTTAGACACATCCTTTCTACTCATGATATAGTCAATAGCCCTTAGGACATCGTATACCCTCATACCGAGTATATGTCTATCTATAACAATGGAATTCCTAGCGGCCTTAACCTCCTCATAAGACGTTTCACCCGCTCCACGGTAATCCAGCGCCATAACCAATCCTCCTTTAGCAATATACTCGCTTGCCATCCTTGTTGATAATATTCTTGCTTTTCCAAACGCGCCGAGAGAGGTGAGACAAATTATCGGACGAAGAAGTCGTTCGGTGTTAGAGGGTTTTAGTACGATAGATGGAATTATGATATCAAGTTCACTTCTGAACGTCAGTCTTTCGATGGCTACATTGCCATAGGTACGTTCATCTATTATTCTAACGTCAAGATCTCCTTTTTCTGGAAAACCTCCGAAAACCTTCTCAATAATAGCATTCCTTAACTCGTCTCTTAAGCTTATCCACCTCTTTATATCTTGAATAGGTCTTTTTCTTCTAAGCCGTAAAACCTCTTCATAAAATATCTTGTTTATAGTAACGGCATCCCTAGGAGGCTCTTTGAGACAATAAAGATCATATCCTAGCTCTAGTTCCAATTCTAGCCTCGGTTCCGGTTCCTCCCTTTCAATTCCCATGAGCCACTTATCAAACCATGAATACATAGCCTCTCTCATTTCGCGGTTATAATCATGCACTGTATACGATTCAAACATGGCAACTTTGTCTCCAGCACCAAGCAATTCGTATACCTTTTTAACCCTTAGAAAAGCCTTCCTGGCCTGGAGAATAGAGAAGATTTCGTCTCTTATCCCGCTCAATATTAATAGTGGTCGTGGCACTATCGAAGCTAATACGTCTGACACATCAGCAAAGCGTAGCATGCCTGGTATACATTCGCAATAGCATCTACCTGAAGCAACCTGATCCTCAAAAATTTCTGTCGAAACGGTTGGCACCGCAACTTTTACTCTCTCATCTAAAGCTGCAAGATACATAGTCTGGTTTCCTCCACCAGATGCACCTGTTACACCTATTCTTTCAGGATCAACCTCCTTTCTACTTTGTAGGTAGTCTATTGCACGCATGTTATCCCAGAGAAGCACACCTTGGAGGGTCATACCTACCAGTGGTAACCATGCTCCATCAAGATGACTGCCTTGAAACTTTCTTTCACCATAGCCAAACTTGTCAATGCTTAAAACAACATAGCCTCTCTTAACAAGTCCTATACATGTAGCTTGTACTATCTCTTGAGTCTTAGCATAAGGAAAATGACCATGAACTCTTAAAATTGCGGGAGCAGGAAACTCAGCCTTCTGCGGTACATAAAGATTTCCTGTTACTATAAAGCCAGGGCGACTTTCAAAGATAATTTTCTCAATCATATAATCATTCCTATACAGTTTGTCAACAACCTTGGCTTTTAAATCCGTTCTTTCCTCAGGAAAAGTGCCCATAGCTTCTCGAAGCTTTTCCTTCATATCCTTAAGATAAGATTTCAGCTTAGATGCATCTTCCCAGAAGACTGGCCTACTCTCCCTTAATTCATAAGCTATTCTAGCGAAGTGTTCAGCTAACATTTCATTATAATCAGTATCAAGAACCTTTATCCGAAGAAAATCGATCTCCTTTCTCATAGTTATATAAGCTACTTCATAAGAAATAAATCCTATGCTTTGAAGATACTTTGCGGATTATAGAATCTTCTTAAATTTGAAAATATACGTCACTTGTTAAAATAGAAAGATGATATCGAGTCCTAGCTCATTGGAAGCATCTTTGATTCTAGTTTTTATCTCCTGATAATATTGGAGGTAAGTGTATTCGCATTCAAGAATCGGCCTAATATCAGTCCATAATCCAACTCTTTTAAGAGCACTCCGAATGTAAGGTAAATTACCATATTTTATATTAAGTGTATCAACCATCACCCTGTCAACATTTATCTCTGCAAGCTTCTCAAGTAGAGAGTCTAGCCTCTTCTCACTTATTATAGGAATAAAAGGAGCTATAAATCCAAAAGTGTCAATACCATTCTCCTTGAGAATCTCTAAAGCCTTTAATCTCCTTAGGGGGCTAGGTGCTTTAGGCTCTAAAATACTTGAAAAACTTTCATCTAAAGTGGTTATTGTGAATCCTACCTCTACATTCTCCATACGCTTTAGTATATCTATATCTCTTAATACGAGATCGGATTTTGTGAGGATTATAACGCTAAAGTTCGTTCTAGAAAGAATCTCAAGAGATCTACGAGTTATAAGGTATTTCCTTTCTAGTGGCTGGTAAGGATCAGTAACACTACTTATTAGTACAGTACCTTCTGGAAGTCTTCTTACTTCAGAAGCTAGAATCTTAGGAAGATTTATTTTTACGTGTACAAAATCTCCCCATTCCTTATCTGTTTTAGCATATTTGCACATGAACCTGGCATAACAGTATAAACATCCATGCTCACAACCCACGTAGGGATTCAAAGCATAATCTACATCATATATACGACTCTTTACTAGAGCCGATTTGGCTTTCACCCACTTAACTTCCAATATTACTTTCACCATTCTCTTTAAGCTCAACATATATCTCCTGTAAGATATCTTTAAAATAGTTATGCAAAAAGAGCTCAGAAAAAAGAAGTTCATCAAAAAGGTTAAGAAACGTATCCCATGGCTGGCCCATACGACGGAAGATACTAAAGATATTTTAGAGCTTGTTCCCCCGAGCCAAAACCTGAAAATTAAAGTACCTAGAGGCTCCTTATGCTTGATTTGTAGAGGTACAAAACTGTTATGTGGAAAGAAGAAATGCCCCATATTAGCAAAATATTATTCCTTTATGAAAATAAGAGAAATGATAAATACCGTGGATCTTGAAGGATCATCTCCTCCAGACGTATTTGTAGGCCGAATAGGATATCCTTATGTTTATGCAGGACCTCTTATGCCGCCATTTAGGGGAGATACTACAATATTATCGAGAACCGAACATTGGCTTACAAATGACATTTCAATAGAAAATATAATTGACTATAGGGTAAAACTTGTACGAGGAAAATTCCTTGTCAATGTTTCTAAACCTGAAAAAGCGGGACGCCTGCTTGATGTAACACGCGAACTAGCATTATCGACAAGATACGTTGACGGCGAAATGCTTCTCAAAAAACCGCCTTCAGGATACATGCTGTTGGACGACAATGTACAACCGATGGGCCCCTCGGCACCCATTACAGAGATAAAATTAGAAACAACGAAGACGGATCCCCGCTTAGAGAAGGTATATTACGATGATGATCTACTGGCACGAGATGCAATACTCGAATTATACCACAATAAGGTTTATGTTTCCTCTATACAGAGAGCTTTAAGCGTAGGTATTTTAGGTTTGAAAAAGAGACGTAGTCTAGTCCCAACAAGATGGAGTATCACAGCAGTGGACAGTATTATTTCTAGGTTTCTTAGAGATAATATGATTAAATAC
>Ga0209410_1000912_pt1 | contig 14114 bp, 1 predicted proteins | sample Mar14436cmmetaG_FD_184135 | JGI IMG/M metagenome (GOLD analysis project Ga0209410, IMG submission 184135) | Marine hydrothermal vent microbial communities from Guaymas Basin, Gulf of California to study Microbial Dark Matter (Phase II) - Marker... ... | reverse complement strand
TCCCAGAAGGCACCACCGTATATTACAAGATTATTGCATATGATTATTCCGGGAACGTTGCTGTGGAGGATAATGCTGGAAGCTCTACTACACTTATACTGTGGTTTCAGGGTTCCCGTCTGAATGGGTGCTTCTTCTCGCCCTAACAGCCGTTATTGTTGTAGCCTTCAAATTTAGAAAGAAATTTCAAAAAGCGCTCATAAATAAGATTTTTGTGGCTAGCCTCCTAGATAACCGTTTCAGGGCTGTAGCTTCTAGGCGCAAGAGTTTCATTCACATGAAGCCAACCAGAACATCGCGGCCTCCAATTTGAGGATCGCCGCTTCATATCCAGAGAGAAGCAACTCGGAGAGTCTTGGACTATGTAAACGGTTTTAACCGTCCCATTATTCTTTAGTCGACCCTAACCATCGGTTAGTCTGTTGATTAAGAGAAACATCAGCAGCTTCCAACAGCTCTATGTGAACAAAAAGAAGAGGCGGCGAGGCTTTATACCCAGCTCCATCAGGTTGCATGTCTGATAGAGAGGCACACATTATAGGCTTCCGAGGGCCTCCTCAATTATGATGAATCGAGTCGTGAAATGAAAGGAAAAAGAGATCTGCATGATAGCGTTTTTCCTTATTTCTTGATTATTACTTTCGGTCTTCTTTTTATGGCGACTATGGCTGCGGCTATGGCTACACATGCTACTATGACCATTGCCATCCACATCCATGAGGGTAGTGCTGGTGGCGGAGCTGCAACTTGGACATTGAAACTCCAGTTTATGGTGGCGAGGTTTCCAGCCTTATCTCTCACCGATATTGAGATCACATGCTTTCCTTTGGATAGATCTTCCTCTGGGATATATGAGATTAAGCCTGTTTCTGGGTTAAATGTCGGCTCTACGGTCTCTCCGTCGATCTTCATGGTTATTGTTGAGGGGTCGACTCCTAGGCCCATATCTGATATTGTTGCGTTAATAACTGGTTTAGTTTCTTCTATCGTTTCGTTTGGCGGTGGAGCAATTATGGTTATCTTAGGTGCTACGATGTCTTGGGCTGCTATGGCGTAATATGATAGGCTTGGAGATTCAGCCCTATAGAAGAAGTGAGTCTCATTCTCGCCGATCAGCTCAACCGGTATGCTGACCCAAGCCTCTCCAGTATATCTGAGCATCTCTATATGGTCTCGATCAGTCTCGGAGCTGGCAACCCATTCCTTCTCAATCTGGAACCATATGGTCATGTTTGAAATCGTATCTTCTGTTATGGTCTCATTTCCAGCCTGAACGAGGATGCTTATGTATCTCCTAGCTATCAGGTTGGTGATCTCTGGAACTTCCTCAGGCACCTCGGTATAGCGCTTAAACATTACGTATACATCTCTCTTGACCTCCTCGAATCTGATAGCTAACTTAGAAACGTCGACGTCATTCACTATGATGAACGCCTTCACTCCTTCAAGTACTATTGGAAATCTTACTTTGAACTGTCTCTTAACGCCGGCTTCTGGTTTAATCTGGACGGCCTCCTTCATGATCGTCTCTGGTAGAACGGTAACCTTTAATGTGTCAATGTTGAAGGCTCCATCTACATCTGTAACTTTCAGTGTAACCGTGTAGTTTCCAGGCTCCATGTAGGTATGGGTTACTATCATACCGGTAGCTATAGTCCCGTCTCCTAGATACCATGTGAAGTTTAATGGGTCTTCTCCCGGATCCGTTGATAATGAGCCGTTTAATGTTATTTCTCTTCCCGCAACCGTTATTATGTCTGCTCCAGCCTCAGCTATTGGAGGCTTGTTCAGAACTGAGAATATTATCGACTTTGAGCTCTTCATGGCTCCTGTTGCCAGTTCAGCCGTTATTGTTGTTGAGTTCAGCCTTGAAACTGGGAATTTGTAATTGAACGTTGTGAATCCGCTGATCTCCACGGTTTCGGTTAGCAGTATGTCGGCTCCACAGTATATGGTTATATTTGACTTTGAGGTTCCATAGGCTGAGACCGTTATTGTCATCTCCTCATTCTCATAGTATGCTATCTTATCCAAGGAGACCGAATCCACCACTGAACCCTGAATATTTATGTGTCTCACTCCAACGGTTAGCGTTGTGTTCTCTCCGTAGTAGACTCCTAATATAAGCCTGTATGCTCCTGGCATGGTAGGCTCCATTGTTAATGGCATTTCTATCTTGTTCTCGCCTGCTGTGAAGTTCACCTCCATCTTATTGAAGTATGTTAAGAGGACTCCCCGCGGGCAGTATACCCAAACCTTCAGGTATCCCTTGAAGTCTCGATTTGCGTCGATCGTTATGGTGGCCTTAACGGTCTCGCCTGGAATGTAGGACTCCTTATTGAAGGCGACGTTTACAATTCTGGCTGAGTATCCTATTATGTCGATTCTGTATGTTATAATTACGTCTAGGATTGAGGCTTCAATTAGGTATGTGCCGGATGCAACTTCCGGTATCTTGAAGGTTGCTGAGAATGTTGTTGCGGTTGATGTTATGTTTATGGTTTCGGTGTAGTTTAGGAATGTGAGGGTCATCAACCCTTTGATTGTGCTGTTCACGTATATGGTTACGTTCTCACCTATCATGTATCGTTCCTTATCACTCCATATTCTGACATCCTTTCCAGCCGTGTGGAGATAAATTGAATCTATGTATAGGGATCTCCCAGAATGCTTAACCACGTATATTGAATAGAAGAGCTTCCTTCCTTCCTCGGTGACTGGAACTGTGAAGTTTATTATGGTTGAGCCATAAGCTGTTAGGTTGAAGTATTTAGTCTCCTCATACCCATTGAATTGGATGACTATCGAGGCGTTCGGTACGCTGAAACCTCTCAGGTTGGTTATATTAAATATTAGGGTTGCGTTCTCTCCAGGCTCATAGAGAACCTTATCAGTTTTAACATCAACCGAAACCTTGAATCCATTAAACCTGAAGTATGTCTCGTTCACAAACCCGTTGATGCTATATATTAGTCTCAGCTTGCCCTCAACCAAATCGTCTGGTAGAGTTATGTTGAAGACGAATGTGACGGTCTCATTTGGGAGCAGAACCGCCGACTTGGCTCCCTCATATTCTCCTGGAACCTCAACGTTTAGGGTCGCTACGCCAGCAACCATCCCCACATTCGTCACATTAAATTTGGCTATGATCACCTCACCTAGATCGTAGCTCTCCTTAAGCGGATATAGTTCAACCTTGAATTCCGGCTCATGAATTGTGAATGGGAAGCTGCTCGTCAAAACCGGTTTGCCATCCTTCGTTATGGTTAGGGTTAGGTTATAATCTCCAGGCGGTATGTTTGGAACCGTGAATGTGAATACTGTTCTATTCTCGCTGAAGGCCGGTATATTTACCGCCGTCTCAGCTTGATAGAATCCCGTGCTCCAAGTGAGCATACCTGAGAAGTTGAATGGAGCCATATTTCTGACAGTTATCGTTATGTTCATCCTTCCGAGACCTAGATCCTTTATTAGGGCTGAGGCTGATAAGCGGACTCTCCTCCAAACCTGGAATCTCAAACTTCCAGATCCCATTGTAGAGTTGTATGATAGTGTGTAGTTACCCTCAAGGAGGGTGAGGGTGATGAACCTCTGTATCGTCTCATTGACTGGGACATAAACCTCCTCGACCATTGATTGACCATTCACCGTTATCGTTATGTTGAAGGTTGTATCTAAGAGGCCAGTATTCGTTACGTTGTACGGTATGGATATGAGTCCTTCTGGATATATCTCCTCTGGATAGAATCTTATCTCAGCCTTCTCCCCTTGGATTACCTCTATCTCCCTAGACCATGTTATGTCTCCAGTTACAGATATCGTTATCACAGTATCATTAGATATTGTGAATTCTTCAGTTATTATGGCTGAGGCGTTTATATCAAGCCTTATCCGGCGGGTTCTCCCATCCACCTCAAGGTTTATGTCTATTGGAACCGGGCAGGTATTCCTTATTCTGACCGTCACATTGAAGGGTCTTCTACCTACAACTGTTGGAGCTGTAACATCTATCTCAGCCGTAGGCTCAACGACTATAACTTCCTTCTCTGCATATGCTCCTGGAAACTCAGCTGAGAATATTGTTGTATTTGTTATGGTTACGTTCAATCCGTATCTGTACGTCTCACCTGGCTGGAGGGTTATGTTGAGGGCGTAGATGACATCTGATCCAGACTTGATCGTTAATGTTCCCTCTGAGGGTATTGGGGCGTAGTTCGTGACCTCGCCGCTTATCTGGGCTTCCATTCCAGCCTTGTAGTAATCTCTGTCGGTTCTGATCGTTAGGGCTACGTTCCTCTCGTATGCTTTGAACGTTGTCCTGTCAGTGGAGATTAGCTGACCCAGCTGAGAGACTAGGCTCACAGTTAATAGGAACTCTCCAGCCGCATTCGTCGGTTCGATACTCTCTGTTATGAGGAAGCTGGTTACTGGAATCTCCGCAGTCAGTATTGGAGTTACAAGTCCCATACTGAACCTTGTAACTCCCTGCCCAGTTGCGAGCCAGAGAACATTATCCCTAAAGCATAGATCATACACTTCATTGTTCGTTAATCCATCCTCAACAGTGTATGTTCTCCACTCTCCGTTGTCGAGGTTGAAAACTGTGACTCCTCCACCTTCCCATCCATAGCAGAACCAGACCGTTGAACCGTAGCCCCTAACCTTCATAACCGCGTCTTTGGCTAAGCCGGAATTCTCCACATCATAGTGTGTCATCTCTCCAGTTTCAAGGTCTATCCTCGTCACACCTGAAGCATACCACTCATATGAAACCCAGACCTCACCATCTAACACCGTTATCGACATAACCGAGTCGGATTTCAATCCGTCCTCGGTCGTGTACGCTGTCCATTCTCCAGTCTCAAGGTTGTAGTGGAGTACTCCATTATAGTATGTTGCAAGCCATAACCCATCTTGGGATACAGCTATATCCATCACGACTATGTCTTCCCTGATAGTCTCCCATCTATCCTCAGCTGGGGAGTACTTGCACAATCCACCCCAAGTCCCGATCAATAGCCAATCCCCAAGAAGAGCTAGAGCACGGACATCATCATCCGGAAGGCTCGAATTCTCCGTCGTGTAAAGGGTTAGGGAGTTCCTAGCCACATCATACTTGTACAAACCATTGTAGGTTCCAATCCATACATATCCATCCTCAGCCAGCATAACATTCGGCCACTCGATGTTGAGTGGGATATATCTCCACTCTTCAGTTGCTATGTCCATTACACTCAATCCAGGTGAAGGCCAGCCATGGTATACCCATACGCGTCCATCCTCAACTGAGATGCTTCTTATATAACCACTTGCTGGTCCTTCATAGATCTTCTTGAGTTCACCTGTTCCTTTATCGTATATTCCTATTCCATACCTGTTGAAACCGAGCCACAGCTTATCTTCGGTTGAGGTCATGTATGAGATGTCTGCGAAGCTCCTATAGGGCTCTGGATCTTCCGCTGTATGTGTTGTCCATGTTTGGGATTGCATGTTAAAGATCGTTATCGACGGAGTCTCCAGCTCCCATGATGAGTATGTTATCCAGACATCCTCGCCATCTATGAAGATTCCCCTTGTATTATTCGATATTAATCCACTGTTCTTTGTGTGGAAGTTTCTCCATACCCCACTACTGTCCATCCAGCTTACGCCCTCCTCATCCCATCCATGTGTAACCCAGACGTTTCCGCCTGAGACCGCTAGGCTATAAATTAAGTTTGAGCCTAGACCATCCTCGGTTGTCCAGACGGTCCATTCTTCACCGCTCTTTCTGGCAAGCCCATTATACGTCCCAATCCAGAGGTCGCTTCCATTCACGCATAAGGAATAGATCAAGTTGTTTGGGAGTCCGCTGTTGGTTGAGTTATATATTGTCCACTCGTTTGTTGTCAGGTTTAGCATGTATAATCCGTCTTTGCTCTCCTCCCACGCCATAATACCAATATAAACCGCACTCTCAGTTGAGGTTAAGGCCGTTATCCAGCATGAAGAAGGTAAAACTCCGCTGGTAGTCTCGCTGTCGTACACATACCAGCTCTCAAGGGATTTATCAAACCTTAATAATGCCCCGTCAGCCCCTACCCATATATATCTACGGGATGCTGAGACTGGCGGGGTCATCCCAGGCTCAAACCAGAACTCTCCAGGAATCGGATAAACCTTAAGCTCTTCTGTTAGAAGGGAGTACCTAACTAGTACGCTAGTAGCGAGAGCCCATACGTATTCTCCATCTGGATATACATAGCCTATCGATCTTATGCTGTAATATTGTCTCCATCCAGCCTCTCCGGCATAGTATAGCCTGAGGATGGCCGTCGCGTTCGTAAGCTCCTCTCCGAGGCTTGTTATGTTGAGGCGCACCGTAACATTCTCGTCTGTGAAGTACTCAGACTTCAACGTTGATAGGTGGATCGTAGCCGAGACGCCATGTATCGTCAGGTCTTCCTCGAGGGTGTATGGCAGTCCAGTCGCGGTTTCATTTAGGAACGTTCTAAACCTGTATGTTCCGGTCATTAATCCCTCTGGAACCTTTAGGGTTACCTCCTTATCCTCACCGGCTAAAATCGTGACGGTTCCGTTCTTTTCGTTGAAGATTCTACCATCTAAGCCTATGAGCTGCATCTGGTAGGTGCACGTCGCATTTACGGCGCCGACGTTTCTAATTATTACTGTTACATTCTCACCGGTATTGTAGGTTAATCTCTCAAGCTCAACCTCAAGCGCCAACCCGCTTATCGAGATGTCGAAACTGAACGTTGGGGCATATCCAGTTGTGCGGTCTTGAACGTTCACGGTCACGGTGTATGTGCCGTTTATAATCGTCTCCGGTATTGTGAAGTTAAGATCCGCGGTCTCCCCAGGCTGGATCATAGCCTCTCCAGTATCTGAGAAGCCGTTCAGCGTGAATGTAACCGTAGCGTTTATCAACGTTCCGCCAACATTCTCGACTATTACGGTTACGTTTTCACCAGCAGTGAAGGTGTATTTGTTGAGTTCAACCCTAATCTCGAAGCCCAGTACGCTAACTTCATCACTGAAGCTCTGAACTTTGCCAGTATTGATTTCACGTATAGTGGCTGTGAATTTGTAATCTCCAGTTGGAACAGTTACCGGTATCCTTATCTCGAATATCCTCTCTTCACCAGCCTCAACGAATCCAGTGACGCACCCTAGATCATACCTCCAATCTAGATTTGAAGAGATTGATAGGTTAGCCCCAATCCCACCTACATTCTTAACTCTCAGAAGTATAGATTCCCCAGCGTTGTAGGAGGTTTTCTCCAGATTAACCTCAAGCTCCAGCCCGGTGACATTTATCGTGTAGTATCTATGCATTACCCTATCTGTAACATTGTTCGCTACATACAGATCCAGCGTGTATGTTCCACTTTCAACCCAGACCGGTATCGTGAACCTTACAGTTCCAGAGTCTCCTCTGTGGAGGGCTATCGATCCAGATGGCCAACTATAGTAGAATCCTACCCTACTTATTGAGGCCGTGACGGTTACGTTAGCGTTCACTCCACCTATATTCGATATTTGAACAATTATGTCCTCTCCAGAGTTGTAGGTTAGCCTTTCAACCTCCAATTCGAGTTCGAGTCCAGTTACGTTTATCTCAATGTATGCTGAGACGTAGTCGTATTCTCCTACCGCTATAACCCAAACATGGTATGCTCCACTCCCTAGATCGAATGGTATGTTGAGGCTCATCTGCCATGTTGAGCCTCGTGTGAAGTTTATCATGTAGGCTTCACTCTTTGAGTATTGTATCCAACGGGAGTATGTTGGTGTAAGCTTCGCCGTGAAGTTTATGATTGCGTCTGCCCCGCCTACATTCGTTACGTATATGGTTATGTTCTCGCCAGCGTTAAACTCCGTTCTGTCTAGGGTTAGCTGGAGCGCTATTCCCCTAATCGATATACGGTCAGTGTAGCGGAATGGCCTATTGGTTCTTAAGTTTGTTCCATTTATGACTACGGTGTATACTCCCCTATGCGCATCGCTCGGTATGGTTATGTTTGTTAAGACTCTCCCACCAGCCAAGACTGTAACGTTACTCTTGTAAACCTTTAGCTTTAGATTTTGAGTTCCCCATCCCTCATACAGCTGGATTGAGTAATTAACCCTAGTATCAACCCCGCCGACATTCTCTATATAGAATGTTACATTTCCGCCAGCCGAGAAGCTTCTAGCCTCGGTTTCGACCCCGGCAACTATCCACGACTCACTTATGTAGAAGCTACCAACGTAAACTCTTTCAAAGTTCTCACCTAAAGATGTAACTAGGTAGATTCCGTGTCTTCCAACCCCAGTCTCAGCTGGGATTATAGCCTCAATTGGAATTCTCTTTTCTTCCCCTCCATCTATCCTTATGATCCATGATGCGACGTATCCAATATCCGGTATCTCTACAGTTACATTCATCGCTTCATCATTGAATGGGCTTAGAGATAGGAGGGTTAGATTGAATTTTAGAGGTTCACGTATCCGATATCTACTCTTACTAAACTCTACAGATGAGACGGCTAATCCCCTTCTGAAGGATGTGCTTCCTGAGCATACATAATATTCCCACTCTCCTCTCTCTATAAGTGAATAGTCAACCCTATATGTCCCAACTAAATCGTATAATGGGAAGCTTGGATTTAGGATGGCTGAAGATTCATGGAATGGAACATTAAATGAGTAAGTCCCATATTGCCCGTTTGGATAGTATACGTTGAGCTCTAACACAGGATCCCTTAAGGTTACGTTATTCACAACTGTGATGTTGAAGGTTATGGTAGCATTCCCATCCCTTATTACCGGATTTATCGCGTAACTAACCTCAACTTCAGGTCTGATCCTCCTGAATGTGCACCAAGCCTCCTCAGGTCTACGGCTCACATAGTAGCGTTTGGTCCATGAATCATATCTCCAAACATGGATGATCGGTCTACCCTCAGTGGTTGCTGTAACCCTAATCGAGTAAGGTTGTGGACCCAAAGTTGGCATGGTGAACTTGAACTCTACCTCTATCGTTGATGAGGGCGGCAGAACCACGGACTTGTTCATCACCATTATGGTTTGACCGGTGTATATTGAGCCGTTTAAGATTGATGCTGTTAGGGTTATGTTCCATGTGAAACTCTCGACGTTTAGGTTCTCAACTATGACTGTTAGGGTTGCATTCTCTCCGCTTCTATACTCCTCCTTATCTAGTATTGCCTCCATCCTTATGTATGGATATGAGAGCCAGACACCCTTCTGAACTCTAATGATCGATCCCTCAAGGAAGTATGTGTCCGTCTTTTTGTCCGGCTCAAACAGTGCGAAGTATACGCTCGTGCTATACTTTATCCCGTATAATGTCCAGTTGAAGGCTCTGTAGCTGTGGGCTGGAACAGTTATATTGGTCAGTTCTCCGTAGTATCTCCACCATTCTCCTCCCTCATCCCCCTCTTCATGCCCCCCAATCCCTATCTTGTAATCCGCCAAATCTTGGTCGTCATTATTCTTGATATGTATCGTGAAGGTTACGTTTGAGCCGTATAGAACCCTCTCAGATGGAACGGTAACCCAGAGCTGATATTTTGCACCTCCATGATAGTTGAATGAGTCTGGATACTCTCTATAGTTGCTTAGAGAGTAGACTGCCACCCCATAGATAGTCTTCAATATCCTCCCATTCTCACCTATCAATATAGCATCCGCACGCCATATTCCAGGAGTTGAATATGACCAACCCTCCTCCTTCAATGTGACGTTAAGCTGACCGGTCTCACCCGGATTTATGGTTACGTTGAATACGAGACGTTTAGCTATCTCCCCATACGGGTTTGTTAGGGCTATCCCAACCTTCCGAGCTACCTCAAAAGATGTGTTCGTCACATTTATTAGAAGCCTAACCTCGGCGAACCTGCCGAACTCATGTATTGGAGCGTCCCTATACTTGGCCCAGGCTATTAAGTCCCTAACTAGGGACTTGCCAGATCCTGTGGATCCACCCTTTTCATAAGCCCAATCCGAATACATAGTTGTGGCGATAACGTATCCCTCACCGATCTTATACATGATCATCGCTGGGAAGTCGTTCTTTGTTCTTCTCAGGAGGGTTATTGTCCCCTCTGGATACGTTGTGAAGTATCCATCGACGGGCTCACTCAAGACAACTCTCCATTGGGAGGAGAATACTGGATGCTTCACGTCTATATAGATTGAGTCGTAGGAGCACATCTGATCTTGGAGCCACCCGAAGCCGCTAGGCTGACCAGGTAGAACCTCATAGTCTTCTCCATATTGTTGGGCGAAGGCTATGACCACCCCGCCGCTCTCAACATACGTTCTAAGCTTGGATCTGAAGATTGGAGAGTTAGCTCCGAACAATCCTCCAGACGGTATGACCATTATTGGGTGGTATCTGGCAAGCTCTGTTGGAGACCATCCTCCACCCAAAACCTCACGGTCAGGTATCTCATAGACCGGTTCATTTAGGTCTGAAAGCATCATCCTAGCTCCGTTTGGAAAGCCTCTACCTAGAAGAACCACATCAGGAGCTTTCTTCATGGTATCTATAACTTCATCGGCGTTAAACATGATCTCAGTGTATGAGGCTGATGTCTCCCCGGTCAGGTTCATGTATAGGGACATGTTAGCTGAGAGGTTGCGGATCAAGGTTATCTGCTTGAAGCATCTTGCAAGGGTTTGGAGGGATTCAGCGTATGGAAGACCCTTCCTAACAGCCATGGCTATAAGCGCATATATTGTGCTTTTAGTCTCTATGAATGAGCTTGAGACGTCGAAGGTTTCATCCGGATGGTCTCCTCCAGGACCAATTTGTCCCTCCTCATCTGGATCTGAGTCAGGCTTCTTCTCTTCAGGCTTCTTGACTATTATATTCACAGATACCGTTCTCACTGTGCTCTTTGGTTTTCCATGCTCATCTATGAAGTCTATCTTTACCGTTAAGGTTGTATGGTATGTTCCAGCTTTAAGCCCGCTTGAGGAGACCCTTATGTAATGTTTTCCAGGGTTGAGGTTTGTCCCTTTAGTTGGTGAGACCCGTAAGTTTAGGGATGAAACGGATCTTGGAATGACCGTATAGTTGAAGGGATAGACCCCACTAACTCTTATTTTAATATAATCGGAATCTGACCCTCCCTCTTTATACCTAATACTTACAGTTGAGTCGCAGGAGACCTTGGTCTCCTCGACGAGTCTGAACTTCACCTTGAATAATATTAATGGTTCATACTTATCGTTCGACTCTATAGAGATGAAAGTGCTCACATATCCCCCCTCATGAATCTGCCAACGCTCAATCTTCCGTGTATCAATCGTGCACACGATCTCTTGCTTCCGCCTTATCGATCCAGCCTTAGGTGTGACCTCAAGCCATTTGTCCCAAGCCCTAACGGTATACACTAGTGGTAGAATATTTCCAGCCTTATAGGCTGGATTATACCAGGGTCTATTCCTGATCAGGAACCTTAGGATTGCGGTTTCACCCCTCTTTATCTCGCCTAGATCTCTCTCTAAACTCTTCGGCAGAATTTCTATCTCAGGCTCAACGCATTGGGTGATCTTGTTTAAGCCTAAGTAGTTGATGAGTTTATCCTTGATGAACCCTGAGAACCTGCTTATTAGCTCGCCTGCTCCAGCCTCGGCTAAGGTTGAGATTACTATTCCACCTTCAGCCTCATAGAGAGCGGCCACGCCGCCTTCCAGTGTAGTGAAGCCTACATTTATCAGCGCTTTTGAGACTGTTGCCCAGAAGTCGCATGGGTTAGAGTAGTATACGTCTATGGCTCCTTGAATTACTGAATCAACTATGTTTATGGCTCTACCTATTATTGGGATCTTCTTACTCCACTTATGAGCCTCACCTAGAGCCTTTGTCAAGCCACTAACTAAAGTCTCGAGTCCAGTCTTGATCCATTCAGTTAGGCTCTTCCCACCGTGAATTCCACCAGTTATTGTGTATGCCGTTGATCCAGTCTCTGGGTCAAATATATAGTAGCCCGTCCCATTCCAGCCATTAAACACTACATTTCTCGCTGGAACAAGAACCGTTAAGTTATGTTCTACGGCGTATCTTATCTCCTCCTTATCCGTCTCGTTTATAGCTAATGTTGGAAGGATGTCCTCGACATTTGATGAGTTTATGTTGTAGATCGGAATTCCCTGTTCAGCCGACAAGAGGAATACGTGGTATGTTGAGATCGCTGGCATACCGTAAATGATCTCTATCAGGTAATATTCGAGCTGAGAACCCTTAACTCCAGTGTTCATCATGAAGTATATTTCAGCTTCTCTGTCGCCGATGATCGAGTGCGGGTTCATCAAATCGAAGAGCAAGTTTAGGAATATACCCGTCACTTCCATCGATATTGGAACTCCATTCTCGTAGCGAACCTTGAAGTCTGTTCCAACCTGGAGGACTGAGGGATATCTAACCCAAACTATACCGAGGTGATTTGCCAATAAATCGGCATACTCATCCAGCCTATTCCAATAAATTAAGCCTAGTAGGTTTAGGGATTCACCTATAAACTCTTCTGGAGGTATCTCCCCCTCCATACCTCTCCTTATAAGCTCCTTCGTTATGTTCATCCTATTCCTTCTCAGCTTGACGAGGGATGATGGAACCCTCTGCAAATCAACATTAAATGAGTAGTATCCACCAGCAACAACTCTACACGTCTCAGATTCTCTAATCTCGTTGCCAAGTAGAGTCGAGACCGTAACGTTGAGGGATGTCCCCATTGAGACAGTGTCTCCAAAAGCTATAACCCTGCCATCGAGGCTCAAGATTAGGGTCACATTTATATTTGATATTGGACCCTTCTCAAGGTCGATCTCCTCCCTCAACCTCAAATCTTCCTCTGTCGCTGGCACGAAGCTTATAGTTAACCTCTTCCCGGCGATCTCGGATGTTGGCAGAGTTACGTTAAGGCTTCCACACTCAACCCTAAGCTCATGAACAAATCTATGTGGAATCTCAGAAAACTCATCAAGGTGAGCCAAAACCTCGTACGGGAGCTCGGTTGGTAAGGTTGCATTCAGATCTGGAATTATTTCCCTACCACCCTTAACCTCAGACATTAAACGATCGAGGAGCCTATTGAACCCCTCAACATCGCCTGAAGAGATGTTTGCGAAGCCTCTTGAGACGAGATACTCAGCGAATCTCGACGTCAAATTCTCTAAAAAGTCATGATTCAACTCTGGAAGGGTGAACTCATTTATGGATGGCAGAACCACATAATCGCCATTCATAACAGTTTCGTTGAGAAGCCTCTCAATGACCCTTGTGCTATTCAACCCCAAAGATTCATACAGTCTGGTTGGCTCCAGATATTGATACTCCTTAAAGCTTGGATCTAGAGGTATCCACCGACCATTAACGTATGCTTCAACCCAGACATGTTCCATCGTAACAGCGACAACGTTTCCATCCTCAACCACTGTCGAGGCGGGTATCCCCCCACCATGCAAGACTGGAAGTATCTCCTCAACCCTCTTAACACCTATCCAATTCGTAACCTTAGACGGAGGGAGGCTAATAGTTCCATAAACGTATCTGGCTGGTATGCCGGACTCCCTCAAGAGAGCCACTAGAAGGCATGCCAGATCTAGATCATTCCCAGCCTTCTCGAGGAGGGTCTCGGTTGGACCCTTCAAGAAGCCGTAATACGGCTCATAATTGAAAGTGTTTCTCACGTGATGGTAGATCTTGACGGGGTCATATTCGAGCTCTCTAGCTAAGGTCTCAACATCATATATATATCCAAGCCTAACCCTCCTCAAGTCGCTCTCATTGAAGCCAGTCTGGCTGATATAGGCTGGTGAGACAACATTCTCCACACGAGGGGTACTAGCTGATTCAGCTACAGTTCTATGGGGAAGACTCCCCACACCTGAATATGTATAAGAGGATACTAACTGAATTGTTGTGGAAAGTAAAATCAACATTATAAGAATAAGAGAAGACGCCTTACGAGCTCGGAACCCACTCAACAATGTTCCCCATCTAACTTCCCTATTACAATTTACATAAATTATATATAATTTTCGCTTGATTCTTGATTACTGTTAAGAAAGATAAGGTTTGTGTTGGTGGTCTTTTAGGG
>Ga0209410_1000911_pt1 | contig 14121 bp, 7 predicted proteins | sample Mar14436cmmetaG_FD_184135 | JGI IMG/M metagenome (GOLD analysis project Ga0209410, IMG submission 184135) | Marine hydrothermal vent microbial communities from Guaymas Basin, Gulf of California to study Microbial Dark Matter (Phase II) - Marker... ... | reverse complement strand
GAGATACTTGAGGGTAACCTCGACCCCATCATCGACGCCCTACGTAAGGCTGACCTCATGCGTCAGCTCGACCATCCATCCGCTTGCACATCAGCCAAAAAACCCTCGTAACCTTAGCACCCACCGTCCTGTAATAGAACTCGATCGGCCCCACCCATGCAATGATCGCCTTTTTATACCCCATATCGTACATATCTGCAAGCGTACACCTGAGTAGCGCTTCACCTATCCCCATACCTCTGAAATTCGAATCCACCCCCATTGGGCCAAACCATGGCAACACCTTATTGTTCGTCTTGTGTGCAGCGAACCCCACTATTTGGTTATCCTGTTCCGCAACAAACACCGTGGGTGGGTTGTTACTCAACCCCACCTCCACTTCGGGCCACCATCCCTTAAAGTGTGTATCGATAAACTCACGTATCGTATCACTTATGTTTCTATCAGCACGTCCCACACTTATATTCTTGGCCCTTAACTCCTCCAGCATATGGTCATACCGTACAACATCAGGCGTAAGCACCACTTCCATATTGCAAGCTTCAGCACATACCTCATACCCATGTCGCTTAAAGAACACATAAGCTTCGGTGTATCGTGGATCAACCCCCGGCGCAAGGTAGTTGGGTGGACTACCCACAACCCTTATCTCAGCCACCCCAACCAACCCATGTTCAACCCTCTCCAGCAACTGCGTACCTATCCCCCTATTCCGATACTCTGGTGCCACTGCTATCAACTTCACATACCCCCGCGTGTCACGCTTCACACCCATTATCATACCAACAATCCTACCACCCTCCACGTACTTGAGCGTAAGCTCAGGCTTATAATCCCTATCGCCCCATATCTTCTCGTATACCAACGGTATGCTGATTTCGTCAAATATGAGGGTATCCCTCAACAGACGCGTTATCTCATCAATATCTTGCTTATCTACTGGTAGTATCTCCCCCATACACCACACGTGCAAACTTGCGTTTACCTACCTTCAACACCACCCCAGCTTGTAGATCTATCTCCTGCTCCACATCATCCACCACCTTACCGTTGACCTTAACCCCACCCTGCCGTATCAACCGCTTAGCTTCGCTCTTCGACCCACTATACCCTATCTCGTGGATTATATCCACTATACGCATCTTACGTGCGGGTAGCTTAAAGGTGGGCATCTCCTCCGGTAGCTCACGCTTACTGAATATGCGGTCGAACCTATCCGCTGCTTTATCAGCTGCATCTTCTGAGTGGTATAACTTCACCACCTCCCACGCCAGCTTAGCCTTCAAATCACGTGGGTTAACCTCACCCGATTTGATCACCCCCGCTATTTTGTTAACCTCATCCTTTGGATAACGTAACACCAGCTCATAGTAATGTGGTATAAGTTCATCCGGTATCGACATTATCTTACCATACATCTCATCCGGTGGCTCATTTATCCCTATGTAATTACCCAGACTCTGGCTCATCTTACGTACACCATCCGTACCCAACAGCAACGGCATCAACACCAACACCTCCGGCTCCTGCCCATAGTATCGCTGTAACTCACGTGCCAACAGGAAATTGAACTTCTGATCCCTACCACCAATCTCCACATCCGCTTTCACCATCACCGAATCATACCCCTGTATCACCGGATACAGGAACTCATGTAACGCTATGGGGTTACCCTCCCTGTAGCGTGTGTTAAAGTCCTCCCTCACCAGCAACTGTGCCACCGTCACCTTAGATGCAAGCCTTATCAGGTCGTCCAACCTCATCTGTGACAGCCACTCACTGTTGTACCTGAACTCCGTATACTCAGGTATCAATATTTTAAATATCTGCTCCTGGTAATGTCTCATGTTCTCCCTTATCTGTTCGTCACTCAACTGCGGTCGGGTCTTCGACTGCCCTGACGGGTCACCTATCTTAGCAGTGAAGTCACCCACAATCAACACCGCTGTATGACCCAACTCCTGAAATTGACGCAACTTCCACAACACTGTTGCCCACCCCAGATGTACGTCAGGTGCAGTAGGATCGATACCCAACTTCACACGTAGCGGTTTACCACGTGCCAACCGCTCCTTAAGCTCTTCAGGTAAAATGATCTCCTCAGTATGTGACACAATCTTATCCCATACATCCATACACTTCATGGGGATGGCGGCGGAGGGCCTCGAACCCCCGACACGCGGATTATGATTCCGCTGCTCTACCAACTGAGCTACGCCGCCGTTATTTAATATATAAGGGATGATGACATCAAGTCAAGCACCAACGTGGTTAATCTACTTTATCGGAGGTTGTCTATCCCCCAAACAAGTTAATATTAAATATCAGAATGGGAGGCAAAATGCGAGCTGTTGCATTAATCCTTTTGTCACTCTTTATAGTTTCATCACTATATGCTGGTATCACCGGTAAAATCACCGGCGTAGTAACCGACAAGGAGACTGGCAAACCCATCCCCTACGTCAACATCATAGTGGTTGGCACCCCCTTCGGAGCAGCTACCGACAAAAACGGCCGTTACGTGATAATCAATATCCCTCCCGGCACCTACACGGTGAAAGCTTCACACGTCGCATACCATACAGTTACGAAGACCAACGTACAGGTATCCGCTGACCTCACCACTGTCGTCGATTTCGTGCTCACCCCCAAAGCCATCAAAGGCATAGAGATTGTTGTCACCTCCACACGTCCCATCGTACAACGTGATGTCACCGCCTCCGCACGCATCTTACGTGGTGAAGATATCGAACGCATGCCCGCCACCGACTATCGTGAAGTCGTATCCACCCAGTTAGGTGCAGTCGAAACCCATGCCGGTCTATCCGGTGGTCTACACATAAGAGGTGGCCGTACCGGTGAAGTCGCCTACATAGTTGATGGCATCAATGTCAACGACCCCGTCAACATGCAACCCGGCATCATACTCGATAACATCGCTATCGCTGAGATGTCGGTATACACGGGTGGATTCGATGCCGAGTATGGGCACGCCATGAGCGGTATCGTCAACATCATCACCAAAAAGGGTAGAGATAAACCCGAATTCTCGCTCGAGTATCGTACCGATGCATTCATCCCACGTTACTCAACAAAATACAACAGGGTTTCACTTGCATTCGGTCTACCGCTCATACATCGTGAGAATAGAAAGCTCACCTGCTTCTTCTCCGGTAACTTAATCGACCGCGGTAGCTTTGAGCTCACCAAAGACAACTTCGATAGCTTCGTCGATCGCATCCTACAGGATAAACACCCCCCTATCTTGCCACACAACGACCTACATAATTACAGTGGCACCATGAAGCTATTCTGGCAACCCATCAGCTGGTTCACCTCAATCCTAAGTGTAGATGCCGGTTATCGGCGATGGCACTCCTACGATCATAGCCGTATGTGGGGTAGCTGGTTAAAGGAGACCCCCCTCTATCAACGTGGTAACTCACGTATCAACTTGAAGATCACCCATACGCTATCAAACCGAACCTTCTACGAGCTCAACATAGGTTACTTCAACACCTATTACAAGCTAAGCGCACAGGATGGTAAACACTTCAACGACTGGAAAGCCATCGGCTACCGGTTACCATGGGTCAGCGTAGCCGTGGATTCAGGTTGGTACGACCCCATGTGGCAAGAATGGTCACCCGGCTGGTCTGCCGAACGTGCCTGGATGTGGTACTACGAAAACATCAAACATTACGGGTATTGGGATGAATCCACCGGCAAATGGTACTGGGTAGGTGACGATACACTCGAGAAGCTCGAACATGCGGTTGAAGCGCTCAACGATCGCTACTACGAGGTAAACACATGGATGATAGTTGATTCCACCCTCGTATACCATAGGTTTGACATCAACCAATACATCGAGGACGTCCACCGTTACCTCAACGGTGAGATCACCGAGGACGAGATGGAACCCAGTGGCAACATGTACCTCATCCGCTACAATAGTGGCCCCTGGTGGTGGCTCACCGAAGGTACCGCATTCGCATACTACTTCTACCCCATATGGCATCAACGTAACACCAGCAAATACATAATCAAATTCTCCATATCCTCACAGATAGGTGACTATCATCTCGTTAAGCTCGGCGGTTCACTCATGTGGCACGATCTGCGGCTCACCAACATACAATTCGTGAACAAAAACCCATATCTCGACCATTACCGTAAGAATCCAATCCTCGCCGATGCATACATACAGGATAAGATCGAATACGAAGACCTGGTACTCAAGCCCGGCATCCGCATCGATTACCTGGACCCCCGATCCTTATTCTACGTAAAGCTTGACAGCCTCGACGCTGGCAAAGCCTGGGCAACACCCAAAATCTACGTATCACCACGGTTCGGTATACTGTTTGCGATGACTGATAGATCCAAAATGTACGCCCATTATGGGCAGTTCGTACAACCAGTAGAGTTTGGTGAAATGTATCAGAACCTCGAAGCTGACATCACCTCCGGCTTACCACTCATAGGTAACCCCAACCTACCCCCTGAAAAGACCATCGCCTACGAAGCCGGTTTCCAGTATGCGTTTACCTCTGACATCGCATTAGGTATAACATTCTATCACAAGGATGTCGAAAACCTACTCGCATCACGTCAGATCAACACCATCTGGAAGAAGAAGCTTGCCAGCTACACAATCTATGTGCTCGAAGATTATGCCGTCATCAAAGGTATCGACATAGCACTCATCAAACGTCGTAGCGGACTAATCTATGGTACAATAGGTTACTCATATCAAAGTGCCAAAGGTACAGGCTCATCCTCACGCGAATTCTACTACAGGTACAGGGCATCAGGTGTTGAACCACCCAAATCCGAGTACCCGCTGGAGTTCGAATCCCCTCACACCATAAAGGCAGACATCAAGCTGGAGCTACCAGAAGGTTGGGGTCCAACCATCTTCGGTATCAAACCGCTCTCCAACCTCTACATCAACCTAATCTACCAGTACACGTCAGGTTTACCGTATACACCTATGGATAAGAAAGGTCGTCCCGGTATGCCAGGCTCCAAACGTCTACCACCGGTACAGGATCTCGACATGTACGTACAGAAGGAGTTACACCTGGGTAGGTTACCGCTAACGATATTCTTGGACATACGTAACGTACCGGATTGGCGCTACCCCGTAGATGTTTACGCAACTACTGGTAAACCTGACGATAACGGTTGTGCCCCCGTATGGGATCCACGTGTATACAATAACGATCGCGATTTCTACAACGAAGTATACAGGTACTGGAAGGTACGTGTCACCAACCCAGCTCATTTCAATGCACCACGTCGAATAAGAGTAGGTATCAAGATAACCCTCTGAGGAGGCATCATGCGTGCTTTTATCATAATATCCATTATGTTGGTCATCATACCTGGTTCGTTACTCGCACGTTTGGATAATTCGGATTACTTCCCCTGGCAAAACCCATATCAACCACATCCCAGCTTCAAAGGCGAAGTCTCTGACAGGCCAGCTGACTGGTGGATAGTTGCCTGGGCTGGCATAGGGTTGCTACGTGACCTCTGTATCAGCAACACCCTACAAGGTGGCATATTTGGTCGTCCACCGGATTGGCAATACTATGATGGCACTTTCCCATGGGGTGCACTCGATCGCAGCCTGTGGGGGTTAAACGGCGAATACCCCGCAGGTTCCGGTCAATACTACATCTGGGCCTCCGGTATATGGGTAGGCGCCCTCTACCCCATAATAGAGGATGGCGATACCATCTGGCAACCCCGTGTCAGCAAGGGCTGTTACTACTCGGACTTAGGTGCCATGTCCGTACCCGAAGCTGAAGATCTTGCCGGTAAAGACTTCAGCGGGTTAGGCCTATACTTCAGCGACATGCGTATACCAAAAGGTTACGGTTACGAAGGTGAAGGCGACTACCTATTCGTGCAACCCGGCATGTCACAAGCCTCTTACCAAGCACTATGGCCGTTTGCAGATACATCCATAAACGTACGGCGGCCACCTGGCACCGAAGTCGACCCCTCACGTGGCGATATAGTAGCGATGCAAGAAACCTACGCTGTAGCTGGCGATTGGATCCCACCCGACGAAGCCACAGTACTATGGATACGTGATGCAGGCCCATACGATGTACATGGGCTCGGCATCCGTATCGAACAACGTACCTACTCGTGGAACTACGAGTACAACGACGATTATGTGTATTTCAGCTACAAGATACGCAATATGAACGATTTTCCGCTCAAAAACGTCTATGTGGGTTACTTCATGGATAACGACGTAGGTAGCGAAAACTCCGAACCCCAAGGTGCATGGGACGACATGATTGGCTACAATCGTGAGCTCAACCTCGGCTACACGTATGATAGCGATGCACAAGAACCTGGTTGGAAGACACCCGCCGGTTATGTGGGTTGTGTGATGGTCGAAACCCCTGGTGATATAGGGATGACCGGCTTCCTTACCTGGCTACATGGTGATATCATCGACGACGATGCTACAGATTCGATAAAATATCAGATGATGACCGATACATCGTTCATGACATACACTTCACCCATGGATGTACGACAGCTATCGGTTTCAGGCCCATACCCCGTACTTATGCCGGGTGAGGAGATCTCATTCACCGTAGCTGTTGTGGTCGGACTCACCTACGAAGAGCTCTGTGAACACGCCCAATACGCTATCAAGCAGTTCAACACCGGCTATATGGGGTTTGCACCCCCACCATCACCACAAGTCGTTGTAGTACCTGGTGAATGCAAAGCTTACATCTCATGGGACGATCGTGCCGAACATTATGTATGTCCGATGACGGGGTTGAAGACGTTCGAAGGCTACCGCGTATATCGTAGCCTCACCGGGTTACCGGAGGATTGGGAATTGATCGCCGAGTACGATCTACCTGATACACGTACACCCGACACGGTAATAATCACCCACACAGCTGGTGTATCCACAGCTACTGCCAGGTTCGTACGGTTCCTTAGAACCCACACCGGTGATGTGGTCACACCCGCCGGCTCATATAAGGTACGGTTCATCACCAACAACGACATAATCATCGCCAAGGTTACCGATGGCGAGCTCACCTTTTACGAGTACAATCCCACCCCCAGCATAGGTGACGGGTTCGCCATCATCCGCGATACGATAAGGTTAAGAACCTACGACACATATCCCGGCTACATATCAGGTGCATGGATACTAATCGATAGCATGATATTTACAATAAGGGATGGCGAGTTCACCCCCGGTGTAAGCAACCCCGTCAGCCCACAAGCAGGTGAGGAGTTCATCATCGACGTATATCGTAGCGAAGAGATTGGCCCCCAAACCGGTTTACGCCATTATTTCATAGACGAGGGTCTAACCCCTGGAATCACATACTACTACACGGTTACTTCATATTCGCGACCATTACCTACGTATGGGGTGGGTTCACTCGAAAGCGGTAAAACCGGCAAAACCTACTGGGTCATCCCCTACGCCAAGTTGGCCGCCGATTACGAGCAAGCACGTGGCGATATAGAGCATACCACCGGTATCTGTAGCTACACAGGTGATGTGATCATCACCAACCCCGGCATCGTACCCGCATGCACGTTAACCATAAAGTTTACAGGTACCGATGGCCCCGATTACGCACAGATCTGGCAATCCGATAGCCTATTGTATGATTCCATTGAATTGACGAAAATGGACCCCTACTATCTTGAGTTATTCAAGGAACTGCAAGGCTACATACTGGAGTTTATCTTTATGGAAGAAAACTACCCCGATTCCGAGTACGTGATCGACAGCTCCACCAGCTACTGGAGAGAAGGTGACTCCAATTACGAAATCCGATACACCTCACAGAGGGAGTTCACCCCTTACGATTACGAGATAAGGTTCACCGACACCGTATGTTATGGATATCATGACTTCCCTGCATATCTATACATCTGGAATGTCACCCTCGATACATTTACTGAGTTCTGGCTACGTGACCTCGACCACGATACGATATGGGAGCCAGGTGAATACCTTCGTATATTCTCACCTGATGGTCAACTCATGGGGTACTTCACGTTACACGAACCCACAACCGGAGAACCTCATCCCCCCGAACCCGGTGACATATTCTACGTAAAAACGCTCAGAAAGCTAACTACTGACGATGAATTCCGTATTGTGACCTACCCATACAGGCCGAAACCCGATTACTCACTCGACAGCGTGTATGTGGTACCCAACCCTTATTACATACGTGCACCATGGGATGCCACCCGTTACGAGCATAAGGTATGGTTCTTTGGGCTACCATCACGTTGTAAGATCAGGATCTTCAACACCGCCGGCTTATTAATTAGAGAGATCGACTACGAAGCTGAAGCCCCCGAAGCTGGTGCCACGTACTGGGATATGTTAACAAACGAGGGTCAAGAAGTGGTCAGCGGCCTCTACATCTACCAGATAGTGACACCCGACGGTAAAGAAAAGATTGGCAAATTAGCCATCATCCGATAGCTAAGCGTAATCGCTCAGCGCGGATTGAAAAATGCAGATTGCAAAATGCAAAATGAAAAATGCAAAATGTAAGCCATTTATCAGAACGGTTATTAGAGTTCGCAGTAAGTAGCATTAAATTGACAGTTAGACTTAAAAGAACCGCTGTGGGACGGTACATAGCAAATCAGCTAATGCGAGCTGCTTCGTCTTCTGGAGCAAATTATGAAGAAGCATGTGGAGCAGAAAGTAAAGCCGATTTTATACATAAGATGCAACTCGTCTTGAAGGAATTACGAGAGTCTTTATATTGGCTGAAGTTGATGGAGAGAAGCGACTTAATTTCTAGCAAGGAGTTACAACCGTTATTGGCTGAAGCTAACGAATTGATCAAAATTGTTGCAAAATCCGTTATCACTGCGAAAGGAGAGGGAAAATGATTTTGCACTTTGCACTCTGCACTTTGCAATCTTCATTTTGCAATGTTGTATTCACGGAGGAACGCCACAGCACCATAGAGACGCAATCGCTCAGCGCGGATTGAAAAATGCAGATTGCAAAATGCAAAACGTAAGCCATTTATCAGAACGGTTATTAGAGTTCGCACGATTTTGCAATTTACACTTTGCAATCTTCATTTCACATTGGAGCGAGTCGACATAGATGGATGTAACCCAGCTACTCAGTGAACTCAACCCCGACCAACGTATAGCCGTCACCCATACGGAGGGCCCCATAATCGTGATCGCTGGCGCCGGTACCGGTAAAACGCGTGTCATCACGTACAGGATTGCGTACCTCATAAACACAGGTACCGCACATCCACGTGAGATACTGGCGACAACGTTCACAGACAAAGCAGCTGAGGAGATGACCACTCGTGTCGATCAGCTTGTCCCATACGGATATGTGGAGACAACAATCTCAACCTTCCATTCATTTGGCGAGCTCATCCTCCGTGATTACGCATGGGAGCTGGGCATAGACCCCAATTTCAGGGTATTGAACGAATATGAGGTTGCACTATTTTTGAGCGACCACCTGTTCGAGCTACCACTACAAAGGTTCAGACCATTGAGCCGACCCACCCACTACCTGCACGACCTCATAGATTATATATCGCGGTTGAAGGACGAAGATATCACCCCAGAGGAGTACCTCACCTACGCAGAGAACCTACCACCCGACGACCCCGAACGCGATAAACACCTTGAGCTCGCACATTTCTACGAAAAATACGAAACCTTATTACTTGAACACAGCTACGTCGATATACAGCACCTTATATCACTACCGTTAAAACTGTTCCGCCAATACCCCGATGTACTCAGGGAGTTCCAATCCCGCTACAGGTTTGTGCTTGTTGACGAGTTCCAGGATACCAATTTCGCACAGTGGCAGCTACTTAAATTGATAGTAGCGGGGCATCGCAACATCATGGTTGTAGGTGACGATGACCAAAGCATATATAAGTTCAGGGGTGCCGCTATCAGCAACATACTTACTTTCAGCAAAGAATTCCCTGACGCCAAAAAGGTTGTATTACGGCAGAACTATCGGTCCACCCCCACCATACTGAATGCTGCGTGTAGATTGATACGCAACAACCAGAAGCGACTCGAATCCATCTACCCCGACATCGATAAACGTATCGACAGCATACGTGACGACCTACCCAACAGCATAGAGTATCACTTTTTCCCAACCTCAAGCGCAGAAGCCGAGTACATAGTTGAGCTCATCCAGCAGCTGGTCAACTCCGGCACCTACAACTACAAGGATATAGCCATACTCGTACGTAGGAACGAATCCGCCGAAGATATCATAAACGTGCTCAACAACCGCGGTATACTGTATCACTTCACAGGTAGTGAGGGGCTGTTCGATCAACCTGAAATCAAAACCCTCATCAACCTGATGCGGTTAACACATTCACCATCTGATGTGGGTGCTATCTATGCGATACTGACATCACCAATATACGAGCTAAGTGACAACATATCAGGTACCGAAATTGCCACCGTTGTGGCTCACCTAAACAGCTACGAAGGTGAATCCAAACTCAACGCATTAAATGATATCGATAAGCTCGAACCCCTGAACACAGCCACCAAATCCATCATCAAGAAAATATACAACGATATTAAGCTATTCCTTGACCTCGCCGTTAAGGAACCGGCACCGTTTGCGATCTATCAGTTTCTCAAATCGAGTGGCTGGTTTGAGCGTGTCGAACGTAACCCAACACCTCAAATGATACAAAGCATGAACAACATCATGGCGTTCCTGAAGCTACTCGAAAGCATGGGCCGTGACACAGGTGACACACGTGCATTCTATCTGGTGGATAGGATCGAGAAGCTCCGCGATATGGGTGAGAACCCACCATTACCTGAACCCGACTTCGAAGAGGATGCTGTAAACATACTCACTCTACACAAAGCGAAAGGCCTCGAATTCAAGGTAGTGATAATGCCCGCACTTGTGGATGAGGTCTTCCCCGGTCGTAAGAGACGCCGTTTCGCAGAGGTACCCGATGCATTGTTAAAAGAGGAGATCATCGTGAGTGACGAACTCGAAGAGGAGCGTCGCCTATTTTATGTCGGTATGACACGCGCTATGGATAAATTGATAATGACATGGCCCCGCAAATATAAAGATAGGAAACGCCAAAAGAAGGTGAGCCCCTTCGTTATGGAGGCGCTCGACCTCCCCCCAGATGTATTAGAAGCCTCTTACACAGCTGATGAGGACATAGTCAGCCATTACGAACCACTACCTGGGGTACCACTCATACAGGTGAAGCTACCCAAATTCCTATCCGCAGCCCAGATAGGGGATTATAAGTTATGTCCACGTCGGTACTACTTCAGGTATGTCTTGAAGTTACCACCTGAACCTGATCACAACCTTGTCTACGGTGAAGCCATACACGAAGCTATAGCTTACTACCTGAGGTTCAAAAAGAAACGCATAATACCGGCCTTAGAGGATGTGTTCAACGTATTTGAATCCGTCTGGCGTACACGTAAGGGATACTTTCACAGCCCCGAACACGAACGTATGCGGTTTGAACACGGTAAGTCGGTACTGTTGCGATTCATGGAAGAGGAGAAGGATGCACCCCCACCGGTATTTATTGAAGAAGACTTTCGTATAACTGTCGAGGGTATCCTAATAAACGGTAGGTGGGATCGTATCGATTGGCACGATGACGGTGGTGTGATCATCGATTACAAAACCGGTGATGTAAAGGATGAGGAGACCGCCAAACGCAAGTTACGTGAAAACTGGCAACTACCTATATATGTGCTCGCATTTTACGAAAGGTTTGGCGTGCTACCAAATAAGGTGATGCTGAAATTCGTCGATACCGGGGTGGAAGCGAGCTTAAAGAAAATCGAGGATAGCAAGACCAAAGCGGTTGAGGTTATCAAAGAGGTATGGGATAAAATACATAAGGGTGAGTTCGACCCCACCCCACAGTATATGGCGTGTGACCATTGTCCTTATCGAAGGTATTGTAAATACAGGGGATGAACACTACAGTGGTGACCGGTGACCAGGTGGTAACCCAACTCGTACCACGTATCACACAGTGTATAGAGAGGCTCAACTTTACACCTAAACTTGCAACCCTTATGGTAGGTGACAACCCCAGCATACGTTCATACTTCAGGAGTATCAAAAAGGTAGCCCAAAAGTATGGGATAGAGGTTATCGAGCTAACCTGGGATGTTACTGATACCGAAACCGTGAAGCATACGATCGAGCAGCTCAACAGCGACACCGATATAGGTGGTATACTTATAGGTGAGCCTCTACCCAAGGGTATCGATCGCACTGTGCTTGTTGAAACCATATCACCAACTAAGGATGTAGATTGTATGCACCCATACAATTTGGGCTTGTTGATGGCAGGCCGGCCACGGGTTTTACCCTCCACCGTAGGTAGTGTATGGGAGATACTGCAGTTCATAGGGGTACCGCTCACCGGTAAACGTGCGGTCATCATAGGTAGGAGCCTCGTCGTTGGTAAACCACTGGCAATGTTATTACTACAAAAGGGGGTAGATGCCACCGTAACTGTGTGTCACTCAAAAACGGAACAACTCACCGAGATCACCCGTGAAGCCGATATACTCATAGTAGCTGCTGGTAAACCACACCTTATCGGTAAAGAGCATGTTAAGCGTGGCACGATAGTTATCGATGTCGGTATCAACGTAGTCGCTGGTAAGCTGGTCGGTGATGTGAAGTTTGACGAAGTGTGTCAGCTTGCAAGTTACATAACACCAGTACCTGGTGGTGTAGGTAAGGTTACCACCCACTACCTTATGTATAACCTGGTAAAATCCTATGAGCATAGAAGGTAAAATCGTGGTCCTGGATCCCGGTCATGGTGGTGCATCCAAGGGAGCTGTGGGCCCGACCGGGCTCGAAGAGAAAACCGTCAACCTCCATGTGGCATTGCTGGTGAAGTCGAAACTCGAATCCCGAGGTATCAAAGTGATCCTCACACGTGATGGCGATTACGATGTGCCACTCGACCGCCGTGTAGCGATCGCCAAACAAGTCAATGCAGATATTTTCGTATCAATACATCACAATGCCAACGCAGAAAGGGATCCCACAATCAACCGTACCGAAATATACTACCCATGGGAAGGTGAAACCCCCTCCGAGGATCTGGCCACTCATCTATACCTGGCATTCCGTAGGCATATAGGGTTGGAAACGTTACCTCCACTACCATCCACCTACAGGGTGATGCGTGAGAACGTCGAACCTGCCGTGTTGGGTGAAGCTTCGTATATATCCAACCCCGAAAACGAGCATAATCTCAGACATAAAGCGTACCTTGAGTGTGAAGCTTCCGCATACACCGAGGCGATAATCAACTACCTTGCAGCTGGTAAGGCCAACCTCCAGATAACACCACAAGCTAAGTATATAGAAGTGACAGGTGACGATATCGATCCCGTCACGATTGAGGTATTTATAGACGGTAAACCTTACGGCTATAGATATTGTAACGGAAGAATACTGGTACCATACCCACAACGTAGAGCCAACCTCACAGTAAAAGTACGTACAAAGGGTGGCAACATAGAGGTGAGATCCTGTGATGTACCAGCAGGTAAACCTTACCCTTTAGACATAAAGCCATGCTATCCAAACGTTATGATCGATCCGTTACCAGCTGACCCGCTAAACCTACGATTAGCGAGATACATAAAGGGATGCTTGAGAACAACGGGGGTAGCAGCTGAACTCACATGGAGTTCGATGCTCGATGCCCAAACCGACACGTATAGGGTGGATAAGATATTTCGTAGCTCACCCCACATTGTGGTGATGGTATCGCATTTCGAGCCCACACTCGTTGAGGATGGTGTCGCAGGTTTCTACTATTACCTCAACCAAGAAGGTAAACAGCTTGCAAAGTTGTTAAAAGATTCACTTGTCAATGAACTCAACATGAACGATCTTGGGTTACACGAATGTTCAAAATACCCGATAATACAGATGTTTGGCCCACGTGCGTATATAGTGCCAGGTGTGTGGCACCCACACAGCAAAGTAGAGGACATATCATATCAACGTCAAATCGCCTCCATCATAGCAAACGG
>Ga0209410_1000910_pt1 | contig 14123 bp, 13 predicted proteins | sample Mar14436cmmetaG_FD_184135 | JGI IMG/M metagenome (GOLD analysis project Ga0209410, IMG submission 184135) | Marine hydrothermal vent microbial communities from Guaymas Basin, Gulf of California to study Microbial Dark Matter (Phase II) - Marker... ... | reverse complement strand
AGGCGGGGATCCTTCCGAGCGCTTTGGAGTTTATGGATGAACCGTCGCTGAAGTGTGCGATCTCCTTCCTCGGAGCGAAGATGCCCGAGGCAAAGGCCCTCCTGCTGGTGGAGGTGGATGGGGTTATGAGTTCCTTGGGAGAAATGGTGGAGCGAGCAGCCGCGGCATGCCTGGAGATGGGGGCCAAGGAGGTCAGAAGGGCATCAAGTGCTCGGGAGGCAGAAGAGATCTGGCAGGTCAGAAGATGCCTGTCCCAGGCCTCTTATGCCCTTGGCCCCGTAAAGGTGAACGAGGACGTCACCGTCCCTCGGAGCAAGATCCCCGAGCTGGTGGAAGGCGTTCACGCGATAGGGAAGCGCTTGAAGATCCCCGTCCTCTGCTTCGGCCACGCCGGAGATGGCAACATCCACGTCAACTTCATGATCGGACCTTCCCCCGAGGAGAGGAAAAGGGCTGAAGAGGCGGTGAAGGAGCTTTTCTCCCTTACCTTGAGCCTTCGTGGGACTCTGTCTGGAGAACACGGTGTGGGGACGACCAAGCTCCCCTTCGTAGAGGAAGAACTCTCCGCGGAGGTCATCGAAGTGATGAAGAGGATGAAAAGGGCCCTTGACCCCCGAGGAATCCTCAACCCGGGAAAACTGCTACCCGGTCTTTGACTTGTGATCCTTCGGCGTGGTAATAGCAAAGGGCGATGTTGGGGGCACTACTCAACCACAGGCTTGATCCCCTCCTCTACAGGATCGCAAAGGCGTTAAGAGCCCTCATCAATCCCAACTACCTCACCTTCCTCGGCGCCTTAGCCAACGCTGCAGCCGCCTTTTTCATAGCTGTGGGCTACTGGAAGATAGGGGCGGTGGGGATCCTGGTGGGAGGTTTTTTCGATCTCCTCGATGGGGCAGTAGCCCGCACTCAGGGAAGGGCCACCCCCTTCGGTGCCTTCTTCGATTCAGTGATGGACCGCATATCCGACTTTCTGGTCTTCATCGGTCTTGCCTTCTTTTATGCCTCCCGGGGAGAGGTCTGGACGCTATTGCTCGTCCTGTTCGCCACCATGGGAAGCGTCCTCGTACCCTTCTGCAGGGCGAGGGCCGAAACGGTGATACCCTCTTGCAAGGTGGGTGTTTTGGAGCGTCCCGAAAGGGTAATCCTGTTAACCATCGGTCTGTTGTTCGGTTGGATGACGCCGGTGCTGTGGATCTTGGCGGTCCTTACCCACGTCACGGTTCTTCAGCGGGTCCTGTACACCCGCCGTTTCCTGAGAGGGGAGGTTCAGCAACAAGCCTCTCCACCTCCTCGACAAGCCTCTCGATCCACTTCTCAGGAGGGATCTTCTCCACCACCCTCCCCTTGATGAACAGCACACCGGAGCTCTTCCCCCCTGCAATTCCCACGTCGGCTTCCTTGGCCTCGCCGGGGCCATTTACCACACAGCCCATCACTGCCACAGTGAGGGGACGGTCTATGTGGGCTAAGCGCCGTTCCAGTTCGAGCACCATGGGCTCGAGATCCACCTCGCATCTTCCACAGGTAGGGCATGAGATGATGTCTACCCCCCTTTCCCTCAACCCCAGAGCCCTCAAGATGTGATAGGCCGCCCTTACTTCCAATACAGGGTCCCCTGTGAGGGAGACCCTGATGGTGTCCCCTATCCCTTCCGCTAAAAGGATGCCAAGCCCTACAGCCGACTTTATGCCGCCGCTGAAGGGCGGGCCTGCCTCCGTCACCCCCAGGTGCAGTGGGTAATCTGAACGTCGGCTGAAAAGGCGATAGGCCTCCACCGTCCTGGGTACATCCGAGGCCTTCAGGGACACCTTTAGCTCCCTGTGTCCCACCTCCTCGGCCAGCTCCACGGCATCCAGGGCACAGGCGACCATAGCCTCCGGTGTGCGACCGAAGCGCTCTTCGTAAGGGCGGGGGAGGGAACCGGCGTTGATCCCTACGCGCACCGTGACCCCTTTCTCCTTCGCCGCCTCAAAGATCTCCCTCAACCGTTTTCGGGAGCGGATGGTCCCCGGGTTAACCCTTATGGCCTCTATCCCCTTCTCCACGACCATGAGGGCGAGGCGGGGATTGAAGTGCAGGTCAGCCACCAGCGGCAAAGGGGAACGTTCACGAATCTCCTGGAGGCATTGGACGGCCTCATCGTCGGGTACTGCAACCCTCATTATCTCGCAGCCCGCTTTCGCCGCTTCCTCTATTTGTCTAAGGGTAATGGCTATATGCCTCGGGTGGACCTTCGTCATGGACTGAACCGCCACCGGGGCTCCGTCCCCTATGGGTACCGAGCCCACATAGATCCTTCGGGTCCTGCGGCGTCTCCTTATCACAGACCCCTCTGGAACTTTTCCCTCAACTTCCTGGCCACGTTAGGGGGGACGAATTCCTCCACGCTTCCACCGAGGCTGGCCACTTCTTTGATGGTGCGGGAGCTGATGAAGAAGAAATCCTTGGCCGTGACCATGAAGATGGTGTCCACCTCGGGGTAAAGACTCTTGTTCATGGAGGCCATGTGGTATTCGTATTCGAAATCCGAAGTAGCCCTGAGCCCTCTGATGATCACCCTGGCCCCTTTTCTCTTCATGTACTCGATAAGGAGCCCCTCGAAGCTCTCCACAGCGACGTTTGGGTGTTCTTTGAGGGCCTCTTTGATCATTTCCACCCGCTCCTCAGGGGAAAAGAGGGCCTTCTTTTGATAGTTGGTCGCCACGGCCACGATGACCTTGTCGAAGATCCTGAGGGCTCGCTCGACGATGTTGATGTGACCGTAGGTTATGGGATCGAAAGACCCTGGGTACACAGCGATCCTCTCTGCCATGGAAAGCCTCCTGTCAATGGGTAAAACGCTCCCTCACGAAGTTTATGGCATCCTCTTTCGTCCTCAGCTCCCCTTCTATTTGCAAACGCCTGACCTCCCGCAATATCTCTCCTATCGCAGGCCCTGGACTGAATCCCATATCCAAGAGGTCCTGTCCCCGGAGGAGGGGGGGAGGATGGATGACGTCCTCTTTGCTCATCAGATCCAGGATACGCTGGCAGAGCCCGAGATAGGCCCCTCGCTCTCCGTCACCCCTTCCCTTCTCCTCTATCTCCGCAAGGCCGAAGATGAGCAAGGGCTTGATGTCCTCTCCCATCTCGTGGATGAGTCTGCGCAGGGCACGATCGGTGGGATTTCCTGTTGTCAGGGTGAGGGGGCGCATGTGGTTTTCCACCAAGCGCAGGACCCTCTCCCTGACGGCACTGGGGAAGGGATAGCGCTTCATGATGCGCAAGGCCAACTCCTTGGATACCTTCGGATGGCCGTAGAAATGGACCCTCCCATCCTGATCCACCTTACGGGTGGCGGGTTTGCCGAGATCGTGAAACAACCCCGTATAACCGAGGACCAAATAGTCCTCCCTTTGAGGGGTGAAGGGGATGAGGTCGTCCTTCCTGGCGATCTCTAAAGCCTTGATCGCCACTTCCACGGAATGGAGGAAGGCATCCCTTTGGTGGTATTCCCCTTGCTCTAACCCCTTAAGGGGTTCCATCTCCGGGAAGAGCACCTCCAAGAGCCCCCACGATGCCAATGGCCTGAGGGCCCTCTCAGGGGAGGCGGAGGAGATGATCTCGTCAAGCTCCATGAGGATCCTCTCCTTTGCGACCTTCTTCAACAGGTCTTTTTGTCGTTTTATCTCCTCCTCCGCCCTTTTCGTAATGGAAAAGCCTATGGTCGAGCAATAGCGTAGGGCCCTCAATATCCTTAAAGGATCGTTCAGAAGGGCCTTGGGGGAAAGGAGATCTATACGTCCCGCCTTTAGGTCCTCCAAGGCCCTCTGAGGGGCGTAGAACCGCCGCTGTTGGGGGGAATAAGCGATGGCATTGATGGTGAAGTCCCTCCTCAGGAGGTCCTCTTGGAGGCTGCGGCCGGCCATCAGCGTAAAATCCAACACTTTGCCATCCTTGACCAACCTGAACACCCTTTCTCCCCTTCCCTTGCCCAATGGGAAGTAGGTTGTCCTCATGGTGTCGCCCAGACGTCTGAGGAAGGAGGGACAGAAGTCCTCGAGGATGAAGTCGTAGTCCTTGGGCTCTCGACCCAAGAGGAAATCCCTTACCGCCCCTCCCACCAGATAAATCCTCACTCCCCTTTCAGAGGCCTCCTTGAAGACCCGTCCTATGATGGGGTCGGACAAGATCCGGCCCTCTGCCTCTCTTAGGTCGAGACTTTGTACCATCTCTCCAATCTCAACATATATCATAAGATACGCACAGCGAAAACGACCCCCCTTCTGTTGACAGTGAAAAGTATGGGGGTGTAACTTCCTAATCAAAAATGGCCCACAACCCCCACTCCGTAGTGGAAATCGACCTGGGAGCCCTTAGAGATAACCTGGAGGTGGTCAGGTCGGCCATACCTCCTTCCACTGGGGTCTTGGCCGTGGTCAAGGCCGATGCCTATGGCCATGGGGCCCTTCCTGTGGCCCGATGCTTGCAAGAGGCGGGAGTGGAGATGTTGGGCGTCGCCAACGTGGCCGAGGGCGTCGAATTGCGAGAAGGGGGGATAACCCTCCCCATTGTCCTGCTCGGAGGATTCCAGCCAGGGGAAGAGGAGGAGGTGCTTTTCAACGACCTCACCCCCCTCGTCTATCGTTGGGATATGGCCCATCGCCTCGCCTCTAAGGCGTCCTCCCTCGGCAAGGTGGCCCATGTTCACCTTCAGGTGGACACAGGTATGGGGCGTCTTGGGGTGCCCTGGGAAAAGGCCCCCGAGCTGATAAGCAGCCTTGGGAGCCTTCCCTCCCTTAGGGTCGATGGGATGGCCTCCCATTTCGCCACCGCCGATGAGGACCTGGATTACGCACGACAACAACTACAGCGGTTTCTCTGGGTGGCCTCCGAGGCCAAGAGGATGGGGGTGCAGACACGCCTTCACATTGCCAACAGCGCCGCCATCTTCCGCCTCCCCGAGGCCCATCTGGATCTCGTCCGTCCGGGGATCACCCTTTACGGTGCTCACCCCTCTGCGGCTTATAAAGATCGCCAAACCCTGCCCCTAAAACCCGTTATGACTTGGAAGGCCAAGGTTGCCGATATCAAAGATCATCCCCCTTCCTCTTCCATCAGCTACGGGCGGACGTTCCTCACCCAGCGAAAGAGCCGAATAGCTGCTGTCCCGGTGGGCTATGCCGATGGTTATCTCCGTTGCCTGTCGAACCGCTCCCAAGTGGTCATCCGCGGTATACGGGCACCAGTGGTGGGCAGAGTGACTATGGACTGGATAATGGTCGATGTGACTCATCTCTCCGAGGTCCGGCTCGGTGACGAGGTGATACTGTTGGGGGGTGAAGGGGGCATATCGCCAGAAGAACTCGCCTCCTGGGCCGACACCATTCCTTACGAGATCTTCTGCAACGCCGGCAGGAGGTCAAAAAGGGTATACAAGGGGCCAGCGGCATGACGGGCTTTGTCGCCTCCGTCGGAGCCTGGACCATTAGACAGGTGAAGGACATGGGAGGGATGGTCCTGTTGGCCCTTCAAGCCCTCCGTTGGCTCCTGCCACCCCGTTTTGACCTCCTCTTCGAACAGATGGAGCGGATAGGGGTAAGGTCTACCCCCGTCATCTTCATGACGGGGGCCTTCACCGGAATGGTTTTCGCCCTGGAGACGTGCTACGCCTTGAGGAAATTCGGGGCGGAGACCATGGTAGGCGTCACCGTGGCCCTTGGAATGACGCGGGAGTTGGGCCCCGTCTTCACCAGCATCATGATAACGGCCCGTGCAGGTTCTGCCATGGCGGCCGAGCTGGGCACCATGCGGATAACCGAACAAATTGACGCCCTTGCGGCCATGGCGATAAACCCCGTGAAGTATTTGGTGGTGCCACGTCTTTTGGCCACTACCTTTATAGTGCCCCTGCTCACCGTCATATCGGACTTCATAGGGATCGTGGGGGGCTATTTCGTCGGTGTGATCCTCCTGAAGATCAACGCTGGGGCCTTCGTGGCCAACATTGAAAAATACACCGGCCTCGACGACATCTATTGTGGCCTTATCAAGGCGGGGGTATTTGGCTTTCTGTTGGCCCTGATCTGCTGTTACAAAGGTTACACCGTCCGTGGAGGGGCGGAAGGAGTGGGAAGGGCTACCACGGAAAGCGTTGTGATGTCTGCGGTGGCCATATTGATGGCCGACTACATCCTGACTTCTCTTCTATTCTGATGATCGAGGTCAAAGGACTCTATAAATCCTTCGGCGATCAGGAGGTCTTAAGGGGAGTGGACCTTTTGGTCCCCAAGGGACAGATCACCGTCATCCTCGGCAGAAGCGGGGCCGGCAAAAGCGTGTTGCTCAAGCACATGATCGGCCTCATCCGCCCTGATCGGGGGCAGATCCTCGTAATGGGCAAGGACATAACCAAGATGAGGGAAAAGGAGCTGACTCAATTGAGGAAGCGCTTCGGGATGCTCTTTCAAGAGGGCGCCCTTTTCGACTCCCTGACAGTGGCGGAAAATGTAGCGTTCCCCTTAAGGGAACACACGGATCTATCGGAAAAGGAGATAAGGGAGATAGTGAAGGAAAAACTTTCGCAAGTAGGGTTGGCCGGGGATATGGAGAAGATGCCCGCGGAGCTCAGCGGGGGGATGCGTAGGAGGGCTGCCCTTGCCCGAGCCCTGGCCTTGGACCCCGACATTGTCCTCTTCGACGAACCCACCACCGGCCTCGACCCCGTGGTGGCCGCGACCATCGAGGACCTCATCATTGAGACCCAGCGCCGCTTGGGGAAGACCTTCGTGGTCATCACCCATGATCTGAAGACCGCCCTACGCATAGGGCAAAAATTGGCCCTGCTCGATCGAGGACAAATAGCCCTTCAGGGGAAGCCGGAGGACGTCCTGAGGTCTGGCCACCCCTTGCTCGAGGCCTTTCTTAGGAGGGAACGGTCTCCCGTCGTAAAGGAGGTCATGGGATGAAGCGAGCAGGCACGGCAGTGGAGGTGAAAGTCGGTCTTTTGGTATTGGCAGGGATAGCCTTGCTTTTCTACATGTCCCTAAGGGTAAGTAGACTGGAGCGGATAGAGGGTGAGGTCTATTACGCGCTTTTTTCATCGGTGTCAGGCCTTGTAGAGGGAGCCCCGGTAGAGGTTGCAGGGGTCACCGTGGGGCGGGTGGAGAAGATCTCCCTCGAAGACACCAAGGCCAAGGTCACCATGGTAATAGGCGGAGTCGCTCTCTACGAAGATGCCGAGGCAATCCTCCGTACCCGTGGAGCCTTGGGGGACAAATTCATCCAGGTAAATCCCGGGACCCCCACGGAGCGACGTCTATCGCCGGGGGAGGTCATAAAACATACCAAATCTGCCCCGGATCTCGATCAGCTTTTCGCCTCGCTGCAGCGCACCGCTGAGGGGCTGGCTGGAATGGGAGAGGCCCTGAAGGAGGTGGTGGGAGATAGGGAGATCCGTCAAGCACTGAAGGAGCTGGTGCTGAACTTCCGCGACTCGAGTCGTGAATTTAAGACCTTGCTCACCGAAAATCGCCAGCGGATAGACAGGGCCGTGGCCAATTTCGAGGACTTTTCAAGGGATTTGCGGCCCCTTTTGAGCAAGGCCTCCAGGACCCTCGACACCCTCGAAGGCTCCCTAACTTCGCTACAGAAGGTGGGCAAGGACCTGCAGCAGGGAAAGGGCACCTTGGGCAAACTCCTGACGGACGACCAGCTCTACCGTGATCTCAGGGGGGCTATTGAAGACCTCCGGAAATTGGCCCAGCGGGTGAACAAGGGCGAAGGGACTTTGGGAAAGCTGCTGACAGACGAGCAGTTGTATCGCGACCTGCAGGAGGCCATTGCGGAATTCAGGAGGATAGCCGAGCGCATAAATCAGGGTGAGGGAACCCTCGGGAAGCTGGTCACCGATGACAGCCTCTACCGTCAGGCAGAGCGCACTTTGAAGAAGGTGGAAAAGGCAGCGGAGGGCATGGAGGAACAAACCCCGATTACGGTGATAGGGACGGCTGCAGGTTTGGTCTTCTGAAATGACTTCGCTGAGGGGAGCGCTCTTGCTGCTGCTGTTCCTCCATGGAATCGCGGAGGCCGCCCCTTTCTCCCTTTGGCCTCTTTTCACTTATGAACGCCACGAGGGGAGGACTTCTATAGAGGCCTTAGGACCGCTTTTCTTCTGGGAAAGGCGGGGAGAGGAGATTCAGTGGGGGATAAGGCCCCTTTTGAGCAGATACCACAAACCCGGACACGACCGCTGGGAATGTCTTTACCCCTTGGGAAAGTACGAACGGCGGGATGGATGGGGTAAGGCCTACCTGGCCCCCCTGTGGCTGACCAGGTGGGAGGAGGGTGGTGCGAGCAACACCGCCCTCCTCACCCTTTTCTGGGGAAGGACGGAAAAGGGGGAAGGATATGGGGGCTTCTTCCCCTTCTACGGAGTCTTCAAAGAGCGCTTTCGCAGGGACAGGACAGAGTTCTTCCTGTGGCCCCTTTATTCGCGGATCGAGGACGAGGGGACGGTCACCGAGAAGTTTCTGTGGCCCTTTTTTCAGCTCCGGAAGGGCGAGGAACGGGGGTTCTGCTTCTGGCCCTTTTACTGCAAAAGGGAACGTCCCGGAGATCGCAAAGGCTATATCCTCTGGCCTTTTTATGTGTGGCGTGACAAAGAGACGAATGGAGAACTGACCACCATGAGGCTGTATTTCCCCTTCTACGCCACCATTCGCTCACCAAGGGTTAAGTCGGACATCTACCTTCCGCCCTTTTTCCACCATAAGAGGAGACTCCGCCCTCCGTCGGAGCGATGGGAAACCCCTTGGCCTTTTGTGATCTGGGATCAATACGAGGAGGGGATCTTCCCTATCTACAGGCTCAGACGCGAACCCAACAAGGAGAGACGGTGGATTTTGTGGCCCCTGTTCGTATACGAATGGGATCGAATGGGAGATCAGGAGGTAATCACTCGCCGTTTTCTCCTCATAAATCGCCATAGGAAGACGATAGGTCCCAAGGGGGCAGAGGGAGAAGACCTCAACTTATGGCCCCTCTTCAGCTACCGCAAAGGACCACAAGGCACGGTAGATTTTTACTCCCTGCAACTCCTTCCCCTCCATGACGAAGGACTCGAACGTAACCTCTATCCCCTCTTCTGGATCATCCGTTACAAGCGTTCTCCTCGCGGCGAGAGCATCTTCGACCTCCTCTGGGGGCTTTTCAGAGTCAGGAAGAACCCTCAGGAGACCTCATGGAGGTTCGCCTTCCTTTTCGAAGGAAGGGCCGGGCAAGAGTTCGAAGAACTCCGCCTCCTGGGTGGCCTTCTTTGCCTCAGAGAGGAGAAAGGGCGAGGGGAGATCCGCTTCTTCCAGTTCTTCAAGGACCATTGACAGGACGAAGGGCCGGGGTTTAATGTTGGCGATCACATAAGTTAGGAGGCCCCTGGATGAGACTTTATGAATATCAGGCAAAGGAAATCCTCAGGGGGTATGGTATTCCCGTTCCCAAGGGGGAGGTGGCTACCACTGCCGAGGAGGTGAGAAGGGCCGCCGAACGCCTTTCGGTAGGACGGGTGGTGTTGAAAGTCCAGGTGAAGGCCGGAGGACGGGGAAAGGGAGGTGGGGTGGCCTTCTTCGAAGACCCCGATGAGGCCTCCCGTTGGGCCGAGGGGATCCTCGGCACGGAGTTCGGTACCTACCAGACCGCTGGTCAAAGGGAGCAGGTGAAGGCCATCCTCGTGGAAGAGGCCGTCCAGATCGAGAGGGAATACTACCTGGGGATAACCCTTGATCGTTCTCGGGGCCGCTTTACAGTGCTCGGGATCCCTCAGGGAGGGGTAGAAGTGGAGGAGGTGGCCGAGCGCTCTCCTGAGTTGATCGTGAGGGAGGAGATAGATCCCCTCCTGGGCCTTCAGCCCTTTCAGGTCCGGCGAATGGCCTTTCGCATGGGGCTCAGCACCGAAGTCCTGTCCCAATGGCGCGATCTCCTCTTCGGCCTATGGCGTGCGGTCAGCGAGAAGGAAATGCTCCTCTGTGAGATAAATCCCTTAGCCCTGAGCCAGCGCTGGACCTTTGTCGCCTTGGATGCCAAAGTCGAACTGGATGAAAACGCCTTGGGACGCCATCCGGAGTTGCGGGACATGGTCCCTCCCCCGGAGGACCCGCTGGAGGAGTGGGCCAAGAGATACGGCCTGAACTACGTGAAGTTACGGGGAAACGTAGGCTGTTTGGTCAACGGGGCAGGTCTGGCCATGGCCACAATGGATCTGATAAAGCTCGCAGGTGGGGAGCCAGCGAACTTCCTCGACGTAGGGGGAGGAGCCACTGTGGAAATGGTCAAAGAGGGGCTGAAGATCCTCCACCATGACCCCGATGTAAAGGTGATCTTCGTCAACATCTTCGGGGGGATCCTGCGCTGTGACACCCTGGCCCAGGGGATGATAGAGGCCTCGCGGGAGATCTCCTTTGACAGGCCCATAGTGATACGGATGGAGGGAACCAACGTGGAGGAGGGGCGCAGGCTTTTGGCCTCCTCGGGCCTTTCCCTCATTCCAGCCACGGAAATGGATGAAGCTGCCGCCAAGATAAGCGAAATCCTGAAGGAGGGCTGAAATGGCCATCTTGATCGACGGGGAGACCAAGGTATTGGTCCAGGGGATCACCGGCGGAGAAGGCCGTTTTCACACCAAGAGGATGCTGGAGTACGGCACCAAAGTAGTAGCAGGAGTCACCCCCGGAAAAGGGGGCATAGAGGTGGAGGGGGTCCCGGTCTTCGACACCGTAAAAGACGCCGTCTCCGAGACTGGTGCTACTGCCTCTGCCATCTTCGTCCCGGCCCTTTACGCCGCTGATGCCGTGATGGAGGCAGCCGAGGCTGACCTTGAGCTCATCGTCTGCTTTACCGAGGGAATTCCCACCCATGATATGGTGAGGGCCAAGGCCTTCCTGGAGGCCCGGGGGGCAAAGCTCATCGGCCCCAATACCCCCGGGATCATATCCCCCGGCAAGGCAAAAATAGGGTTAATGGCGGGTTACATCCATCGCGAGGGCCCTGTCGGGGTTATCTCCCGCAGTGGCACCTTGACCTATGAAGCGGTCTATCAGATGACGAAGAGGAATATCGGACAGTCCACCTGTGTGGGAATCGGAGGAGACCAGGTGGTGGGACTCGACTATGTAGACTTACTGGAGCTCTTCCGCGATGATCCCGAGACGGAAGCAGTATTGCTCATCGGAGAAATAGGAGGGACTGCAGAGCTTGAGGCTGCGGATTATGTGAAGGAGACCTCTTATCCCAAGCCGGTTGCGGCCTTTATCGCCGGAAGGACTGCTCCCCCGGGAAGACGGATGGGCCACGCCGGTGCCATCATTTCGGGACGTCGAAGCACGGCCCAGAGTAAAATAGAGGCCTTGAGGGAAGCGGCCATTACCGTCATAGAGGACCCGAGCAAGATCGGGGATACCATGGCAAAATTGCTGTGAGGGGAGCTTCAGTTCCCTTCAAGATCATCTTCCGTCAAGAAGGGGTTGATGACCGCTATAATGCGTTCCCTAAGCCACTTTCCATCCCACCACTCCACGGGGTTCACTGGGTGTCCCGAGAGCAATACGGCGTAGTGAAGATGATCTCCTCCCGCTAAACCTGTGGAGTCGGTGTAACCGATGACCTGCCCTTTTTCAACTTCCTCCCCCTCCTCGACGGTCCAGCGGCTCAGGTGAGCATAGAGCGAGGTCAAGCCCAAGCCATGGTCCAGGATCACCACGTTACCGTAGATGCCGACGAATCCAGTGAAGATGACCCGCCCCCTGTTGGCGGCGGGGATCGGTGCATTGGCGACGGAGGCCAGATCGTAACCCAGGTGGATGGAGCGCCCTATGAACTTCCCCTTGTAAAAATAGGTCCTTTTATCGCCAAAGGTAGCCGTCACCTTGGAATTGGGCATCTGGATGAAGGGGCCCTGCCAAAGGGGTTGAGGCCCTGAACGGGAGGCGACCTCTGTAAGGAAAGCCTCGTCTTTGGCACGCATCTCCTCGTTGACGAATTTGAAGGCCTCTTCTGGAGGGACGTCCGCCTTTTCCGCAGGCAACAAAGGGTACACCCTTTGCCTCAGAAAACGATCGGAAAGCGACACTCTTTCCTCCACGACCTTCCTCGGCAAAAGGCGGACGGGGACGGGGATCACACGGGAGTTACCAGCCCGGTCCTGGGCCACCAGTAAGGGTTCCTTCGCCCCTGCGTACTGGGGGATGCCGAAGAGGACCGCCCAAAGGAATCCATCCCTCTGTTCCTTGGGGTAGGCCTTGAAGAAGAGGTCCCCTACCCTAACCCCTGCTTTCACGGCATCGTGAGAGGTCCGGAACAAAGCCGCTGCAGCCCCGTTGAAATAGACGTACCGTGTGCTCGCCAAGAGTTCAACCCAGGGTGGGGTGAAGTCCACCTGGACCTCTACCTGGGCATAAGCCCTGTTGCCACGGCCGAACATCCAAAGGGAACGGTCCCTTGCCTCGACCACCAGATAGGCCTTCCCCTCTCTTAAACCGAGTTTTTTCGGTTCCACTGACAGGGAGATCACCTTTTCCTTGACCCCCGGGGGGAATGACTCGGTCAAGAGTTTCCAGACCTTCCCCCGCTGAAGGAGGCTGACCGAGACCTCCTTCAGACCCGCTGGTTTGTCCCGGAGCCCTATCTCGATGGTGGCCTTTGCCCCAAGGTAGGTGCCCTCAGGCGGGAGGACAAACTGAGGGGGCTTCCTCTCAAAGGCCGGGGTGAAGAGGACGATGCACCCCCCTACCACGATTGCCACGCAAAGGGTCAGCAGGACGATACGCTTCATGGGAGGGAGGCTTATCAGAAAATTCACCCGGGATCAAGGTGAAAAAGACCGTGCGATCTCCTCTGCCACCCGGCGCATGTTTTTGAGGTAGTCCGGAGCCAAGGGATCCAAGGGCACCACTCGGCCTTGCAACTCCCTGGCGATGGCCTCGGCGGCCCGGCGGTCAAACTGGGGGGAGACGAAGACCACTTTTATCCCCGCCTCCCTTGCGCGCCTTATCAAGGCCATAAGGGCCCGTGGAGACGGTTCCTTTCCCCCCTGTTCGATGACCATCTGCCTCAACCCGTAATCCCTCGCAAAGTACCCCCAGGAGGGGTGGAAGGTAAGAAAGGCCCTCCCCCGGTAGGGGTCAAGGAGCCGGCGGATTTCCCCGTCCAGAGAGTCCAATTTCGCCAGGTACGAGGATGCCCTTTTTCTATACAGGGATGCACGGGATGGGTCTATCTTGCAAAGCCCGTTGAGGATGTTTCTCACCATGGTCTTGGCGTTCTTGAGGGATAGCCAAATATGGGGATCTCCTTCCAAGGTTTCAACTCCTCGAGAGCAATCCACCACCAAGAGCTTCGGATTGAGCTTTTCTATGCGCCCGAGCCAGGCTATCTCGAACTCCAGCCCCGATCCCACGGCGGCATAAAGCCTCGCCCTTTGCACCACCTTGAGTTGACGAGGGCTCAGTTCGTAGGTGTGGGGATTGGCCCCGGGAGGGACCAGCACGGTGACCTCGACTTGATCGCCGCCGATCTCCCTCACCCACTCCCGTTGAGGAGGTATGGTCACCAAGACCGACAGTGAAGCGGCCCAGGCAGGCCTTAAATACAAAAAGAACAATACAAAGCAGACAAAAAGACCTCTCATCTTCTCCTCCTCTCACCGTCATATAACAGCGATAGAGACTCGATGTAAACCGCCTCCACCGGGATGTCCTCCATGCACCTGTTACGGGGACATTCCCTCCTCCGATGGGCAGAACATGGGGCACATGGGGTCCTACTTTGGATCCACCTCACCTTCCTCCCTCGGGGGGCCCAGAGGGAGGGGTCTGTCGGACCGAAGAGGACAAGGGTAGGAGCTCCCGCTGCCGCTGCTAAATGGGCTACACCGGCGTCGTTCCCTATGAAGAGGGCGGCCTCCGACAGCACTGCGGCCAGCTTCCTCAAGGGAGGTGTTTTTAAGAGGAGGTCGGGAGGGGAAGAGGCATCGAGGAAGGCCTTTACCGGACCATCATCTGCGGGTCCCTCCACCAACACAATGAAAAGGCCCTGCTGTCGCAGTCTTTGAGCCGCCTCGGCCATCCTCTCAGGAGGCCACACCTTTTGAG
>Ga0209410_1000908_pt1 | contig 14129 bp, 14 predicted proteins | sample Mar14436cmmetaG_FD_184135 | JGI IMG/M metagenome (GOLD analysis project Ga0209410, IMG submission 184135) | Marine hydrothermal vent microbial communities from Guaymas Basin, Gulf of California to study Microbial Dark Matter (Phase II) - Marker... ... | reverse complement strand
CACATACACCCCGAAAGCACCAACAGAAGCATTAACACTATCAGCTAAAAGCAGTAGCAATAGATATGCATTACATCCTGAAATTACTTCCGTATCATTATACCAAACGAGAGTTCCATTACCGTAATTGATGCCCATAGTGACGGTAATGATTTTTTCATAGTGTGATTCTCTAAGCTGATTATACGCAGTATAAAATTGTATGGCGAGGAAAGATGCTGTTAAACTCCATATTAGTAAAAGTGCTATAACAATCTTAGTTTTTCTCTGCATAGTGACACCGATAGTAGATGCCTAAATGAATAAAACACGAAATTTTCTGGCGCAAGCAACTTTATTATGTGAAAAGTACGTTATTTTATTAAGGTATATATTAGTTCTGGCGATTAGATACTTTTTCTCGTTCTAAAAACTTAACTATGTCGGTAGATCATTGATCATTGACATTTACTATTAGCAAAAGTTTATAGCTTATATAAGCATGTCTAACAATATATAATTTGTAGTTCACTTGTTGCGATTGAGGGGTGCATATGAGCGTAGATACAATGAGGATTCTAAAAACCTACCTGGATAATCCGATTTCAAAATTGGCACTAAGGTTTCTTCTTAGGAAGGATAAAAAGTATGGGAAAACATATTTAGAAATAGCTATAGAGGATCTTCTGGGAGAAAATTCGAGTTCATCTCTAAACATTAGGATAGCGAAAGCTATTATTAAGAAAGCTATTAAGAATAGCGCTAAAGCTTTTAACGTTTCATTTGAAGATGCTCTTGAAACCTTTAGATTACCATATGCTAGAAGGGCGCTCGTATCAGTTTTGAAAGGAATCTTGCGCTTTGGAGTCACAAAACCCTTTACCCCAGGAGCACCTTTTCTGGTAGTCTGGGACTATACGTATCGGTGCAATCTCAGATGCAAGCACTGTTATATAGCTGCTGGAGGATATGATCGACCAGAGATGTCATTGGATGAACGGAAAAAAGCTCTGGATATTCTAGCAGATGCTGGAGTAACAATCATAGCTTTTTCTGGAGGAGAACCATTAATGGGACCAGGAATTTTTGAAATGATTAAGAGAGCTGATGAGTATGGAATGTACACAGCCATGGCAACAAATGGTACATTAATAACAGAACAAGTGGCCGAAAGGTTAGCTAAGGCGGGCTTAAAGTATGTGCAAATAAGTTTAGATGCACCTATTCCGCATATTCATGATGAATTTAGAGGGATAAATGGTGCTTGGGAAAGGACTGTGAGAGGAATAAGGAATGCCAAGAAAGCAGGATTATACGTGGAAATATCTATGACGATTACAAAGTTGAATTACCATTTAGTTCCCCAAATGTTAGAACTGGCCAAAGAACTGGAAGCAGATCTTTTCATGCACTATAACTTCATACCTACTGGTCGTGGAGCTGAAATTCTTGAATTAGACATATCCCCACAAGAAAGGGAAAAGCTTTTAAGATTACTCGCCGAAAAAACCATAAAGAATGAGATCCAGGCAGCTTCTACGGCTCCTCAATACGCTAGAGTCTCCCTACAATTGAGTTCTGTGGGGGAGGAAATACTTTTAGCTGGGCACTTTTATAGGCAGAAGTGTAAAGCGGATTCAAATGTGGTGGCATTAGCGGAGTTTATTGGTGGGTGTGGTGCTGGTCGAGCATATATAGCGTTAGAGCCTAACGGGGACATACAACCATGCGTCTTCATGCCCATCAAAGTAGGAAACATTCTAAAAGACGACTTTAACGAGTTATGGATGCGTAATAAAGTGTTTTTAGAGCTGAGAAATAGAGAATTATTAAAAGGAGCATGTGCAAACTGTCAATACAAATATGTTTGTGGAGGGTGCAGAGCTCGAGCATACGCTTACTTTAAAGATTATTTAGCTCCAGATCCTGGATGTATCTATAATATTGATTGGTGGAATAGAGCAATAGTTGCAGCTTTAGGTAAGCAAGTGACGAACACTTATTCAAAGTGATGTAGTAATCTCTCCTCCCGCACAATTAACAATTATTTCAGCGGCTCTCTTTGTAGATGCTCTTAAGACAGATTTTTCAATGATTTTCGGTACATATCCAACGAGAATAATGTTTTTTGTCTGCTCGGTAACCTTCGTTTCTTCACCGTCACGGAATATTACTGCAGCAATAATTTTCCCTTCGCCATCCTCCATTAGAGGAAAATTCTTTGGAAACACGAATTCTTCTCCACCAATAACCCTGAGAATTTCTCCGCCGTTGGCATACCTGATTAGTAGGGGTGGCTTTATCTTATCTAAGTCAAACACACTGAACGTTACTAATGTTTCTACTGATGCAGCATTCATGGCATCCACAACATTATTGATCCGAGGTAACCTTTTACCTCCTAACAATCTTCTAACTAACGCCTCCGAGGAAGGTCTTTCCTTTGTTGGATCGACATCTAAAGACCAAAAGAAGGATCTATATGCCTTTACGATTGGATTAGATAATAGTTTCTCAACGGTCCACTTTTCTCTGACGTACTTCTCTATCTGAGATACGATGGGGCATTCCTCTCTTTTAACTTTAACATTTCGGATAATGATTCCGTAAACGTTAAGTTCAGAGTATTTATTAATTATCATCTCACCTCTCCTCCGCAATTCTAAGTTTAAGTTTACAAAAGGCACATATTCCATCTTTTGATGTTGTTGCAAAACCACAAATTTTGCATTTTTGTAAGTCAACTTTTTCCTGTGGGATTTTCTCTCTTAGCTTCATAATAGTTTTAGTAAGATTAATTTGTGCGATGGGGTTTAACTGTAAAATATCTTCCCAGAGTCTCTTATATTTATGTAATAGTGCTCCACGCGCCAATGGACAGACATCTTCAACGAAGGGTATGTCATTGAAGATGCAATAAAGCTGGTTTTCCCTCTCACTCAAATACACTTGTGGACGAATTCTACCTATCATCCTATACTCCAGGTTTGGTGGGGTTATGATATCATGTCCTCTCATGAGATCCTCAACTCTCTGGGTGAATAGTGCTTTAAGGAAGTATGTTGAGACATCATCAATATTATGTCCTGTTGCAATATATTCGTAAGAATTATCGTAAGCAATTTTGTTTAGGATCCATCTCTTAACTATCCCGCATACACTACATGCGGGCCGCCTAACCTTTTTAACAGCTTCAGGTATGGTTACTCCAAGATAATCACGTACATTAACGATTTCGTATCTCACCCCAATTCTACTCATCTCACTCTCAACGATCTCTCTGCTCACCTTAGAGTAATCGTAAATACCTAAATCTATATGGACAGTGAAAATATCGATGTTTAATTCGCCAGAAAGCCTGTTAAGTGCGTATATCAGAGCCATGGAATCCTTTCCACCCGAAACCCCTACTAAAACGCGTCCGCCATCGAACTTTGCTTTCTTCAAAGTTTTTAATATTCGTCTCTCGTAAAATGAGATAAAGTGTTCTCTGCAGAAAGCAGCTCTGGCATAGGGAATAAAAACAACAGAATCTTTGCCGCAAACAATGCATTTACGGGGCATTAAGATCACAACCGTAGATGGAACTATGTTAATGGTGAATTGCCAGAGGTTCTACATGTAATTAGCTAGATTAATCATACTTAAAACTCAAAAGCATTTAAAAAGTGTGTTGCAGATACAGTAATTTCTCCTAGTATGGGCGGTAGTTTAAGAAAAAGTTGGTGAATGCGATTATTATGTTTTAGAAGCTTTGCTATTTCGTCCAATGAAACAATCTTCGGAAATTATTATAGATTATCTTAACGATTTCTTTCACATCGATCTCTTTTACAGCTGCAATCTCCCTTAGAGTCTCCGGTATGAGCTCTGGCGACAGGTTAACACCGCGGTATAAGTATGGACCATCGCTCTCAGTCAACAATATTTCAAGCGGCGCAGCTTCGAGTACTCTTCTATGTTTTTTCTGGAATTTAACCGCAGGGTTAATTGTGATAAAATATCCCTCACTTGCAATCTCCCTCAATAGATTTTGGGGGCCGCTATACCAGTGGAATACAGCTCCCTTGATATCGTACTTTATTAATAGATCAAGGATTTCTTTCCAGGTATCTACTGAGTGAATATTTAGGATTAAGTTCCGTTCGGAGGCTATTTCAAGAAATCTTTGGAATATCACCCTTTGTTTATCGATGGTATCACCTGCAAAGCGCGTGTCAAGCCCTATTTCTCCTAAACACTTAACCTCTGTAGATATCTGTATGATATTATCTAATTCATCATCAGAAATCTTACCAGCATTCCATGGGTGAATACCGACACAGGGAATGAAATTACTTAATTGCTTACTATATTCAAGGATCTTTAGAGAAGATGCATAATCCATACCAACGCCAACAATTACCATATTGTACCGTTCAATAAAGTACTTCAAACGGTCGATGGAGTATTCGTCAGCATGACAATGTGCGTCAACGAGCATCATTATTTCTATCCCCTACACACCTATTGTTGAGGATAGCAGTGATATAGTAGTTAAATACTTAAGTGATTGTAAATTTTATCAATTCAAAGATTAGGAAAGTGATTAAACATGGACCGTGTTAAATTAGTATTCTTCCTTAAACCGGACGCTGTAATAAGGAGGTACGTTGGTGCAAGAACGCTTAAAACGTTATTAGATGAGATCGATGGACTCAAATTCTTAACGTTCATGAAATTAAATCCGTCTAAAGATTTTCTAGCACAACAGCACTATGGGGAGCATCAAGGTAAATTTTTCTTTGATTGGCTTGTAGATTATACAGCTGTAGGACCAATTTATCTTATTATGATAGAGGCGGCTCCCGAAAAAGTGGCTGAGATCCGGGAAGTCTTAGGTCCCACGTTGGTTCAAAAGGCAGCTAAGGAAGCTCCTGGCACAATTAGGGGAAGATATGGAATTTATGGTGGCGTGAACGTGGCTCATGCATCAGATTCCGTTGAAAGTGCGAAGAGAGAAAGCATGATTTGGGAAAATTACTTGAGAGAAACCATGGGAACAGATATATACGCTGTGTCTCCTGAGGAAGTATTGAACAAAATAATTGAGTATATCGAAGAAAATCTGGATTACCCAATAATCGATAACAAGCGATATTTAGAGCTATCCGAGGAGCTAAGCCAGCATCCCGAAAAACGAGATGAGATAAAAGAGAAATTCATTAAATTGCTTTCCAAGGAGACCACGAAAGAGTTTCTTGAGGGAACACCAAGTCTAGTAGTGAAATTTGCTGAAATCCTAGTGAGAAATGCTCTCCTTAGGAAACCATAATCAAACATTTATAGAAAAATATTTTACTTTACATCTTTTTTAAGATGCCTTAGCTCACGTATCAGCGCTAATAGTTCTAAATGGGTTCAAAAATAAAAACACTTCTATGAGTTTTCGCGAGTGTAAGGATGCAATACCATGTCCTTAAAGGGTGATCCCTTCAGTTTATTAACCAAGTTCTTATCAAGCGTAGCGAACTTAGCGCTTTTTCTTCGTGATAAGCTAAGAAATAGAGCGTCATAGATAGGTATATTTACAGAAAGCGCGATGTCCATGGCTGTCGTATATTCATCAAAGGTTTTAATTACAATGCATACATTATTAAGGAACTCTATTGCTTTATCTAGGTTAGCTAGCACAATGTTTTCTGGGTGGCCAAAAAGTTTGATTCTTTTCCAGGCAACATTGCATACTTCTGCATAAGCTAAATCAACGGTGTATAATTCATCATATTTAGCGACGATTTCTTCACACCAATCGCTATAGGGCTCTGGAAAGTACAAAGCAGCTATTACGGAAGAATCTAAAACAAGCGATCTAATGGGCATCACGATCTTCCCTGATTAAAGATGCATGCGAAGTCTCTATTTTTGGTAGTTTTTTTCTGAGATTTTTGGCTTCTTCTAAATATTGTTTTTTAAGATAATCGCGAATTCTCATTCGTATAAAGTTCTCAATTTCTGAACGCCAATCAATCGGTATTTTTCGCATGGCTTCTCGTAATTTCTTGTCTATCCTAATACTTAAAACGGAGCTCATATTAAAACCCCTGCATACATGTATACTCATTTTATATAAGGATGATGTCTACTTTAAAAAATGATATATTGTATACAAAGTCCTTTTGTCTCATCACAATAATCATTTCCCTGGTGGTAAAAAGGCTATTTTTGAGTATCTTTAGTTGACTACCCATAAATTATAAACGGAAAACATTTCTCTATTAAGTAAGTGAATATTGTAGACTATCTGATGATGGTTTCGGTTCTGTAAAATGGTTATTCATTATGACTGAAGAAATTTTTCCGTATGAAAAATTTCGGAGAGGACAGCTGGAAGCAATAAGGTTTATTAAGAGTGTGTTCGAAGAAGAGGCTATAGGGTTTTTGCATGCACCAACGGGGATTGGTAAAACTATTTCAGCTTTGACAGCATATTTATCAATGGTTGGTTCAGAATCTTTAACTAAGCTAGTAATATTGACGAGAACTAAAAATCAGGCCTACATGTATGTGAAGGAGCTTGAGAGAATAAGAAAAAAGGGAGTAGTGATCCCAGATTATGTGGTATTTAGATCAAAAAAGGATATGTGTCTCCTTGCTAGGAGGAGTGAAAGATTAAGAAAGGCACCGTACCATATTTTCCTGAAAGCATGTGAACTGTTGAAACGTCAAAATAGGTGTCCATATTATAAAAGGAGTTACGATCTCGGGGTACCAACTAAGCATTTAGTATTTGCTGCAGAGGAAGTAAGTTCGCGGGGAGCATCTTACCGCAACATAATGCATTTTGCAGAAAGCGAAAGGGTATGTCCATATGAAGTTGCGAGGTATCTAGCTACACAAGCTCAAATCATTATTGGAAGCTACAGCTATATCTTCAAGCCCGATATTCGCGAAAAATTTCTTTCTACGATTGGTGAGGGGCTATCAACGATATATTTATTGATAGATGAGGCTCACAACTTACCAGATTTCATTAGGGACGCCATGAGTTTAAGTCTCTCAACACTTACAATCGAACAAGCAACAAGAGAACTTGAGAGAATAGATTATGAATACTCTGATTACTTAATAGATTCACTCTTAGCGTTAAAAGAAGCAATTGAAGAAATTGCTGGAGATACACTGTTAATTGGGGATAGCGGGCCTAAAATAGTGGATGTTACAGGTATTATAAAAATTCTATCCAAGAGGGATATAGATCTGATAAAGGAGGCTGGAGAAAAATATATCTCCGTAAGTGAGGATTTCTCATCAAGATTAATCTGGCTAAGTGAAGTTCTAGACTACCTAAGAATCTTATATAGCATGGAAGAGTTCGTAACCACGATTGAGCAGAAGGAAACTGAGAGCAGTAAAAGATATTACGTATTGACAATTCAACTGTTGGATCCCTCTTATGAAGCAGCAGACATTTTCCAAGATGTTAAAGCTGCAGTTCTCATGTCCGGTAGTTTATACCCTCTGGATTACTATGAGACTATACTTGGTCTTAAAATGAGTCAAAAGCTAAGAAATAGAATAAGAGAGTTAATCCTGCCATCACCATTTCCAGAGGATGCGTTTTCTATTCTTGTTGATAAGATTTGCACAACAAAGTATACGAAGAGAAGCGAGGAAATGTTCAACTTGATAGCTCGTAGAATAGAGGCTATCAATACCGCGGCCCCGAGAGGTAAGGCTATCCTCATCGTGTTTCCGAGTTATGAGTTATTGAAAATTATAAGATTAAGGACTGAGATAAGGGATCGTGAAGTAATTATAGAGACGCAAAACACGGAAATAGAACATGTTCTTAGACGATTAAAGGATAATTCGGATACGATTATATACTCTGTAGCAGGAGGAAAATTGATGGAAGGGATCGATTACAGGCTAGAAAATAGAACGATTCTGTCTACAGTCGTGCTAGTCGGCCTACCTTTTCCAGAATGGAATGATGTAACAAAGGCGCAGGAAAGTTATTTCTCGAAGAAATTTGGTGAAAAGATGGGTCGCTTTTTAGCGATAACTATTCCAGCAATAAGAAAATCATTACAAGCAGGAGGGCGATTAATAAGAGACGAAACAGATAGGGGGCTTGTTATAATTCTTGATAAGAGGTATTGGGAATACGGGTATTGGAAATACTTTCCACAGAATTGGAGGAGATATCAAACATTTGCAACTAACAACGAATTAATAAAATTAATAGAAATATTCTTTAGGATTCATAGGTAGTTCTCACGAGTTTCTCTCTCTAAAGTAGTGTAGTATGAATGATGCATAAATCTTAGCAAAATTGATTACATCAGTTATGTAAACAAATTCATTCTCTGTATGAGCTTTTTCTAGAAATCCAGGTCCAAAATTAATTGTCGGGATACCAGCTTTTCTGAATAATCTAGCATCTGATGTAGCTGGCATTGCAACACATGGGGGTGCGTATCCAAGAAACATTTCTGCCACATTTCTGATGGCTTGGGTAAGAGGGTGACTTGAAGATGTGTAACTTGGTTCGATTTTATCAATAATTTCGATTTCGTGTTCCGTGCCGAGAAAAGTTCTTAATTGGTTTTCGGCATCGGAACTATTAGTGCCTATCGGTATTCTCATATCAATTTCTATTTCGCAGTAATCTGGAACAATATTAACCTTTTTTCCTCCCCGTATTATTCCTATATTAAGTGTGTAATGATCTAGTGCATCACCAGCTCCTGGATGAACATTATTTAGCCATTCTTTACCATTCATGATTAGATCTTTAGCATCTTCGGGTATCCTGACCGGAGTTGGAAAAACTTCTGGTAAAGTAGTTATCGTCTTACTCAACTCACGGATAGCGTTTTTACCTAACATGGGTAAGCTACCATGAGATGCTCGCCCACGACAAATAATTTTTGCCCACAAGACACCTTTCTCTCCAGCAACGATTTTATATTTACCAGTCTTTAGATCTCCTGAAGGTTCGGCTATTATGCACGCATCGCCTACAATAATCTTATTTTCTATGAGGTAGCGGCTACCATGTTTGCCCCCAGTTTCTTCATCAGCAACTATTGAAAGAATTACTCTACCTGGGGCTTTTTCTTTATGTGCTAGGAAGGCATATAAGAGCGATATAACACCCGATTTCATGTCCGATGCTCCACGGCCAAAAATTTTATTTCCCTCAATTTTTCCTCCAAAGGGATCGTATGTCCATTTTTCTCCAGCTGGAACAACGTCCACATGACCATTCAGTATAAGAGTCTTCTCACTTTCATCCCCAATCACTGCTATGAGATTTTGTTTCCCTTTCACTGGTTCTACGATTCTATAATCGACGTGATATTCATCTAGGATCCTGGCTATAACTTCGATCCCCTGAGTGACATCTCCTGGAGGATTCTCAGTTTTTGCTTTAATAAGCTCTTTCAGATTAGATATGATTTCATCTCTACGAGTTTCTATGAACTTTAAAACATCGCTCTCCACCGTAATTCACCCCTTAATTAAGTTATAATGTTTTTCCGAATATTAGGGCTAAGAGGGCCATTCTCACGGGGATCCCATAGCTAGCTTGAATGAAGTAAGCTGCGAACTCTGTAGTATCGAGTCGTGGGTCAATTTCATCTACTTTAGGCAAGGGATGAAGAATCTTGAGATTAGATTTTGCCATTTCGAGTATTTCAGGAGTCAACCTGTAACTGCCCTTCACCTTCTCGTACTCCAAGGGATCTGGGAATCTCTCTTTTTGAATCCTAGTTACGTAAAGGATATCTAACTCGCTTATGACTTCGCGAATATCCCTTACCTCCTCAAATGGTATATTAGATGCGTATAGCAAATCTCTCGTTTCGGGTCTAATTCTAAGTAGATCTGGGGAAATAAGATAGATTTTCTCAGGTTTAAACTTCATGAGTGCAAGCGCAAGAGAATTCGCAGTGCGTGCATATTTCAGGTCCCCCATAATACCGTAAACCAAGCCATCGATCCGACCCTTAAGCTTCTTTACGGTGAATAAATCTATCATAGTTTGCGTAGGGTGATGCTGTTTTCCGTCACCCGCATTTATAACAGGGACATGCGCGATTTCTGCAGCAAGTTTAGCTGCTCCCTCGTAGTGATGTCTAATCACAATTACATCCGCGTAGCTATCTAGCATTCTGATAGTATCAACAAAGCTTTCTCCTTTCTTTGCGGAGATCGCTTCCTCACCTACTATCGATATGACATCGCCACCCAAGCGTTTCATGGCGGTTTCAAAGCTTAATCTAGTTCTGGTACTCGGCTCAAAAAACGCTGAAGCCATTATTTTTCCAGATAAGAGATCAATCTTTGCTCTGGAATACGCAAGCATGTTTTCTGCCATAGCGAATAATTCTTCGAAATCGCGTCTATCTAAATCGAGAACTGAGATGATGTCGCGCATGTAGAAAGGCATGGTGGGATCACAATAATAACTTTTAAGAAATTAGAAATAACACTCATGCGAATATAATCCTATCGGTAATGATGAGTATTCTTCACGGAACATTGTCTCGGCGCTAAATGATACTTTTGCTAATATTTAAATAGTTATCTGGGAAATTTGGAAATTGAGGATTGAAGCCAGAGTTGTTTATCATGTTCATTACGCTTGGAGATTTGCTTCTATACATAATTCTTCTCGTCCCGTTAGCTATATGGTTTTACGTCAAAGCTAGGTATGTTTCAAGGCAGAGGAGATTATGGAATGAGATGATATCAAACAAGTGTGTGTATGGAAGAGCGCTTGCAGAAGCGATATCTGATACGAAAATGTTGGAGGAAGATTATTTGGATAAAGAGGGTGCAAAAACATTAATGGTAGCTATGCTTGAGTTTCCTCAGGTAGAGGATGTTCAGAGGACAGTTGCATTTTTAAAAGGTTTTATAGGAGCAATCGAAAAAGATCCGACGATACTAGAAAGAAGAGATATGATAAAGGAACGTATAGTGATACCACTAATGCGTCAATTCTTATATTTCCTTGCAGTTCTCGATGAGGGAATAAGGAAAACAATTGAACAGCAAATTAAGCAAGCGGAAGAAACGGGTCAAAACGTTGAAGACTTAATAAAACCGATGCTCAAAACAGCTGTTGACACCGCGTTAACATGGTAATCAAATTATGCTGAAGGCTCTTAAAATCCCAAGCACGTAAAAGACAGCTTCCTCGGTCCTCACGGTCTTAACTAATTGGTCGGGTACAAAATTAAGGAATAAGTCAAAGTATTCCCTATAGTTATTCCCAAGCATTTCTCTAAGCCCTCTAAAGGGGGATCCAAATATTATAGCTATTTTGTCGTGTTTTGGGATTTTAACCTTTGTTACAACTTCTCCATATCGAGAAGTACCGATGATTAAGAAGTTTCTTTTCCTTAAACTTTTTAGCAGTTCTCGCAATCCCTTATTATAATAAAAAGCGTCATATCCATAATAGATTGGGAGTGAGCGTTTGTTAACAATTTCGCGGGTCTTAGTGTTTATTACGAAGATTCTTTCTCCCTTCTTATAATACTTATTTTTCCTAACTTTGTAATCTCTAGTGCCATCAGTTACGAGCAAACGATCGCCAAGATCTTTCTTAAGATACACATATCTATAATCTGTAGGGTATTCCTTATCTAAATGATGTGGAGTTTTAAGAGGCTCTACAACACCAATATACTTAAGGGACTGATCGATTTCAAATGCGATTTTTCTCAAATAGGGGGGCGTGTTAATGTATTTTAAAACCTTAACAATGAACCTGCCTAGACCATGGGAGTCGAAATATGGATCTGGATCATAATAAACCCCTATATCCGTAATCCCAAACGTGGCACATGCCCTAGCAATCATACCTATCTTATACGTGCGAAGCATCAAATTTTTTTCATCACCAGTATACGAGGAGGGGATAGCTACCAGCTTTATCATTTTTCGGCCCAGAAACATTCTATCGTGAAACCAGTAAATCTAAGTTATAACATTATAGTTATGAAATCTCTTATATGAATTACCCCCTATTAGCTCTTCGGCTTTTTTCAAATTTCTTATTGCCGATAATTTATCTCTAAATGGACTGAGCATGAGAATATTGTCATCCAAATCCACTACATTATTTTCTTTGCGCAGAATATGATACGAAAGGATTATTCTTAATAAAGAATCTCCAGAGCTTATCTTTTCCATCTTTAATACCTATGCGCGGTGAAATACCAATATTATCATCGGGTATGGTCATTAGATCGGTGATATAAAGAGGGCCTAGCCGGGTCATGTCCACGCCATTTAACGCTTTATCGATCATCATAGCTTGGGTAAGTCTTCCGGGACCATTTGTGAGAAGTCGTAACTTATTAACTTTACGAAGTTTTATCATTTCAGAAATTCCTAGGAGTGGTTGTATGGCTCTGATCAGTACGGCAGCTGGGCATCCTTCAGGTTCTGTGACCACGTTTAAGCAGTAGTACATCCCGTAAATTAGGTAGATGTATGCGTGACCAGGTGGACCGAACATTACAGTATTTCTGTGTGTTTTCCCCTTATAAGCGTGGCTTGCAGGATCATCCTTTCCTCTGTAGGCTTCGGTTTCAACTATCATACCTGCTAAAATATTTCCAGATGGAAGTATTCGCACTAGCATCTTTCCGAGCAATTTCTTCGCGACAATAGGAGTATATTCCATATAGAATTCTCTTGGCAGGATGGAATTGAGATGTTCTCGAGCTTTTCTAGTTAAGTCATTTGCTAACATTCGTGCTCGACCCTGCTCTTACTTTTTTACATTCTTTGAATTTTAATGGCTCTAAATCCCATAGCTAATGGGTTAGGGAATTCGCTAATTATAACGTCATTGGGAACTGAGTATCGAATATACCCTACAATATCTGTTTCATCATAGAAAAGAGATCTAGCAATTACGTAATCTCTCGTTATAGTAATGGAGCATCTTCTAGGTAAACCGATTATAACTGGTTCTCCTTGTAATGCTTTTTCGACACCATACTTTACAGCGCAAGCTGCGGTAGTTAGTTCAGCGATTCTTACAGCCCAACTCTCCTTTCCTATGAAAAGAATATCGCTCTCAGTTTCTTTTTTAATGCGCATCCCGACTTCCCTTATTTTATCAAGAACTCCCAACAGTTGCTGTTTCCCTCTGTTTGAAATTTTAGCATGCTCTAAGAATTCCCTATTCAGGTCTTCTAGTCGAATACCGCCTAAGGATATATCTATGTGAATTTGATCAGGCTTATGTTTCTTGGCTAACTGACCCGCTAACTCGAGTTCTCTAACAACATATTCAGAGGAATCTGGATCAAACGGTTTCGTTAAACAAATATAATCAATAGGTCTCTTGTAAGGGAATCCCAAGTATACTGCAGCAGTAGCTATTATACTTTTTACCGAGAAGTTGGAATCTAATTCCGCGGCGCCGGAATCAGCAGCAACGATTCTGAGCAATCATATCACCAACGTATTATTTTTGCCTAAAGAGGTCTGAAGTATGAAAAAGAAGTTTAAATTATTCAATAGTTATATGGAAGAATTAGGAGTTTGATTAAACTTTTTTCTTTTTGGGGGAAACCATGAATCTGTATGAACAAATCCACGGTTTTTTTAATCCGAAGTCTATTGCCGTGATAGGTGCATCATCTAAGCCAGGAAAAATAGGATATGCTGTTCTTAAAAACTTACTAGAGTTTCATAGAAAAGGCGGAAAAGTTTACCCTATAAATCCGAGAGCTGATACGATATTGGGATTAAAGGTTTATAAATCAATTTTAGACGTCCCTGAGAACGTTGATATGGCTGTGATAATCATCAGGTCGGAGGAAGTACCTAAAATAATAGAAGATTGTGCGAAGAAGGGGGTTAAAAACATAGTGATAATATCGGGAGGATTTAAAGAACTGGGGGGAAAATATCGGGATATCGAAGCGGAAATTGCTGAAAAAGCAAAAATATATGGCATTAGGATAATCGGCCCCAATTGCATCGGGGTATATGATCCAGAAACCAAAGTCGATACATTTTTCCAGCCTAAAGAGAGAATGTTGCGTCCTAGACCAGGAAATGTAGCATTCTTAACACAAAGTGGTACATACGGAATTATTCTTCTTGAATGGGCAGCGATGGATGGTCTT
>Ga0209410_1000907_pt1 | contig 14129 bp, 17 predicted proteins | sample Mar14436cmmetaG_FD_184135 | JGI IMG/M metagenome (GOLD analysis project Ga0209410, IMG submission 184135) | Marine hydrothermal vent microbial communities from Guaymas Basin, Gulf of California to study Microbial Dark Matter (Phase II) - Marker... ... | reverse complement strand
TAGCCAAACAAATGCTCAATTCTTATCACCTAGACATTTTCGAGTATATTGTAGAGAAAATTGGCGTTTCGGCAACCCTTGTAGCTAATACCCTCGAAAATATAATGAAAAGTTTAAGACGTGAAGGTTATCCTATCGAAAACATAAAAGATGAGAAAATAATAGAACTGTTTAAACACATAAAATCTGAGAATATAGCTAAGGAAGCAATACCTGAGATACTTGCATTTCTATCTCAGAATCCTGATGCAAGTATTGAAGAAGCTTTAGACAAGCTGGGTTTAAGAGGATTAAGTCCAGAGGAGTTAGAAAAAATAGTAGAGGAAGTGCTTCAGAAGAATAAACAGTTAATTGCCAGCAAAGGAGAAAGAGCTATGGGAGCGATAATGGGCGATGTTATGAAGATTGTGAGAGGGAAGATCGACGGTAGAACCGTGAGTGAAGTTGTTAGGGTAAAATTAAAATCGTTTTTGGATGATATTGAAGCTACTTCCTAAATCTGAGCTGTTTAAGCTTTAAAGCTACTTCCTTTAACACGATCCCTTTCTTTTTATCAGTAAAAACGAGGATTCTACCTGTGCTGTCAAACCATGAAGCTGGATATTTTTTTGTTTCTTCGATCGCATAATTGTATTTCAGCGACTTCAATGCTTCTTCCAGGTCTTTCAGCGATGGTTTCTCGACGGATAAACTAATGGGGAGTTTTCGGCCGTAGCGTCTGCTTTTGTTTTTATCAAAATATACAGTCCACAAGACCACAAATCTTTTGTCACTTTTCTTCATTTTAAATAACCGCTGAATTATTCTTCGATGAGAACCGCGTTAACGACGCCATCTTGTCCTGGTCTAGAAACAACACGAGCCATTCCAAGCTCAGTTTCTATGATTGCGCCTCTTGTTATTACGCCTCTTCTAGTGTAGTCTCTGCTTGCCGGATTAGAAACTATCTTTAAAATCTTAACTTTTTTCGTGGTTTTTTCCGAAGGAATAACAACGTTAGCGACTGCAGCTTTCTTAAGTTTCACTTTTATTCCTCCACCCTTGGTTTTAACTATTTTAGCTACAGGTTCCGAGCCTAGCGTCGTCTCTACTGGAAAGCGACCCATATGTGTCTTTAGTTTTACCTTACGATGCGGACGTTTACGCCCTCCTGTTATTTTTCTCAAATCTCCTCCATGATACACGCCCATGGAACATTTCCTCCTTCTAACCTCCTTATCTACTTTATCAATAGCTTAAATATTTTTCTTTAGTGTTGCGTTGTTATTTTTTCGAATTTGACCAAGTAATTGTGATGAACTTACTATACTTGCCTCGATTAAAACAGAATACTGTTTAAACCATAAAATAAATTCATAAATAACTAAGTTGTTAATAATGTGAAAATAAAAAGAGGCTGAGTAATGGATGATGGCATATATACTTGAGAACGTTATTGGGGTTCTTGCCCTAAACGAAAAGGGGGAGATAATAGCGTATAAGCTATTTGATAGAAAAGTTGAAAAAATAGCAGAAAATATTCTAAAACTCGAAAAGGGACAGTTAATTGATCAAATTTCTCAGTTAGTCGAAGAATTAAAAAACAAAAAATATTCTACAATTGTAGTGGAAGATGAAAACCTTGCAAGAAGCATAGCGGCAGCTAATGAAGGTATTGAGGTTTTAGTAAAACCTGGAAACAAGATCGCTTGCAAATTTAGGGAGGAAAAGGAAACATACGCGTCAGAACTCGGAGTTGGCAAGGAAGAATATAGGCAATTAACCTATTTAGTTGCATTGGAAGTTACGAGGAGGAAGGTGAGAAAAGCCGCTGAAAAACGAGATTTATTCATTGCGCAGGCAATTTCTGCCGTTGATGAAGTTACTAAAACAATTAACTTGTTTGCTTCGAGAATAAGAGAATGGTATGGATTACACTTTCCTGAAATGGATGATATTATTGAAGACCATGAAACGTATGTGCGGCTAGTATATGAAATAGGTAAGAGAGAAAACTACACGAAGGAAAATCTTAAAGAGTTTGACCTGCCTGAAGGCGTTAAACGTAGATTAATCGAAGTTGCAGGCAAGAGCATGGGTGCAAGTATAACGGAGTTCGATCTGCAAGCTATGAGGTCTCTAGCAAGATTAACGCTAGATCTGATAGAGGTTAAGGCGTCCCTCCATGAGTACATCGACGAGGCTATGAAAGAAGTTGCGCCAAATATTAGAGGTTTGGTGGGACCCTTGCTTGGTGCTAGGCTTATAGCATTGGCCGGAGGCTTATCTAAGCTAGCAACTCTTCCTGCTAGCACTATACAAGTGTTGGGAGCTGAAAAGGCGCTTTTTAGAGCGTTAAGAACTGGAGGAAAGCCTCCAAAGCATGGCGTTATATTCCAGCATCCAGAGATACATCGAGCTCCAAGATGGCAAAGAGGTAAAATAGCGCGTGCGTTGGCAGCAAAGCTGGCTATAGCAGCCAGGATCGATGCTTTTACTGGAGAATATAAGGCAGAAGAATTAAAAGAAGAACTGGAGAAAAGAATTAAAGAAATAAAAACACTATATGCTAAACCTCCGGTTAGAAAAGCGCCTACTCCATCAAAACCTAGGAAAAAATATCGTAAAAAGAAAAAGAAGAGGAGGAGGTGAAAGGGTTGATAAGAGCGATAAAAGTATATCCTCATGAGAAATTCTTTGGAATTTATTGGATCGAGTTCGAGGATGGTAGTAGAAAAATTGCAACTAGGAATTTGGCACCAGGAGTAAAGGTCTATGGGGAGCAGTTAGTTAAATTTGGTGATAAAGAATACAGAGTTTGGAATCCTTATAGAAGCAAATTAGCGGCTGCAATTTATAAGGGCCTAAAAGATGTTCCACTGAAAGATGGGTCTAAGGTGCTATATTTAGGAGCTGCTTCGGGCACCACACCTAGCCATGTTTCCGATATTGTTGGAGATGCTGGTGTTGTCTACAGCGTGGAGTTTTCTCCAAGAGTAATGAGAGAATTTATCGAGAAATGTGCGGTACATCGCAAAAACTTAATACCTATATTATCTGATGCGCGTTTTCCCGCTAGATATAGAATGTTTGTTGAAACGGTGGATGTTGTTTATGCTGACATAGCTCAACCTTTCCAAAGCAAAATAGTAGCAGATAACGCGGAGGTATACTTGAAAACTGGTGGCTGGATACTACAAGCTATTAAGGCAATGAGTATAGATGTGACGCGTGAACCATCTGAAACATATAGGCTTGAAATTAGTCATTTAGAGGATAGGGGGTTTGAGATAGTAGACGTGGTGCATCTCGAGCCTTACGATACGGCTCATGCCTTCGTGCTTGCGAGGAAAAAATAAAACTGTAAATTGTTGCATGTAATCTTAAGGAATGTTTATAAAATATGTAAGATGATTATAAGATGTGATAATGAAAAAAGCCAGCGAACGCATAGAAGCTATAGGTGAAATATTAGAAAAGAAGAACTATGATATAATAACTGATTATGGCAGTGGTAATTACTGCTTTGATATCATAGCGAGTAAGAAGGACGATAAAAAAAGATTGATAATACATACAGCTGAAGATATTCAACAGTGCAGTAGGAACATCGCACAGGATATGAAAAAATTAGCAATGACTGTTGATGGGGTACCTCTTCTAGTCGGCTCTAAAATGGGTAAAAGAGAATTAGAGACGGGCGTGCTTTATAAGAAACATGGAATTCTCGCTATTGACCTGGATACTTTAGAGATATTTCTTGCTGAAAAACAACATCCTTTGATATATGCTGATAAAGGTGGATTATACGTGAAGATTAATCCGAAAAAATTGAAATTAGCAAGATTAGAGAAAGGCTTTTCCCTAGGAGAACTCGCGCAAAAAATAGGTGTTTCAAGGAAGGCAGTCTACGAGTATGAGAGAGGAAATATGGATGTAACCTTGGATGTAGCTATAAAGCTGGAAGAAGTATTAGATGCGGATTTAATTGAGCCCATAGGCAAGCTCGAAGATATTATTAAATGGAACATTGAAAAAGAGAAAACCGAGCTTAACGACCAAACAATAGCATCTCTATACAGGATATTATCTAAGGCAGGGTTCAATGTTTTACTATTTCGTAAAACTCCATTCGATATTGCGGCTCGTAAAGAAGAAATTGGAAAAAGGATCATTGTTAAAAATGCTAGAAAGCGTATTGAGGAAAAAGAGATATCACTACTCTCCGACATAGCGGAGTTAATAAAAGCATTAGTTCTGCTTGTAGTGAAACATGGTCATAATAAGTTTTTATTTGAGAAAAGCGAAAAATTACAGGTAATTAATGAGCGATTTATAAGGAAGATAGAAGAAATCTTGATTGTTTAAAATTTGGAGAGTAAACTAATGAGGATGATTAACGACGATCTTTTTATTGAGATAAATGAAGGCAACGTTGTAATTCTCGGCCCCAATCTTGAACGTTTCTCTGATTCTGGTCGTATCGAACCTTGTTGGGCGCCCGTTTTTTATAATCCAGCAATGAAGATGGATAGGGACATAAGCATTTGTGTACTATCAGCTTTTCAGAAACTTATAGGTAAGAGATTGAAAATTTGCGAAGCTCTTAGCGCTACTGGAGTAAGAGGATTAAGATATGCAAAAGAAGTAGGCAATGTAGAGAAGATTTTCTTGAATGACGTAAATAGCTTAGCTTATAACTTGATAAAAATAAATGTTTTAAAAAACGGATTGTCGGAAAAAGTTACTGTTTTTCATACAGACGCTAATGTGCTCTTAGCCTATTTCGCGCGCAGAGGGAGGAGGTTTAATGTTGTTGATATAGATCCTTTCGGCTCTCCCGTGCCTTTTCTTGATAACGCGATAAGAGCCGTAGAAAATAAGGGGCTTTTATGCGTAACGGCAACAGATCTAGCACCCTTGATGGGCGTATACAAGAAAGCATGCCTTAGAAAATACGGTGCATATTCTATAAAAACAGAATTTTCGCAGGAGATTGGGTTAAGAATATTGATAGGCTACATAGCGCGTACGGCAGCTAAATACGGTGTAGGTATAACACCTTTGTTCTCTTACTATAGAAGGCATTACATGAGAGTTTTTGCCCAGGTGAGAATAGGAAAGAAACTCGCCGATAAAAGCTTATCTGAAATAGGATATCTAGCTTTCTGTCCTAAATGTGGTCGTATCATTGTGCAAAAAAGCATGTTTTTTAAAAAAGACATTTGCGAAAAATGTGAAAAGGAGATGGAAATTATAGGACCATTATGGCTCGGAAAGACAGGAATCAGGGAGTTTATAAAAGATGTTATAAACTTCTATCAAACTCGAAAAAATATTCTTGAAAAGAAGGGGTTAATTTTGCTGAGCAGGATCTTAGAAGAAATCGAGCTCCCTCCCTATTTCTATACAACAAGCTATATAACACGCAAGTACAATTTTAAAAGAGAGCCGTCGTTGCCAGCATTAGTTAACGAATTGAAGATGAGAGGATTCAAAGCGTCGCTAACACATTTTTCTAGTAAAGGCTTTAAAACTAATGCTAGTATCAGCGATATTGTAGAGATTTTTAAGCTACTTCAAAATATATAAAAGGTTCATCCCATTCTATCTCTAGCCATCTTTTTTCTCTATAAGCTTTTAAAGCCATTAAAACGTTTTTTAAAGCTATATACCCCTCAACCGCGCTAACTAAAGGTTTTATCCTTTTCTTAACGCAGTTTATGAAATGTAAATCTTCAAGTAAAAGTGGTTCGCTAGAATCACCACTATAAACAACATATTCTTGTTTTTCTCTACTTTTATACGCAGCTAAAAGCCCATAATAATCAACAGCCATGCTATGATCCATTAAGCCTTTTTCGATTGTAAGAGACTGAAGAATATAATCTATCGTTATAACTGTATCATGCGCGTGTATAGTCAATGTTCGCTTTTTAAATGTTGGACTGCTTCTCCAGCTTGCTCTAAGAAAAACTTGAATATCGGAAGGAAATATAAACATTGAATTTAGTTCAGTTGCAAAGGCATAATTTTCGCTTTTTACGCCCCACGCCGTTACTCGCGTTGGGAGGGTGCCCAGTAAAGAAACTACTATATCAATATCGTGAACCATGAGGTCATGAGCAACGCTTAGATAGGTCTCGGATTTCGAAGAGGGAGGCCCTGGACCTATTCTTTCTCCATTAATGAAGGTGATATTTCCTTGTTTAATTATTTTCAATAGATTTTCCTTTAAAGCCGTTATAGCGGGGTTAAATCGTTCAATGTGACCAACAGCTACAATTCTATTTTCCTTCTCAGCAATTTCAACAATTTCCTTGGCTTCATTTAATGTGGAGGAGATAGGTTTCTCGATAAGCAAATCCATAGAATCCAAAAGAACTCTTGCAATTTTATAATGAAGAATTGTTGGTACAGCTATGATAGCAGCATCAGGTTTTTCTCGTTTTTTCATTTCTATGACATCGGTGTAGTACTTTTCTATTCCATATTGTTTAGAAACTCTTTTCAAAATTTCTAGGTTTGGATCTACTAACACTAGCTCGTCAATAGTATTTTTTTCCATGATTCTCTTAAGTACTCTTACGTGGTTTCTTCCCCACCGTCCTGTTCCAACTATAGCAATTTTCAAGGTTATCCTCTTTATTTTGCTGGACAGTAGCATTAATATTTTCCGTCTAAATTACATAACGAGGATGAGTTGCTATGAACAGTGTAAGGCTTATTTTGCTAACTGGTATGCCTGGCGCTGGAAAATCTCTAGTAAGTAAAGGAGCTGAGCTATTGGAAATTCCTGTTCTGACGATGGGTGATATAGTTAGAGAAGAAACTGAGAAAAGGAAGCTTAAACCAACCCCGGAGAATACAGGCCTGGTAGCTAAAAAATTAAGAGAAGAATATGGAAAAGATGTTATTGCAAAGCTTATCTTTAAGAAGATTCTCAACCAAAAATATGAAGTAGTTTTGATTGATGGACTTAGAAGTCTCTACGAGCTAGATTTTTTTAAGAAATCAGCGAAGGATATAACTTTAATTGCTATTCATGCATCGCCTAAAACTAGATTTCAGCGTTTAAGAAATCGTAATAGAGAGGATGATCCTAAAACATGGGAAGAATTTTGCAACCGTGATAGGCGCGAACTGGAATTTGGTATAGGAAGTGTCATAGCACTGGCCGATATTATGATTGTAAATGAAAATATCTCAAAAAATGAGTTATTGGAAAAAGTTTGCAAGATTTTGAAAGAGGTGGCTAGAAAATGAAAATAACTGTTCGAGTAGAAGTAAGACCGACTGAAAACATAGAAAAAGTGCGAAAAGCATTGTACAACGTCTTTGAACCAGAAAAACTTGAGGAAAAAATTGAAGAGGATTATAGAGTATTGATAGCTGAAGGTAATTGTTATAAGAGCTTGTTAAAGCTTCATAGCTTATTGAGAACACAATTTATACTCGATGCGGCTCGTGAATATTTAAAACGTGGAATGTATGATAAGGGCTTAGTTTTCTATCTCAATAAGCAGGCTGCATATGTTGGTGTAGTTTCTTTCTGTAGTTTTGAATATGGAGAAAGCCCTTTAGGAGCTATAGTGTTCCATGTGGAAACCGAGAATCCACGAAGATTGATAGATTGGTTAGCTCCGCGGACTATAAACGGAAGGCCGATAAGAGAAATTGAGCCACCCAGCGAAGATCCTTAATCTAGAATTCTCTAAAAGAGAGACTTATGTAATGTTCAGTCTTTTTAATGTCGACAATTAGCTTGTCTCTAGAAAGAAATGTTCTAGGGAAAACGCTTCTAGCTTCCTTTAGCATGATTGTCAGATCTTCATTATACCTGGAGCTATAATGAAATAAAAATAAGAATTTTGCTCTAGAAAGTCTAGCTATTTTCGCGGCTTGTACTGACGTAGAATGTCCAGACTCGGCAGCGTCCTTTTCTAGTTTTTCTTCGAAGGTTGCGTCGTGGATGAGCAGGTCGGCATTAACAGCAAAAGAAACTAAACTTTCGTCGTATCTAGTATCTCCTGTATAGACGATTTTTATTCCTTCGCGAGGTGGGCCTAAAACATCTTCTGGTTTAACTATTAAACCTGATGGTGTTTTTATAGTAAAGCCGAGCTGAAGTTTTTTCCATAAACGTCCCCTAGGTATACCCAGCTCTTCAGCTTTTTCTCTATTGAATCTTCCAGGTTTGGGTTTTTCGATAAAAGCAAAAGCAAAGTTGGGAATCGTATGCTGAGTTAGTTTAGCAACGATTTGATATTCATGAGTATTTACGAGTACTCTATTTTCTATTGCTAGGTAATGTACTTCGTAACCTATCCTTGTTTTTGTTTCTTCAAACAAAAAATCGAGTAATTTTTTCAGGGGAGGGGGTCCATAAATATAAAGCGGTTTAGTTCTACCTAAAAGCGAGAATGTTTGAATTAAACCAGGCAAGCCAAGATAGTGATCGCCATGCATATGTGATATAAATATTCTCATGTCTTTATTTACTCCTAAGCCACTTCGAAGAAAGCGATACTGCGTTCCTTCGCCACAATCAAACATAAATAACTCTCCTTTACGTCTAATCACGATACTCGGTAAAAATCTGTATCTATGTGGCGTGCTAGCATTAGTTCCCAGGAAAAATACTTCCATGATCATTCCACCTTTCTAGCTTTAACTAATACTCTGACGAGGCCTTTATGAACCCTAATTAAATACTTTTCTTCTATAGAAAATCGGAGTGCTATTAATTTTTCTAATTCGCTCAGGTGGCTAGGATATAACATGGTTAAAACAGACTTGTTTTTGAGAATCCTGGCAGCCTCATCTATAAAATTTGAGTATATGATTTTTAAATCTCTACCAAGTGTTGTGGAAGAGCGTCCATAAGGTGGATCTGTTACGATAGCGCTAACACAGTTATCTCTTAATGGGAGAGCTAGGGAATCACATTGTATAACTCCCATAATTTTTTCATCATTCACGTAATGCTTTAAATTAGTGAGGCATCCTTTCGCAATGTAAGGCTTTACGTCTATACCTACTACATCACAACCTATTTTCACTGCGTCTATTAGAATCCCACCCGTACCCGCAAAGGGGTCCAATATTACAGAATTTTTTCTACTTTCTGATAAATTGAGCATTATCCGTGAAGTGAACACGTCCAGAGCGCTTGACATAAAGAAAGGTCTTTTTCTCGGACTCCATTTTAACAAATAGCCGCGTTTAATTTCCTTTAATAATATGCCAAGGACAAATATGTCGTCGTGCGCTATCCCTGCTAAAACTACATCGGAATTTCCAAAACTTACTTTAGTGTGTTCGGTTTTTTTAATTATGCAAGCTCCGATAGCCGCTTCTAGTTCTGGCGTTTTAATAGCGGATAATATGCTATGTTTCTTAAATATTCTCACGTAGAATTTTTTGCGATTTAAGAATTTGAAATTTATCTCTTTAATTTTATCCAGCAAATCTTGAAAATTACTGATTTTTAAGTAGGAGATTTCCTCTATGATGAGTTTAGACATCGAGAGGCGCTCAGCAGCTCTTTTAACTATACCTCCTAAATTATTATTGAGAATTTTTGCCCTTACTATGAAGCTGGAACTTGGCAATATCTTGAAATTTACGTTTTCAGCGTTTAGAACTGAGATGACTTCGCTTCTTGAAAGTTCGTAATTGCTGCCTGTTAAAAGAAAAACAAGTACTCTACTTTTCTTCTGCTTCATAATTTTCCTCTATAGGTTCTCTTGCGCCGGTTGATGTTTCGAGTTTTTTCTTAGTAACAAAGAAGCTTGCAGATAAAACAGCTACCATAAGTGAGAAAACGGTCCAGTATATTACCGCCTCTATATTTTCCTCTCCTTTTAGCAAGCGGGCTACTTCCACTAAAACCTGTCTAAATAGGATGGTAAAAATCAATAAAACATACTCGCTCCAGCGACTGGCTCGATTAGACATTAAATTATCTGCTATATGTCCAGCTATAATTAATGAAGCGGCGATGACCAATAGATCCACTACGTATACTTGCCCGCCGACAGTTGCTAGTAAAAACCAACCTATTGCCTCGGTGATGCTTTCTATATTGCTGTTAATAACTGTGTTCACGCCTAGTGCTGATGCTATTGATATTAGAGCAAGACCAGCTATAAAAGATAAAAACATTATAGGGCTATGAGCATATAGATGCTTTATTTTTTCATCTAAAGCAAAGCCCTTTATGGATAAAATACCTCCTAACGTCGTTATAATCAGTGGCCAAATATATTGTGGAACAGTGTACGACATTATCGTAATTAAAATTATCAAAAGCCCAGGCAATCCTAACGAATACTTTCTATACTTTTCTTCTTTTACCAGTTTTTCTAAATATCTAAGTATAAGAACGAATGATTCTTCTATACCCCTTGATTGTTGAACAATTACTCTCCTTACGGATATGACCGGCACCTTTGATTGAATTATAGGGAGAACTTGTTCATCTGTTGGTCCATCTGAAACCAAAATAACGCCCTCGGCTTTAAAAGATGATAATACAGTCGATAACTCCATCGAAATTTTCATATCGGCCTCAACGCCCTCTTCCGGCGTACCTGCAACTACGGCCACTTCAACATTGCCATTTTTGATTATCTTAGTCATTCTATCATAAAGTTGTACAGCGGCAAATAGAGCGTTTGAATCCGAATCTTCTGGACATTTAATTGCAAAATCTATGGCAGCTTTAAGGACGTTTTTTCGTCCGATTATTGGCGTTTTTAAATTTGTTATCTGGCCTATATCATCATCTCTATCAACACATAGTATTAGTAGTTTCGCTGGTAAAGCCTTGGTAGTCTCCATTGAAATTTCAACCCTTAGGATAAATAGAAAGAGTACGAATATTAATAGATTAGGTTTTCAAATTTCAGGGCTTCACCATGTTGAACTCAAGCAGTAGCTTAAACTCGTCAAAAGTAAGCTTTTCCCCTCTTTTATATTTCTCATATACTTCCTTTGCTTTCATCATTTTACTTCTCCTTCTTTCCTCAATTATTTTCGACAATTGGCTTGCTTTTAGAAGTATAGCGATTTTTTCTATTTCCTCCTGTAGACGTTTAATTTCTTGGTTAACTTCTAATAATTTTTGGTGATAAGTATTTGCAGTCTCTCTTATCTTGTCGCGTTCCTTTGTAAGCTTTTCTATTTCACTCTTTAAGGTATCGCGTTCGCTTTTTAATTTCGTTAAAGTTTCCTTTAACGATAAATAATTCTGGGAGTATTCTGTAATTTTCTCTACTAGATCTTTTCTTTGAGAAATTAGGTTCGAAGCTTCTTCTCTAAGTTTTGCTACTTCTTCTTTTAGTTTTTCGTATAAGCGAGCTTTAACAAGTAATTTTTCAAGTCTTTCCATTCTTTCAACGTATATCTTTTCCTCTTCTAAGGGCATGGCACGAGTCTGATATTCCCATTCGAGTTTTTCTAACTTTGAGGCTAATTCTTCAGCGTTGGGTATTCTTCTACCTAACATTGCCCTGATATTTTTTAACTTCTCACGCTTTTCTTGTAACTGTTGTCTTATCTCAGCTAATCTCTCCGTAATTTTATTTTTTTGCTCTTTAAACAAACGAATATTCTCTATAAGCTTATTTTTCTCTTCTATTATCTCAGAAATCTGGCTCCTATAAACGGCAAGTTGCTGCCTATATTTTCTTATCTTCAACGAAAGCATTTTAACTTCATTATTTAATTCGTCACGCTTTGCCCTATACTCCAATGCTTCCTGTTCTTTTTCTCTTAATATTTTTTTGAGTTTTTGTAGCTCGGTTTTATAGTTAATTGTTTGTAAAGACTCTACATGGTTATTATTTTCTGTCATATAATCACTTTACAAGAGTTATTAGGAATTAAGGCATAAACGTTGTGTTTTAGGTACTTCATATATCGAGCCCTATTTCATTGCGGTTGAGCTTCTAAGAGTAGATTAGTCAACTCTTTATAAATTTTACTCCAATGCTTTTCCCTTAAAAGCCTATAAATTCGTAACCTATAAGAGGCGCTGATATATAATTAAAAGGGGCTTATAATGCAAATACAAGGCGATATAATTGTAAACCTTGACTCGTTTAAAACGGCAAAAATAATGTATGAAGCCTTAAATCCCGAAGTAAAGAGTGCGCCATCTTATAGAAGTAAAAGCAGTATCTTCTTAGAAAAATCGAAGATTATCATAACTGTAAACGCTAACGATTTAACAAGTTTCAGAGCTGCGGTAAACTCTTATTTAAGACTTATACACGTAATATCTGAAGTTCTGTCGTTAACATAGGTTTAATAAAGGAGAAGTGAAAATTCTAGGGTGAATAGCTATGGCACAAGAATTACCTCCTGGGGTTAGAAGTCAAATAGTCAAACTGCAAAAAATGCAAGAAGAACTGCAGTATGTTCTTACAGCTAAGCAACAAAGACAGCTTCAGCTTTATGAAATCCAAAACGCGTTAACGGAATTAGAAAATTTACCTGAAGAAAGAGAAGTTTTCAAAATTGTTGGCACTATAATGGTTAGCAAAGATAAAGAATCCATAATTAAGGAATTAACAGAAAGAAAAGAACTTGTTGAAACGCAGCTTAAAACCTTACAAAAACAGGAAGAATTACTACGTAAACAATTAGAAGAGCTTAATAAGAAAATTAGAGCAAGCATAGGCGGAGCAACAAGTGCAGGTTAAAAAAATAGCAGAAAACCAGAAAATAAAAACAATAGAAACTACCTCTAACGCAATCTCTGATTTTTTAGAGACTTATGTAGAGAAGGGTCTTTTAAAAGATTACGAAATTAGTGTCAATTTATCGGATGATTGGCCTTACACGCTGGATATAGAAATAATATGCAATCCAAGCCCGTTAGCCTCTAAAGAATTGATAAATGATATAATCGAAAAGGCACTAAGTCTAGGCTTTGAAAAAGCAAAAGAAATCTTTAGTGAGATAGGGTTAATAGAAGTATGAAGAATCTTTCAAAACTCAATGATTTTTTTGAATCAATAAAACCACAAAAAGTGGGCATAGTAACTCATGTTAATGCAGATCCTGACAGTGTGGGTAGCGCATGCGGTATATATGTCCTACTTAGGGATTATTTTAATATAAAGAGAGCTAGAGTAATATTTCCCGAGGGCCCGAGCAGGTTATCTAAAAAATTAATGGCTAAGTATACAATATTGAAAGACTATGCGGAATCCGTATCTGAAGAAGACGCGTATATAATAGTTGATGCTCAATCTCTAGAAACATTGGGACGTGAAAAAGACGAGATTTTAAGCAAGCCTTTTTTCATAATAGATCACCACCAATTAAATGATGTAATGGTAAGGAAGGCCTATGACTATGTAATAAGAGAGGAAGTATCGGCATGTATCTTGGTATATGAAATGCTAAAAGAAGCAAGATTAAGCTGTCATGTAAATGTGTTAAATCTCCTAGCTGCCGGCATTATCTTTGATTCAAAAAGATTTTTACGAGCTACTCCTAGAGCTTTTAAAGTTATCTATGAGCTTTTACGCCAGGGGATACACTATAATGAGATAATAGAAGTTTTGTCCGAAGAAATGGACGTATCAGAACGTATAGCAAGATTAAAGGCAGCAAAAAGAGCTTCATTATATAAATCGGGAAAGTGGATAATAGCATTCGCAAACGTTAGCGCGTTTGAAGCATCGGCGGCTCGTGCATTAATAGAGCTTGGAGCTGATCTAGCTTTTGTAGCAAGCGAAAGTAAAGGTCATTTAAGGATAAGTGCAAGATCTACAAGCAAATTTTATAAAGAAACAAGTATAAACCTTGCGCTAGATGTGATGAAAACTTTGTGTACGGTTATGGAAGGAACAGGAGGAGGCCATAAAACAGCGGCAGGCTTTAACGGAAGGGGAAGACTAAATGACGCTTTCAACTTCCTGATAAGAAAACTTGAAAAACTGTTAGGATACAAACTTAGTTCTATTACTTAGCTTCAGCCTTGACCTCAGCTTCCTCCGGCGTTTTTAGCGCGATCTCGAAGACAGGAGTTAAAACTTTAATCTTTCTGACTTCCACTTTCTTAATAGGGTAGATTTTCTTAGCTCTATTAAAGATTTCTTGAGCAATTATACCAAGAACGCTTTCCTGAACAT
>Ga0209410_1000905_pt1 | contig 14135 bp, 15 predicted proteins | sample Mar14436cmmetaG_FD_184135 | JGI IMG/M metagenome (GOLD analysis project Ga0209410, IMG submission 184135) | Marine hydrothermal vent microbial communities from Guaymas Basin, Gulf of California to study Microbial Dark Matter (Phase II) - Marker... ... | reverse complement strand
TGTCGATGAACTGCACATCTATGGAGAGAACATCAGAGGGAATCTATATTGGGTTCATACCAGCCTATCCGAAGGGAAACAGGATAGACTATAAGGTAGTCGCAGTTGATATGGCTGGAAATATTGCTGAAGCCCTAGGCCACTATATGGTCAAAGATGAAACCTCAATTTTCTTTAATATTTCAAAAACCTCCATTTACGTTGGAGAGAAGATTAAAGTCTTCGGCCGCATGTCTCACGGTGATGATAATATACTATTAAATTTCACATCGGAAAGGAGTTGCGTTGTAAAATCGATCAATGTTGAGTCCGACGGTTCATTCAGCTATGAATTCACGCCGAGCTCTCCTGGAAAATGGACTGTTAAGGCGGTATATCCAGGAGGGAAAATGTATTTTGGAGCGGAGACAGGTGAAAAGAGTTTCTTTGTAAAGAAAATACCTACATCAATTGAATTATCGCTTAGCGACCATACCATTGACATTGGTGAGAGTATTAGTGTGGAGGGAAGTCTCAACCCAATTATTAAGGGAGGAGCGGTCACTATTCAGATTACAGCACCGAATAGTTCAGTCATCGAAAAGAGGATCATTGTCGATCCTCAGGGAAGATTTAGGCTTGAATTTAAGCCACCGATGCCGGGAAGATGGAACATACAAGCCTGCTATAATGGAGATAAGAATCATCTGTCATCAAAAAGTAAAATAGAAGAATTAACGGTGAATGAGACGTGGATGAATAAGATAACGGGATTCCTGAGTCAGTTCGTGCTTTATATCGCCGCGGCTATCGGTGGAACGGTAGCTCTCATAGCATTCATCATATATCGACGGAGAAGCGAATACGAGTAACTGGGGATTCAGTAGCCGTCCAATGTCCGTTGCCTTCCCATCTTAGACATCCGATCCACCACGATATGGAATTTATCCCTCACTGGCAAGTATGCCTCCCTATAGAATTTCTGTTGATCTAATAGGACATCCCTAGAGAATCCCTCAAGATACTTAATTGCGGCCTTCCAAGCTGCACTATAGGGTATCGACGCGGCTTCTATACGTCTTGCTATCTGTAAGTCATAATCTCTCGGTGACTGCTCAGTTCCGCCGATGATGAACCATCCATTGCTGGACAGATATGCTGTTTCATTACCGATCTGTTCGGTTTTAATCTCTGAAGGCCGCGCTCTTCCTTCAGATCTGAATCCTCTACGAGTTAATCTGTCACGGGCATATCTTTTAGCCCAAGCGTAGAAGATCGCCCTATTAAGACCAAACGATTTGGCTTTCTCAATATTCCCCTTAATGAGGTAATAGCGTGCGGCTTGAAGAAGCCCCATAACCTGAAATCTCCCAAGTTTCCTATACGAAGATGCAGGCGTCTCCGCTACTTTTTTCTCAGCGGAAATATACGTATGTTTTCTTCTCGGAGCCTCAGCCCAGCCATCATATCCACCTATCTCTGCCAAGGCTCTCTCGGCAAGATCGTCACCCTCTCCATCTTCATAGTCTCTCCATGAGGGATCATGGTGAAACCTCTCGATTTCAGCCCATTCCGGAGAAAAATCGCATATGGCGTTAGGTTTAAAGCAGACACAGCATAAATCAAGCTGTCTGTGAAGTGAGAGCGGAGCAGTAAAGACCCTCTTTATATCCATCTTATTTTCAACTCTTAATGGCCTCCCACCCTTACGTGGAGTCTTCTCAGCCAACTCGATAAGTTGACTTTTAATCTTTTTTAAGATATATTCTACAATAGAAAATGAGACATCGAGAGGATTATACTTCTCTAGTATCCGCTTCGAGAATGCCCCCTCATGTATATGAATGTGTATTCCTCTACCCGACCACTTCAGGTAGACCGAGCGGCTTACTCCCTCCTTCTCTAATCGGTCAACGATTATCTCGGAGGCTTTAAGGGCATATTCCCACGTCTCTAGGTCGGCATCAACATCCCATATTGGCGTGGAACCCACGATATTACTCGATTTTCCAGTATCATCTTGATTCTCCAGCTTCTCATATAGATTCACAGAGGCATAGAACGTTCTGGGCTTAAAGAATCTAAATCTGCTAAGGAGCATGTCGACATCTTCCAGCTTACTTATAGTTAATGGAATGCCCTTCCTGATGTATCGGAGAAATGCCCTCCCACCGCCGCGTTGATTGCCCTCTAGTGCGACCCATCTTCCACCGCAGTAAGCAACGATCTCCTCTTTTACCTGAGGCTTAGAATAGTATGCTAATATATCCTTAAACTCCAAAGTCCATCAAGAATGATCTTGCCGCATCCCCTTAAATCTCTTTAATCAAGGCATTGCTGCCTGCTTATGGCATTACCTTGAATTTCCTTAGGCCACTTCCATCATTGTTTTGTATCCTCAGTATGTCTAATACTTCCACATAATAAAATCATCAACTATAAATGGTGAAAAGTAAAGGGGTGGAATGGCTTAGTCTCCGAGAAACTCTCTATCCTTCGCCTTACGCATTAATGGTATTTCCGCCTTATCGAGCATTTCAGTCAATAAGAAGGGATGAATGCCGTAATCGACCACAAATTCAAATTATCCCGTGGACATTTATGTCTTTCCTAAAAGAGTAGGAACGCTCCGATAGGAGAGATCAGCGGGTGGTCTCTATCTGGATCATTCTCATTAATGGCTCCGGGTTTCTTCTAAAGTGCTCTCTTATGGGCTCTAGTATCTCTATGAGAGCCTCAGCAACGCCGTTCTTCAAATCTAGCGGATGTACCTCCCCTTTAAGGTAAGCTTCTCTTAAAGCCTTATAGTCCTCAAAAGTTACTGGTCCACCATACTTCTCTGGTCTTGGAATCTCAATCATCCCTAAACGTGGGAAGATTATATATTTCGCATATTCAAGCACTGGATTTCCCTCCTCCTGTTTAGGCGGACAATATGCCTTCCTCATCTTGGACCTGATTATCTCCGGACTGTCGTGAACAAATATGCAGCTCTCAGGTTTACTCTTAGACATCTTAGAGCCTATCCTCATATTTATTCCGGCATCCTCATCATATCTTCCGCTGCTTGTCATCTCAGGCTTCGATAAGCCTAAAAGTAATGGAGTATGCAAGCATACTGGCTTTTTCCATCCCATCTTTTCAGCGGCATCTCTGGCCAGCATGTGGGCTTTTCTCTGATCAATACCCCCAGCCGCAACATCCAAGTCTAAATGGAAGATATCTGCTGCTTGCATGCACGGGTAGAATATCCATGCCGTTTCGATGTCCGAGAGATCCATTTCGCGTCCCATGATCGTCAGGGCTCTCCGAACCCTCAGTAGGGAAGAAGCCTTAGCTATCCTGATCACTTTCTCCCAATACTCAACATCTTCAACAATATCTGAGGCCCATATGAAACGAGCCTTATCGGAGGTTACTCCTAACGCTTCAAAGCAATGCTTGAAGTATTCTCCGCATGCACGTATATTCTCCATGTTGCCGCCAAGTTTATTGTTTATCCAGCTGTGCCAATCGGCGAGGAAGATCGTGAAGTCAAACCCGGCTTCAATCATATCCCTAATTTTAGTTCCAGGTATAAGCCCTATTCCAACATGCATAAGCCCTGAACATTCAAATCCCCAGTAAGCCTTAGGCTTACTATTCGTCTCCAGAAGATCACGTAGCTCCTCGCGTGTAACTATCTCCTCAGTATTTCTTAAAACTAGATTCATTCGCCTTTCTATGTCCATGATTATTCTCCCCATAGAAACATCATTTATTTCAGCATCCTTAATCTTTTACGTAAAAGGGAATTAAATAAATACTGCGGAAAAGAATATATGGAAATTGTGGAGCTGAGCGATAGAGATGCCTTACTGCATAAAGTGTGGGAGGAAAATTCCCCAAGATGCTGCCTTCTGTCCATACTGTGGAGCTTCAGTCATGACAACATTCAAGGCAAGCCTCGAGTTTGGGGATTGGGGTGAAAGGTTCGTAGCTTGGCTGATCGACATAATAGTCATCCTCCTTCTCTTGGCCCCATTCAGATGCTATTTCCGGGGGATAAACATAATCAACTTGTGGCGAGTCTCAATAATAACGCTTCCATTCCTCTCGATCGAAATTGACGATATCACTCTTTTCCTATACTGGACTATATTGGAGGGCATATTTGGTCAATCGCTGGGCAAGATGATAATGAAGCTAAAAATAGTGCAGACGAATGGTGAGCGTATAACCATGCTGCAAGCCGCCGTTGAGAGTCTCGGAAAAGCCTTCTTGCTCCCAATCGACTGTCTCATAGGATGGATATTATACTCAAACAAAAAGCAGAGGCTCTTTAATTTTCTCTCGGAAACTGTAGTTATTAAGATTCATCGTTAAGTCACTTGTATAACTCATCGATTATCCTCGATACTCTCTTCACTCTATTCTCGTCAGCTGGGGGAGGAAGCTCATCAGAGATTCCCAATATTAGATTATCTGAAAACATCGATATTATCTTCTTTACAAATCTATCGAATTTCTCGAGGCTTATTATATCTGGAAGAAAGTAAATGAATGGTATTCCATCTATCAGTATCATTTCATCTCCAAGCGCCCTCTTTATATCGTCAAGCGTCATGTCTCCTACAGGCTTGACTGTGAGGGCCTCTACTCCATCCAGTCCAGTCTCCTTTAAAAGCGGTAGTAAAGGCTTAGCCCAACCATCCACGTGGATGTGTACAAACTTTCCATGCTTATGCAGATAATCTCCCCTCTCCTGATAATATGGCAGACAATACTTCTCAAATAGCTTAGGAGAGGTCATTCTCACATCGATGTTCTCGCCCAAATTGAATATCTTTATTGGCGTTGACGCCATGACTTCGTAGAATTGATCATTAGCCATCTTTATCTTCTCCATTAATTCTTCCATCTCGGAGGGATATCTAAAGATGAGCTTTATCGTCCTCTCAACCCCTGCAAGATTTATCATTAACCTCTGAAATGGAGTTCTTGGAAAGAAATATGAGAGTATCCCATGGCCTCCTAAATGCCGCTTCATCTTCTCGTAAACTTCATGATCAAACTCTACATGCATATGCTCCAGCATGTAAATTATAGGTTTAATATCCTTTATTTCCTTAAGTGGATACTCTATGATTCTAGATGAAAATCCCTCCTCATCTCTCAATCGTGTCTCTCTTACCGTTCCAGCCGGTGTCTCGATCTCAGTTATTGTGAGCCTCCCTTTTTCCCTCGTGATGAACCTTAAGTCTCCATTATATGTCACTTTAACAAAGCTATCAACGAAGTATCCCGAATAGCATCTCCAACTCGCACCCCACTCCCGGCATATATCAACTATATCTAATCCCCTATATTTCTCCGGGAGAGTCCCCCTAGCCTTATTGACAATATACCAAAATTCAGGCCTAATATTCCATGGAACTCTATCAATGGATCTTCTCTCAAATACTGCCAAAATTCTCTCTTCAGGAATCATCTCTCATATGTATGGGATATTATTCTTTTTGAACTAAATTGTTTTTGGTGACTGTTTCTTCTCTTTTGGGTCCGAGTTCCGTTTCTATAGTCCTTTACGAATGTGTTATAGATGTCTGTCTTTGTCGTGGATTCATTTTTGAGGCATTGGAATTTAAACCGGATTCATTCAAAACCTTATGAAAAATGGGTGAAAAGGAATACCGAAACGATGATATTTATTCTTCAGAATATCAAATCTTACGTGAAGAGTAATGATCGATTTCATTCTGTTGTCAAGACGAGGCAGGACGGATGGTAAATTCAAGAGTTTAAGAGATGCTGGAAGACTTGACGTTGTTTATCAATGTATCTTATTTGCATTTTTCACTTCCGGTGCAATACGTCGAGACGTAATCTTCCATGCTATTCTAGGCGGCCCTCCAAATCCGCCTCTTCATCTAAGGATTGACGGAAGAGAACTCCGAAATGTTAGAACTGATGAGCGAACATGGGAGAGAATCCTAAGAAAGGTTCTCTCCGGAGGTTCTCATCCGGGGATCGAAATTGAAAGAAGAAGCTTTCAAGATCTGGTCCGCTCGCTTAGCAATAGAGAAATATTCATTCTCGAGGAGAAAGGTCAGGATGTGATGAATATGGATTTTGGCTCTAATCCAGTCTTTATTCTTGGCGATCAGATTGGCCTTCCAAAAAAAGATGAAATGTTCGCCCTGAGATTTGGAACTAAAGTGTCTTTGGGTAAAAGGCCATACTTGGCTGCAACATGCATAGATATCATAAATTATCTGCTCGATTTAAAGGTTAAACGGGAAGAACCCAAAGACATAAAATGACATAATCTCTTTAGGAGAGTAATTTATTATTTGGGGTAACATGCGAAAGATGTCGAGGAAATATAAAATCGCGGTTTTACCCGGAGATGGAATCGGACCTGAAGTTGTAAGCTCTGCACTTAAGGTTTTAGAGGCAGTTCAGGAAGCAACGAAGGGATTAGAGCTTAAATTTATCTTTGGAGAGGCAGGATATAACTGCATCAAAAAATATGGAACTAATGTGCCTAAAGAGACCATTGAGATGCTGAGTGAGACTGATGCCTGTTTAAAGGGGCCAATGACTACTCCTGAAGAGCCAGGTTCGCCTCCAAGCGCCGCCGTAACCATAAGAAAGGCCTTCAATTTATACGCGAATGTCAGGCCATGCAAGTCTTTCCCGAACGTTCCTGCGCTGAATCCAAACATCGACTTGGTTATTGTGAGAGAGAATACTGAGGGATTATATTTCGGCAAGGAATTCGAGGTCTCTCCTGGAAAGGGGATAGCGATTCGTCTCGTAACGGAGAGAGCATCTGAAAAGGTTGCCCGTATAGCTTTCGAATTAGCCATGAAGAGAAGATGTCATGTGACATGCGTGCATAAGAGGAATATCCTACGGATCACAGACGGCATATTCCGAGAGGCAGTCTTCAAGGTTGGAAAAGAATATCCATCGGTCCGTCTGGATGAGGTTCATGTTGATGCGATGGCGATGAGGTTGATTAAAGAACCCGAAAAATTCGATGTAATCGTTGTGACTAATATGTTTGGAGATATCCTATCGGATGAAGCTGCACAGATAGTTGGGGGACTGGGGTTGGCGGCAGGGGGGAATATTGGCGATGATTATGCGATGTTCGAGCCTGTTCATGGATCTGCACCAAAATATGCTGGAAAGAATAAGGTTAATCCAGTAGCGACTATCCTTGCTGCTAAGATGATGATGGAGTACTTAGGAGAGATGGAAGCTGCAGATCTGATTCAAAACGCGGTGATCAAGGTCTTAAAGGAAGGCAAAGTAAGAACTTATGATCTAGGAGGAAGCTCATCGACATTTGATGTAGCAGAAGAGATAGCCTCAAAGATAAAGGAGATCTAAAAGATCAAGGCGATTTCGACTGTGTAATGCATTGTTGATAACCGACATACGCAGAACGATCGCCTCAAAGAGATTCTATAGCCTTCAAGGCTTTTTCGATAACCTCCGAGATGCTCTTGCCCAAGATTCTTATCATAGGCTCCTTTCCCACATCGCCCTCATCATATATAATGTCCGGAACATATCCAACCCTTCGAACTATATCTTCAACTCCCCAGCGGAGAGATCTACCCTCCACTCTCCTTATTTCATCAGGCTCAAACTTTCTATTAAAGCATCCAACTTTACATCCAATCCTCCTAAATGCTTCAATAAGCTTCCGATCATAATGAAGATTCATTGCAGCACGGATCCTCGGATCATATCTCATCGCTGTTAAGATTATATCAGCGATATGTCTCGAAGCCCCGAATCTCACGGGGCCGGCGGCTTTTAATCCGCTCTTAACCTTGACTATTCTTCCATCAATAGCTGCCACATCCTCTCTTCCACGTGGATACGGTGAGGCCATGGCTACTTGTATGCCGACCTCGGCGGCGAATGGAAGGAAACGTGGATCTTCTTCGATGATCGATGCAGCCTCCTCTACTTCCTCTATAATCTTGGCCTTCTCAGCCTCATTATATATTGAGGCCATGGGGTTTACTGGCATATTCCCGGATCCGATCTTAAATGCTCCGATGAAGCTTATCTCAATGAATCTCTCAGCTTTCTCCACGGCAATTTCTAGATCATCTCCCCTTGCCAGAAACGATGCTATTGCAGCTGAAAATACGCATCCTCCACCGTGAGGTTTAATTTTTATGCGTGGCTTCTCAAAGATTCTGAATTCCCCATTATGGTAGAGGAGATCTCGCACTTTCCCATCTTCCATAAGATGACCGCCCTTAATAATGACTGATTTAGCTCCAAGATCCGCAATTCTCAGCGCTGCTTCCTTCATATCATCCAAGCTCTCTATCTCAATGCCACTTATGGTCTCAGCCTCAAAGATGTTTGGCGTTATGATATCGACTCTTGGTAGAATGACATCGATTAGGAAGTCTATATCCTTTTTAATGATTAATGACTTGCCCGTGCCAGCCTTAAAAACAGGATCAGTAACCATCCGAATGTCATATTCATCTATAAACTCAGCGATTACATCCATAGTCTCGCGGGAGTAAAGCATACCCGTCTTCACGGTCTTCACGGGAATATCCTCCAAGACGGCTTCGATCTGTGCCCTCACAATCCCAGGCGGAACTGGAAAGATGTTTTTTATACCCTTAGTGTTTTGGGCAGTTATGGCTGTAATTATACATGTTCCATAAACTCCTAAGGCTGAAAACGTTTTAAGATCAGCCTCGATTCCCGCTCCTCCGCCACTATCTGACCCTGCAATCGTCATTACGCATGGAGCTTCTCCATCTTGCCTTGAAAATGAAGTCTTCATTATAATCCTCTCCGAAGAATCAGCCTCAACATTCATAGATGAATCAAGATTCTTAAATATAAGAGGTATTTTTATGATTGTATCCATAGTTGGTGAACGTGAAAATTCATGTCTCTGAGAGAGATCCTTGAGAGGATACGTGAAGAACTGCTGGAGAGGGATAAGCATAGACAGGAGATTCAGCTGGCGACGCGTAGGGTTACTAGACTTTCTAAGCAAGCCATCTTTCAGGCTCATGGAGATGATCTTGAAAAGGCGGAGGAGACGCTTAGAGAGGCAGAAGAGATCCTACGGGAGATCGAGAGGCTCACAAAGGATTATCCCGCTCTATTCTATACGAGCTCCGTAGATATGGCATTTCAAGAGTATGCGGAGGCCATGATCTTCTTGAATCTAATTAGGGATTCATCCTTTCCAAGCTTCGAGGATATCAATGTCCCCATGATCCCTTACGTTCTTGGACTCGCAGATGTCATAGGAGAGCTTAGAAGGAGATCACTTGAATTTTTAAGAAGAGACAGAATAGACGAGGCTGAAGAATGTCTGAATCTGATGGAAACTATATTTAGGGGAATAATCGACCTTGAGGAAATACAGATCTTAATTCCTGGACTGAGAAGGAAATGCGATACTGCTAGGAGGGTGATCGAGGCTACAAGAGCCGACATAACGATCGAGTCTGGAAGAGTATCGCTTGAACGATGCATCTCGAAGTTAATGAAGAAGATGAGCGGAGATGAAGGACATGGCTCGCCTAAGGCCAGACGAGATTCTGGAGAGGGTTAAGAAGGAAGGATTCGAGAAAGTCTGGAAGGAGAGCTCGAATCTCATTCCGAGATCATCAAGAAGCCTTGATCTCTCTGGACGCGGATCCCCACATCCAATATATGAGCTCATACAGAAGCTCAGGGAGAGATTCCTTAGCCTAGGTTTCGACGAAATCTTCAACCCAATCATAATCGAGGAGAATGAGATATACCGCCAGTATGGGCCTGAAGCTCCAATAATACTCGATCGCTGCTATTACTTGGCCGGTCTGCCTCGTCCCGATATAGGTCTAAGCAAGGCCAAATGCGAAGAGATCAGGAAATTCGGAGTTGAACTGACCAATTCAAGGATTTCAGCTCTAAAAAGGATCTTCAGAGAATATAAGAAGGGGAAAATAGAACCTGACGACTTAATTGAGAAGATTTCAGAAGCGCTTGAGATCCCGGATCATCTTGCAATGAATATTACATCACAGGTCTTTCCCGAATTCTCGATGCTTAAGCCAGAGCCATCCAAGCTAACTTTAAGGTCTCACATGACAAGTGCATGGTTTCTGACGCTACAATCTCTTCAGCATAAGAGGGAATTACCGCTGAAATTATTCTCTGTTGATGTGCGTTTCAGAAGGGAGCAGAGGGAAGACGCCACGCATCTTCGAGTTCACCATTCAGCGAGCTGCGTTGTAATGGATGAGGAATTGAATGTTGAGGAGGGGGAAAGAATTACGAGGGCGCTGCTTGAACCTTTCGGCCTGAAGAAACTTCGTTTCATCAGAAAGAGAGTCTCATCTAAATACTACGCTCCGGGAATGGAATATGAAGGCTTCATTTATGATTCAACCTCAAAAAGATGGATAGAAGTTGTTGACTATGGCATTTACAATCCCATATCGCTGGCAAGATACGGTTTAGAATATCCGGTTTTAAATGTCGGCTTAGGCGTGGAACGTCTCGCAATGATACTATATAACGAGAGCGATGTTCGAAGACTGGTTTATCCACAGTTCTATGCCGAATTGTTCCTTACAGATCGGGAGTTGGCCGACGCGATCAAATTCGAAGTTGAACCGGTGACAGATAAGGGTAAGGAGATAATGAAGAGCATAATCTCCGAGTCGCTTAGGCATAAGAACGCGATCGGCCCATGTCAATTCCTAGTTTATAAGGGTGAAGTTTTAGGTAAAAGCGTGGAGGTCTATGTTTATGAGAATGAGAAGGGAGCAACGCTACTAGGAGCAGCGGCTGAAAATTGCATCTTCGTATATGACGGAAACATCGTTGGAGCCCCAAAAAGAGGTATGGATGAGATTCAAATGATCAGGGATGCCAGAGAAAGGGGGATCTGCACAAACATCCGATACATCGATGGAGTAGCCTCCCTCGCAGCCGCGAAGATAGAGAAAGCCGCAAAATCAGGAGTTAAAACTGTTAATGTAAGGGTGAGGATGGCTAGGAGACTAAGCGATATAAACCTTAGACTCAGTGGAATCGCACGTAGATTCATAACTAACTGGAAAAAGAAGATCATTATTACCGGCCCCGTCTTCATGGGCGTATGCGCCAAGATATCCGATTAGATCACCTGAAAAATTATCCGGTGAGGCTTTATCAGTGCTAGAACCCTCAAGTTTGATGGGTGAATTCTCTGTGGAGAAGGCTGAGAAGATGCAGAGGGCTCTATCAAAGATGGTTATTACGCGTGACTGTTTACCCAGCAAGATAAGATACATAGCGGGAGTAGATGTCTCATACTCAAATGAGAAATCATATGGGGCCGCAGTCGTTCTGGATTACTCAACGATGAGAGTTATCGAAGAGAAAACAGCAGTAAAGAAGGCTCCTCTCCCCTACATTCCCACATTCTTGGCCTTCAGAGAGCTACCAGCAGCTATCTCGGCGGTGCAAAAATTAGAGGTGAAACCGGATGTCTTCATGATTGATGGTCATGGACAGGCCCACCCAAGACGTCTCGGTCTTGCCTCACATTTCGGCTTAATAGTAGACGCTCCTACCATTGGAGTTGCTAAAAATCTATTATGCGGGAAGATAAGGGAGATTGATGATGAGTGGAGACCCATAGTGGATGGAGATGAGATAATTGGAGCGGCAGTCTTCTCCGGAAGAAGTAAGAGGCCAATATACGTGAGTGTAGGGCATAAGATCTCCCTTGAATCGGCTATCAAGATAGTTCTTAATTGCGCCAAATATAGAATTCCAGAGCCGATCAGGCTTGCTCATGTAGCCGCTGAAAATGCAAAGCGGAAAGATCAGGTCTCTAAAAACTCCCTATCGTCATAAGATTCTATGAAGCCAAAATCTCTTCTTAATTATCTCAAATTCCCAAAGACAGGTAATGAGGAGATTCAGAATGAAAATTTTTATGGATATCTTTGGTATGACGGTCTCGATCAGGTATATTTTATCCATGAAAAAGCGTGAAAGCATACCAAGCATCATGTAAGTTGATGATATGCAGCTGCATAAGTGAAGGGCCTCAAGTTTACCCTTGAATTTGAGGGCTTTTCTCCATAGAAGATTAAGGCTCCTCCGAATCTTCACGGATAAATCTTGGATATCATCAACAACCAATGTTATTCCTCCATAAGTCAGAAGAAAAGCCATAGAAATCGGTATGGATGCTGGACTGTAAACGCTCGGAAGAAATATTGGCATTAATAATATGGATAAATGTGCTGGTGCAAGCATTATTATCAAGGCCAGAGAGACAATCACAATAATGAAACCGTAAAAGTAGTGATGGAATCTAAACCTCCTTAAATTTACGTTGCCAATTACCTTAGCTGTTACAACATTCAGAAATGAACCGGCTATGATTAATAGGAGGAAAGAATAATTTAAAATGTGTAACGGCTCCATTTGCCACTTCGATCTATAAATATAAAGAGCATAGAGCAAGTCTCCTGAGAAGAGTATTGTCAGTAAGGAATTGAAGATAACGCATAGACACAAGATTTTCCTTCCAAGAGCCTCTTGAATACTCAATGCAATCCAGAGGATGTTCGCTCCTCAATTTAAGGATTACCTAAATCTCCGATTTGAACCCATCTAGATCTGGACAATCTCTACTTCCATTGAATGCGTATCTAACAGTGCAATTGTCGCTTTTCCACTTAGATACCCACAGACCTCCCCTGGATTCACAACTAAAACTCCATTTTTTCTTTTAACTTCTGCTCGATGTGTGTGTCCATAGACTATGACATCGAAGGATCCCGCGTCCATGAGAGATCTTAGAAGTTCCTGCTCCTCTCCGTGGAGAAGAGCTATCCTCAAATCTTCAGCTCGTATGTCCGCGAATCTACCTCGGATTTCAATGCCTATCTCATTAAAGTTCCTCCGTAAGAGTTCTCTCTCAGCATCATTATTGCCAAAGACCCCGATCATCTTCGCTTTCAATGGTTTAAACTTGGAGACTGTGAAAGGAGCGCAGTAGTCGCCTGCATGGAGCACCAACTCGACTTTCCTTTCATTAAGCTCCTTGACGGCCTTTTCAATAAAGGGTAGTCTATCATGGGTATCCGAGATTAGTCCTACCCTCATCCTCTCACCAAAGATCATCTCTTAATAAAATGATTTTTACTTTTCCTAAAAATAAGAGTTTCAGAAATAGTTAATAGTCTTCTTCTCCATTATATATTCTTCAGACTCATAAAGTGTGTAGAAGAATGGCCAAGTTCAGGGTTAATATCTTTTATGTAATTGCTTCGGTCTGCTCCTTGTTCCTTGTAATATATATCTGGCTTATCTTCCTCCCCCTATATGAGGGGACAGTAGCATATGAGTATGTAAAGAATATGGCCTTCGTATTGACAATCCTGCTATTAGTCTCTACTGGGATCCAAATTTTTCTCTCAGTAAAGAAGATCTCGAATGATGAAGAGATGCACGCTTAGCTTAAGGAGTTCCCTGTCATTCTTCTAGGGCTGACTTATATTTTGTGAGTCCGCAATGGCCACAAGAATATCTATCTCCATGATCAGCCATGAAATATCCTGGGCCACATCTATCACAGAAGGGCAAAAGCCTCTTTATCTTCCCATCTTCAATCTTATAGTAAGTGTATATCTTCTTCTCCGGCTTCTTCTTTTTCGGCTTCTTTTCCTTCTTTGCCAATTAGATCATTCCTCCCCTTCCTTTTTGGGTCTATTCCTGAGTATTATATGTTTTGGTTCAATATATTCTGCTTGGCTGACTGAATCATAAACATTAGCCTTACCAATCGATGTGGTCATGCCAGTTTTAGTCTCAATCTTCTTGATGTATATTCTTTCTTCATCAACATCTAATATGCTGGCGAGATTCCTTCTAACCTGCATACGGGTAGGCGTTCCCTCTTTTTCATGATCTATTCGGAATTTTACTTCGAACCTTTTGAGTAGCTCATTTCTCTTCTGTTCGATGATCTCGATCTTCACGTCGCTCACCATTGGATCGCTAAATGTCACTGATCAGCACTTATTTTGGAATTGCAAATCCCCTTTATATCTTTTATATTTTTCTGTGGAGCATCAATGACCTTCCAGGCTTGGAAGATCCCGTCTCGCACCTTTTCA
>Ga0209410_1000903_pt1 | contig 14149 bp, 15 predicted proteins | sample Mar14436cmmetaG_FD_184135 | JGI IMG/M metagenome (GOLD analysis project Ga0209410, IMG submission 184135) | Marine hydrothermal vent microbial communities from Guaymas Basin, Gulf of California to study Microbial Dark Matter (Phase II) - Marker... ... | reverse complement strand
GATCAGGGTTACGCCATCCACCGTTCTGCCGTTCAATGAGACAGGAACACCTTCTCTGAACGTCAATTCTACGATTTCTGGTTTCGGTGCATTCTCTGGTGCTGCAGTCCATCCGTATATCTCTTCTGGCGGGATAAAGTACGGATCCTCCAGTTCTCCTCCCTCGATACTCCTGCTCCACAAATTCTCATCCACGCTCCATATCTTCTCTCTTGTGACCGTCACAGGTATGTTGTGATCCCGCGCATAATCGATCTCCCATTCCCGTGTGAGATTCAGATCGCGCATCGGTGCAATGAGATCGAAGTCTGTGGCTCTGAACACCGCCTCAAACCTGAGCTGGTCATTGCCCTTTCCTGTGCAGCCATGCGCAAGCGCATCCGCGTTCTCAGCTTCTGCGAGCTCTACGATCTTCTTTGCGATCAAGGGTCGTGCGAGCGCTGTTCCGAGTACATAACCCTCATAGAGTCCGTTTGCCTTGATTGACGGAACGATGAAGTCATCTACGAATTCGTTCTTCAGATCGAGTGTGTAATGCGCATCAGCGAGAGTCTCTGCGCGCTCTGTTGCGGAAGCGATCTCGGATGCGGGCTGCCCGACATCCGCAACGACTGTGATCACCCGGTCACAACCGTACCGCTCTCTCAGGAGCGGGATTGCAACAGATGTGTCCAGACCGCCGGAATATGCAAGTACTACGGTTTTCATGGTGCTACTCCTATTATCAGCAAGGGTACGGGCGGGTTATTCCTGCCATGTCTCAGTACGTTGTAAACCTCGCCCTCATAATATGCGATTCCAGATGACATCTCGGATTGCATGGATTTCATGGGTAAAATCTCTATTCCAACATTTATTACGCCACCACTGTAGAAAAGCAGATGTTTTACAAACAAGTCATAAGCTACGAAGGGATACTTACCAAACTGAACCTCTATCGCAATATCGTCTTTGACGAAATCTGTCTGCTTATATGAATAAATTGGAGATGTCACCCCTTTCCCGATTAAAAATTCCTTCTGTTTTTCTACAGGCAAGGTGATTAATTCCTGCATAAATGAGTAATTTGTTGTGACATAGTAGGAATAGCGCATGTCCTCCCAATTTCCTTGTTTAAAAAGATGTTTAAATTCACGATTTAATTCCTCTGGGCTGTACAACAATCTGCCTTTCATCGTCTTTTCTTTGCTGACTTTTGTTCTGAACTTATCTGCATCAACAGCCTTGATCACGTCTATTATCTCGTTGTATAGTTCGTTATGATGAACTATAAGATATTCTTCGCCATTTAAGTGAGAGTATTTCTCAACTATTTCCATATTCATACCTCGTTCTCTGCGGTAAAAGGATTTCTTGCCAATGATAGGGTATCAGGTGGTTCATAAACAGGTTTATCGGGACGGATTTTTAATCTGCCGTCATAAGCTATATTAACTCGCTCACAGGCAATATCGTAATACTTTCTGATTATCTCTGAGCCGGCAACTTTCCTCTTGTTTATTATACCGGCGACAGCAGTTGAACCTACCCCTAAAAAGGGATCAAATACGATGTCTTGCTCATTTGAAAGAGCAAGAACCAATCGTTGGACAAGCACAATAGGGAACTGACATGGATGGCATGTTTTCTCTACATGGTTGCTCTTTACGTTCGGAATATCCCAGACATCTGAAGGGTTTTTCCCTTTGGGATTGCCAGAGTACTTTCCGATATTCGGCCCTTTGAAATGTTTTTTGCCGGGATACTTTTGAGGAACGCGCACATCATCCAGATTAAAAGTATAGTTTTCAGTCTTTGTAAACCAGAGGATGGTTTCATATCGCCCAGAGAAACGCTTTGAACAATGGAGTCCGTGACCAAACTGCCAGATAATACGGTTCCTAAGTTTTAACCCATTACTCTTGAAACAATCGTAAAGCAGTATGTCGAGAGGGATGATTTCACCGTTGTCTACATAGTTTCCAATCTCCCAGCAAATGCTCCCCTCATCCTTAAGTACTCGTACACATTCATCAATTACCTGGCTTTGCTGAGAAACATATTCTTGAATATCGAGTTTTGTTTCATATTCCTTACCGATGTTGTACGGTGGAGAGGTAACAATCAATTGGATAGATTTATCAGGAATCTGCCTTAAAAAATCTATGCAATCTCCAAGATACAGAGTGGCATTGTTCTCTTTGGAAAAAGTTGTTTTGATTTCTAATTCTTCTTGTGGGGCAAAAAGGCTTTTATTTGGGTTATATTTAATCGACATAAAATTACCTCCTTAAACGTTCCGCTGATAGAAGAAGTTTACCCGTTGGGCAAATTTGGGCGAATGGGGTGAGTCTTTTGGCCGCTGTTGTTATGTATCTCAAAGGGTAAGGTTGCGAAGCGATTATAGAGTTCCGAACCACCTTTCTACATTTCTTCATCGTTCCACCTTTGCTACCATTGTTACAGGAATTATAAACACAGATAAGACGACACCATCTTTAAACGGTATCGGATGAGCAATTATCTGAATTTTATCATTTAATAATTCTTCGTTCGCTATCTTTTCGATATAAGTAATTTGGTCATTTTTTAAACGATATAGCGGTCTAATCGCACCGTTGTCCTCTATACCATACAAAATACAAAGTCTCGTCAATTTTCCATTTTCTAAATATTTTCTGATAGTTGGTATTAAGGTATTTTTCACAAATCTTGCAGGTTTTGAATCCACTTCACTAAATGATCTAACAATCACATCCGCGGATTTAAATTCAAAACACGCTTCTTTCTCTAATATTCCTTCATTCTTAAATTCAAATTCCAATTCTTTAATTATTATAGCATCTGTGATAAAATCAAACATATCCCTAATAGTACTGTTCCCAACATTCTTCTTCCAAAGATCACAAAAATAAGATTGTAGAATGATTTTCACCTTTCTACTTGCGGCATCTTGAATAATGTTTAAGAAATTATTGCTCAATTCTTCAAATTCCCGTGTTATCTTGATTTTGTTGTATATGTCTAAACATCCTATTGTTACTGGCTCGGTTGATGTTTCTTCACCAGCATGCCAGATTTCCAGAGGATTATTCTCAAAAATACTCTGATAGAGTTGGGCCATAAGCTTTTCAGAGGGCTTTATTCTAGGATAGCATTTTGTAAAGAAACATATCATATATCTCAGATGTTTCTTGTCATGGATGGGATTCTTACCTTCAGGTGTGATCTCATATATTTTCTCAATATTTTCTTCATATTCGTATTTATCTTTAAGATTTGAGTCAGAATCGAATATCGTATGTTTTTTAGGTATTAATTCTTTAAATTTTTTTCTGTGATCCTCAAGTTTCTCTTTTTCAGTGATGTAAAAATCATAAAACTCAGTGAAATCCATATATCTCTTAAAAACACCCACGTTCGTTATTTTCCCCTCTTCTATTCCTATCCTTATCTTCCCAGTAGGCGAAATACCACTAATTTTTATCATTTCGTCTAATTGTTCTGGTTCTATAGGTAACTGAATAGGGTATGGAAAACGATTCAGTTCTACAGTTAGAGATATATTACCTAATGCTTCCCAACTTACATCTTCTGGTTCAATTCCCCAAAAGTCTGCGTGGCCTTTACTCCACTTTCTACTATGCTCAAAAGCCGAGAATGTGGTTTTCCCATCTTCATTTCTTATAATCGCTGCTCTTAATACGTTTTTAGGATGCAATATTACCTTTACGGAATAAATTTTATCTTCTAATTCAGCTAAAGATGGATCTTTTTTACAATGGACAATTAACATTACATCGTTTAACAAAAGAATGCCTACGATAAGCCGGTATTTTTCTTTAGATCGGGGATATAGGAACCCTCTAAAAGTATCAAGTAGAGCCTTGACATCCTTATCACTCCGCTCTGGATAATTTTCTCTAATACTATCAATCCATTCTTTAACAATTGGAATATCTGGATGAACGTCTGAGAACAACAATTTTTTTCCTATAATTCTATATTCCAAGTCTCTTATTACCTCTCTAATGGTTGAATCGTCATCAACCTCGTAAAAACTTATTTTATCGTCTCTCTCATCTTCTGGTTTCAATGCCCATTTTTCCCAAAAATACAATTTTGTTTTTTTAGATTTCATCCTTAATCACGTCCTCCTCCTGTTATCTAAAATTTATCCGAACCGGCTTTCAACCATTACCCGCATCCTCTCCACTCTACTAAACCCTTCCGCGGCTCATAGATGCGGCACGCTCTTCCAGAAGATGATCGCTTGATGTAGCATACGCAAGCGCTGTGCCGAGCACGTAGCCCTCGTAGAGTCCGTTTGCTTTGATCGACGGAACGATATAGTCATCTACGAATTCTTTCTTCAGGTCGAGGGTGTAATGCGCATCAGCGAGGGCTTCTGCACGTTTCGATGCGGAAGCGATCTCGGATGCAGGCTGCCCGACGTCCGCAACGACTGTAATTACTTTATCGTAATCGTACCGCTCTCTTAGGAGCGGGATTGCGACGGACGTGTCCAGACCGCCGGAATATGCAAGTACTATGGTTTTCATGGTGTTATCCTCATCATAAGTGATGGTTTTCGGATCAGCCATATAATTTCATCCCCTCTTTCTCTACCAATCTGCTGAATAGATTGTCTTTTTCCGATATCATTTACCTTCCTGTCTCCATTTGCAGTCTCTTTCTGATTTTTTGTCGAAGCCGGTCTGATACTACACGAGCCTGAACTATGCCGACTCTCTTATTATTCGGGTAACATATTCGGATCGAGTCTCGGCATTGTTTGGCAGGTTGTGTATCCGGCAATATTCGATGAAATCGTCGACATCGATCGACACTTCTGTTATATCTGCTCCTGCGGACTTTAATGTGGCAATCCACATATCTACGTTTTCTCGCCATTCCTCCCACGTGGATTCCAAGTCTTTTGAATCGTCTGCTGTGGCTAAGAGTTGCTGCCATTGATCACGACTATAGCACGCAACTATCAATTTCATCGATTCTGTCAATTTACGCTTCCTGATACCCATTTAATCCCCCATCATCCCTTTTCGCGGCTGATAAATACAATAAGGCTCCTCAGCGAGATAATCGCCTGTCGCGGCATAAGCGCGTGCGCGGCAGCCGCCGCAGACCCGTTTGTACTCACATATCCCGCACTTCCCCTTCAGTTTACTAACATCACGCAGATCCAAAAAGACCTTCGCATGATCCCATATCTCCTTAAACGGTTTCTCTCTGATGTTTCCTGCGAGAACCGGAAGATATCCGCATGGATACACCCCGCCGGTTCGTGAGATGAAACAGAAACCGGTCCCTGCGAGACATCCTTTTGTCATCGCCTCGAAGCCGTGCGTCTGTGCAGTGATCGTGATTCCTTCCTCCTTTGCGCGCTCGCGCATGATCCTGAAGTAATGGGGTGCACATGTTGCCTTCAACTGAATCTTAACCTTCTTGCGCTGATCATAGAACCAGTTGAGGACTCTTTCATATTCGAGTGGAGGTATCTCGTCCTCCTCTCTGCCGCGCCCGGTTGGGACCAGAAGGAAGATGTGTAGCGCATCAGCACCGATATCAACACTGAGATCAAGAATTCCAGGAATCTCGTCGATGTTCTTCTTTGATATCGTGGTGTTGATCTGCAGGCTGATGCCGGCATCGAGAATCTCTTTTATCCCGCGCATTGCGCCATCGAATGCTCCTGGCATTCCTCTGAATGCGTCATGCGTTCCGGCGTTCGAACCATCGATACTCACGCTGATTCTTGGTATTCCGGCATCCTTTAACCGGTGCGCAATATCCTTTGTTATCAGTGTGCCGTTGGTTCCAAGTACCATCCGGAGTCCTTTATCCTTGCCGTACTGCGCGAGTTCATAGAGATCATCGCGCATCAACGGCTCTCCTCCACTCAGGATGATTATCGGACTGGCAAAACTTGCGATCTCATCGATCAGATGGAATGCCTCATCAGTGGATAATTCATTCGGATCAGGTCGCTCGGTAGAAGATCCGCGGCAGTGCTTGCATCTGAGATTGCATGCACCTGTGATCTCCCATGCGATCAATCGTGGTTTTATCTCTTTTGCAGTCATCGTTTGAGCATCCGAAGCACATCACACATCTTACCTATCGTAGCCTTCACCGTCTCTATGCCGGTTTCATCGGATTCTGCTGGCGCATGTACGATCCCTCCGAAATGGCTGTTGTCACCGACCACGATCATGCCGTGAATATGCATCCAATCATGGATCGCTTGCACTGTCTTCTCCTGTCCGCCATTGCGCGAGCCTCCGACAGCGATCGCCGCCCCGACTTTACCTGATAACAGGAATCCCTGCCGTCTGAGCATGAGGGTTCTATCGAAGAGCGCTTTCAGTTGTGCTGTCACACATCCGAAGTACACAGGCGAGGCAACGATGATCCCGTCAGCAGATTCGAGCAGAGGATACAGGTTGGTCATATCATCCTTGATCGCGCATTCCTTCGCGTCACTGCATCTGCCACATGCGGTACATGGAGCAACAGAATATTTCGACAGAAGAATCCGATCTGCATCGAAATCTCGATTCTCCGCGATATCGAGCGTCATGTCGATCAGTTTTTCGCTGTTTCCGTTCGTTCTCGGACTTCCGGATATCCCTATAATCTTCATAGTATCACCTCCATCCAATCAGGTGGTTGCGCTTAATAGATTTACGATCCACAGTTGCATAATATTAAACGGTGTTTAGTGTATTGTATCGGCGTACATACGTCCTATCCGGCAGTGAGGAGATGTTTGCACACCTTTTAAATATTACACCAGTGCTGTATTGATGATAATTTTTCAAATAATTTTTATATATTACTACGGCTTTTAAAATAAGTAATACTAATTCCTTAATTCGTAAAATAAGTTGTCACACCTCCCTCAAATCCTTAATGAACAATCATGTAGAAACAAAAGGTTTATATAAGATAGAATCATGGTTATGCGCACCAAGAAATTTGGAGGCCAGCGCAGATATTGCATAGCAATCTGTGAGGCAAAGTTGCAATGCAACTTATACTACTCGGACGCGCTGGGACATCAGTTTCTTGGATAAATTATAGGAGGAACATAACGTGGCAGATAAGATAGACCTCTATGATGACAGAGGAAAACTGTTAAAGAGCGACGTAGACCTTCAAGCTGTGAGTCCACTCAAGAACTCGGCTATTTTAAACATGGTTAACACCGTCAAGAGAACGGTTGCTGTTAACCTTGCGGGTATTGAGAAGGCATGCAAGAATGCGAGCTACGCCGGACAGATGCGACACATACCAGGTCGCGAGGTCGACATCGATCCAACAGCAAAGGCAGACAAGATCGCTGCGAAGGTCAAGGAACTGGTCCAGGTTGAGAAGGGTGATGACACCGATGTGACAGTTCTTGGCGGCGGAAAGTTTTTGAGAGTTCAGGTACCGACCAGGCGAATCGAGGCTGGCGCTGAATACGTTGCCGGAATGACCTGCGCTGCTGCAGCAGTTGTTGAAGCACTGCGCGAGGAGTACAATCTCGGATTGTACGACACTCCGTATGTTAAGTCTGCAGTCTGGGGAACATACCCGCAGACGATGGACATGAAGGGTGGAAACGTACTCTCAGTTCTCAGCATTCCGCAGAATGATGAGGGTCTTGGATTTGCGCTTCGAAACATTATGGCAAACCATCTTGCGATGCTCTCCCAGAGAAACGCGATGAACTGCGCTGCAATCTCAAGCATCCTTGAGAACTGCGGAGTCTTTGAGATGGGACAGGCAATCGGTCTCTTTGAGCGATACCAGTTACTTGCGATGGCATACCAGGGACTGAACGCAAACAACATGGTCTACGACATGGTCAAGAACAACGGCAAGACCGGAACCATCGGTACCGTTGTCCAGGAGGTCGTTGAGCGCGCACTCGATGACGGCATTATCGCTGTTGACAAGACGATGCCATCGGGATACAAGGTCTACAAGACGAACGATGTGTGTCTATGGAACGCGTACTGCGCAGCAGGCACGATGGCAGCAACGATGGTGAACTGCGGTGCACTCCGTGGCGCACAGGCTGTATCATCAACACTTCTGTACTTCAATGATATGATCGAGAAGGAAACCTCACTCCCAGGATGCGACTTTGGTAGGGTCGAGGGTACTGCGGTAGGATTCTCCTTCTTCAGCCACTCAATCTACGGTGGCGGCGGACCAGGTGTGTTCAATGGTAACCACGTTGTTACGAGACACTCCACAGGAATGGCTATCCCATGCGTGGCAGCGGCAGTTGCACTTGATGCCGGAACACAGATGTTCTCGCCAGAGTCAACATCCGCGCTGGTGCTTGACACATACAAGGATGTGCCAATCATGATGCAGCCATTAAAGGAGGTCGCAGCAGCGGTGTAAAGAGGAATTGTTTTATGGTTACAACTCAAGAATCAGATCCCGTACAATACGAGATATTTCCGCAGAGGATGTTAAACCCGGCTACGGCACAGGAGCTCCTGAATAGACTTGAACAGATTGGGGGCATCATTCGCGTGCTGGTTCAGGGTCCGAGACTCCCGCTCACAGTTCCGTACGGACCAGGCAAGGGCGTTCCAGTCGATCATCCGGATCGAGAGATCGTGCGGGTGGGAGATAAGGTGATGGAACTACATGTCAAGGTGGGCAGAATACGCCTCGAATCAGAGGAGGACGTGATGGAAGAGATCAGAGAGATCTGTGAAGAGGTGCTTCCATTCCCCTTTGAACTCAAAGAGGGGTTGTTCCTTCGCAGGAAGGCGACGGTCACCGATTATGCAAAGTATGGTCCTGACGAACTCGTAGAGGACAAACGTATCTACGGGATGTCAGATCCAAACATGAAGCCGACCGCATCTATTGTGTGCGATCCACGAGAGGATTAAGAAAAATGTTTGGCAGGGAGACACAGGTTATCGATTGCAGAGAAGGCATGGGTCTCGGAAGAGGAGGTGGACTTGCCCAGCGCGGAACACTTTCCGAAACCGGAAGACCTGATGTTATCGCAATCGCAATGACTCCTGGCAGACGTCACATCACCAAACCTGTCTGTGAGATCACACACGGACTCCGAAGAGAAGGGATTCAGGTCAGTGTGCTCGTGCTTGAAGCCGGCGCAGGTGTTCCTGAGGATGCGCCTGGAGATATTATGGCAAAAGGCTACGGACCAAAGTTTGGTCTGACTCAGAAGGAGATCGAACAGATAGAAAAACATCATGCAGTATTGATCCACCTCGGAAATATCGGTTCGCATGTAATCTACAAGACAAAGTATATCCTGAAATATGTAGATGTACCTGCGATCATCGTCTGTCAGAATCCTGTTGATTTCGAGGATTTTGCAAGAGCAGGGATCAAGACACGGCTGGTTATGCCGAAGAATCGAGATATCGAGACGAGAGGCACAGTCATGGAGATTGTAACCGGAATTACGAGAGGCGTTACCTGTCAACGAAACAGGTTGAACGAAATCGTAAAGGCAACTATAAAAACAATACCACAATATACATAAGGAGAAATAGTTATGGCATACAAACCACAATACTACCCAGGATCTTCATCCGTTGCAGTGAACAGAAGAAAGCACATGAGTGGAGATATTGAGAAACTGAGGACCGTCTCAGATGATGACCTTGTGGCAGCACTCGGACACAGAGCACCAGGTGCAGACTATCCAAGCACCCACCCACCACTTGCAGAGATGGGTGAACCGGACTGCCCGATCAGACAGCTGGTTGAGCCAACACCAGGCGCAGCAGCAGGAGACCGTGTCAGATACTCACAGTTCACTGACTCGATGTACTCAGCACCGTCGACCCCATACTTCAGGAGCTACTACGCTGCGATCAATCATCGAGGCGTTGACCCTGGAACACTGTCTGGCAGGCAGATCGTGGAAGCTAGAGAGCGTGACATGGAGGTATACACCAAAGCAACCATCGAGTCAGAGATGACCTGCCCGGGTCTCGCAGGACTCAGAGGCTGCACAGTGCACGGACACTCACTCAGGCTTGATGAAGACGGAACGATGTTCGATATGCTCCAGAGGGTTCACCTCGAGGGCGGCAACATCATTGAGGACAAGGATCAGGTCGGTGTACCGATTGATCGGAAGGTCAACCTCGGAAAGCCGATGACTGAGGCAGAGGCAAAGAAGAGAACCACCATATACCGAACCGATGGCGTCAGGTACCGGACTGAGGAAGAGGTTCTTGACCACGTACATCTTGTGCACCACAGAAGAACGATGTACGGATTCAGACCTGAGAATGCGTCTGAGACCGCGGCAGGTACCGGGGACATCAAATACCACACGGTGTAAAGGAGGTAGATACAAATGACATACAAATACCCATCAGAGAAAATATTCGTTGAAGCGCTGAGAGAGAAGTTCGCAGGTCTTGACCTTAGTGAGCAGAAGGTCAAGTACGTGCGTGCCGGATACCTGCAGAGCGCACGAAAGAGAGAATTCCAGGCAGCGGGCGAGCGGGTTGCTGAGAAGCGTGGCATCAAGCAGTACGATGCGAACGTGCATCTCGGCGGTATGACGCTTGGACAGAGACAGCTCGTTCCATACAAGCTCTCGACCAGACCGGACATAGTAGAGGGCGATGACCTGCACTACGTCAACAACCCAGCGATGCAGCAGATGTGGGATGACATGAAGCGAACGATCATCGTGGGAATGGACCTTGCGCACGAGACACTCGAGAAGCGTCTCGGCAAAGAGGTTACACCTGAGACGATCAACGGCTACATGGAGGCAGTGAACCACACGATGCCAGGTGCAGCGATTGTGCAGGAGCACATGGTCGAGACACATCCCGGACTTGTTGACGACTGCTATGTGAAGCTCTTCACAGGCGACGACGAACTCGCAGACGAGATCGATCCACAGTATGTGATCAACATCAACAAGCTCTTCGACAAGGAAGATCAGAACGAGAAGCTGAAGGCTGCTATCGGTAAGACCACATGGCAGGCTGTTCACATTCCAACGATCGTTGTGCGATCCTGCGACGGCGGAAACACTTCCAGATGGAGTGCGATGCAGATCGGTATGTCGTTTATTGCGGCATACAACATGTGCGCTGGTGAGGCTGCAGTAGCAGACCTTGCGTTTGCGGCAAAGCATGCAGCAGCTATCCAGATGGCTGAGATGCTTCCGGCAAGAAGGGCAAGATCACCGAACGAGCCAGGAGGACTGTCGTTTGGTTACTGCGCTGACATGGTCCAGACGATGAGAATCAAGCCGGAAGACCCGGTCTGGTACACACTCGAGGTCGTTGCATGCGGCACGATGCTCTACGACCAGATATGGCTCGGATCGTACATGTCAGGTGGTGTCGGATTCACGCAGTACGCAACAGCAGCATACACAAACGATGTGCTGGATGACTTCACATACTACGGATACGACTACGCACTGAACAAGTACGGACCTGACGGAACAGCACCAAACGACCTTGCAACCGCAACCGATATTGCAACCGAGACCACCCTGAACGGTATGGAATCGTACGAGGACTACCCAACGCTTCTTGAGGATCACTTCGGTGGATCACAGCGTGCAGGTATCCTTGCAGCGGCAAGCGCTTGCGCAACCGGTATCGCAACCGGTAACGCACAGGTCGCACTGTCTGCATGGTACATGTCGATGTACGTGCACAAGGAAGGCTGGGGCAGACTCGGATTCTTCGGATACGACCTGCAGGACCAGTGCGGTGCAACGAACGTCTGCTCGTACCAGGGTGACGAGGGCGAGTGCCTCGAACTCAGAGGTGCAAACTATCCGAACTACGCGATGAACGTAGGTCACCAGGGCGAGTACGCAGGATTCACTGGTGCAGCGCACGCAGGCGCACACGATGCATACTGCTGCAACCCACTCGTCAAGGTATGCTTCGCTGACCCATCACTGGTATTCGACTTCTCCTACATCAGGAGAGAGTACGCCAAGGGTGGAATGAGAACGTTCAGGCCAGCAGGCGAGCGCAGTCTTGTGATACCAGCAGGAATTTAGGCGAGCAATCGCCTATCTTTTCTTTTTTTTTCTGTAAATTTTTTGAGTTATCCATGATTTTGAACCAGATATAAAGGTGGACTATAGCAATCATGAAAATGGCTGAGAGAAGAAAGAAGATGGCTGAAAGAAGGAGGAACAGGGCTAAACAAAAAAGTCCCATGCCTTTTCATGTGATGATAGTCCCTACGTTAGGCTGTCCTTCCCATTGCAGTTACTGCTGGAGTTCAGAGGAAGGTTCTCCGGTAATGAGCATCGAGACGATCGAAGAAGTGGTTAAATGGATCAAGATTTTTCGGAATGAGCAGGTTACCTTCACCTTCCATGGTGGGGAGCCGCTTCTGGCAGGCGCGGATTTTTACAGGAGAGCGTTACCTTTGCTTTCGAAGGGTTTGAGTCATCTGAATCCGTCTTTTGCCATACAGACCAATCTCTGGAAGCTCGACGACGAACTGGCACAGATTCTGGCAGAGTACAATATCCCTATCGGTTCCAGTATCGATGGTCCGGAGGAGCTCAATGACCTGCAGAGAGGCAAGGGGTACTTCAAAAAGACCATGCGGGGCTATGAAATCGCCAGGGCTCATGGTCTTGCTGTGCGATTCATCTGCACTTTCACGTCATACTCTGTGAAGTTCAAGGAGGAGATCTTCAATTTTTTCATGGAGAATGGTTTAACTCTTAAATTGCATCCCGCACTACCATCATTACGTTCCGAAGGTCCTGATAAATGGGCACTTGATCCGGAAGAGTATGGAGAGTTGTTAATTTACCTTCTGGATAAATATCTGGAGAATCTGGGCAAGATTGAAGTGATGAATATTGATCACCTGTGCAGGTGTGTGTTCACCCGCCGGGGCAGTGTCTGCACCTTCGTGGATTGTATGGATAGCGTCTTTGCAGTGGGACCTGATGGGAGCATTTACCCCTGCTACCGCTTTGTGGGCATGCCAGAGTATATCATGGGCAATGTGTATGACCATCCCACAAGGGAAGATCTTGCCAGATCTTTCGCATGGAAGCTTATGCACCAATATAAGGACTATGTGGATCAGGAATGCGGAGGATGCCCATACATCGATTTTTGTCGGGGCGGATGTCCTTATAATGCCCTAGCACCTGCTGGAGGCGAGATAAAAGGCGTTGATCCACACTGTACTGCTTATAAGATGATATTTAAAGAGATAACTGATCGGTTAAGCAAGGAGTTATTAGAATCGTCAGGTTCTGGTACCTGTAGTACATGTATGACTTCCTTTCAACCAGGACTCGCAAAAGAGAGCAAGCCAGGGATCATGGCTTTGATGTTCAAGAACTCCTGATTACAGAGATGGATTAAGATCATGGCTTTCTGTTCAAGATGTTTGAACCGCTCATAAACACGATGCACAGAATCAGGACGACGCCAATTCCGGTCATCTCTGATACAAATACATAAGAGAACGAGGGAGTGTACGATCTGACGAGTGTGGTGGTGAAATAATCATACCAGTGCCCATAACCGCTATAATGTGGGAGATCAAATCCATACAACGGGTAAAACAAAATTTTTGGCAGTTCCCACATCCGGTCCTCGATCAGATGAAGGAATGTTGCAAAGGATAAGCACAATGCATTATCTCTACCCGTTCCATGCATAAACATTCCCATTGCCGTTAATATCAACAAAAAAAGCAGAGTATGTCCAAAAAGTCGCCCATATCCAATAGATTCCGCAAATATGATATGTCCGATCGGTTTGTCTATGATGTCTGGCAGCAGTGATCCAACCAGAATGAATCTCAGATCGATTCGAGCTCTCAGTTCCGGAATCAGGATGGCTATAACCAGCACAATACCGAAAGTGCATCCGATATGCCCCATCACAAACATCGATCATTACTTTTGGTTTATGGAATATCAATATATCACAGCAATCTTTTAATCCATTGTACCAGAGACAGCACTATGGCAATTCATCTGAGGACTCCTCTGACCCTCTCTGATATCACTCAGCTGCATGCAGGCGATCTCGTGTACCTGAGCGGAACGATCATCACGGCAAGGGACAGGGCGCATGATCGGATACTGCATGTGCCAGAGATCCCGTTCGATCTCGAAAACGCCGTG
>Ga0209410_1000902_pt1 | contig 14168 bp, 11 predicted proteins | sample Mar14436cmmetaG_FD_184135 | JGI IMG/M metagenome (GOLD analysis project Ga0209410, IMG submission 184135) | Marine hydrothermal vent microbial communities from Guaymas Basin, Gulf of California to study Microbial Dark Matter (Phase II) - Marker... ... | reverse complement strand
TCCCTAAAAGTATTAAAACGAGACATCATTTACATATCAGAATTACAGGCTGGATTATATCGTTTTTGAGGTATTCCTGCGTAGTATCCTTGATTCTTGGGGTTCCCTGCGGCTTTTCGGAGATTATTTAAATGATCCGAAAAACATATTCAGAGCAACGATCTTTTTTGTTCTATGAGATTTTGGAAGTTTTTGTGTAGTAGCGCGACTGAGGCTGAGTGTTTTGGGAGGAGTCTTTTTGGGCTGTCTGAGAAGTATAGGGAGCAGGTTCTCCAGGTGAGGAGGGGTGATAGGCTCCTCCTCTATAACTTGGACTGGGACGTCGCATTCCTCCCGTTCACGGCTGAGAGCGACGGGGGTTGGATGCTGGAGGAGGATGCGTGGGGTGGTAGGTTTCCAGCCCAAGTAAGGGTCTCATGGAAAGCTTTAGCCATCATAAACAGGGCTTCAGAGAAGTATCCCTTTATAAAGGATAGAAGGATAGAGCTTAAGAAGGAGGAGTTTGAGTCCCTGCTCAGCAACCTGATCCCGAAAGATCTTCTTGAGAGAATTAGGGGGCTTGACCAAGAGATACATACATTGGCTCATAGGCTTGAGGAAGACTTGATGGAGAGGAAGAGGCATCCAGCTGACAGGATAATCAACCTCGATCTTCATAGGGCAGAGATGCTGTCGAGGATGAGGGACTTCGTCTGGACTATTAGGCTAATCGATAAGAAGACAGGTCTCCTAGACCTCCCATCAAGCAGAAAAGAGCTATTCTAAGATCAGTATGGAATAGATCCGCTCAGGTAATTACTTTACTAAAATTTTTCCAATCTCCTTCTCCAAGCTAACGCCCTTTATGTCAGATCCTAACAGCTTATGTAGCTCCTCGACGGCGGCCCTAATCTCATCAACTGGGATCGGCTTCGTATGAAACCTTGCCTTCGTAAAAACTATGAAGTTGCATTCATCTAGTATCTTGGTGAGGGGTTCTAGGACTTCTGGCACCGGCTCTACGCCGAGCATCTCCACATGCTCACCTCGAATGCTCTCCTCACATACTTCTCATCCAGCCTTCTCGCTGCTTCATCCGTGGAATTAATGTAATCCTTGAGGTTCATTGACAACTAGCCGATGATGGTGGAAGTAGCTGATAAGTTTCGCCAAGCCACTCAGCGGGGTCCTGGCATCTTAGAGTAGCCCCTCAGCCTATCCTTAATCACGATCATTTCAGGATATTTAGGTCCTGTATTCAAGGCCCAAGATATCAGAGAGAATCATGGGCGAGCTGACGGAGCTTGCGCACCCTCCTTGGCAACTGACATGACCCTACTCTCCCTAGATAAGCGCTGTATCGGAGGCTTCTTACTCTTCTGCAAGAGTCTTTCACGGCTCTTCATCAAGGAATTCCCCAAATTAAAGGACACGGGCTCTTTATGGCATTTTGTGTCGTGTGAGGCCATTTTTAAATTTCGGTCCTATGCCTCACGAGATCCAAGTGACTTGATGGCTTGGAATAGAGAGGAGATATTGTATGTTCGGGTCAAGGATCATGGGAACAACTCAAGCGAAAAGGTGTAAGGCTTGTGGAGCGTGCATAAGCTTTTTCACGCAACTCCAGCCATAGCGTATAGGAAGAGGAAGCGCTAGCGGAAAGAGCTTCTCTAAGTGAAAGATGATTTAAAACCTTAACGCCTTCGCTGAAATAAGCCCTCAGTTAACAGTCTAGGAAGATTGTATTCAAAAGGTTGGAACGGGATTAAGTCTTTTGATGAGTCAATTAATGCTCTTTATTAACAATATTCTTTTATTATTGTCACGATGTGTGAGAAAATCTTATCTATCAGTAATTTTAATTTTTGATTTGAGGCGAAATGTCGTTCTCCGTTAAAGTTGACAAACAAAGCATACCACAGCTGATTCATGATATTGAGGACATAAGTAATTACATGTTACCGTCTTTTCAAAGAAGGTTTCTATGGGATGAGGATGATATATTAAAATTGCTAGATTCTATTAAGAACGGGTATCCTATCGGCAATGTAATATTGTGGAAAAAACCGGAAAACGTCGAGATAGAGGAAATAGATCCTTTGTCGAAGCCATTAATTCGAACGATTAAAAAAGACGCATCATCCACATATTTCGTAATAGACGGACAGCAGCGCCTAACATCGCTACTTTTAGCATTTAATGGCTGGAGAATAACTCGTGGTGACGAGGAAATTAGTAGAAGTCCGATAAGCTATGAGCCAAACTCTGGGAGGTTCTATAAAGGGGCTAAGAGAGGAAAAGATTTCTCCATAATCTTAAGGGGATTGGTATATGGAGATTATAAGGCTCTACGAGAAGTCTTTAATGAATTCAGTAGAGAGGCATATGCAAAAGTCGAGGAAGTTACGACAGCCTTCAAAAGTTATGAAATTCCAACGTACGTGATCGAAACTCCAGGCATCAATGAGAATGTTATTAACATGCTAGTTGAAGCATTTATACGTGTAAACAAATATGGTGAAAGAATAAAATCTTTAGAACTGGTTCTTTCATACATAGCAGGACGTGTTAGTGGCAAGGCTAAGGAGAATATTATGCGTCTCTTCAATTGTTATGAAAAATCTTTTGATTTAGATCTGCAACCGTTAATACGATACTCCTTAGCGGTATCTAATGTGAGGCAATCCGGCATCTCTAGTGCTAGTCCTAGAAAGATGGGCAAGCTAGTTAAAGATTATAAGGGGCAGATTACGGAGACCCTGGTAGAAAGATATGATGAGGTCAAAAGAGGTCTTGATTTCACGTATCGATTTATGAAGAATACACTAGGAATAACCTCTGCAGAAATCCTTCCTTCACAAATAACCCTTGTCCCGCTGTCAGTTTTCTTCTATGGGCAGAGGATCAAGTCTATTGATCAACTAAGTGAATCCGAAAAGAGGAAGATAGAAGATTGGTTTGTCCTGGTTAACTTCACAACATATTACACTTCTAAGACGGATTCAAAGCTACAAAAAGATATAAATGTTCTAAAGGAAGCATCGCGATTCCCATACAGCGATTTAATTAAAAATATTAGCGAGTACCATGGTAGAACGCTGATAAAGGAAAATGATGTTAGAAGGGGGATGAAGATAACCGCGACTAAGCGACCTGGTAAGCCATACTTGTTTCTCCTGTACATGCTATTAGTCAAAAATGATGCTGACGATTGGACTGGTATTAGGATAAGGGCTCGAAAATGGGGAGACTTATCAACGCACCACCTCTTTCCACGAGACTATATCCTTGATAACAAGGATAAACTTGAGTATGAAGATCAGGACGAGTTAGAGAAATTAATTAGTAACATTTGTAACATATCTAAAATAGAGAAGAGCAAGAATATCGAGATCGGTAGCACACCACCCAAGAAATATCTCAAGGAACTCGATATTACAACCCTCGATAAACATATGATACCCCGTGATGATAGCCTGTATGACATAGAACATTATGATGAATTCTTGGAAAAAAGAATGAAATTGATTTTAAACAACTTGACAAGACATTACTCTTCCATTGTTAGTTCATAGAGATTCATGAGCCTAAAACAATTAACCTTTAAAGCATGGTGCTCAGATTTTATCGATACGCTAAATTGGAATAGATTCGAGACAGAAATATTGTCGAACATGGGTTTAGAATTCTGTTATGCTATTAGTGTGTCAGCGCTATCTCATTTAATCTAAATCTTAATTTTTCTCGAAAACTATATGCGTGGTCTTCGACTCCTCGATGCATGGTGGTAAGTGCCCTATATGCGTTTGAGGCTTCTTCGCGTTCTTTCCGCTTAAGATAACTCTTCAAATCAATTTTACCAGAGCTAATCAACTCATACGGTATTTTACAAACATTTTTCAATTCTACGCCAGTAATCTAGGGGTTCCTTAATATTATGCTGAGCCCCTCTGGCTCAGGACCTCCGATATATCGTCCACGAATTTTTAGCACTCTGACAAAATGTTTTGATAGTCTTAGCGACCTTGTCTTTTATTCTGTAGCATAACTTATTCTAGAGGATATATGTGACACATATTCCCTTCTCATGAATGAATTCTCGGCCAGAATAGGATCTATTCATCTCTCTTATGGATAGCCTTTCGCCATAGTTTCTGACTATTTTCTCAAAAGTCATCGAAGAGGTAAATGTTAAGTTCTTATATCTCTCTCCACAGCCATGCTAACGGTTGCATTGTTGATGTAACAAGATATTTCGAAACAAAGCGTTATTTGCTTCATCGTCAGTCGAAAAACATACCCATAAAGCCTCCACCCATTAAAACACTTCCATCCAATAGCATTGTAACCGCCGTCTTATACTTCATGTATTTGCTTATAGGGATGAATTGCTTGGTAGCGGTGCCTTGCTAATGGAATTATTGCTAGGAACGAATTTAATTGAAGAAGGAGATGCTTCGCAGCGATAATGTTAATATATCTGGGAGTCACATGGTGCGTTGTGAGCGAAACGGTAACGATTATTCCGTCGTTTACCATGAAACCGGCTTACTATGATGGCTACGCATCGGAGCCTATTGGGGGTATTCGTAATGAATGACAATTCTAATGGAGAAGACCTCCTTTACTCCGAGATTAGGAATCCAATATTTCAGGCATTAGAGAATCAGCTCCGCATAGAATTCGAATGGGCTTATGTCGATAAGAATCTGTATTCGTTCTCATGGATAGCTCTTCATTTAAAAGAGTTGACAGAAGAGGACTTGAGGAGGGTTAACAACCTAGTTAAGGAGGCTCTCAACAGGGTTGCAAAGGGAAATATAGTACCATTCATTAACACAGAGTTTATTTTAGGCTTATGTTTTGCGGCCAGAATAATATATGAGAAGAGAGGAGAAATACCATCAAACCTACTTGATAATTTGAATAAGCTGTTAAGAGAGGCTCGTAAAAGAAGTTGGCTTAGAAATCACGAGTTTGTAAGCCTAATTGTAAGATTTCTTCCGAATATCACTGAATTTAGTGATGTCATCAAAGAAGGTGTCACATGGTTGCAGAATAAGTGCCAAGAATCTCTTAGGAAACGTGACTATGAAAGAGCTGTCGATTGCCTTTTCGGTCTATGTGAAAAAGGATCATCTCAATTAACCTTAGACTTTCTCCGAGAAGCATTGAGCCATATAAACGAACTCTCGGACGAAGCCGTCGCAAAACTCTGCATATTGCTTCATGATCAAAACAGGGAGCTTGCAATCAGATTTGTAAAGGAATTAGAAAGAAGAATCGAAAATGAGTTTAAAGGCTCTCCCGGGTTATCACTAGAAAGGGGGCTTAGAGAGTTAGTATGCTTACTCAACAGTGATTGCCCTGTTGAAGCCATCCGGTCGATCTTAACTGTTAAAAAAGAACAAGGCCAAGATTGGGCTAAAAACGTTCGAGTTGATGGCAAGAGTATAATTATTCAGCACGTGCCGAGAGTTGGAGAGTTACCCAGAGTAGATCCGAAAGTTCACGCTCTTGCCCTCAAAGCATTAGAGTCTTACAGGCGATCTTCAATAATTGCGTTAAACAAGGATGACTTCATAAGGCTGAAAGAAGTCTTCAACACTGCCAGGAAGGGCTATTTAGGCATAAGAAAGAGGGAATATCTAACTATTCTATTGATCGCCGGTGTCACGAGTTTCTTCGCTCTCATGTTTTTACCGAACATACTGTCGGCAATCTGGAACTTCGACTACAAGACGATAGCGATTCTCCTTGGGGATTTAAAGAAAAATTGGCTCTTGGTTCTCACGCAAGGCTCACAACGCGCGGTTTTGCTTTGTATATGGCTATGGATCGTGCGAGTTTTGTATAGATTGCGAAGAGGAGGAGAAATAAATTTAATGGAGGCTGTTCGACTCTTACCTATCATAGGATATATTGTTAAGCGGCTCTTGGGAAGGGGGTAGGAGGTGAAATGACCGGGTTAATGTTAAACTCTCTTCCTTTAAAAAAGTATCCTACAAGTTTTAAAGTCATGGAGACCAACATCCAATTTAGTCAATTAAACGAAATTCTTGGACCCTTCCATGACATCTGCTATTACCTACATGGTGGGAGACTATATTTTCTCGGAAATGAAGAAGTTGTTAGCAGTGTGTTAAAAGCTCATGGTTTCAGAGCCTCAGGCGTTTCATCCTCAAACCTTGAATTAAGCACTCATTGGGAGATTATTAGACCAATCCTTTATAAATCTCTGAAATTCTATTTTATTAGATGCGGATTTATTTGGAAACCTATAGGAAGAAAGGAGGCATTTATCGTGAAGCCGAGGACATTTCAAGGGTTGAAATTAGTTCATGAGATTTACAATTCTTATGGGAAAAGACTCATCGTCTATGAGGGATTTAGCTACTGGCTGGAATTTCTCGGAGGGGAACTCGTTCTCACCCTACTTCCGAGGGTAAAACCCGTTTTACCTTCCTCATTAAGACTGCAGCCAGAAGATATTCTGGCGAATAAAAATGCCTTCCAAGTGGCCAATCCGCCATTAATGAGGAGGATGGGTTTCTCTAAGCAATTTCGCGAAATCGCTTTAAAGCCTAACCATAAGAAAAGGGATGTGTTAAAGGCTATAGTTAAGCTCCTGAGCGGGGGAAAAGAAGAAATAATAATTCCTGTTGGAAACTTAGAGAGGGGAATAGTCCTTGAACCTAGTTTTATAGCGGTGGAGAAGATGGAGGTTGACTTTTATGCTGGACAAAGTAATCGTATGGAGTGAGCCTCAATTAAAGTTTAAGCTAGGGATTCAAGAATCCATAATTGATCCGAAAGTCGGTTTGTTGAGTCATGGCCCACTCGATTTTAATTCTAGAAAGAGAAGATTCTCAAAAGTCAGGTTGGGCGTCATATGTAAAGAACCGAGGCGGATCATAAATTTTTTGAATAAACTAAATTCATTCATTCCTCCGCAGAAGGTGGGGGATCAACCGTATAAAGGATTTCAATTAATATATAAAGTGCCTATAGAAATTCCTTGCGAAGATGAGATCGGTCGAATAACGGACTCCGACCTATCCGGAACTTTAAGTTTAAGGGGAAAGTCATTCGAACAGGTGGTGGAGTTATATGATCAGAAAATTCAAGAGTTCCATGATGAGATGCGTGGGAGATATGATGTTCTAGTGATACAAATTCCGAGAGAGCTGAGCGAATATGAAGACCCGCGAAGGTCACGAAAGCTGTGGAGTTCGATAAAAGCAGCGGCTATAAGGAAGAACATAGTGACCCAGATAATAACAGAGAAAACACTTACTTCAAAATATGATTGTGATAATATGTGGAATCTTTCGCTAGCATTATATGTGAAAGCCGGTGGCGTCCCTTGGATGTTAAAGAAATTTACGGATACTGAATCATTCATAGGAATAGCCTACGGTATTAAAAAGTTTAGAGACGGGCAGAGAGTCCTGTCAGGTCTAGCCGAGATATTCGATGAGTTTGGAGAACACGTATCTGTGGTTTCGATAACGAGCGAGGCCTTCGGAAAAGATTTTACATTGGAGACGGATGGAAGTTATCATCTTAGTGAGGAGAAGACTGCTCTGCTAATTGAGAAGCTAATTGAGGAATATAAAAGAAAAATAGGTAATCCCCCTCGGAAAGTAGTCATCCACAAAACAACATTTTTTAATAGAGCTGAGAAGGAAGGCGTGAAGGAGGCGTTATCAAAATTTGACAGCATCTACGATCTGGTGAATATAGTCGAGAATCCTTCTCTTAGATTTTTCACAGCCCAAAAGAACCCCCCACAAAGGGGAACCTTCTTGAGGATAAGTGCGGCTTCCGGACTAATTTATACAACTGGATATGTCAAATCATTTAAGACCTACCCAGGTATAGGTATTCCGAAGCCGCTGGAGTTCCATCTAGATGAAGGGAAAAGCGAGCCTCACAAGATAGCGAAAGAAATCCTAGCACTCACTAAGATGGACTGGAACACCACGCATTTAATGATAAGAAAGCCTGTTACCATTAAATACGCGTCGAGGATAGTAGATATACTTAAATCGGGTCTGCGACCTCATGAACTGGTCAAGGACATCAGATACTATATGTAATCTAAATTAGAGCCATATATTGCACTTAGATCGGATATATGGGAATTTAGAAATTTTGTTCAAGGAGCTAAGACTGAGTAATTGGGAAAATTTCGGATTTTCCAAGATGTAGAGGTCGGAGTGTTTTAGGTTAGGAGTACGATAGACTAATCCTACATAACCCAATGAGACTGTCGCACTCCTGCCGTTCACGGGTAAGATCTAGGAACGGCTAAATATCGCACAACATTTCACATCTTTAACACTAGTTCTCCCAGTCGATTCAAGTTCTGTATAACCAAGCACCCAGAATCGCTCTGAACTGCGACGTTTCTCTCCTCTAAAAGCATCTGGGGAAGTCGTTAGATCGTCGAATAAATATCATCTAGGGGAAGCATACGCCTTATACGACAGGCGCTGAGAAAAATTTTTGAACTATTTGAAGGTTAATTCACAGTCTTTAGAGACCCTTGAGCAATTCGTCCCTAGATATCCCAATTGCTGCTTGCACGTCCTTAAGTGTTTTTGGATGAACTTCTCTATCTCCATGTATTGAGAGCACTAGTGTTTTCCCATCAGCATTCTTTAAAACCACGTGAGAACCCCTCTGTCTAACAACCTCGAACCCTCTCCTCTTTAAAAATCTGATAAGCCTCTGAGGCTTAACTATCAGGCTAAGGATGTTGGAAACCTCCGGTAAACGCCACTCCGCCACGATGAACGTCGGAATATTCCTGACATTAAATCTCGCAGGAGGCCGCAGTTCATTTATTGGCAAATGTAAATGGCTTGAGAAAACGATTTGATTGCAGAGTTCTATCCTCCCCTCTCTAAACTTGTCAGGAGTCAAAAATCGGCGATATTCTCTGTACCAGCCTGGTTGCTGATCGAAGAAGGCATATAAGAAGCGTTTTGCTTTATTTAGATTCCGTCTTCTGAGTACATGTCTATTGGCAAGTGCTTCCTCCAAGCAATTAGGCCAAGTAGCCTCATAAAATTGGCGAAGGTAAGGAAGGTACTTTGGCTCTCTTGTGATAAACTCGACTCTCGTCGAAAAGACCTCTACGATAAAGTGAAATAACTCGTGTTGCCATAATATCTCTACAGCATACCATATAGCAGTGGCGACCGATAGGCGGATGCTATGTCGAAGTTTTTGGACCAGGTATTTTAGTCCATCTAAGGTGATATAGATACCCCATAGCTCTTTTGGTAGATAGTGGAAGGGGCGATACCACGCTAGGGCCTCCATCCCATACTCCCTTACCCTCTTGTCGATTTTCTCATAATCCTTTTCACTTAAAGGCTTCACTATCTTTGATAACCGCCATAATGGTTTATCGTGTACCGGCAATTCAAGCTTATAAACTTCAAGCTCATCCAGCGATAAATATTTGGGTCTTTTAGGGAACTCCTTGACCTTAGTAAAGGCTTCTGGAATTGCTTCATATAGACTCCTGATTATATGTTCGAGGTTCACGTCGCACCCTTTATACAAGGGTTCGCGATATATTTATGAATTCAGGTACTTTTCTTTTTGAAGATCACCCTCAGAATAAAGTTGACGATGCTATAAGTTATTAAGAGGATGAATTCAGCCTCGCTCCTCACACTTCCGAACACCCTATGCGGTTCGGGTTGAGTGAAGCATACAGACCCTCTTAAGACCTTTTCAAAAATCTTTCGCTAACCATTCATGCTCCTCGAATAACTTCTCCGAGTCCGAAGCATCCTCTTTTCTTCATCTTTTTCCTCAATCTTCTTATAGCCGGATTTTCTAACGATGTCGCTTAACATGATTAAACACTTCTTATAGTCTATAACCACATAATCATAGTCGCCACGCAAATAACTTTTCCAGGTACCTTCAATACACTCCGATACTTCCTCAAATTCATCTGGAACCTCAAATACTGGAATCTCGATTAATCTGATTCTCCTCAACCCCAGTTTAGGGAGGATCTTTTCCACCCAGTCAGACTTAGCTACCTTTATCGTATTCCCACCAGTCTGATTCCTACAAACTGTTACCCACTCAGGACGCTTCACTAGACCGTTTCTGCCAACCTCACACACGCAAAGATCCACCCTAAGCCACATATCTTTACCCTCTCTGAACTCTTCTATTTTGTCAAGCCTCCAAGGATCTATCTCGAAGAGCACTTTGATCTTCTCCTCATCCTTGCTGAATAAGCAGTATTGTGGCGAATAGGAGCGGGTCATCATGATACTTTTGCCCGACTCGGCCATCAATCATACCTCGATTATCCACGCGCCCACGATACCTGGCTTATCTCGCTTTAAGGTGACAGAGAATAATAAAGCCGGGAAGAGGGGCTTTTTGACGGCTCTATGATCCACGTACACAGCACTCATCATTGTCGCCGACGAATTAGGATGTAGAGTGTTAAAAATTTTTAATGGCGCTAAAGGGATTGGTTTTTAATCCGGCTCGCCGAAGACTTATCTATCATTAAAAACTTAGGAACGACGGGCTCTACTGACTAAGATTTTTGTTAAATGTATCTTGTTAGATGGTTTGGATATGTGGCCAAGCTCCCAATTCTCTATCCCTAGAGACCTAGTCGATCGAGCCACTTTCAATAAAGTGTTAAGGTCTTAAATACTATTATTGTAATGAATATAAGTGATGAGCAAGAGGTCCATAGTCCCAGGTGAGGAAAACTGCGGCCAATTAGAGAAGTATAAGCTAGAGCTAATGCGGAGGAAAGTGTGCCATAAGGTTTCATTCAACGAGACAATAAGATCCCTCCTTACCGGAGAAATCTAGGGGATGAGGTGACTATGTTTCAGAGAGAGAAGCACTTTAAAGTAAAGGAAAAGGTCTTGGGCCAATTTTTTACGCCTCAGCAAGTAGCGGACTTCATAGTATCTCTTGCCTCACTTCACATGTCTAGAAGAGTAGCAGGGTGTGACCCTGCTTGCGGTGATGGCGTATTTCTCGCATCTATGATTAAACACGGATTTAAGGAGATCGTCGGAGTAGATATAGATAAAAGTGTGATCGACATCATTCCCTCCTACGTCAAGAGGCGCGCGAAAATTTTAATTGGTGATGCTCTAATTAGAGTGCCGAAACTCGATATAGAACCGATTCTTAATGAAAATCATTTCGATCTCGTTGTAGGTAATCCTCCATTCAGCGCAAAGTATGGTCGGATAAGGGATCGATCGATCCTTGATGCTTATGAGCTTGGTAAAAATTCAAAATCCCAAGCGATAGAAGTCTTGTTTCTAGAGAGATTCATTAGATTGGCAAAAGACGGTGGAATAATCGGAATAATTCTTCCAGATGGAATCTTACTAAACATAGGGTATAGAAGGGTCAGGGAGTTTATTCTAAACAACTGTAAGATTTTAGCCGTGGTATCTCTCCCAAGAGCTATCTTTAATGGTTCTAGGTCAACGACCTCTAAAACCTCGATATTGTTCGCCGTGAAAGGACAGAGACATAAAGGAAAAGTATTCATGGCAAATGCCAGAAACATAGGAGAGCTCCACCAAATACTACGTCTATATAGAGATCGCAAAGAGACCGATAACGCTATTTGGGCAGAGATAAATGCTGATTCTCTACATCCAAAAACTTACTTAGGTGAGAAACTCCCAAAATTTAGATATCCTACATTTAAGCTCGCCCAGCTAATAGAGGACATGTTTTGTGGGGGAACTGAGTATGGGGAAAAAAGGAGATTCGTTGATAAAGGATTAAGATTTATCTCTGCAAAGGTTGTCACACCCCTTGGGATAGATTTCAGCCGAGATCATAGGAAATACATAGAACCTGATAGCCCCATGGATAAGAAGTGGGCTCATGTTAGAGTGGGAGATGTTTTATTTGTTAGGGTAGGAGTAGGGTGCATTGGCAGAGCTTCAGTCGTAGTCGATGAGAGTGATCTAGGCGTAGCGGATGATTGGATATACATCATTAGGGTAAAAAAGAACTCCATATCGCCTTATTACTTAGCAGTATTCCTTCAAACGAAATATGGTAAGATTCAAATAGATAAAGCTAAGAGAGGTGTTGGCACCGTGACAATTCCACAGAAGCTGTTGAAGCAAATGATTGTTCCATTACCTCCATTAGACTATCAATGTAAAATTGAGGCGAAATATAAGGAGATGGTCAGCAGGAGGAGGAGGGGCGATTACATTGGCGCACGCAGAATTTTTGAGGAGTTGATAAACTATGTTGAAAGCTTATTAGCTTAACCAGGCATATCTCGATCCAGCACTTGGAAGATTTCCTGTATAATCCTCTTCTTATGGTCCTCATCAAGCCTAGCAAGGCTGACTGTTATTTCTTCAAGATCCCTCTCATTAGGAACCCAAATCAATCTATCACCAGCCATAATTTTATATCCTATAGGATCTCTCACAAGTTCATCCCTTTTATTAACGATATAACATACTTCTGTAGGTTTATCCATAGGGAAGAGGACAAAGAGGTAAGGGGTTAATTCTGATGGCTTCCTCTGTTTAGGTTCTAAGCTCGCCTCAATTTTTATCCCAAAGCCAAGTTCTTTCTCCAAGCTAATATTAAACTCGTTAACGCTATAGACCTCTTCCTTGATTCGCCGATAGATATTAATCGATATGCATTTTAAGGCTGCAAGTATATCGCGTAACTCTTCATTACTGACCATCCATTCAAAGATATCTCCCTTATAGATCATATCACCTATGGTTGGCGTGAACTTCCAGACACGCCTTTTTCGGTCGAACCTTCCTCTTCTTCCCCTCCTAACCTCGGATCTGACCTTCCACGCCTCTTTAGCTTGCGTCAACGAAAACTCAACGAGAATCTTGTTATTCATAACTTTGACGCTCAGGCTACATCACCCTCTAAGCTTTTATCCTCTTTAAAACCATATATAAATATTCCAAATTAACGAAACCCATTAGGTAGTGAGTTCCATGATAGGTTTGTTCCTCCTAGTTAAGGATGGCTGAAGATCGCTATACCCAATTTTCTTTTTAAATAACTTCATGGTCTTCAATACGATGATCATCGTCTTACTGTTCTTCAAGCTTGCGGACGGAAGTAGGGAATGTCGATTAGAACCATCGCACATGTATCCTCTAGAAATGTTTCCTTACTTTTAATCCTTTGATAAGCCCCGCGAATCGGGAGCTCCTTTATAGATATAATCGCAGACAAGGCATCTACCATTTTCTACTAAGTGGCTTCCGCATCTCGGACATTTTTCGGTCACAACCTCTATGATTATCATGGCCAGCCCTATTAGAATGATTCCTATGGCCAGTGCGGTTAACGGGTTCCTACCGATGTGGAATACTGTCATGAATGCCGATGTAAGTAAAAATCCCATTCCTGTAGCGCCCATGAAGAAAGACATCCACTCTAGAGCCTTCTTAATCCTGGACGTCATAAACCTCACCCCTCCTCAAGTTCATTTCTGATTTCCCGAATTCGCCTCAGATATTCGTCCAGTGCTTTCTTCGCTCGCTCACCTTCCTCGATGACATGCTTATAGTAGTGGCGATCCCACCACCTCCACCACGGCGTCTCTTCCAGAAGCTTACGGGCAACTTCAGCGTTTTTAACGGCTCCCTGTAGCTTTCCGAGTATGAATGGGCCGACCCCAACCTTTCTAAAAACCTCACCTCCAGAGCCATATACTGTTTGAATCGATCCCTCAGAGTAATCGTCCCCGCGATTTTTAGGTTTAGGGGAATTATTTTGGGGGACATGGGAGTCCCCCTCTAATTTGAGTCTCCTGATTATCTCGATGATCCTTTCGCCGACCTTTGAATTGTATCCGACGATCCGTTCCCCATAAAGCCTCCCATCCTTGAAGAATAGGATGGTCGGTATCGCCCTTATCCTAAGCTCGTCAGGCCAAGATCCGCTCCTATCGACATCTACCCTCAGAAATTCAGCCTCCTTAATTTTTGCCGCAACTTCTTCAAAGACCCGGGCCAGCATCCTACATGGAATACACCAGTCAGCGTAGAAGTCTATGACGACGATCCCGCCCTCTTCAATGATCCTCTCAGCCTCCTCTCTAGAGACATCCCGAGCCCTGCCGCGGCCCCTGGAAGCCCTATCGGAACGGATTAACC